>Ga0209979_1000513_pt1 | contig 52664 bp, 35 predicted proteins | sample AnhtaG_FD_183114 | JGI IMG/M metagenome (GOLD analysis project Ga0209979, IMG submission 183114) | Deep subsurface microbial communities from Anholt, Denmark to uncover new lineages of life (NeLLi) - Anholt_01485 metaG (SPAdes) (version 2) | ecosystem: Environmental > Aquatic > Marine > Oceanic... | reverse complement strand
ATCAATGAAAGTATATTGGCCAAAATTTAAGGGCGAGTTGAAATCGATCCCAACCATTTTTTCTCACAACCTATTATATTTATTCGTCTTACAACAATTTACTAAAAAGTTAATGGGACAGTAGTGATGAGAGTTCTATATTTTCACCGATAGGTTGATTTCGCCAGCTTCCAATTCCATCCCACCAAGTCGAGACGTAATCAATAATCAACGAATCCTGATACTTCTTTTTACATAAATCCATCGCCATATCACGAAGCTGTCGCATACAACTCAGTCCCCCAATTTGCCACGCCTTGACGCCTATGTTAGCCGCCTCACGTTCTGCCTGCTTAAAGTCAATTCTATTGGTTGTCAACAGTTCAGCGAGCTTTTCAGCCTGCGGCTTCAACGCTTCCTGCCAGCCGAGCCGTTCCGATTCTTCCTTCGCCAGCACCTCTGCCAACAAACGCTCACGGTCATTCTGTCTCTTTTCCCGTTCGGCTTTGGCTTGCGCCAGCCGTTCAGCGCGATGTTTTCGGCTTGCAGGAGGCAATAGCATTTCCAGCAGTCCCGTCACCGGATCCACAATCACCCAGGCCAAAAAGGTTGCACCCAAGGTTCCCAGGGCGACTCCCAACAGGAATTGCTTGATTGCGCTTACGCCGCCTATCATTCCCAGGCAGCCGGCCAGGCCGCCTAAAAACGGGATTGTGATATAGAGCACCGTATAGTAATCCGTGCTTGTTAACGGGTGTTCTATTTCTATTGCCTGACTCCGTGTAACACCCCTGAAAATTGCAAATAAGTATAGACTAATCAGCAGGAAAACTATTAATACAGAATACCCCGAGAGGGAAAATATAATCCACCAATTAACGCCCGCCCGCCGCAGTGCGAAGGCCAGAATATAGCCGATGCACAGGATGAACCAGGCCGTGCCGGCAAGATGAATTGACTTCAATATTCTACGTCTGGACACTGATATGCCCTCTCACAATATCGACCAATTTATCCATTCAACTCATTACGGGTCTGGCAACAAAAAAGTTTAGTATCCGCCGTATGCTTGAGGACCTACTTGCGCTCGCTGTACGGTATATACCGTCGAGAAAGCACTACCAATTGGCCGTACAAATTCCTCTATCGTCTGTCCTATAGCGGCCAAAACTGTTGGTGGCACATATATTATGTCACCTTCCTGCAGTAGAACATTTTTGCTCATATCGCCGTGAGCCATCATGCGATTAAAGTCCAGTTCAAAAATTTTAGGTTCGGCACTGTTATCACCTGACGGCCTTATTACCTGGATACGGCCTTTCCATGCCAGAACTGTAGGCTTTGCCTCCGCTAACGCCCTCAAAGCTGTATCTCGTCCCGTAGTGATCTTAGGACCTGGGAAACTTACTTCACCAAGGACGTAATACGTCTTGCTTCGGTATACTACAACACGTACGTCGATGGGGTTGTCTCCCGCCAATGTATAAAGCTGGGATACCTTCTGTTGCAATACATCGGCTACTTGTCCCGGTGTTTTGCCCGCTGCTTCTATCTCACCTAAAGCCTCAAAGCTTATCTTTCCATCCGGCCGAATTTGTTGACGCTGCAAATGGATTTCCGGTACCTTTGAACATAATACCTCAATTTCATCCGGCGGGTGCAAAACATAATTTTGGGCGATTACCTCTATCTCGTGGGGTTTTAGAAATGCTTCTATGTCTTCGGGGCGGGACGAAAAGCAACCTGTTAGACTAATCGTAATTAACGACAAAATCACCATAATTATTGCTCGTGTGTACATCATTACCATCCTCCTTTCTCTTGTGATATGCGGTAAGCTGCTTATTCGTATGCTGGATATCTGCCACTGAAAGCGAGCTCACACAAACCCGTATTGTAATAAATTACCCTGTTTTTTGTCAAGTTTTTTTCTAAAATTTTTTTGGAGCGTATGCCTCTTGTAAGGATACGTATTTTGCTGAATCGTAAGCGGGTACAAAACGCCGCAAATAGCCTAAAATGGCTGAAAAATGAGCCCCAGCCCCTTTTAACTCAACTCACACCACAACTGGGTCAGTTTTAGGGAACAATACCCAAAGTTCTGTTCTGGCCTGCTGGTTAGCCTTTGGCCAGGTTGGATTGTCCAGCTTGCCTGCACCAGCTTAGCTTGGTGCCCATTTGTTAGCAGATCACTTTCTGTGGTGAGCAGCTCCTTATCAACGGCTTATTATAGCCGAAAAAACTTTAACCGGCAGGAGGCCTGGCTTGCATAGTTTCCGAAGGTAGAGTAAAAGTAGGAAAAACCCTCAACTTTTGAAATTGAATTCTTTCAGATAAATTTTTATACCCCTTTTTTCTAGCAAAAATATGACATTCAAAATCTCCCCATCAGCATTAAAAGAAGTACCTTATGTGAAGTTTTAAGGAATTAAAATAGATTTCGCCCTTTTTTGGGATGAAAAATTACTCTGGAGCGTCTATAATATAGTGAGATTGGCGAAGAGTCAGTAGAGAAAATGGTATTGGCACAAACCTTGAAATCCAGGTTAGGTAGCTTGTTTCTAAGCATTGTGATCTTCTTAAACGCAGGGATTTCCCTCAGCCGTGCGCAGGAAGAGGATCCGGCTATGGGTGAGTTGAAGCTGGAGGGCAAACATATCCAACAACTGGTTCTGCAATCCAGGGACGGTAAGAGGGAGAGATTTGACAAGCCTGGAGAAAGCATAACACTGCCGGCGGGAGAGTATCGATTACGAGAGGTCCATCTGGAAGGCGGATACGTGTCCCGCATCCGGATAGTCCCCGACGACTGGGTAACGGCGGACAAGGATAAGCCGGCGGTGTTGAAGGTCGGTGCCCCTCTCAAGCAGACGGTGAAAGCACAACGGCAGAGAAATCTTCTGGTTTTGAATTATGAGCTGCTCGGAGTGGGAGGGGAAAGCTATACTCATAGAGATAGAAGTAAACCCCCACAGTTCACCGTTTACAAGGGGACCAAAAAAATCACCACCCGTAAATTTGAGTATGGGTGAGGCGGCACCTGCTCGTACTCGTGGCGAGTACCTCCAACGGTCTTCGGCAAACTAAGGATTGTCTGCTCCTCGGATATCGGCAATTTAGGGCCGAGCCAAGCTACAGCGGCGGTTTATAATTGGAAGTGGTATTATAGCACGCCGAGCCTGGCATTATGGCTCGTTTTGGTCGCTGCCTTCATCTTTATCAAAGCTAACCGGAATCCTCAGGCGCTGCTTATCCTTGTGCCTTTGCTGATAGTAAACCTGTTGTGGTTAGTATTCAGGAAGGCTATGGGCTTCCGCTCCACAGATGCAGAGATGTTTAGTATGGTGTTTAACTCGCTGGTAGTAGGTATTACCATACTGTGGCTATTCGCCCATAAGCTTGGCAATCGTAATCGCTTTGTTACGTTCCTCCTGGCTTTAGCCATTATGGCTGTAGCCAGCCTCACAGGCGCTATATCCTATGGCATGGCCGACTTTTCCGAGCAAACGGTAGCCGTTCTAACGTTACTTGCCGTGTTGGCATTCACGATACTGCTTGGTTTTGTACTGACCGGCTGGCGCTGCCGGAACCGCTACGGCAACTTGCGTTTTATGCTTTGGCTGGCCCTTTGGTGTGTAGTTGCCTGTGTGGCCAGCATGTTCGTATTTGTCTTGATCATGTTTGCTGTTGAGGGGATTCCTATTCCAATCTTTACGATATTGCTTCAGCTTTTGCTGATGGGCTTGATATTTGGCTTGTGTGCATATGTGATTATACTGCCCTATATGATTCTGGCTTTCCGAAGTTCTTTTTTCCGCCAGCGATTTTATGGCTGTTTTCGCCTGCCGGCAATGGCCGAGCCCAGCACCAATCCAAGCGACATTGAGACAGCAAAGCAGAATCTCTCGTAAAATTTGTAGCTTTCTTGACTGCAATTGGATATAATAGGCATTTGCAATAAGTTGACTCGGATAGCAGTAAATCGGTAAATGACAGAAAGGAACCAACTTATGAAAAAGGCATTGGGTTTAGCAGTGGTCATAAGCTTGATAATGGCTTTTTTGCCATTGGTGGCCGGGGCACAAGACCAGCAGTCGTTACAATATCGCTCGGCGCGTGAGGCAGCGAAGACAATCGGCAGCGTACCCGGCAAATACCTGAGCCCGACGGACAAGCCTCCACAAGGCGTTGAGCTGTCAAAGTTCGAGTGCAGCACACCGCTTTTTGTTCGCTGGCTTACTCCGATAGTCAAGGATGCCGGTCTTTGGATCGCCTTGGACCGCTCCGACACGTCCAAGGTGTACGACCGGTTATTTATCGACTCGAACGGTGACGGCAATCTCAAAGATGAGACTGCGGTGACAGCACACCGGTCCGAACCGCAACACGCTTATTTTGGGCCGGTAAAAGTAATCTTCGAAGGAAAAGATGGCCCAATCGCTTATCATCTGAACTTCCGATTATGTGACCATGGCCGCCGGATTTTGTGGGCGACGCCCGGCGGATGGTATGAAGGAACCATCACTGTTGGCGGCAAAGAAAAACACTGCGTGCTTATCGATTACAACGCAAACGGGACTTTCAATGACAAATCCATAAATGCCAATGACCGTGACCGAATCCAAATCGGCGAGAAAGATGACAAGGACACTCGTTTCGTTGGCAATTACATCGAGATTGAAAGCAGCCTTTACCAACTGGAAATCGCCCGCGAGGGAGCATATGTAAAGCTGGCGGTAGCCGAGGATGTGAACTTCGGAAATATTCGGCTGCCTGAGTCGATAACGGAGTTTTCCGCGGGCGGTGAGAACGGGCTATTTATCCTCAAGCCAAAAAAGGGTACTGGTTTGCTGCCGGTAGGGCAATATTGCATTGAGCACTGGGCCATCGAACGCAAAGACGATGCCGGTAGCAATTGGAGACTGCAAGGCAGCGGATTCTCTAAAAATGGTCGTTTCAACGTTACCGAGATGCAAGAAACCGAACTTTCAATCGGTGAGCCGATTATCTCCACACTCGAGGCCCAGGACAAAAAAGGAACCTATTACTTCAGCCAAAACTTAAAAGGAAAGCTGAAGGAATCCATTTACATTACGCTCAATGGCAACAGGGCGCCACCGCCAAAGCTGCGTATCAAAAGCAAAGACGGTACGTACGACCAAATCTTCGACTTCAAGTATGGGTGAGGCGGCACCTGTTCGCTCTCGTGGCGAGAGCCCGGAAACGTCGAAGGAACATTGACCGCGACTGTTGAAATGGCTGGACCATTTAAGGTCGAAAGAAAACCACCCACCATAGCAATTGAGGTCTCTACCCAGGCAGTTAAGAAATATGTTAAATCCCGAAACTGGATACCGGTCTTGGTTATTTTCTTCGTATTGGTAACCGTGGCTGTATTAGTCGCTCGGAGAAAAACGCAATAACCGACAAGTTACTCAAAAAGATGAAATTGCGCAAATAAGCTGCCGAGGACCCGGAAGAGCTGTACGAAAACTGCATTTTCATCGCGACCTGTTCAGCAGGAGGTGCAATCTTCGTCACCTTCCCTCAAATTGTTCTTGTCAGCGACTATGTATATCCTTTAATAGTGATGGGTAGGATGAACCATGGGGGTTATGGCAATTGCTACAACCTTGTTCACCCAGTGCGTGAGCTGAGCCTTGGAACTTCGATTTATCGTAGCCGGACCCGTCCGATTTGGCTGGGAAAGATATCTTAGCAGGCGGATCACCATCATGGCAGGTCAGACAGAACCCCGTGCGTGTGTCTGTCCACGCCTTGGTTCCGCCGGAATCCGGGTCAATCAAACTTACGACACCGTTGCGATGTTGCCTATTATCGTGGCATAACAGGCAGTCTTTGTCCTCGATCGTGCCCGAAACGTGCTTGGAAGCCATATCGAATTCTCCACCCGACCCAAGGATTTGTCGGCGACCATATACACCATCCCGAGGATGGCATTGGGCACACGACTTGTCCTTAACGCCGAAGTTGGCGTTGCCCATTTCTCCTACATGGCAGTTTGCGCAGTCCTGCAACTTCGCATGGTGATAATCTGAGTCGCTGTGACAATCTATGCAGCCATCTTGTTGGGGCAAGGTTACATTAAGGATACATGTGCCGGAACTGAGCTTTCCCGTCCAAACCGGTTGCGTGGGGGCCGGTTCGATTTGAGCCAACGTATTCTCATCGACTTCGACGTTGTAAACGGCGTGGAACTGGCCGGCAATAGATGTCCCCTGGTCGGAAGCGACAACGATTTTACCTTCGATTTTAGTTTCGAAAGTCTCTCCGGGTGCGATTCTTTGGACCGGACTGCTGCGCCGTCCACGCATACGAAACCGACCGGCTGCACGAGAGACTTCTATCTTCAAAGTTTGTCCATTGTCATTATTGATGACAATGCGCTTGATGGCATCGGTGGGTTGGTAATAGAAGTTAATGAGTTTGTCGGTGGTATTTTCGAATTTTAACCGGACTGTAACTTCTTCGCCGATGGTCAGCTTTTCCGGATCAAAGCTGAGCCCGCAGCGCAGGCCGTTGACCGGCTGGCTCCATTGAATCTCTGGTGGCGGCGGCATTCGGCCCCCGTTGGCAATAAGCTTCTTCAGGGTTTTTTCCACCGGGGGAAGTTTGAAATCAAACGGCCCCGGGCCGGCGTAAAAGGCGACCTTGCCGTCAATATCGGTAACGGTAACGCGTACAGGAGCGGCTTTGTAGTCGCTATTGACCTTGCCGTCCATGCCATCGATGACCATCGGTATGGTAAATTTATACTTAGCGACACATGCGGTTGCCAGGATAATCCGCTCATCGAAGGTTTTTGGTCTGCCAACGATGCCCGTTTTATTGCCCTGTCTCAACATCTCGGGGTGGGCCTCGCGGACATAAACGATTAGGAACTCAATATAATCATTGTACGACGCGTACAATCTTTCAATCTCCGCTGCGCGGGACGTGAAGGGGGGTCAGGTGTAGCTGGACATGATTAAGCAGACTGGTTTTTTGCCGCGGAAGGAGGACAATCTGACCGTATCCTTTTCGCTTATTACTCCGATAGGTTTTCCTGTATCGTCGGTTTTGAACGTCAGTCTGGGCAGCTCGAAATCGGGTGGAAATTCTCCTATATTGATCTTGGTGATGGAGCCTCGAGTCGATCTTCTCTGCGTCATCTGTTGTTGGCCCCCTCTAATATCTATCACCAGAGCCAACAAACAGAATACGGTTGTCAGCCAAACGGGGGCGTGTCGGGCAACTCTTTTGCACGCTCGTCTCATCGCTAACTCCTTATTATAAATTCAGAATTTAATTTATTTTACCTGATTTAAAACACCAAATCAATAATTCTTATTGAAACTTTTTCAAATTTCTTAATATCGAGAAGAAATATGCTCCGTATCAATCCTTTGCAGGTGGGATTGTTGTTTTTGAATGTTCAAATATGCTGCCAAGTGTCAGGGCCTCGGTGCTACAGCCCGTACATTCCAGGCAGCGGACACACCGCAAGTCGTTCGGGCTTTTCTCCGGCTCGATGCCGTATTCACACAGTTTATGGCATCGCTCGCAGCTATTACATTTATCAGCGTCAAATCGCAGAAAAAAGGCCGAGACCCGATTGAACAGTGAAAATATCGCCCCCAGCGGACACAATACCCTGCACCATGGCCTTTTTACGAAGAAAATAGCTATTAGAAACAGACCAAGAATTGCCAGCTTAAGCGCATTGGGCCAGACAATTTTTTGCCCGGCAACCGCCTGGCCAACCATGTTAGGCACTGCTGCTTCCAGGGCCCCGGCGGGACAAAACCGACAGATAAAAAGCCAATGTCCTTCGCCAAAGAAATAGGGAACAGCTATCACCGTGCCAATCAGCACCACATAGCGCAAGTTCCCCGTCCATCCTGGCGGATCGAACTTGGGAGTCGGGACCTTCGCAACCAGGTCCTGTAGAAAACCGAATGGGCAAGCCCAGCCGCAGACAATGCTGCCCAACAAAATCCCGATTAGAACAAGCATCCCGACTGCGATGAATGGAAAGAGATGTAATGCACTGAAACCCGCGAGGACCCCAATCGGACAGGCGAAAGTGGCCAGCGGACAGGAGTAACAATGAAAGACAGGACTGCAAATGCTATGAAAACGCCACCCCAGCGGGTCCAGCCAAACCAGAAGGAAAGCTGATTGGACCCATATTCGGAAAGGTACTATCCTTGAGGTAAAGCTTTGTAACTTATTCTTTTTTGTCATGGCCACCATGACTTCCTTTTACTGCACTCAGGTAGGGCACGCGGAAGGTGGTTTGCCGCTATAGGTCCGCCTGATAACTCCTGAATCGAGGCGAACCAGACCACCCACCGTCGTATCACGAATAATGGTTGGTTCCCGCAGTTTCATACCGGCCGGTTCAGCTACTTGCTGGGCCGTGGTTTCTGGTGGGCTTTTTTCGGTCTCGTCACTTTGCCTGGGCAGAATGGTAGTGGAATGAAAAATAGTACCGTAAATAATTGCAGCCAGAGCCACAGGGACGAGCAGAACCAAAAAGACCAACCGCTTGTTAAGTACCCAACCTGATTGAGACTTACTATTCATAAAACTGAGCTCACCCAATATAACGCGGTGCAGATGCTTTACAATAATGGCGGAGGCGAATGGGAATCGAACCCACCCGGGACCTTATCGACCCCTCGCTGGTTTTGAAGACCAGGGGCACCACCAGGCACCTATCACCTCCGCAAAGGCTTTGTTTATTATTCGATTGAATATCATAATACATAATCCGATTCATCCTGTCAATGAGTAAGTGCCCCGTTTGAAATTGGGTTTGTTTTGCATAAAAAGGTGCGATTTGTAGAGCGTTCTCTACAGATGTAGAGGGCCAGTTAGTGAAGAGTGAGCTAAAGTGCCTAAAGTGAGCTAAAGTTGGATTCTCGATGTTCATGATTGGTAATTCCCCTAAGGGTTTTCCGTTTCGCTCCAAGGTAATTGGTTATTGACCATTTTAGCCTATTTTAGCCTATTAGTTAGATATATATTATACTTCATTTAATGTTTGATGTCAAGTAAAATTTTGGGTTGGCCTGGATATTTCACGGGATTTTGGCAGGTTCTGCGCGGCCTTTAGGTTACGCCTTTTTTAGTGTGTTTTGCATTTCGTATTTAGGGCCCAAGGGTGTACTGTGAGCGGGCCTGAAAAAGAATATTTTTTGCTTGAAATATTGCAACAGTGTATTATATTGTTTTTATGTGTTGTTTGGCTGTCCAGGAGGAGGACAGCTAAAATGCGTTTCTTTTAGCGCTTCTCCTGAATATCCATATAGGCAGCGAGTTTTACCAATGCATAGAAGCGGAAAATATACACTTTTTTTAAGGAGGACCAAAAATGTATAAAATAAATCTAAACATATTTGTGACGGTCTGCGTTTTGTTGGCGGCACTGGCAGGGCCGGCGGCCGGCAGGACCATCTATGTCGATCCCAATGGCTCGGCCGACTTTACCGGCATCCAGGCGGCCATCAACGACGCAAACGATGGTGATGAAATCGAGGTGGCGGCGGGGACGTACACTGAGGCCATCAATTTCATCGGAAAGGCGGTTCGGCTCTACAGCAGCGGGGGGTCGGGGGTGACCACTATCAACGGCACGGGGTATTATCACGTTGTCCAGTGCGTAAGCGGCGAAGATGCCAATACCATCCTCGAGGGCTTTACGATCACCGGCGGAAACGCCAACGGCACGGAGCCCAACGACCGCCGCGGCGGCGGAATGTTTAACCTCAACAGCAGCCCGACAGTAATTGGCTGTGTGTTCCATAGGAATTACACAGGCAACGGCAGTCCCGGATCAGGTGACGGAGGTGACGGCGGCGATGCTGGCCACGGAGCAGGAATGTACAACGAGCATTCTTCGCCTTCCGTAAGTAACTGTACTTTCACAGAGAATATCACCGGTAACGGAGGCAATGGAGCAAATGCTGAATTTCACCTTTTCCAAGATGGTAAAAGAGGTGGGGAAGGAGGCAATGGAGGCACCGGCGGAGGAATATACAATTCCTATAGCAGTCCTACCGTGACTGAATGTACATTTTATGAGAATGTAGCCGGATGCGGCGGCAACGGCGGCAAGGGCAGTATTGGCAGCACGAGTTTTTTTGGTGGCTTTATTGGGGGCAACGGCGGCAATGCCGGCCATGGTGGTTATGGCGCAGGAATATACAATTTTCAGAGTTCTCCTCTCTTAAATAACTGCAAATTTATAAGAAACAGAACAGGTATCGGTGGAAAAGGGGGTAAGTACGGAATCGGTGGCGCCGGTATCACTGGATGGTCCGATTCTGGTAATAGTGGTAACGGTGGACATGGCGGCAGCGGAGCAGGAATATCCAATAATCATTCTTTACCTACCGTGCATCGCTGTATTATTAACGAAAATCGGACTGGTAATGGTGGTGAAGGAGGCGACGGCAGCAAAAAAGAAAACGAGTATCTAACTCTTTATGTGCAGGCTTTTGTCAGTGGTTCAGTCGGTGGAGGGTACGCTGGAATTGGAGGAAATAGTGGATATGGTGCTGGAATCTATTGTTTTGAGAGCCCCGCAACTGTAACTGATTGTGAATTCAATCGGAATGAAACCGGATACGGCGGTTTTAGTGTCAACGGTAATGGTGTCACCGGATCAGGTGGAGGTATATGCAGTTACCTATCATCGCCGGTTATGATGAATTGCACGTTCCGGGGCAACATCGGCTTGTTCGGCGGCGGAATATACAGCAGCTACAGCAACCCCACGGTGACCAACTGCACATTCACAAAGAACCTGGGGAAAATCAGCGGCGGCGGACTGTACGGCAGCAGCGCGACAGTGACCAACTGCATTTTCTGGGAAAATGAGCTGAATGAAATCGCGGGAACAGAACCAAATGTCACTTACTGCGACATCGAGGGCGGCTATGCCGGCACCGGCAATATCAATGTCTTCCCTGCTTTCGCCGATGAGGCCGGGCGGCTTTCGGCGGTCTCTCCCTGCATAGATACCGGCAGCAACAGTGCACCGAACCTGCCGGACAAAGATTTTGACGGAAATCCCCGGATAACAAACACTACAGTCGATATGGGGGCGTTTGAGTTTACGACCTTTCGGATTCGCAATGTAACAAAGGATATTCTTTATGCTTCTATTCAGTCCGCCATCGATGATGCCGACGACGGCGACGAAATCTGCGTGCTGCCGGGAACATATTTTTCGGGGATCGATTTCAAAGGCAAGGCGGTGCGCCTCTACAGCACGAGCGGGCCTCAATTTACGACTATCAACGGCAATGGTGCCTATCACGCCGTCCAATGTGTCAGCGGTGAGGATGCAAATACTATATTAGAAGGCTTTACAATCACCGGCGGCAACGCCAACGGCTCATCTGCGCCTGATAATTGCGGTGGAGGGATGCTAAACTCCGGCAGCAGCCCGACGGTGCTCAATTGCGTGTTCACGGGCAATGCGGCCGCGGCTGGTGGCGGGATGGACAATGAGAACAGCAGCCCGACCGTGACCAACTGCAGCTTCACCTCCAACACCGCCAGCGGCGGTGGCGGTGGGATGCGCAATGCTTACAGCAGCAACCCGACTGTGACCAACTGCACCTTCACTACCAACTCTACCGACACTCACGGCGGGGGGTTAGTCAACGTGCTAAGCAGCAGCCCGAAGCTGACCAACTGCACCTTCAGTGGCAATGGGGCTGGTGGCCACGGGGGCGGGATGATCAACTCGGTGGGCTGCAGCCCGGCGATTACCAACTGCACGTTCAGCAGCAATACGGCAGTCGTCGACGGCGGCGGGATGTTCAACAACGACAACAGCAATCCCGCCGTGACCAACTGTAACTTCTTATACAACTCGGCAGGCGACGGTGGCGGGATGTTCAATAACAACAACAGCTATCCGTTCGTGACCAACTGCATCCTCTGGAACGACACGCCGGATGAGATCTCCAACAGCACCAGCAGCCCTATTGTCACATATTGTGACGTCAATATTCCTTCGGGAACGTATCCCGGCACGGGCAATATCAACGCTAATCCGGGTTTTTCAGGGGCTATTATTGCGGGGCGTCCCGAGTGTTCAAATTACCTCTCGTCATCGGCTTCACCGTGTGTAGATGCCGGCGATAACAATGCGCCCAATTTACCGGACACGGATATGGGGGGGCAACCGCGCGTAATCGACGGCGATGTTGACGGCAATTCTACTGTGGATATGGGGGCATACGAGCTTCAGCCATGCGTCAGGAACGTCACGCGCAATCGATGGTACCAGTTGATTCAGCATTCAGTCGAAGATGCCTGCGAAAATGACAGGATTGAAGTGCCCCCGGGAACTTATTATGAAAGTGTCGATTTCATGAATGCCCCCAATAATTTTATTCTTACAAGCACTGATCCCAACGATCCTAATATCGTTGAGCAGACGATTATCAATGCGAAGTTCGGCGGCCATGTCATAACATTCTGTTCACAAGGGCCGTCGTGCGTTCTCGCCGGCTTTACACTGACCGTAAGCGGTAATATCATGATGATTCCGTTTGGCTACGGTATCGGAAGCTACGGACAAACAACAAGTCCTACTATCACCAAGTGCGTCATCACAAACACACGCGGAGTCATGTTTTATTATGGGTCACCAGTGATAAGAGGTTGTACCATAAGGGGAAATCCCGGCGGCGTTAAGCTTCCCGATAACGCCATTATCGAAGATTGTATCATAGCCAACAATTTCGGCATTGAAGGCAATGGTCTTTATTGCGCGGTAGAGACCGGCTGGGGGAACACCATCCTCAGAAGATGCGTTGTCTCAGGGAATCTATGTGAGTACGCCGCCATCAGCTGCACGGGCGATACAACGATCGAAGATTGCGTTATCTCCGATAATACGGGCATGATGGGAGCGGTCTGGTCGTCGGGTTCGCCTTCAGCGGGAAAGATGAGCAGATGTACTATCACCAACAACGAAGGTGGCGGAATCAACGGTTGGGCCTGTCCCATTGAGAACTGCATCATAACCGGCAATGGCGGAGGGGAATGGGCACCAATGTCAGGCGGCGGCATTAATAATTGCACAGGCCCAATAACAGGCTGCGTAATCAGCGGTAATAAGGCTCTGTATGGCGGAGGTCTGGGTTTTTGCAACGGTTCCATCGTAAACTGTGTTATTACCGATAATCATGGGATATACGGCGGAGGGCTGAGGACGTGCAATGGCACAATTTCCAATTGCACTATAGTGGGCAATGTCGCCTGGGACGATGTTTTTTCGGGTCCGAGCCAGGGCGGCGGGCTATATGAATGCTCCGGGACTATCAGCAATTGTATCATCCGGCAGAACTGGGCGGAAACCGAAGGCGACCAGCTCTATTCATGTTCTGATCCGAATTATAGTTGTGTTCAGGACTGGACGGGCGGCGGGATCGGAAACACGGCCGAGGATCCAAATTTTATTCAGCCGGGATATTGGGCCGACGCAAACGACCCTAACATTGTTGTTGAGCCGAATGATCCCAATGCCGTATGGGTGGGTGGTTTCTACCGCTTGAGACGGGGCTCACCCTGCATCGATGCCGGTGATAACAGTTCCGTACCAGGTGGTATAACAACCGGCTTAAGCGGTTTGCCGCGGTTCATTGATGACCTTTGCACATTTGACAGCGGCAACGGCACAGCCCCGGTTGTGGATATGGGTGCGTATGAGTTCCTGCCTGCTGACATTGACGGCAGCGGCGCCGTGGATATGCGAGATTTCCGTTTGCTTGCCTCACGTTGGCAGGAAAATGCCTGCGGCCAATGCGATGGCACTGACATGAACTGTGACGGCGTGGTGGACTTCAAAGACGTGGCGATACTTGCGGCCAACTGGCTTGCAGGCACCGAGCCCGAATGGTAGGCATCTAAAGTTACAGAACACAGCACAGGGCTGTGAGCATCAAACGAGGGTCTGTTTGTCGCGTATTTTCCGGGGAAATGGGCGTTACGACTGTTAAGAGTTCTTTAGCTGCTCATAAAAGACCATTGTCGGTGAGCCGCCGAAGCTGATGCCCATCCAGGCGGCCTCATCAATCTCATCCTGTGTGAAGCCTTTTTCCCTTGCCTTTTTCAGGTGCATTTTCAGGCACGGCCCGCACCGCATAGCAACCGACAACGCAATGGCCATCGCCTGCTTGGTATAAGCATCCAGGCCGTGGGGTGAGCTTGCTGAGCCGAGAAAATCTATAAATTTGGCCTTAATCTGAGCAATATCAGAATCTTTACTAATTTTCTGCCCAGTAGAAGTTACAGCGTCAGCGCAACAAGGGACTTCTTCAGCTTGCGGCTCAGTAGAAGAAGGTTGTTCTAACTGTGGCTCGGCTGGTGCCGGTATTTTTCGGCTGCCATCAGTTTTTATATGAACAACACCAGAACCTTTCCCAAGAACTCTGCCGATGACCGCAGCGGCGGCAATTCCCTCGCTGTGTAAGGCCTTGAGGAAATCATCGATGTTGTTTTCTGCAATGGCGACCAGCAAACCGCCGGAAGTCTGGGCATCATAGCATATATCAATCATCTCCTGTGGGAGCGAATCGGCAACAACTACACGTTCGCCGCAGGATTCCTTGTTCCGCTCGATAGCTCCGGGCAATATACCCGCTGCGGCATATTCGAGCACGCCGGCAAATAGTGGAATATTGTCCCAGACTACCTCGACATCGACGCCGCTCGATAAAGCCATCTCGGCCAGATGACCACACAGAGAAAAACCCGTAACGTCGGTACAGGCGTGTGCGCCAAACTTGACCATCAACTGCGAAGCGGTTTTATTAAGTGTGGTCATCGAGGTGGTTGCAGCTTCGACACTTTTCTCATCGGCCCGGCCAATTTGTGAAGCAAATGCCACGATGCCCGTGCCTAACGGTTTGGTCAGAACAAGCACATCGCCCCGGCGTGCACCGGCGTTTGTTACTATCTTGTCCTTTTCTATCATTCCTGTTACAGCAAAACCGGCTTTGATTTCGCTGTCGTTAATACTATGGCCGCCGATAATTGCCACCCCCGCCTCTTTCATTTTGTCGATGCCGCCGCACAGAATTTCATTCATCGCTTTGTCGGGGACCTTGCGAGCAGGAAATCCAATCACCGACAGGGCAGTCATAGGTGTTCCACCCATAGCGTAGATGTCGCTTACAGAATTGGCCGCTGCCACCTGCCCGAACATATAAGGGTCATCCACCGAAGGCGTGAACACATCCACAGTCTGCACCAGTGCCTTTCCGTTGCCCATATCGTATATTCCGGCATCGTCCCCCGCAGGCACACCAACCAGTACGCGTGGGTCATCATAGGTCGGCAAGTTCTTTAGAACCTCTTTCAAAAAAGCCTGGTCTATCTTTGAAGCACACCCGGCTTTTTCCACAAGCTCTGTCAATCGCACCGGCCCTCTCGGTGCCTCAAGCCGCTCGCCTGCGCACAAACATATATCCTTTTCTTTAAAAACGTCGCAGGGACAGGGTTTCTTAGGGTCACAAATGCAGTGTCCAAGTCGTATAGAACGCTGCATAACCCGTTTTCGTCTTTCCATACTTATCATCATAATACCCTCGACAATAATCAAGAAAACTTATTGTATCCTCTGCATATCCTGAACACAAGCAAAGCGCCCCATCGTCTGTCATGGTTTTGCTCCGTTAAGCTGGTCAGAAGCTCGAATTGCCGCTCCCAATGCGCCGGTCAATTGTGGGTCGGGCGATACGGCCACGCTCTGTTCAAGAGCGGACTGTAACACAGTATCCATTCCTGAGATCATTGCCACGCCACCGGTCAAGATGATGGGCCGGTCAATGTTGCGGCCGGCCATTGTTATGACACGGGTGGCAATTGCCGCCTGAACTCCGGCGACAATATCCTCTCTTGCTTTGCCCGCAGCGAGCAGCCCAATAATCTCTGTCTCTGCAAACACGACGCACATACTACTTATTGCCGCCGGCTTTTTGCTTTTCGCAGCCATGTCACCAAGGGACTCAAGGCCCACTTCGAGACGCTCGGCAACAACTTCAAGAAAACGCCCGGTTCCTGCTGCGCAGCGGTCGTTCATAGCGAAATCACGCACTTTCCCATCCCTATCCAAGCGAAGAAGCTTGCTGTCCTGTCCGCCAATATCAATAACAGTCATAGCATCCGGCACAAGATGACGCACTCCCACAGCCTGGCAAGTAATTTCGGTTACAGTCGTATCAGCAATGTTAACTATATTTCTTCCATAACCTGTTGCCACAATTCTGCCGACATCTCCCTTATTAATGTCATTGCCTTTCAGAAGTCCTTCGAAAAGTTCCATGGCCAGCTTGTTCTGCTCAACGCCCTGGTCTATTACCCCTTTTGCTACAACAGCTCTGCTATCAGCATCTATCAGAACTATCTTTATTGTCCTTGAGCCGGCATCTATCCCTGCACAAATCATTTTTTCCTCCGTTCCTTTACGGTTTCTATTAGCGCTTCGAGCCGAGTACCCAGCGTCGGACGGATAGAATCCGTCACAGGCGGCACTTCAATCTCCAGTACGGGAACTTCGAGCCTGGACTGGACGACCTCAGCAATGACTTCGCCCTCTAAAGCGCAGTGACTTGCTCCGGGGATGCGGGAGATTAAAACCGCCTCAGAACCGAACCTGCGAATATCGGCACATATTCGTTCCGCCCGGTCAACTGACGAACCTACCATAGGGTCGGCAAGTGCCATCCGAGCCAGAGCTTCGGCCGGCGGTAACTCTTCCGGAATTGTATCGAGTGCGTGACTAAAAAGATATTCTGTCCCGCATATTCTACCACCGCATTCTTCGAGAAGATTCATCACCTGTAAATCCGCCACAGGGTTAACCCAAAAAATCCTGGCGGCATCAGCGCCGAGAACGCCTTTTCCCGCCTGTACCCGTGTTTTCACCTCATCTATTAACTCTTTCAGTACACTAATCGTTTCGTCCCGGTCCGAACAAAAGTGTATCGCAAGCATCTCCGCAATAAGCATTTCAAGGGCTGGCAGCGGGCACACTTTAGCAGTGAATGTAATGTGCCGAAGCTCGGCGAGGTACCTGCGAACCTCGTTTGCTTTTTGAATTCCGGCTGACAGCTTTTTATCATCCAGGCGCTGTCCTGCTAATCCCTCCAGAGCAGCTCTGACCCGTTCCAGCTCTGATTTGACAAATTCAACCTGGCGTTTTGGGGCACAGAATCCGCCCGGTAGTCTCACCGCCGCTTCATCGACCTCCGGGAAACGACGATGCGGAATTTCCCACCATAGTATAGGGTACCCAAGGCCGTTCAGTCGCTGGGCAATAACGGAAAAGTCATCACAAGTTGCGCCAACGCTGCAGACCAATTGGTCCGGAACAGGAAAATGTGCGCCTGTGACGAAAGCTCCCAGCATCGCCCGAACCGGACAAAAGGACTCGTCTATGCCGAGTGAATCAGCGGTCTCTAATAAGCCGGCACTCAGTTCCATCACACACGGAATCCACCAGGCCCCATCGGGGTAAAAAGCCACCACGTTGTCCAATGAATATGCCATTACCGGCACAGTGCCCAAATCCTTCATAGTGCCGACGATTCTCTTACCCTCGGCCCGGGCATTATGCAGCCGGTCTTCCTCTGTAAGCAGAAAGTTCCACAACCTAAGCGATGCAACCGAATTGTCATAGCGAAGCTTCAAAAGCCGGCGGTCTCCATCCCCAACATGCCGGCCAAGTGGGCCACCATAGCCTGTCTCGCGCAAGCCCGCTCGTCGCAGCTGCTCATAGCGTTCATCCCATTCTTCCAGCGTAATTTGCCCCGGTGCATTGTTCATTGGAGCATCTCCAAAAACGCATGGATTCGCTGTGTCGTTCGTACTGTTAGAGCTTGCTCATCGCCGCTTACGTCTATATCGAGAACCGGCAGATTGGCCCACTGTTTTAACCGATGAAGCTCGGCGTGCCAGATGTCACACCATATATAGCGCCAGAAAATAATCCCACGAACTTCTCTGCAAGCAAGCTCACGCTTAAGCCAGTTATAAAGCTGGTTGTTCGGCCTGCGAAACGCATCCGGAATACTGCCAAAATATGCGTTAGAAAGCTCTATCAACGGCCCGTCCCGGAGTCTCCGGAGATCAAAGCGGGCGCACATTCCGCGTTCCCCAGTTTCAGCAGCATCTAACACGATGCGTCCCCCAGAGTTTTCGACCACGTCAAATATACCAAAGTCTTCTCTAAGTAATGGTCCGCCGATGATTGCCAAAGGTATGCCGCCTGTAAACGGTTTTTTCTCGTTGATGGTTGTTGTAATGCCGGATTTACCATCCCGGTTGAACTCTGCAATCAATTCAGAGTATTGGCTGGAAGTTAAATACCCTCTTGTTGTCAGCACAGATGTCCGGGCAGTGTCATATTCGAGCATCACTTTTGCCAGAGCACAACTCGATGGTGATTTGCCACCCAGCCGGACAAGGAATTCACCAAGCCGTCTCAGCTCATCAAGATAAAGCTTATGGGCAGCAACGCTTTGCCAGGTGCTCGGCACATTCATAAGAAAAGCAGGCAGCTTACACCGGCGCATAATTATGTCGAAAGCTCGGCGCATCTGGTCACAGACTGTGGTCACTACGACCCCTGAAGCCTGGGTGTTCATTATCACCTCATTGACGAAACCTCGTACATAAGGACAAACGCCTTCCGTTCGGCCAACTGAGCTGGTCGAACCTGCTGCGCCCGGCATAATTCTGCTCGGGCGCAGCCCGTGCGCCGCAATCCATTCAGCAGGTACGTATGGGCAGGTGTAGATAATTGTTTTCATCAGCTACCTTAGTTGGGTTCGCCGGCCCTTTGGCGGACTGTTTCGAATAATGCTTCGACCCTCAACGCAATACGTGCCGAATCGGACGGTGAGTAATCCGTTTCAATTCTTAGATACGGGATGCCAAGCTCTTTCCCGGCCAGCTGTTTGATAAGATACGATTCAACATCGTATGTCGTACAGGTCTGCCAGATAAGCTCTATAATGCACTGGGGTCGGTATTCAGCAGCCAGCTCACAAAGTAACTCCAGTCGACGGTCGTTTTTTGTCATTACCGCGCATGGCAAGCGCAGATATCTTTCAGCCAGAGCAAGCATAGGGTCCGCAGCACTTTCGTCGACATCTTCCAGGATTGGTTTAAGCCCTGTGCAGTTATCCGCACATACTACCAGTCCTCCGTGAGACTCGACAATATCAAGTACCCGTTCGGCCCCGTGAACCATCGGCACGCCGGTCATCAACACCCGTACCGCAGAATTTTTCTGAGAATCAGGGTTTTTGGATTTGAAAAGCTTGATTCCTTCAGCGTATTGCTCAAGGTCGGCACTGATACCGGAGATGATGCTCTTAAACTCCAGCAACTGCCTGCCCGTCAGCGGCGGGATATCTGATTTCATTAGCCCGGCAAGTTCACGCCGCAACACCCTTTCGCGATTCATAATCCTGATAGCTTGTTTTATTTTCTCATCTGTGATATCGACGCCAAAATGATTTTCCAGCTTAGTTTTGAGCTTACGTAGCTCGCTTACCCAATGCACCATTGCGTTACTATCCGTAGGTTTTTGAGGCAGTTCCAACACATATATTGGCCGAATCCGGCCCATTAACTCATACATTTTCTTCTTGCCGTCACAAGTCGTCTCAGCCACAATCAAATCAGCCATTTCGAGAAACGGATTTGCCTTCTGAATATGGTAGCCGTACGTTGATTTAATCAGCGGACAAAGGTTTGCCGGCAAGTGCTCTTCCGCGACCGGAATCATTTCTGCTGAGCCGCCACACAGGCACACAGGCAGAGCATCGGCAGCCATAATCAACTCGCGAGGCGTGTACTCACACATAATACCTACAATACGTTTACCGCTGGCTTTGGCCTCCGAGGCATACTCGTAACAGTTCTGTATCATTTTGCCAAACCAGGCTAAAGGCCCATTTTGTGGTGTCTTTTCTGCTAAGTTTTCCGGCGAGCACTGTGGCGGATTGCATGGGTCGTCCGTATTGATTTGCCTCTTTTTATCATCGTAACATTTTCCCATTTTATTCCTCAAATCTTATCGAAATTTGAAAAACAAATGAAACGAACAATTACTCCAAACACTCGGATAAGACATTTTCCCCACCCCCAAACAAGTTTGAGGGTGCCACCCAAGTTTCATTAGTAATTCAAAGGTCAATAAAGCGTCTGGTTAATCTTTCTTGCGGGCGATAAACAAAGCCTGTGCAATCTTACCTGCATGTGCCAGCTCCTGCATAAAGGTCATTTCCGCAGCCATTGACTGCATTAACTCGCTGTCAAACCCGACAATCTTCAAGGCATCGTATGTCAGCTGCATATTGAGCATGTTTAGATACAGGTCCACATATGGCGCGAACCTGCCGGTATTTTCCGCCGCGACCACCTCACAGCCATTCATCTCAAGCAAATCCTTGTAACCCTGGATGTCCTCAATACTCGGAAACTTCATAAAAGTTAAGAATCGCTCTGCTTCGGCATCGGTAAGAACTGCATTTCCTTCAATCCAATCGGTAAACGCGATCACACCTCCCGGCTTTACTATACGGGCTGCTTCAGATATCAGCTTCTCTTTATCAACAACGTAGCACCATGCATCCTCTCCCCAGATAAAGTCAGCGCTTGCATCTTCAAGCCCGCTGTCACACACATCTGCAAGGATGAACTTGATTTTGTCGGACAGGCCCTCTTGCTCACATAGACTACGTCCCTGTTCGACGACCTTTTCTGTAGCGTCCACGCCGTGCATTTGGGCTACGCCTCGAAAACGTACGAGGAATCGCATCCCGGCACCGCTGCAGCAGCAAAAGTCAACACCTTTCATCCCTGAGCCAATGCCGGCTTTTTCTGCCAGGTCCATCGACGAAGTAAAACCGCCGATGTGAATCTGCTCTCCCATTATCAGCTGCCAAAGGGCACCTTCCGGACCGCTATACACTGCCTGAACGTTACTTAGACCGATGTTACTTATGCTTTTCATTAGGTTTTTCCATAAAATTTTTCATTCTGTATTGTTTTTTTCCAATAAAAAAGCGGGCAAGAGACATTTTTCTCTTTGCCCGCCGGTGCTCGTGGCTCGATTTCTTTTACTGTATCAAGTGCCAGGTTTCCTCCTGTTTTGTTTCAAACGGCCCAAGGTCAACATCCACCTGCACCTGGTACTTGCCCTTGAAGGTTTTTGGCACTCGCCACGAGTACCGGCAGACGCCGCCTCACCCATACGCAAATTTGCCTGAAGCAAGTGTCTTTCCAGCTTCATCCACAATCTTCACTTTTGGTGCCGGCAGTCGCCGACCGTTCTTCACAACCGTGGTGCCATAGTCTTCACCCGCTTGGCCAATCATTGAAAAACCTACAGAAACCAAAGTACCTCTTTGGGCGACTCTTGGCTTAATCGTGAATGGCGGACCCAACTTCAGTACTGTTGTCTCGTCATTCTTCACTCTGATTTCTGCCAGCTTTCCCCATGGACCGGAACTGTTAAGCCGCCACGTGTCGCCGTCTTGTTTCATCGCTATGCTTAGTAGCCGCGGCCTATATACTCGCGCATTTACTGTTACAGGCTCTGCTCCTGAGGTAATCCTTATTTTACTAAACAAGCCGCTGCGAAGCTGCATATCAACGCCTTTGGTATCAATCTTTATGTAGCCTTCCTGCCGCGGGTAAAAGTAAAATACCACAAAAGCTGCTATTATAATAGCAATAGAAATCCATATACCTTTTCTCTTCATAATTCGCTCCGCCCAAGAGAGATTACAAAATTATAATATGTGACTCTACGATTACTTTATACCCAGGCCTGGCCTGCTGGATATTCGATGCCTTCATTTACTGCATCCCTTTCTTGCTGTAACTTTAGACGCTAATACGACGATTTCGTTACATCTTTTCTTTTGAAAAAGCCGTAAAACTTCATTAGTATACCCGGCCGGCGTGGATTGTCCAGAAAAAAAACCTGCGTTTCCAGGCCCAAACTGCTTGCTTTTCTTTGCGAATACAGTAAAATGCGTTTTTCGACTGATTATCCTTAAGCAATACACAACATATTGCATTGATGTTCTAAGGTGGCTTATGGCAAAACAGAACGAATCCGATGTAGGCGGATTACGAAAACTGCCCTCGGTAGAGGCCCTCTTAAAAGACCCAGGCCTGGAAAGCTGCACCAGCGGCGCCGGCAGAAAGGTCGTTGCCAACGCAATCCGCGAAGCAGTCAGCGAAATTCGAGAACTCCTTACTGCCCAAAAAATGCCCGAGACGGATGAAGGCACGATTCGTCAAAGAATCATAGCCGACACCAAGCGCCGGGTCCAGGCAATCATCAGACCGCACTATCGCAGAGTTATCAACGCAACGGGCATCATTTTGCATACAGGCCTCGGGCGTGCAGTCCTTCCATCACATGCGCTGCAACAAATTCAGGAGCAACTTCAGGGCTACTCATTGCTTCAATTGGATATTGAAACCGGCAAACGCTCAAAACGTGATGAGCGCATCGAATGGCTGCTGCAGCAATTGACTGGTGCCGAGGCGGCCACCGTCGTAAATAATAATGCGGCTGCCACCTCTATTGTATTAAACACTGTAGCAAAGGATAAAGAAGTTATTGTTTCGCGGGGCCAGCTCGTTGAAATAGGCGGCTCATTTCGCCTGCCCGATGTTATGGCTTTCAGTGGTGCCAAACTCGTTGAGGTCGGAACTACCAACAAGACACACGCTTATGACTACGCCAATGCCATCACCGAAAACACAGCAGCAATTCTCCGCGTCCATCCGAGCAATTACAAAATTCAAGGATTTTCCTCAGAGGCAGCCCTTGATGAGCTTGTTGAGATCGCACACGCACACGGACTGATTATGATTGACGACGTTGGTGCCGGTGCCCTTATAGATTTTTCTCGCTTCGGTTTCGAACCTGAACCAATTTTGTCCGAATCGATTAGTAAAGGCGCTGATATTGTCACCGCAAGCGCTGACAAGCTGATAGGCGCCTCCCAGGGAGGAATCATCCTCGGCAAAGCCAAACTGATAAATGCCATACGGAACAATCAGTTTGCCAGAATTGTCCGTGTCGGTAAGCTTACGCTTGCGGCACTCGAAGCGACCTTGAAGCTTTTTCTCGATGAATCCGTTGCTCTTTGCCAGGTCCCCACTTTGCAAATGCTTATGCGCGACCTGTCTGAAATCACTGATGAAGCCGCGCGGATAGCCTCACAGCTGACCAAAAGAATTTCTGATGCAGCCGTTACAACTATCTCTGGTTTTTCACAAATGGGCAGCGGCTCCTTACCCACTCAAAATCTCGCGACCACACTGGTAGCGATACGCCCGGAAAAAATCAGCGCAACATCACTGACTAAACAGCTTCGCCACTACAGCACCCCGATTTTCGCCCGCATACAAAACGACCAGGTCCTTATTGACCCGCGCACTCTCCGAGACGGGGATGATAAAATTCTTATTGAAGCGCTACTCAAGATTCTCGGTTAGAGAGACTAAGGCCATGGGCACAGTACAAACCAACATCACACTGGGCACTGCCGGCCATATAGACCACGGCAAGACCGCCCTGATAAAATGCCTAACCGGATGCGAGACGGACCGGCTCAAGGCCGAAAAGCAGCGCGGGATGTCTATCGAGCTTGGCTTTGCACCGTGTACAATTGCCGATATGGAAATTGGCATTGTTGATGTCCCCGGTCATGAGAATTTTATAAAAACAATGGTTGCCGGTGCAAGCGGCATCGATGGCACTATTTTCATTATTGCCGCTGACGACGGTGTTATGCCCCAAACGCGCGAGCATCTTGACATCCTTACACTGCTGGGTGTCAAACATGGTATCGTGGCTTTGACGAAAGTAGATTGCGTCGAGTCGGACCGTCTCCAAATTGTTACTGATGAAGTTAAGAATTTTCTCACGGGAACATTTTTGGAGAATGCCCCGATTCTTCCACTATCAAGTATAACGGGCCAGGGTTTTGACACCTTCTACGAGGCACTTAAAAAGCTCGTCAGCATCATCAAGCCGAAAAAAATTGATGGCGTATTTCGACTGCCCGTCGAGCGCACGTTCTCACTCAAAGGCTATGGAACAGCTGTTACAGGCATTCCGGTTTCAGGTTCAGTTAAAACCGGTGACGAGGTGGTACTCCTGCCCCAGGGAACTAAAGGGCGAATAAAAGCAATACAGGTGTACAAACGGGACAGTGATACTGCTATATCCGGCCAGTGTGCGGCACTTAATATCCCCCATTGGGACCATAAAACTATCAGACGCGGCAACGTGGTTACACTCGGTGAATATTTTTCTCCACAGCAGTGGTACCTGTGTAGTCTTCACGTCCTTGGCTCTAACAGACTCAGTCTCAAAACCGGTACACAAATGAAATTTCATACCGGCACTTCCGAAGTTGTTTCGACAATGTATCTAATGCAAGGCAACAGCGTTACTGCCGGCCGGGAATGCATAGTACAATTTTGGTTAAGCGAACCTGTTGTGGCGGGGCCTCGTGACCGTTTCATATTGCGCAGCCTGTCACCCGTCCAGACAGTAGGCGGGGGAATGATTATAGAGGCGGTCCCGAAAAAGCTCAAACGAAGCCGCCCGGCGATACTGCAAGATGTCCAGACCCGAGCAAAGGCAGTGCTTGTACAGAAGGATTTTGTTGAATACGGTATAAAATCGGCCAAGACCCTCGCTATTGGTCAAGCGGAGCTTTCACTTCGTACAAAAATACCGCCGGAGCCACTAAAACAAATCCTCGCGGCACTCATACATGAGAGCAAAATCCTCAATCTGGCCTTGAAACTATATATTCATAGTGACACCGTTGCACTTGTTCAGCAGCGACTACTTAACATAGTCAGTGAGTTTCACAGCAAGAGGCCCGAAAGCCCGGGGATGAGCTTCGAGCAATTTTCTGAAGCATCCGGCCTTGAAAAGAATGTTTTCAACGGTCTTGTCAGACTATTAATTTCGCAGGGTAAACTCACAGAAAGAATTCATCGCCTGGCTTTGCCAGACCATCGCGAAACGTTTAGTGAAGACGAGCAAAAATTGCTGGAGACCGTCGAATCACTTTTCAGCGAGCGACCCTTTAATCCCCCAAAATGTGAAGAGATTATTGAACCGGCCGCAACCACTCCAGAGAAGGTACAGAAAATTCTGCAAATATTAATCGAGCAGGAGCGCCTTGTGCGAGTTGAAAATAATCTTCTCTTCCATTGCAAGGCTATTGACCAGGCTCGTCAAATTCTCATCTCGTTTGTCAATAAAGAGGGCAGACTGGAAAGTGTAAAGTTCAAGTATCTTCTTGATACTTCCCGTAAATTCGCTATACCGCTTCTCGACTACTTTGACCGTATCGGGGTAACTCGACGAGTGGGTAATACCCGATATTTGAAAACACCGGTAGAGCCTGTTGAGGATAACTGAGCTCAAGTGTAATTTTTTGAACGTGACGGCTGAGACACAACTTTCATATTTTAATTGACACTAATGGTTAAAAGCTGATATAATTGAAAGTGTTCGGAGTTTTGTTTTAGTGTTTTTTGAAAAGAGAGGATTGAAATGCGTCTTGGGAAAATAGCTGCAATTCTGCTTGGTATGGCCTTTGTAACAATCATTGCGCTTATAGTACTGCAGCCTGGGTGAGGTAATCCTCTCGCGGCCCTTGGAGGGCTGCTCGTACTGTTCTCATTTCCCGCCGCTTTGGTGTTTGGCATTGTTGGAATCATTCGCGACAGCCGAAAGGCACTTGCTATTGTCACCACAATTATAGCCGCCGGATTTGTGCTGTTTTATCTGTTCAGATAAGCATCAATATCATTTGCAGATAAAACGCTCTGCTTTGCCGAGCACCGAAGGCCGTGGCTCGTGCTGCGTAGTGACTTCGCGGAGCAGTGCAAGCTCCTCAACTAAGAACTCAAAACTAAGCACTAAAAACTAAATTGCTTGACAGCAATTTCACTTTACGCTATTCTATCTAACTAAAGACGAAAACGCCAAGGGGCGCAATACTGCTTTGAAAATATTTAGATTCTTGGCGGTCCTCTCAAATAATATGTAGAGGGTAGGGTGCGATATTTCGCACCACTTGGACTGCTCACGTGGAGGGATAAACAACCAGGGCGATAAAAAATATTGCAAAATGCCTTGTTTTTTGGTATAATGTTGTGTACTTTCTTGTTTACTATAAACTGCGATGCAGAATAGGATTTTCTGCGATATTTCAAGTCAGGGACTCGATTGGCCGATAACTCTTTATAAATAAAGCAATTGTGGTTAAAAGATGTGTTAGTAGAGATGTTGGCAAGTTCAGGTAATTCTTTCTCTAAATGTGGTAGATAGAAGGATTTTCTCATTTCAATAACATTGGTGCTCTATGCCAAAAAGCTCAGTAAAGCTTGTTCAGAATGTTTTTGAAGCACGATATGAGCGTGGTTATCGGTACCTTGATAGGTGCGGTGATGCTATGGTTATCTTAGAGGAGGCATTGCCGGCAATAAGCAACAATAATGTCTGGATGCCAGAAGAAATGCAACCGACGGGCGCTCGAATAAAATGCCCAGATATAGATGTTACCGTCGCTTTTGATGCGTACAGATTGTGCGTAGACCATAACCCTGCAGATGTGAAATGTCCTTTTGAGGCTATATCCAAATACGTGTTTGATACTGTGGTTGCTAAATTCGATATTAGGAAAATAATAAGGCTGGGGAACAGGCAATTCTATGTTATTCCAACAGATTCTGTTGAGGATGCTGATCAGCTTTCTGTCAAGAAGGTACAACTGAAGGATTGGCCTAAGCCGGAATCCAACGATATGAATATTCGGCAATGCCAAGTTACGACTGTCTTTGAGAATAGCGACCGTTCGATAGGAACACAGCTGTGTGTCAAGCCCGTTTCTAGAGTTGAAGCACCATTGCAGGTTGAAAAGCGCCTTCGGACTCCGCCTCACCTCTTGGCCACAGGCCAAAGAGAAGCTTTAATTGGACAATTGAGGCGTCAAAAACAACGTGAGCAGGATCCCGTCGCTGGACTTATGGTGGATATTGATTACAATTGGGTTAAACCCGAAGAAGTGACTCTTGAGACGTTTTTTGATAAAGCGGACAAAGAAATTAAGTATTTGACAGGTTTGTTTCAGGGGAAGTAAATATGGGATACGATAATCCAACAAGCATCTCAAACGGCGTATCGACAGGTTTCAATGATACACACTCCGGAGGTACAGATTCTGGTGCGAGGACCGTTGATAAGGTTTTCTCGTCCGAAGCCAATCTCGATGAGAGGACTCAAGGGTTACTGTCCCGCACCGCAGCTGAGTTCCGTGTGGCGGAATGTAAACCTGTTGTTGGAAAGGGCTTAAACAAGTCATTGTTGGTGCGTGCTAGAGAGATTCTTGAAAGTTTCGATGCTAACAACTTTGTGGAAAGTTCAGTTGATATAGAATCCTTACGTGGTATTGTTGCGCATCTTTGGGAGAGCGCAACAAATAGCACCCAGTTCCATCAGCAGATTTTAGCAACTCTTGAAAGTGCCATACTGACTATAGAATTGCCCAATAAAGAACAGTTGTCGCTTTTCCGCGAAGCAGTTATTGATTTGGGACACGATCTTCTTACACAGGCCCAGGTTGATATTATTCAGAGGCAGTTTATTAGTAGGGGTTTTAGCCCATTGGCACTTCTTGGCGATACAGAGGATAGTGATGGGAGTGTGTAATATCCTGTGTACTTCTGCTTTTAGGAAGGAAAAAATTAGAACCGTTCATATTGATACCTCGCTTCAAATCGAGAGATGCAAAGCACCTAAAAAAGCAAACGTAGTTGAGGGGGCATTAAGGGATTTTGGCTTCAAGTCCACTTCCAGTTTTGCAAAGCTTGAATTCAAAGGTGCTTGGCTGCAAGATTTGGCATTCCTTTACAAGGCTTCACAAAGTGTTGAGAGGCTCGAAGAACTTCTCAGCTATGTTGATGATCATCTAGGCGCCAATATCAAAACTCATAATCGGCTAAAGCGGTGCATTCAGTCGATTATAAAATCTCTTTCTACTGTCAAGGGTCTACCGTACGAGGCTGTTCTCGTGAGAGTTAGAAATCATATCCTCAATATGATTGATGGTGCTTATGCTTGGTGGGAATCTAGTGTTGACCATGAGTTTAATGGGACAGCGTGTGTCAGAGCATCTGAGAAGCCAACATTAAGAGGGAGTAAGATAGATGTTTCAATACCACAGTGCAAGCCTGAGGAGATTAAGTGTAGAATTATTGAGTTCTTTGAGAATTACAAAACGTACTTTATTAATATCAAACTTGCTATCAGCGGACTCGAGAAGCCTTCAAATCAACTGGTAGAAGCGAAAGATATAATCGAGAATGCAGAAAAGAATCCAAAGTATCTTTGCGGTAAGGGTAGGTGTCGCAAATTGGGGGATGTCCTGATTGCTATGGATGGATTGAAAATGGATTACTTTGCGGCTAACAATGATAAAGAATGGATCCTTTTGTCAGAGGTTTTGGATAAACACCTTATTAACCCAGTTAGAGAGGCTAAAACTGACAGTTAAACATAAGAGCAGTTCTTCTATTTATCTTGTTCTTTGCAGCAGGTCGATGGAAGGTTGTCGTAGGGTGTTGGATTTCGGGCCGAAGGTGGCCGAGAGAGATTTCATCTTCTGTAAATTGCTGCCATTTCAACTGTAAAACTACAATCTCAATTAGTAAATCTGTGCAATCTGTGGTTAAAAAATCCGTGTAATACGTGGTTAATTATTATTGAACTATCTGTGTTAATCTGCGTTCTCCGCGATTAAATTTTACCCCACCCTGCACTTGCCGCCAAAAACAATATCCGCTTGTCCCGTGAGATAGTGAAATGTTATCTCGCCAGGGTGTTTTTCAACGATACAAGTCTATGTTATAGCTTATCTATCAGTTTTAGTTTATTGGGATTCTTACTGAATCTCTACGAGCCGCATAGTTCAATCACCATAGTCTTTTAGACTATAATAGCCTTCACCTTCCATAAAGACTACAACCTCTTCGGATTCTGCAAGAACAACCCACGTACATCTTATAGAATGGAACTTGCCTTTTTTGCCTTCTCCGCCTTCTCCATAATAGTCCACTCCTACTCCAGAAGCCGTCCAGACCACTCCTTCCGGTAACTCACTATACCATTCTGGAGTACGTACATAGCCAGGTTTACCCTTTAAGCGCCAGGTCAACACAACAGCATCTGGATTTTGGTCAGCTTTAACATCGTTTTCCACGTACTCGTACAGCTGGGAAAGTGACTCCCGAAGTTGAGCCAAGCCATTCTGGTCGGTTCTGAAACGGAGTATGAAGATGTAGAAAGGGGCATCTATTCCGCGGTCGGTGCTATCAGCAGCTTTGAGAGATTCTATGTTCTCAGGGAACTTCACAACAGAGTTATCTTCAACGGTGGCCAATATAGATGCAGGGTGGGATTCATCGTAAGGTTCCATCCAGAACGCTTGCCGTAGTTCGAAGCGAACGTAAAAGAAGACGAATACCACGGCCAAAGCCAAGACCAGCGGAATTGCAACAGAAATACCCCAAGTTATTATGATTTTCTTTGTCATAACCCGCTCATTTCATCCCACCATTATACCGAGCCGTGTAGAGTGTGCAACTTGTTTGCACGCGCGGAATAATTCAATAAACCCACCCCCCGCGCTTGCCGTCAAAGAAAGTTTTCACGCCGCCTGCCCGAATCCCTGTAGGCTGTAGACATGGATCCAGAATTTGTAGGATTTATAATGGCCACCGAATCCCAAAATTTATCCTTTTATATTATCTTACGTGCTTATAAAGCACCTTATAAAGCACTTTTTTGGCCGTTTTTTTGTCACTTTTGTGCTTTTTGTGCCTTCCCTCGACTTCTCTCGGGATGGTGAGCCTGTCGAACCATTTCGTGGCTATATTTCTACGAACAATGAACTTGTTTTTTAGTCTTTCTTCGTGTTCTTCGTGCCTTCGTGGTCAAAGCCCTCCGCGTAATCCGCGAGCAAAAATCAATCAAATCTGTTTACCCCGCCTGCCCTGTGAGATAGTGAAACGTTATCTCACCGGGGTTAGAAACGCGTCTTTCGTCTTTCTAATGGGGTTTACCCCGTTAGAAGTAAGGCGTATAAGCCTTGTTTACTTTCTAATGGGGCGCAATCCGCGATTCACTATTTCTTCGTGTCTTTGTGTCTTAGTGGCAAAAAACCATGACCCTTAAAGCACTACATTAGTATATATGCATATACTTATATACTTCTATCTCCGTACAAAAAAAACTTCGTGTCTTGGTGCCTTAGTGGCTAAAAGCTCTCCGCGTTCTCTGTGGCTTACCAATTTTCAATCAAATCTGCAGGTAGTTGTCGACAAAAATCGAAAAATCTAAAAATTTTTTATCTCCTTTTCTCACATCGAGTTACGTAAATCAGGAATCGAGAATCGACCACTATTTTCGACTCAAACGTGCATGTTCGCCCAATTATAGAGGGACGTCTTTTTTGCCCCCGGCTGCCCTAATTTTCGTATCAGCAGATACACGCACATAAACCTTTATTTGGCAATCAAGGCAAACTTTTGAATTTAGGTCATTTATATTTTGATATTGTTTCGAATTTAGAGCTTAGAATTTCGGATTTTGCCAGTCTTGGCATCTTTACACTTGTAAAGAATCCTCTACAAATCGACCCTTTTATGCAAAACAAAGCCAATTTCCGAAAAGCCAAAATGAATGTAAACTCATTTATAACAAAGGATTACAGAAAAAAAGATGATTTCGCAGTCCAAAAAAACAAAGCCAATACAAACCCAATCAAAGCCAATACAAAGCCAATTAAAGCCAATAAAATGCCAAAACAAACCCAATACAAACCCAATCAAACCCAATCTCAAGACCCTACCCCAACGAGTAGGAAGAACAAGAGCTGGCCAAGCTGGCCATACTCGCAGCTGGTGCGTCGACAGGTAAGCTATGTTAACGCAGTGATACATTCCTCGCACGGCGTGGCCGACGATCTCGGACTGCTCGCGTACGGGCAGATGGTCCTGCCCGTAGAACGTGACGGTTGGGCGGTCTTCAAAGTGGCCCCGGCGGTCGATGAAGAACTGCGCGAGTCTAAGATATCGCCGTTCTTTGGTCGCGCGATAGAGTTTGATCAGCGCCGATTCGATTTCCTGGTGGTGGGGCACGGCGTCTCGCTTGCCGGGCCCGAAGATCGAATCGACATGGTCGGCCAGTTTGACAGCCACATCCAGCATGGTTCGCTTACCGGTCATCCTGTAGTGCTCAACGGATGCCTCGATCATGTGACCCATGCAGTACAGTTCATGCCTGGGGCCGGGCGAGATGTTTTTGAAACGAATCTTCTTCCTCTCGCCCATGAAGTATGTGTCGAGGTAGCCGTCGGGTTCCTGGGCGGCGGCGATCCTGGCGATGACGCCGTCGAGGTACGTCTCGAGTTTCGGGTCGGGATGGACCTTAAGGCTGTAGACGGCGCCCTGGACGATCTTGTAGACGTCCGAGTCATTGTAATGAGCGCCCTGGAACTGTCCTTCCTTCAGGCCGGCGGCGACCGCGAAGTTGTCGATGCGTCCGGTCTCTTCGCAGCGTTCGAAGCACTCGGGAATGGTCACGGTGCGGCTTATTTCGAGCCTCTTTGCCCACAGGCCTTCATCGACGCGCACATCGGCGAACGAGACGGGCTTTACCGTTTTGACGGCCTTGTTAATAGCAACGGTGTCGACCTTCTTGCCGTCGCCTGCAGCACCGTAGTGACGTACACTAAAGACGCCATCGGCTGCACTGCAGAGACGGCTAATGGTTGTAAGCATGACACAGACGGCTACTGTGATTAGAACCATTCGAGATAGACGATGTTTCCTCATTAATCTTGTCCTCCCATCATAATAACTCGCCCGAATCGCAAACGTATTTGTGCAGTTCGGCATATTTACAGGCCTTCATTCGCAGCCCTCTAACATGAGTAAAGGTCAACTCCAGCATTTTCATATCCGGGTCGAATTTCGCCAGCGACCACGGATGCCAGATGAGAGAGACGAAAGGTTTGTCTGTGTCTATCGCCTTATCCAGAAAGACCTTGTTCACATCAAATTCATCCTTTGGGGTCTTGCAGAAACGGTGTGGTATTGCCTCAGGAAAAGGCGGAGGCCAGAGCGTCAGTCTTCTCGGTCCCCAGCGGTTATGATTCTTGAGCAGATTCTCATGCCAGCCGTGGCCGGGCAGCTCCCATATATCGGGGAAACCTTCGGCATTGTAGTTGAAGGGCCCACGCAACAGGGCCGGGAGCGAATAGTCGGGTCCCCAGAGAAGACTGCTTACATATTGAAAGCCCGCCTCTTTGACCAGTTCCAACACTTCTGGTTCACCTCTGAAGGCGTTGTCGAAGCCGCAACCAGGGCGCAAACCGATGCAGGGCCGTTCGAAGACGCGCTCGACAGCCTCTTTTCCTTTGAAGATTTCCTTTCGTCTCTCGTCCATCGACACAGCCGAGCCGCAAAAGTCGTTATCGCGCAACATTTGATGTGTATAGGTGTGCGAGGCAATTTCAAAAAGCGGGTCGTCCAGGAGCTTGCGATATTCGGCCGGATTGGCGTCGAGTGTCTTACCCAGGATGAAGAATGTCGCCGGCATCTCAAATCGCTTGTGAACCTCGACTATTTTGCGACATGCCGCAAGACACGCCGGCAACTCAGTATCATAGGCTGCGATGTAACGAGTTTCTGTTTGCCTGGTATCTTGACCCTTTGTCATGTCAGGCAGGACGGCTGCCCCGATACCGGCTGCAATCGTGGCCTTGACAAAGTCTCTTCTGGAAATTCTGTGCACCTGGCTCACCTGCCTTTCATACATTGTTGCAGGATGAAATTATATAGACCTGGTGATGACATTTCTTGTATCCTTACCTGCGCCCACGTTTAAGATTTTATCCGGGATTTCTAATGGTCGTCCCGTAAAGCCCAAAAACTCATCATACAAAGGATTTTATGATAGTGAATTGTAACTCTTCACTCTTGAAGAGTCAAGAAACCGGAGGGGAATTGAACAGTCTTAGAACCACTAAATTATTCTATGGGCCAATTCCTTGCCAATATGGCCCATGCCGAGTATGCTGTAAAGATTACAATTGAAATTGTCTTTTTCCCGAGGAGAACAACTGTGTTTAAGATGGTAATTTCTTTTTTCCGGATTTGGCTTTTAGCCTTGATATGCGTCAGTCTTTCTATATTTGCTCAAACAAAGTTGATTGGAGAACCGAGAGCAAAGACTACGCAGGGTAAGATTGCCGATAAGCCATTGTTTCGCGACCCCGTTTATGACGGTGCGGCAGATCCTGTATTGTGCTGGAATAGGAAGAAGAAGAAATGGTTCATGTTTTACACAAACCGCCGAGCGAACGTGCCTGATATTGTTGGAGTAAGCTGGGTGCATGGAACAGCGATTGGCATAGCAGAATCCTCTGACGGCGGAGCCACCTGGAAATATCGAACCACAGCACAAATAGACTACCAGAAAGGTAAAGACACATACTGGGCTCCGGAAGTGATTGAGCATGATGGCACATATCATATGTATCTAACGTATGTGCCAGGAATCTTCAAGGACTGGAACGCACCGCGGGCCATCCTCCATCTGACGAGCAAAAATCTAATTGAATGGAAATATCAGTCCACACTGAAGCTCTCTTCAAGCAGAGTCATTGATGCGTGTGTAATGCAGCTGTCTGACGGAACGTGGCGAATGTGGTACAACAATGAGACAGACCGCAAATCCATCTACTATGCAGACAGCAAAGATCTATATGCCTGGCATGATAAGGGCAAAGCCGTTGGAGCCAGAGGGGAGGGGCCGAAGGTATTCCGCTGGAAGGGACACATCTGGATGGTTGTGGATGTCTGGAGCGGCCTGAGTGTGTATCGTTCCAAGGACGCTTTGACCTGGCAACTTCAAAAGGATAATCTGCTTGAAAAGCCGGGAAAAGGCACGGACGATCAAGTCAAAGGAGGCCATCCAGATGTCGTAGTCAGCGGGGGTCGGGCACATCTCTTCTATTTTACCCATCCCGGAAGACGAGGGCGTGATGCGAACAAAGATATATACGAGCAGAGGCGAAGTTCTATTCAGGTTGTAGAACTGGAATTCAAAGACGGCCGGCTCACATGCGACCGGGACAAGCCCACTCGTATTCTGCTCCAACCTCCTGCAAATGCTCGTGCAAAGTGAGAGGCGCCTCCATGCGCCGAGGTGTTTAAGTTAAGTGAAATATAAGAATATACCTTACAGCAGGTTATGTGATGGGTCCGTTTCTTTGCACCCAGACATTGAAAATGTTTACCAATTTTTCTGTTTTCAATAAACTACTGATATAAAGATACTTATAAAATGCTCGTTTTTATAACAATTGGTAGATAACGTAATAAGAGGCATAGGATTACCAGCCTTGCAACTTTCGATAGCCCCCAAGCAAAGCTTGTCCAGGATTATGATTTTCTTATTGGGAATCTCTCTTTTATGCTATATGTTACCTGTTTTTGAAAACCTACTTTTGCGGCTTTGCGATGGCCGTGCGGTAGTAGCTGTCATCGTGTTTCTGTTTCCATCCATCGGTCGGTGCCTGGAGCGCCGGGCGGTGCTTCGCCCACATCTCGTTGACGAATGCATCCCAAGCCTGGCCCTGTCGCGCCCATTCTTTGTCGTGGTCTCGGCCAGTCGTCTCCTTGATGGTCTTGACGAAAGCGGCGTCGTCTTCGTGCATCCAGCGGTCAACGTAGTCGAAGAAGGCGTCGTGGTTCCAGGACTTCTCGGCGTGCATGAGCCGCAGGGCCAGGGCCTGCGCGACCCAGCCCACGCTCGTGCAGCAGCGGCGATAGGACTCGCTGGTGTTCTGGCCCTGCTTCCACTGCGAAGGCGGCGTATGTTCGTAGGGCCCCCAATCGCTGCCCCGCGACCGGCCTGCCCCGGTAGCCGCGTCGATCCCCGAGTGCCCCGCGAAGACCACCCTGGCCCCTGTCCAGCAATCGCCGTAGGCGGTCTGTTCATCCTCGCCAAAGCTCACTCCGGGGAAGAACTCGTTGATGTTGGCCAGTTCGTCGTCGCCCAGGAGAAGCCCTGCAAAGACGATGGGCAGCTTGCGTCCGCTGCCGTGCCCACCCCAGCCCGTCCAGCCGGGATGACCCGCGCGAACGATACCGCCCAGGTCGATGCCTACCTGGACGAAGTTCACCAATAGCGGCTCCTTCTGCTGCGGCTTGATGTCGGTGCAGAGCAGTAACGCGGAGATGCCGACCACCCGGCCGTACTCCAGGCCGTACTGCGGCATATTCTCGACCGGCTCCTCGAAGCCGAAGAAGCACGTTCCCACCCAAGGCCGCTGGGTAAAGCGGACGTACTGCCGGACTCCGGGGATGCTCCTGGTCGCAACGGCCTTCGGCAGCAGCTTCCGCTTTAGGTTGCGGGCCAAGTATATCTCTTGATGGCTATCGCAAAAGGCCGGACGAAAGGCATCCGCCGGCTGTGGTTCATCCAAACAGGTCAGAACCGCTGCGGTGCGAATCGGGCTGCTGTCATCCACGCCGCGCTCGATCTTGTTCCGCAATTGGGCATGGAGCACCAGGTTCTTGGGCATGCTGATAGTGGAGACAAGCGAATCGCCGGGCTTCATCGTCACAGGCAGCCTCTGAATGAGCGATGGGACAAACCAGTTTCGCACACCGCTGTCATAGGCAACTTCCATTTTGGCCGGCGGATTGAGCATGAAACCGTTGCGAACACGATGCTCTTGCTTGCGGTCTCTGTCCATGCGGTCCAGCTCACGCTTCGGAATCTCGTTGCCGTAGAGCGGCTTCGGGTTAATCGCCTGGATGGTCACCGGCCCGACGACATACCAGTCGCCATTCACGAACTGCCCTACACGAGCCGGTCTCCGGAACGTCCAGGTAATTCCGTACTGCGAGACGTTCTGTTTCAGCGACAGGTCTTCGAGCTTAGGTGTCGCCGGGGCGTTTGCTTTGGTGTAGACAATGATGGGGCGGCTTGTGGTCGTCTCGGCAGCCAAGGCTTTCTCGTCGTAAGGATCGGCCTCGATTATAGGGGGGACGTTCACCGGGCCGCCCAGGGTAACGGACATATCGGCCAGCCAGATTGTCTGCTCCTTGCCCTTGTCCTCATCGCCCCAGACGGCGAAGGCGCTGAAGCCCTTCAATCCCGTCTTGCCGGAGTCAACCGCATTGACCTGCCTGTCGTTGTGGAAGACCTGCAAACCCACCTCAGGATCGAAGTCGAAAGTCCACTTGTGCCAGCCGATCGGTACGCGGCGTACGCCAAGCCAGAACAACCGGTCAAACCACTGCCTGCCGTCACAGGCCGTGGCGGTGTAACCTCCGTCGCCGCCGAGATAGCTGGCGTAGAGGATGCCGACGGCCAGCAGTCTCCCATCGCTCTGTACAAGGCCCCAACGGGGACCGAGACGATGTGCCTTGGGATCTTCTGGCATGGCGCCGTCGTCGTAGATCCAGACGTCGATCCTGCCCGACTCATCCCTGTCGCGGAGCTTCAACAGGGCCTTGCCTCCCGGACCGATCTTGAGCGAACGCCCCTTCCCCTGACGGCTCTTCGCCACGTCGATGGTCACGTCGCCTGTTATCGTCCAGTTGGCCAGGGGTTCGCTGCTATCAAAGGCAGACTTCACGGCTTTCTCGCCGGCCGGCAACGTGGCGGCAAGGCTATTTCGACTCCGAATCAAGATCGTTAAACTAACTGCAATCACCGCCGACAAACTGAGCATTCGTATCATTTTTTTTGACATCCGTTTATCCTTTCCGGCCTGAGCTTTTGAAACCGCAGGTATGATTGCGAGTTGCCAGACACGTTAATCTTATCCCGGGCAGTATGCCGCTACCAGCGGAAGAATCTGTAAGGGTCGTCCCACTCTTGCGGCACGTCCATGTAGAGGCCTTTCAAGCATCGCTTCTCGGCCCTGGACACGTCCACCGGGGTGCCGAAGCGCTCCAGAAGAGGCGTTTCCCCGGCCGCTCCCATATTGGCCAACAGACGCGTGAGGAGATAGCTGGTGCGGCGGAACGTTCTCTTTAGATTGTAGAGTTTCTTGTAGTCGAACTGCCATGGCGCGAGCTGGCAGAAGACGACGTTCAAGTTCTCCGCTTTGGCCAGGACACCATCGCCGATTACCGCGGCTCCTGCCGAGACGAGGGGCAGTTTCCGTGGCTCACGGCTGTGCACATCCGCCGGTCCGACTCCCGCGAGAAGGGAATTGAAGGCGAACGGCTCAAAATAGGCAGCGATGTGCTCGGCCTCCTTTATGCGAACCTTCAGCGGCAGAAAGGCGTTCACCTCCTGCTCGTCGAGCCCGACCGCCAGCAAGTTACCGCCTGCCTTTAGCCAGTCGGCGATGGCTGCGGCGTCGGTCGCAAGCTTCTGCCCTCCGCCGGATCCCACGATGAGGACCTGGTCGGCGGACAGGTTCCCCCCGTCGTAGGAAGTCGGGGATACACCTGCAGATTCGAGGTGCTGCCTCCCGGCGGAATCGCCGAAGTAGACGAGCTTCCGCCTCGGAGCCGGCTGCCAGGCCGATATGTAGTGGAGGATATTGCGGGCCAGCGTTTGTGCCGCCGGATCATCTTCCGTGCGCCCGGTCACGTCCATCTGGCAGAAGAGCACCATTCCCTTGCCCTGGCGGTACTCCATCAGCGGGCTGTACCGGAGGCTGTAGCCACCGTCGAGGATGGGCAGGAAATCGCCGCGTGCGGGCTTCTCGATGAGGACGGAGGCAACGTTGCCGCGATTGCCACATCGCCAGAGGCGCGTGACAGGGATGTCACACCACTTGACCGTTGGGCCGTGACGGGGCCGCATTTCGTACTTGAGACGCGCCGGCAGAATCGTCGCCTCGCCTCGCCAGTTGTGCAAGTGCTCGGCCTCGGTCCCCGCCAGGAGCGGATGGTAGGGTACCCGCTTGAAGACCCACCGCAAGCCGTACTCCGCCACGCGAAAACCGAACCGCTTCTCCAGCACATCCGACGTCTGCTCGAACATAAGCACCTTGAGGCCTTGACGTACGCGTGCGATATCCGGGGCCGGACCATTCACCGTCAGGGCGGACTTGCCCACGATGAAAGTATCATACGCTGAAAGGTCGGCATTGGCATCCACGGACCGGTATCGGAACCCCATCCCGTTCAATAGCTTCCCGGTCTCACCCCTGGGGTCGAAGAGGGCAATCTTCCCGCCCGCCCGGGGAGCTTGTGGGTGTGGCATAACGTCGATAGAGAAGGAGTCCGTCTGGGTCTCGCCATTGCCGAACTTGAAGGTCGCGCTGAGTTCATACTTGCCGTGGGCCAGGGCGGCAGGCAGTTCGAAGCGCAACGGAATGCGTTCCTGTTCCCCAATCGGCACGGTGACTTCCTTTTGACCGGCGACTGTCCGGGGCAGGCCGAACGACCACTCGCAATTGCACGTGACTGTCTCGCGGGAGTTGTTGATGACGACGAGCTGTTTTTTGACTGTTTCGCCCGGCAGGAAATTGTGGTCCTTGCTCGTGAAGGCCCCGGGCTTGCCAGCGATGTAGGCCAGCAGGGGCCGGTTATTTCGAATCAGGGCCTGCGCTGCGACCGTTGGAATCCAGTCCGAGTGCTCGAAGGCCAGGTCCACCCGTTCATATCGCTGTTCGATGTAATCCGGGCTGAATCCCGGCCGCTGCAGGTTCTCCCAGTCAACCTGGAGGTCCTTGCGGTTTTTGTCAACTCCGTCGCGCAGCGTCCAGTAGTGCCCGTGTGACCACGGGGAGTTCGCCGAGACCCCCCACGTGCGAAAAGCGCGCCAGTTGTCGGTGAAATACATTGCATATACGCCCTGGCGTTCGGCGAAGCCGCTCGAACCTACAACGTGGGGATAATCCCATCGGTGCCAGAGGTCGCCGGTGCGGAACTTCTTCGCTTCCCAGCGCAAGTTCGTTTTCTCCATCTCGCTGATATTGAAGGCTTCGTCTCCGAAGAACTGCGAGTTCCACTCGGCGAGGCAGAACTCCCACGGTACCTTTGCGCTGCCGAAGGACCGCTCGCCCTGGTACCACCCCCGGTACATGGTCCAGTCCCAGGGAAACGGCACACTGTACTCGCATGTGAAAAGCGGCTTGACGCCCACCGTCGCCCAGTGTTCGAACCAGTCGGACATCTCCTGGATCGGGGCGAAGTTCGCGTAAAAGTTGCTTGTATGCATAGGGCCAAGGTTCCCCGATGAGTGGTGATAGACGATGCGGCCTGGGTCGAGGCCCGTCACGATTGCTGCAGCCCGCGAAGCACGCTTCGCGTTCCTAAAAGCCCACGTGTCGCGGGGGTTCTGTATTCCATCTATCATGTCCGGATTCATGTCCTCGCTGTACCCGGTCGCGTTATGGCTCATAGAGTAGAACACGACCGAGGGGTGGTTCTGCGCCACCCGCACGTAGAACTCCGCATGGCGTGCGTAGCCGTTGGCCTCATCGGCGTCGGGCGCCTCCCAGTTGTAGTGGGCGAAATGCGGCTGGGAGAGGGATATGAGCATTCCCGCATCGTCCGCTGCGTTCAGGACCTCTGCGAAGCTCAGATGCGAGCCCGGCTCGCAGCTATAGTTGTGCGTGTAAACGAAGTTGATGCCGAAGCTCTTGAGCCGCTCCATGCTCTGACGGGCTGCGGCGTAGTTCGCCCAGGCAGCCCCCACCTGAGCGTTGTCCAGTGGAACAGCGGACAGAAAGATGCGGCTGCCATTCAGGAGGAAGTCCCGGCCGTCGATCCAGAACTCGCGGAACCCGAAGCGCACGGGGCCGCTGGCGTCCAGCACCTTGCCGCCTGCCTCCAGCAGCGAGAGATTGAGGTGGTATGTGTTCTGAGGCGTATGGGCGTCCCAGAGTTTCCTGGGCTTGAAGTTCTTTGTAAATGCGACGCGGCCATCCTTGAGGTCATTGGTCTTGAAGGCCCTGCTGGTGAACTCCCCGACACTGCGACCATTGTCTGTGATCTGCGCACGAAGAGCGTACTGTGTGTCCGCGGCGAGGCCGTTCAGCGCGGCGTCGAACGTGATATTCCACTTGCGCACCGACGTGTCTACCTTCACGTCGGCGATGCGCGCGCCCATAGGCGTGCTGACGAGGTACACGTCGCCGCACAAGCCGCGGCGTGCCACTGAACCCTTCACCTCTCTGGCCGAGGCGGTGTCGCTGTACGAGAGCATGACACCTTTCAGCGGCATGGCTGCGACGAACATGCTGAGAACATTCGTGGTGCCCGGGCGGCAGGCGGCCGTGATGTCGAGCTCGCCGCCCGGGAAGACAATGTCCCCCATGTCCCGGCCATCCAGGTAAACAGTCGCGTGGGAGTTCAGGTACTCCGCATGGATGGTGATACGCCGACCGACCCATTCTCTGGGAACCGTGATCTCCCGCTGGTACCAGGCCATGGTGATGCTGCGCAGATTCCGGTCCTTCCAGCTCGGATGGGCATGGACAGTCTGGCAGTCTTTCTGCATATAATCGGTGATTCCCGGCCAACTCCCCGGGACCTTGAAGTAGCCCCACCTGTCGGTGGGCACGGCGTTCGTGTCCTCGTCGGCCGGCTGCCAGTGCCACAGACCATTGATGCATATCCGCTCGCGTGTGGGCGTTGACTGGCGATACGCTTTCTCAACATCCCAGACAGCCCTCACGCCTTTGGGCAACTGCACCTTAGCCCCACCCTGGCACACTCCCGGTACGACAGACGCAGCGATACATGCGATGATAACGAACGATTGCCCTAATAAGCGTCTCATTTCGCCTATACCCCGGAAGTCGAGTGGTGCTCCCGACAACCGTTCAGGTGCATTTTTAACATATCGGCTGAGATTTACCATTTACCATTGATTCCACTGTGTTCCTTCAAATTCACTGTCTCAATATTGCCAAATCTGTCCAGGAAAAGCAACTTCTTTGAGCATCGCCTTCCAGATTTCGCTGTCCAAAAGCTTGTACTGGATTACTTATATGTACCTCAACATACTTTCCCGCCCACTTGCGCCGCAGGAAAGCCCTGGCTGAGAGCAACGGACTTCTTATCTGCGGGTCCTGACTGAAGCATTTGAGTAAGAAATTGTACGACAAGTCACCCTTCCCATGAGTCGTAAAAGGTCAATGGTTCTTCGGCAAATTCTGTTGCAAAACTGTTGCAGGGTCCCGTGGCACGGCCATCCTGGCCGTGTTTCCATGGGCTGGAAGCCCATGCCACTGAGGGAAACACAAAACCCTGCCAAACGTAACTCCTTGACAATCAAGACGTTAGAAACGCGCCCGGCAGGACTCGAACCTGCAACCTTCGGATTCGAAGTCCGCGACTCTGTCCAATTGAGCTACGGGCGCAGAAAATTCCAGGTGCTTGTAATATAACCGTTTCCCACAGATGTTGTCAACTCTCTGTTTTATAAGTCGTTTATCTTGCACAATGGCTTAACTATTTGTATTATGCGGTTGTTGTTGCCAGATGAATATTGACCTTGAATCCTCCGTCCCGCACCTATTAGGCGTGAGCCTATCCTCAATAGGTGCGGGATGGGAACCCCAATTATAAGGGAGGTCGCTTATGAAACGTATAACACGCCGGAATTTCGTAAAGAGTTCGATGGCCGCTGGTGCCGCTATGGCGTTGGTTAGCCCATTTTCCCGTGTGCGGGGGGCAAACGACGACATTCGCGTGGGCGTAGTGGGAATTCGTAACCAGGGAAGTAACCACATCAACTGGTTCCGTAAAATCCCCGGCGTCCGGGTGGTGGCGATTTGCGATGCAGATAAAAGTTTTCTGGACCGCGAAGAGAAGAAATTCAAAGGCCGCAATGAAAGGGTTGATACCTACATCGACTATCGCAAATTGTTAGAGGACAAGAACATCGACGCAATTATCACTGCCACGCCCAATCACTGGCACGCGCTGGTTACCGTTTGGGCGTGTCAACAGGGCAAAGACGTGTATGTCGAAAAGCCGGTCTCCCATAATATCTGGGAAGGCCGGCAAATGGTAAAGGCGGCCCGGAAGTACAACCGGATTGTGCAAAGCGGGACGCAGCGCCGCTCGGACGAGGGACTGCGGGAGGCCATCGAGTATATCAAGCAGGGAAATCTCGGCAAAATTGTGATTGTATACGGCATTGTCTATGTTCGACGCGGCAGTATCGGAAAGGTGGATGGGCCACAGCCAATCCCGGAATCGGTCGATTATAACCTGTGGTGCGGGCCGGCTCCTATGGAACCTTTGATGCGCAGGAATTTGCATTACGACTGGCACTGGGTCTGGCCCACCGGCGACGGCGATTTCGGCAACAATGGAATTCATTTTACGGATATCTGTCGATGGTTCCTGGACAAAAATGCCCTACCACCACGGGTGATGAGCATCGGCGGGCGGTTCGGATATGTCGACGATGGAGAGACGCCCAACACACAGATTGTGTTCCTGGACTACAAGCCGGCCCCCATTATCTTCGAGGTGCGTGGCCTGCCGCGAGCCAAGGGTGATTCAGCGATGGACACCTACCGGGGAATTCGAGCCGGTGTGGTGGTTCAATGCGAAGATGGTTACTTTGCCGGCGGCTGGGTGTACGATAATGACGGCAAAAAAATTAAGCAGTTCAAGCGAACCGGCGGCGGCGGACACCACGCAAACTTTATAAAGGCGGTTCGCAGCCGCAAAGTCAGCGACCTGAATGCCGACATCCTCGAAGGGCACCTTTCCAGCGCTCTCTGTCACATGGGTAACGTATCTTACCGGCTCGGCAAGACAACTTCACGTGACGAGGTTATGGAAATTATCAAGGGCAATAAAGAAATGGTGGACTCTTTCGAGCGTCTTGGCGAGCATCTGTTGGTTAATGGGGTAGACCTCAAGGAGACGCCCAGGATTCTTGGCCCCTGGCTGACGATGGATACCGCCAGCGAGAAATTCGTTGGCGATTTTCACGAGCAGGCGAATATGCTTGCCAGGCGTAATTATCGCAAGCCGTTTGTTGTACCGGAGCAGGTGTAGCTCGATGCGACAAAAGAATTAAACGCAGAGAACGCCCGTCTTGGCTCGGCCAAGCCGAGACAGGCTGAGAGCGCAGAGGAAAAACAAGAATAAAAGAAAATGCCATAAGTTGCGCAGAAATGAAATATTAGGAATCTCTGCGTGCTCTGCGTAAGTCCACTCGGGGACGCCTTACGGCGGAGTCCCAAGAACTGCGAACTCGGCGGTAAAAAAATCCGAGAATCGAGAAACGAGGATTTTATGTCTGAGTCATCTGTGGCTTCAAACTTCGAACGGCGGCCTCCGTTGTGGCGTTCGTTCGGTCCGGCGCTCATCACCGCCTGCGTGGTGTTCGGGCCGGGGAGCTTATTGATAAGTTCTAACGTCGGTGCAAAGTATGGATACGAGCTGCTCTGGCTGCTTGTCTTGACCGGGATTCTGATGGGCACATATATGACCATGGCGGCGCGAATTGGTGTTGTAGGCGGCGCCACACCCTGCACGCTGGTCGCCGGTCGTCTGGGCAGGCCCGTCGCCGCAATAATCGGCATCAATCTCTGCCTCATCTGCACTACTTTCCAGTTCTCGAATAATCTGGCGGTCGCTGCCGCTGCCGAGACACTTGTCCCGAAGATAGATGTCCGGTGGGTGCTGATTGGACTCAACGGCCTCATTATCGTTTTCCTGTTCGCGGCAAAGCAAATCTATCGCTTCCTCGAACGCACTATGAAGGTTATGGTGGGTTTGATGCTCCTGTGCTTTGTTATTAACCTTATTGTGGCGAAGCCTGACCTGCTGGGTGTAATCAGGGGTTTTGTCCCAAGTTGGCCGGAAGAAGTATCGTTGGGCGTCCCTAAGAAAATTGATGGAGCCATCCAGGACCCGATGCTGATGATACTGATTGCCTCACTGCTCGGGACGACCTTCTCGGTAGCCGCGGCGTTCTACCAGGGGAATCTGGTACGGGAGAAAGGTTGGACGATTAAGGAATATAAGCGCGGGATTGGTGATTCCATCGCCGGCGTGTGTGTCCTCACGGGTATCAGCGCAATCATGCTGATCACCGCCGCAACGGTCATTCCCGGCAAGCCGGCGGAAAACATCGGCACGCTGGCCCAGTCTCTGCAGCCGCTGCTCGGCTCTACCGCACACGTGTTCTTTTGTGTTGGACTGCTGGCGGTAGCGATGAACCCATTCCTCATCAATGCGATGATAGGCGGTAGTATTCTGGCCGATGGGATTGGCCAACCGGCCAAACTCGATGACCCGTGGCCCCGGCGTTTCACAGTGGCGGTGTTGGTGGTCGGTATGGTCGTGGCGATGCTGGCCCTGAGAACCGGCGAGAAACCAGTCAAGCTCATTATCTTCGGTCAGGCATTGACGGTAATCGGCAATCCACTGATGGCTGCCACCATACTCTGGCTGGCAAACAGAAAAGACATAATGGGAGACCGGCGTAATAGGTTGGTCTTGAACATCCTTGGCGGTTTGGGCCTATTGGTTGTCGTAGTCATGGCCATACGGGTTTTGATTCTCGTAGTGCTCAAACTGAGCTAATCAGTTTTGGTGCCTGTTTAAGCACCGGTAGCAGGGGCGTTGGCGTCAGCGAGTTAGGAGATGGCTTACTCGTGATAGACATAGATGCTATAGACGAACATGGCCTGGAAGATATTCTCAGTGAGCCCACCGAGGGGACAGAAAAGATAATCGCCGAGCTGGAGGGTGACATCGTCGTCCTGGGCGCAGGCGGTAAGATGGGACCGACACTGGCGATGATGCTCAAAAAGGCATCGAGCGGCAAGAACATTTATGCCGTCTCGCGATTCTCCGTAAGGAGTCCCAAGGACAGCGACAAGGCGGCCAGGACCAGAATCGAAGAGGCAGGCATTAAAACCATCGAGGCGGACCTGCTGGATGAATCACAATATTGCAAATTGCCCAGAGTAGAAACCGCAGCAGGACGCGAAGGTTCCCGATGTCTGCGAAAACAGGGATGTTTTCGCTCGGAAAATGTATTCTATCTGGTCGGTATGAAGTTCGGTTCCGTCGGCAATCAGCCATTAACGTGGGTGCTAAACAGCTTCGTGCCGGGTCTGGTAGCCCGACATTATAAGAACGCACGAATTGTGGTGTTTTCCACCGGCAACGTTTATCCCTTTGTTGACATCGGCAGCGGCGGAGTGTGTGAAGAAACAGCTCCCCATCCGGTAGGCGAATATGCCCAGTCGTGCCTCGGCAGAGAGCGAATGTTTCAGTATTTCTCACAGCTTTATAATACGCCTGTAACCATCATCAGACTCAATTACTCCAACGAACCTCGATATGGCATTATTGTTGACCTTACGCTGAAGATACTGAACGACGAGCCAATTGACCTGACTATGGGGGCGGTTAATTTGATATGGCAGAGAGACGCTAACGATTATATCATCCGCGCTATAAGTCTTGCGCAATCGCCGCCGGCTATCCTTAATGTTACAGGGCCGGACACCGTGCCGATTCGTAAACTGGCTGAGCAAATTGGTAAAGAGCTTAATAGAGAACCGAAATTTGCATCCCAGGAGGCGCAGACAGCCCTGCTTTCAGATGCTTCTTATTGTTTCAGTGTATTTGGCTATCCAAAAACAACGCTCGACGAGATGGTATCTCTGATTGTGAAATGGGTAGTATCGGGCAAGAGGGTTTTGAACAAACCGACCAAATACGATATACGTAATGGCAAGTTCTAAGCGGAGTCTATTCCATCGTGGATTTACGTATCATCAATAAACTTCGTTCAGGTTGCGTTATTCCTGCTCATCCACTGGCCCTGCAGGCGGATAATAAGCTCGATGAGCGCCGTCAAAAGGCATTGAGCCGTTATTATTTAGCTTCCGGTGCGGGCGGGTTGGCGGTGGGTGTGCACACGACCCAGTTTGCCATCCATAACCCGAAAATAGGTTTGTACCGGCCCGTGCTGGAGTTGGCCGGCGAGACAGCGCAAGAATTTACTACATCCACAGATTGTAGCGAACCGATAATGATTGCCGGCATCGTGGGTGAGACCAACCGGGCTGTTAAAGAAGCCGAGTTGGCCCGGGAGCTTGGCTATCATCTTGGATTGCTTTCCCTCACAGCGCTAAAAGAAAAATCAATCGACGAGCTGATAGACCACAGCCGAGAAGTGGCCCGGATAATACCGATTATGGGATTTTACTTGCAGGAAGTGATAAGCCAAATGGCGCTGCCTGCTGAGTTCTGGAGAAAGTTCATTGAGATACCGAATGTGCTTGCTATAAAAATCGCGCCATTCAACAGATATCAAACGCTTGACGTGCTCGAAACGGTTGCCTGTTCCGGCAGACGTGATGAAATCGCACTATATACCGGCAACGATGACAACATAATTGCCGATTTACTTACACAATATGAGTTTAACGTCAGCGGTCGAGTGGTATCACTTCAGATTGTCGGCGGGTTGCTCGGGCAGTGGGCTTGCTGGACGAAACGGGCGGTTGAATACCTCGCCCGTATCAAAAAAATTTGCGAAACTAAAATGCAAATCCCGCAGTCCCAAGGGGGACACCTCTCGGTGGAGATGCTGACATTAGCGAGTCAATTGACGTTGGCCAATAAGGCAATCTTCGATGCTGAAAATCATTTCGCCGGGTGCATTCCGGGTATATCTTATGTGTTAAAGCGGCAGGGGCTTTTGGAAAAATTGCAGACGCTTGACCCACACGAACAACTCACGCCCGGACAGGCCGCTAAGATTGATAAGATAATACGCGATTATCCACACCTTACCGATGATGATTTTGTTAAAGAAAATCTTGATGTATGGTTGTCGTAATAAAATGAGTGTTGATGTCCCAATTCAGGAGGTGAAAATGGCTATTTATGAAAAATCAAAATTGACGTACTGGGCTTTCCTCGCGTTAATGCTGCTGTGCCTTTGCGTTCCTTGTATGGCTGTAGACAAGTGGGCAATCGGCACAAGCCCTGCCGACCGTATGCTTGCAGAATACTTCCGTGCCGAGACTACGAAGCTGCGCGACGAGTGCCTGGCCGACGTGAAAACACTCGATGATTGGAAAACGAAACGCGAGGTTTATCGAAAGCAGCTGTTTGAGATGCTTGGGCTTGACCCGCTTCCGGAGAAGACTGAGCTGGCGCCCGTCATCACCGGCCCGCCGCCCCCCCACGTCTTCTTGTCGAAGACAAGAGTTGGGGGAGACGCGGGGGCAGGCAAGGTCGAGCATGATGAGTTCACCGTCGAGAAGATTCACTATCAATCCATGCCCGGCCTTTACGTAACGGGCAACCTGTACATCCCAAAAGGTCTCGAAAAACCCGCGCCGACAATCCTTTACGTGTGCGGTCACGCCGTCGGCACGAAAAACGGTATTCGCTATGGTAACAAGGCTCCCTACCAGCACCACGGCGCCTGGTTTGCGCGGCATGGCTATGTGTGCTTCATCATCGACACGGTGCATCGGGGCGAGATAGAAGGTATCCATCACGGAACGTACCGATACAAAATGTGGTGGTGGAATAGCCGTGGCTATACGTCGGCCGGCGTCGAGGCATGGAACTGCATCCGTGCGCTGGATTACCTTCAGACGCGCAAAGAAGTGGACAAGGACCGCATCGGCGTGACCGGTCGCTCCGGCGGCGGGGCTTACAGTTGGTGGCTCGCCGCCCTCGACGACCGCATCAAAGCCGCTGTTCCCGTTGCCGGCATAACCGACCTTCAAAACCACGTTGTGGACGGCTGCGTCGAGGGGCACTGCGACTGCATGTACATCGTGAATACGTATCGCTGGGACTATGCGCTCGTGGCGGCACTGGTTGCGCCGCGACCGCTTCTGATTTCTAACAGCGACAAGGACAGCATCTTCCCGCTGGACGGTGTTGCCCGGCTGCACGAAAAGGTGCGGAACATCTACAAGCTGTACAAAGCCGAGAAGAACCTGGGCCTGCATATCACCGAAGGCCCGCACAAAGACACGCAGGAGCTGCGCATACACGCTTTTGTGTGGTTTAATCGCTTCCTCAAAGGTGAGAACCCATTGATTGACAAGCCGGCTGTGCCCTTTTTCCAGTGGACACAGCTCAAAGTTTTCGACGAGCTGCCCGCTGACAGCATAAACTCACGGATACAGGAATCGTTCACGCCCAAGGCACCTCAACCGTCGGTGCCGCAATCAGCCGACGAATGGACAAAGCAGCGCGAAGGATGGATGAAAGCGCTTCGGGAAAAGTCTTTCCGCGGCTGGCCGGCGCAAGCGCAGGCAGGTTCGCTTGACATCAGACAGGTATTTTCCGTCGAGCGACACGGCATCCGCTTCAGTGCGTTCGACTTCACGAGCCAGCCGCACGTTCGTCTGCGGTTGTACATGGTCAACCGGGCCAAGCTCGATAAGGCCGACCTGGTTGTGCTCAACACACTGGACGAACAGGGATGGACCGAATGGCTGGCCGCTATGCGCGTGGGTTTTGCCGACGAACTTAACGACCAGATGCTGCCTGAGCCGGATGAGAACGCTTTCAAGCGTAAGCAGGAGCTTTTCAAAAATACGAAGCGAGTAATAGCATACTTTGCGCCACGTGGCATCGGGCTAACTGCTTGGAACACCAACGAACGCAAGCAAACGCAAATCCGCCGTCGGTTCATGCTGCTCGGGCAGACACTCGACGGCATGCGGGTATGGGACGTGCGGCGGGTGATTCAGGCGCTGCACACCATTGATTCGATGAGCGGCGTGCCGATGAGGCTGCAGGGCAAACGCCGGATGGCCGGCCTCGTGCTGTACGCCTCGCTGTTCGAGACCGATATCGTCTGCCTCGACCTGTGGCATCTGTCCCCCTCGCACCGCGACGGGCCGACCTTGCTCAATGTGCTGCGCTATCTGGATGTGCCACAGGCTGTAGCGATGGCAGCCGAGCGCAGCCAGATACGGCTCTATCAAAAAGACGACTCTGGATGGCAGTTCCCGCGAGCCGTCGTTAGGAAAGTTGGTTGGCCCGAAGAGCAATTTCAAATCCGTACGGTATCGACCGATAGCGAGCCTTAACCCGTGGGTTGATGTGTCGTTCCGGAGAATTATAGGGGCACCCCAAGGTTGCTGGTCAGACTTCGGCGAGCTCAGTCGAGCCGGGCCAATGAAGTTTAGTTGCCCCACATCTTTCGGGAAAGCCCGGCGACATGGCCGGGCAGAGCTTATAATAGTTATCGCGAAGTTTCTTCTTGTCTTACGCCGTGATAGGTTGTCAGGACGTACTCAAATTTTTTCTTTGACCTCGGCTCCAAGATAAGCGTGAACTTGACCGTATCCAGGTCAACCTTCTCGAATTTGTCAAACTCGCCGCTTTTCTCCAGGTCCCAGTATTGCGTATTGAAGTTGCGCTGAATCTCGACCTTGACGCTAATCTCGCGAGTGTTCCTGACTTCAATCTTGAATTTGCGAATCTCGTCCCAGCCGGATATGTTACGTGAGCTGCTAAACCGGTAGTTCTCCGTCCTGTAATCCATAAGTGTCGGCTCGACAACGACATTGGCGACCGGGCCAAGGTTAAGCTCCACGTCCTCATCCACAGGAATATACTTAAACGAGGACTGGCCCGTATAAGACAAATGTCCCTTATCGTCAACGCCCCTATAAACCTTCAGCATCCCGCCGGGGATAGGCGTTTCGCCAAGTTCGTGCTCCTCGTCATTCTTGAAACTGAGGAACCGGACCACGCTCGGGCCATAGCGCTCCTGCTCGTATTTATACAGATTTATCACCGGCACCTCGTCAATATCAAAGCTCAGCAGCCGTTTCGACCAGCCGGTCGGAATCGTCTCCGTCCCTTCAATCGTATAAAGAAAATACTCGCTCAGTCCTTCCTTTCTAATTTCTTTCTGCATACCCAGATACGCAGCTTCTTCTGTCACTACAAGTGCTTCCATCAGGGCTCTGGGTCTGCGAGTCGGTGCCATGGGAGGCACAGGAATTCTTTCGCCAGGTCTGCCGTAGGGGTATTGCCGCCGGGCAAGTTCAGCTATCTGGTCGAGTATGTGGACCTTGCCGACAATCAGTCGCGTCTGGGCGTTCTCATAGTCTTCGCCGCTGTTGTTAGTAACCCGCACATATCCCTGCAGGCGCATCGTCTTCTCGTCTTCTGTGAGCGTTCCCATATAAAACGCCCGCCAGGAAAGCCCGCTGGTCAGATACGTAATCTCCACCGGCACTTTGCCGCTTACGCCGCTTTTAATATTCCACAGGCCAAGGTTCCTCACCCTCGGTGGATAGGTCAAATCGGCGATGTCAATTTTATCTGCGTTGGCTTTCGGCAGCATCTCCAAGCTGGTCGGGTCGATGAGCGTATTGGCCCACGAAAATTGCAGCTTGTTTTTCCCATTCTTTAATGTTAGGTCTCTGCTTTCACGCACCAACGTCATATCCGCGGAGTTATAAATCGTGAGCTGCACTGTCTTCCGCTTCGGCAGCGTAACCAGATCAACCTTCGCCTGTGCAACATTCGTGATTGCAGCGATTATCAGTAATATTAACGTACGTTTCATTTTACAGCCCTTTTTATTCAATAGACTTTTGCATTGTACTAATTTTTATCGCGAAGTTTCTTCCCGTCTTACGCCGTGATAGGTTGTCAGGATGTATTCGAATTTTTTCTTTGACCTCGGCTCCAAGATAAGCGTGAACTTGACCGTGTCGAGGTCAACCTTCTCGAACTTATCGAACTCGCCGCTTTTTTTCAGGTCCCAGTATGGCGTATTGAAGTTACGCTGAATCTCGACCTTGACGCCAATCTCGCGAGTATTTCTTACTTCAATTTTGAATTTGCGAATCTCGTCCCAGCCGGAAATATTCCTCTTATTGTTGAATCTGTAATTTTCGGTGCGGTAGTCCATAAGCGTCGGCTCGACAACTACATTCGCTACCGCTCCAAGATTAAGCTCCACGTCCTCATCTACGGGAATATACTTAAACGAAGACTGTCCCGTATAAGATAAGTGTCCCTTATCGTCAACGCCCCTATAAACCTTCAGCATCCCGCCAGGGATTGGCGTTTCGCCTAACTCGTGTTCTTTATCGTTTTTGAAGCTGAGGAACCGAACCACGGAATTGCCGTATCGCTGCTGTTCATATTTATACAGATTCACCACCGGCACCTCGTCAACATCAAAGCTAAGCAGCCGTTTCGACCAGCCGGTAGCAATTGTCTCCGTTCCCTCAATCGTATAAAGGAAGTACTCGCTCAAGCCCTCTTTTTTGATTTCTTTAGGTTTGAAAGGCATCGGAGCCTCCGCCGCCAGCATCAAAGCATTCAGCCGTACCATTTTACGTTTGGCTACCATTGATGGGCCTGATTCGGCCATTGGAACTGGCTCACCCGGTCGGCCATATGGATACTTTCGTCGGGCAAGGGCAGCTATTTGGTCGAGTATGTGGACCTTGCCAACAATCAAGCGTGTCCTCGCATTTTCGTAATCTTCGCCGCTGTTGTTGGTTACTCGCACGTACCCTTGCAGGCGCATCGTCTTTTCATTCTCGGTCAGCGTCCCCATATAAAACGCCCGCCAGGAAAGGCCGCTGGTCAGATACGTAATCTCAACCGGCACCTTGCCGCTTACACCGCTTTTGATATTCCACAGCCCCAGGTTCCTTACCCTCGGCGGATAGGTCAAATCAGCGATGTCAATTTTATCTGCATTGGCTTTAGGCAGCATTTCCAAGCTGGTCGGGTCGATGAGAGTATTCGCCCACGAAAATTGCAGCTTGTTTTTCCCGTTCTTTAACGTAAGGTCTCTGCTTTCACGCACCAACGTCATATCCGCCGAGTTATAAATCGTGAGCTGCACTGTCTTCCGCTTCGGCAGCGTAACCAAATCGACCTTGCCCTGTGCAACATTCGTGATTGCAGCGATTATAAGTAACGTAAATATTATACGCTTCATTTTACAGCTCCTTCATTCTTACTTCTGTCTTCTGTCCTCTGTCCTCTGTCTTCTGTCTTCTGTTTCTTCACGGCCTTACATTGCGGCGATGGTAGTACATCTTCAGTTCTTTCACAGCAGGCCCGGCCTTGGTGCGAGCCGGTAATGTTATCTCGAACTCAAGAGTGCTGGCGTCCTTACGTTTATACTCCATATTGCACTCTTCCATATCCCATTGGCCGGGGATGTGTTGAATCATCGTAAGCACAGCGCCGCTGTCCTTGAAATTCTCAATCTTGGCCGTGATTTCCTCATCGGTGTCGTAAAGAACGACGTCGCCTGCCCTGTTCTTTCGCAAATTGATTCGGATATCCTTCATTTTTCGCTGTGTAACGACGATGTCCCTGCTGTCACCGATATAAAGTTCCATCTTCTCGCCGACCGGCACCAGTCCCGTTACGTCTTCACCCAAAAAGATGGTGCTGTCGTGGCCATCATCCTGGAAAAGTCGCGCCTTACCACCCCAGAGGGCAAATTTGCCGAGCTTGCTTTTGGCATCATTTACAATTCGATAGCTAACCGGGATACCCACATTCTTATTCTCCAGCTTTTCAGGGTCCCA
>Ga0209979_1000512_pt1 | contig 52669 bp, 49 predicted proteins | sample AnhtaG_FD_183114 | JGI IMG/M metagenome (GOLD analysis project Ga0209979, IMG submission 183114) | Deep subsurface microbial communities from Anholt, Denmark to uncover new lineages of life (NeLLi) - Anholt_01485 metaG (SPAdes) (version 2) | ecosystem: Environmental > Aquatic > Marine > Oceanic... | reverse complement strand
AGCCGCAGGAATTATTGCTTTCATACTACACATTTCCTTCTCTTATGCGTGATACATGAAAAGCGGTTTCCATCGCTTCTAGGTTTAGTTCTTCCTCTTCTTTAGTATTACTCATTTTTAATACGCGTGCAAATCCCCCAACTCTAAGGCTAATTTTATTCCTTCCCCATACATATTATTTAGGAGGATGGAACAACATTATGGCGAGGGTAAATTAACCAGTGGGTAAAGTGCGAACTGAACAAGTGAAGAGGATAGCGCGCGCGCAACTCAGCCAAGCTGCTACATTATTTTATTATTGATTGTACTCTGCCGACTTTGCCGTCTGTAAGTCGTACCTTGATTCCGTGGGGATGAGTTGAGCTGTTGGTGAGGATATCCTTGACGATACCCTCGGTTAATTTACCGCTCCGCTGGTGCTGCTTCAAGACGATTTTTACGCGGATGCCCGGCTTGATTTGGCTCCTCTGCTGATTAGGTTGCATTTCCAGTCATACGTGCTTCACTGCTTATAGCTCGTTCGCACGAACACATGTGATTCAAACTATGGTTATCCCTAGTAACCATTTATTCTACTAATCTTTCTTCGAGCGAAGCGAGAAATGTGGGGGGCAAAATTTTAATCCCAAAAAAAGGGAATGTTGCGGGAGATATCTCCAATGGTGTCGGTTCTAACCGGACTATACTACTGGACCTGAATCATAATACGTGCATACACATACTTCGCAAAAAAGAGGGGAAATGCGGGGGATATCACCTTAAGACGGTGAATAAACCTTTTCCGCGTCTTCTACACTTTTTCAGCCCTATGCATGCATGCATAGAATGATTGAATGCATGCTTTTGCCTGTAAAACTCGAAAATAACTTTATATATGACCAAATATACAATTATAATTGAAATATAATGGAAATAAAAATAGCTATTACAAAGAAGAACAAGGAGAAAATTCTGAAGCTCATCGATCAACTAGTGGAATGTGAAGCTGAAGGCGTGATAGTGGAGCCATCAACTAAGACAAACTTGAAGTCTCGTGAAGCATACAAACCTGAGAACCTTCTCAAGGAATTATCAGCTTCTGAAAATGTTAAGCTAGCTGAGCCAGAAATCAAGCAAAGGGAGTTTGGGGCTTGGGGCATGTTTAACTCTTATGCTCCTGGGAAGGCTGCTCTCCGAGTTCTGGTGAACCTGTCAAATGAGAGTGCAGGGAACCCGATCAGATTCTCACGTCTAATAGATGAATGTATGATCTATTTCTCAAGGTCTGGGCTGTACAAATACCGAGGCTTTCCCAAAAGGACAAGCGAGAGTGCTAGAGGGAGACTAGCGACACACCTCATATTGCCATATCATGACATGGGACTGATGAAGGTCCACGGTGGCATGAAAAATGGCCATATCATGTTCACTGAGAAGGGACTTACGTTTGCCAAGCTTCAGAATCCGCTGTTGGACGAGAAAGGTAGAACGAAGCCTCTTTCTAAAGAGGAAAGTGAATGGTTGATTAACTATCTTAGGGAGATCGATGATCTTGGGTACAAGGAGTATACTCTGCTGAAAGGTTTGACTGATTTTCTGTCCGGCTCGGAAAAGCAGTTTAAAGACATAGTAGCTTGGTTTAAGAATAAGAGTGATTTCGTTCAATGGTTGAAGAAGGGCAGCAGATATAAAGATGACCTCAAGGCTTTCTCCCGCCAGCTTGATAATGTAGCTTCGACCTATGCCTCTGGAAAAATCGCCTTGCTTCGGGAACTTGGAATATTGAGCACCCCAAGAGCAACTTACAAGGTGCTATCCAGTATGGAGGGGATTTCGTAAAATGGAGAAGATAAAACGCAAAGAGAGCGATGAAGGCGTTATAAGACAAATAACTGAGTATGAAGGAGATTATCTACCCCTAGACAAGGACAGACTAGTCCTATATGCTGTCGGACTCTTGGAAGAAAGAAGTATCGAGCCGACTTTTGACAAGATTGTCGTCGCAACATTCAAGTTGTTCTCGAGAAAATTCTCGCTAATAGGGTTTCCAGAATATCCAGATGGTAGGACCATTTACTACTGTGTGTACAACCATTGCACGTTAACGAAGAAGTGGTTATCAGGAAACGTCCAAAGTGGATTCAGAATAACGGATCGTGGAAGGTATTTCTTGGATGAGACCAAGAAGATGTTAGAAGGCAAGATTAAGGTAGCTAGAAAATACTCAATCATCGCAAAAAGAAAAGAGCTCACTTTTGTGAACTTTCTGAAGAAGACAGAAGCCTACAAGAAATTCATGTCAGGTAGGAAGGAGAGAATTGCACAATCTGAGATACTGGAGGCATTAAGAGCACAGCGCAGCTCAAAGGGTCTTGTACAAAAGCACCTTGAAAAATACTTGGAATACGCTAGAAGAATAAATGACCTAGATGCAGAGAAGTTTCTGCTTTTTCTCAAACGCAGAGTGAGTGTTGAACATGCCTAGGGAAGAACGAAAAGAACCAGGTGAGATACATCCCGATTTCTGGAAGAAAACAGTGAAAGAAGCGTTCAAGAATGATCCTCTTCGAATAATGGCTGAACTTATAAAAAACTCTGCCGACAGCTACACGAGACTTGAGAAAGAAGTAAAAGCAAAACCCCCATTCGAAATCCTTGTTACAGTACATTGCGGAAGAAGACAGCCACCCATAGTAGAAGTATGCGATTATGCAGAAGGCATGGATTCTGGAAAACTGAAGGAAGCACTGAAATATGGGACACCGATCAGTAGGGGAGAGGATACTGAAGCTAGAACAAGTGCTGAAAAAGGCATAGGCCTAAAAGACGCAATGATGGCTCTGACTGACAATTGGCTGATAACTATCAAAGACAATTTGATAAACGAACGCAATAAGCATGTTGATTTTAGCACAGGCATAGGAAAAGAAGACCAAACAGCGACGGAGGAGGAAAGAAAGGAGTTAGGAATCCGTGGCAACGGGACATTAGTTAGGGGTAAACTTCCTGACTATTTTCATGACCGAAAATTCATGACCATCTACAAACATCTGAAAAGTCACTTCCTATTGCGTAAGCTGGTGCAATGTCCTGAGTACAAGATAATGGTTAATGATGGTTTGACCAAAGAAAAGAGGCTGCTGAGTTACAGACCTCCGGAGACTGAAGTGCAAATACTCTGCGAGAAAATGGGGATAGAGTATGAAGGAAAGAAATATCCAATCGAGATCACGATCAACAAAAGCAAAAAAGAGTTGCGCCAAGGAAAACCATACGGTGACTCTGGGTTATTGTTTTTTCACGGGAAGTATTCCGTACTAGATTTCTCACTATGTCGCTTCGATAGAGACACCTCCTTCTCCAGAGTCTTCGGTGAAGTCAAGATGGGTATTGAGAAACTCATTAGAGACCCACAGGAATCTCCTCTTGTGGACGAGAAAAGGAAAGGGTTGGATCCTACTCACCCATTTAACATCGAACTCTTGAGATTTGTAAATGAGAATTTGAAGTTGATTCAAGAACGAGAGGAATCTTCGAAATACACGTTTGACGAAGAATCAAAACGGAAAATACTCACAGAAATCAACAAGGTATACAAGAGCATCAGAGGCCAGGGACCTAAACTGGGGCCGCCTATCAAACCTGAATTCTTCGAATTTCACCCACCTTATACATCAATAACGGAATATGAGCCAAAGATAGTCTACCTAATAGTCAATTCCTCTGTGTGGTATTTGGCGAGTTAGACATACACCTCAGAAGTAGCAATCCAAAGATTCTTGTCAAGCCAAGTAAGATGAAGATTGACGAGTACAAAACGGAAGAAGACTTCGTTGTGAGAGCAATTAGATTATATTCCAAGGAGGCGGGGAGCAGAGGCGAAATTGTTGCAGAATCCGACTCCCCAGAGCACTCCACGAAGATAGGTGTGGAGGTGCTGGTCAACCCCATTTTCTCACCTGAAAATGGATTCGCCTTTGTTCCAAACAGAACAACTATTGTAGATGGTGGTGCTAAGAAAGTCGTTCTGTGTGTAGACAAAGACGTAGTTGATGGTTCTAAAGAGATCAATTTATTTTCGCAAGATCCAATAGGTTGCCCGGGTGGGTGGCTTCTTCCAGACTTGGAGAATCTAGAAGAGAGATTGCTGAGAAACATCCTGAAACTGGAAATACCAATAACTGTAAATGGAATTGGTCATATAGGAGAAAAAGCAGCCATAGTGGCCACCTACCAGGATAAGACGTGCAACTTACGGATATCTATAGTGCACAAGCCTTCTATTGGTGGACTGCTGAGAGACATTCGATTTTCCGAGAAAGACACAAAACTCATTTCTGACTTTATCGAAGAGGAAGGAATTTTGGAGGTATATCAAAAGCATCCTTTGATCAAGAAGTATATGAAAGGTAGGTTCAAGAATAGAGCAGATTTCTTGGTTTTCGTGGCTGATGTTATGACAAGAGAGGTAGTGAGATCTTTCGTTATGGGGGGGATTAGGGAGAACCTATCAAGGTTCCCGATTTACGATTCCGAACATCCAGAACCAGATATAGAAACCTATGTAACTCAGGAATACTATGAACATGGACCAGGGTTGCATGAAGCATTCAAGAAACTAGTTAGCAGTTTGAAACTTTAGATATCGCATATGTGCTGGATAGCACGCGTTGAAATCGTTCTGCATGCATGCATTATTGGACAAAAAGATGGGATGGTATATTCGAGCCCAGACACTGGTCTCCCCCGGGCTACCAAACTCTAGAGTACAATTTATGCAAGTCAGCTAGGGAATTCGGTTCCAACGGCACATGTGAGGTGGCCTTATGCCGGAACTAGAAGTCGTCTATGGTTAGTATTTTTGGCATTATTTCAACTGTTTTGAAAAAAAGTGAATTGTGTGGAGTTCGAAAGGTGGTGTATCGTTTGTCACTTGGCCATCTTGCAGATTTTTTCTATCATTCGTACCATTTTGACTGAGTAGCCCCATTCGTTGTCGTACCATGCGAGGACTTTCACTAGATTTCCGATGACCATTGTGGAGAGGCCGTCTACGATGGCGGAGTATGGATTGTGTATGATGTCTGATGATACTAGGGGTTCTTCGCTGTAGTCTAAGATTCCTTTCAATTCTTTTTGGGCGGCTTCTTTGAACGCGGCGTTGACTTCCTCTTTTGTGACGTCTCTTTTCAGTGTGGTGACGAAGTCAACTATTGAGCCGTCTGGTATTGGAACTCGTAGGGCGAGGCCGTTCATTCTTCCTTCAAGCTCTGGTAATGTTAAGGTGGCTGCTACTGCTGCCCCTGTCGTTGTTGGTATCATGTTGAAGGCTGCTGATCTGGCTCTTCTTAGATCTCTGTGTTGCATGTCGAGTAGACGTTGGTCGTTTGTGACTGCGTGGATTGTTGTCATTAGTCCGGCTTTGATGCCGAATCTGTCGTTTAGCACTTTGGCTACTGGCGATACACAGTTTGTTGTGCATGAGGCTAGGGAGATTATGTGGTGGCTATTAGGGTCGTATTTGTCGTCGTTTACACCGTAAACTACGGTTAGGTCTGCACTTTTAGCTGGGCTCATCGGAGCTGAGACTAGCACTTTTTTTGCTCCTGCTTGAAGATGTTTTGCTGCATCTTCTCTTTTGCGGAATCTTCCTGTTGATTCAACAGCCAGATAGACACCCATTTGTTTCCATGGTAACTTGGCTGGGTCTGGTTGTGCTAAGACGATTAGTTTTTGTCCGTCGACTATGATGTTTCCGTTTTTAACTTCTACATCGAATGGAAGTGGTCCGTGCGTTGTGTCGTGTTTTAGCAAGTGTGCTAGAGTCTTTGCGTCTGTCAGATCGTTTACGACTGCAAAATCTATGTCTGTTTTTGTTTCTAGGGCTGCTCTGTATAGGAGTCTTCCTATTCTTCCGAATCCGTTTATGGCAACTTTATATACCATTTTGTTATCGCGCCTTTATGTTTAGTAGTCAAGTTTATCACTTGTTTTTTCTTAATAATATTTCGCCTTTTATGTTTCACGGCATTTACGTTATTCTCTCTCTTACTAGCCCCCTATAATCTTTCGACATTTTTGCAAAGCTCTAAAAGCTGTAGCCCTAACTTTTTCTCTGCCTTGTTTCTAGAGAAGTTATGTACGTGCGCACGCGACATCAACGAAACTTGGGAATAAATCGTCCAGTCCTGCTCTGATACTTCACGTATTCATCACTGAAACGTTGCACCAAAAGCCTTTCTTCCTCAAAAGTTAAGCGGAAGTATCCAGGAATCGCGACTAGAGGAAAAAGAGTAAACAAGTTAGGCCATAAAAAGAAGAGGCCGAAAAACATAAGGAAATAACCGAGATAGGAAGGATGCCGCACATAATGGTATGGACCCCAAGTGACAAGTCTTTGGTTCTCCGGCATCTCCCACGAAACAGCACATCTACCCCGGACAATAACGCTCCAAATGAACAGCAAATACCCAACTGATGTAAGAACTAAGCCTATGATTTGCATGTGAAGAATGAATGGAAGTTCGAAGTGGAAAGGAAAATCATGTAGCGCATATATGAGACCGATGAAAGTAAGAAACAGATGCAATAGCACTTCTAGAAAGTAGACTCCTGTTCCAACTGGGGCTAGGCTTACAATAAAACCTGATGGACGTTCAACCTCTGCGCAGACCTTCACGTCACGTCTACGCTTGTGAACTTGTAGAATGTTATGCAAGTTAACTGAAAAGAAACACCCCAACCAAACAAGGAGAAAAACAGCCACAACAATTTCAGCCAACATGGTTTCAATCACAAATGTATTATTTTATTAGTCTTTCCTTTTTGGCACACGCACATTCATGGTTTTGGCCCATCTACGTTCTTAAGACGAAGTGCGCGTACTGATTGAGATACTCTTTTAAGATTGTGCAATGCAAAAAAGTACTTGATTAGCGTTCGTGTTGATGGTTTGTGGATTATGTCCAAAATTCGATCTCTACAAAGTATTCTTGCTCAGGCGAAGGAAAAGGAGAAGAAGTATGACTGGCTACGTGCAGCTGAATCTTACGATGAAGCGCAAGCTGACATATTAAAGCAGAAAGATTTCCTGAAGGCTGGGGAGGTTCAGGAAAGGATTGGTTTTTGCTTTCATAGGGCTGCTATGCAAGCTGAAAGCCAAGAAGAGTTCAGAGAAAGAATGCGACATGCCATTGAGGAGAACGAGAAAGCGCACAGATCTTACGAAAAGCTGCAGGGAAAGCAGAGAGATGCTAGGAAGCTTCGCTGTGATGCTTTTGCCAAGTATCTTGGTTACTGGCTTACTTCTGTTCCATCTGAAAAAAGGAAGCTTCTTGATGACTGTTTGGAGTTGGAAGGCAAGGCTTTGGCAAGTTTTTTGGAATCTGGAGACATGTTGGAGTATAAGAGGACATATAACGAACTTTCGCTTGTCTTTTTCTGTAGAGTTTTTCTTGAATGGGATAGGCAGACTCTGAAAGGTATTTTGGAAAAAGGGCTGGAATTGGGAGAAAAAGCAATTGCAGATCTCCCTAACCATGATGACTTGTATGAGGAGATTGCTGGGATCTATTTCACTTTGGCAACCTGCTTGAGTGATTCTGGGTTTTATTTGATTTCGGAGTCAGAGAAGATAGATACATACCGCTTGGAAGCTGTCAAGCACCTGAGCAAAGCTGTTGAACTTTCTGAAAAGGCTAACGATGTGCTTCTCTTGGGATTGTCGCATCTTTGGTTAGGAATAAACACTGGAGAAGAAGAAGCAGTAAGGCATCATGAAAGAGCGTTAGAATATGGCAAGCGGACACGGGACAACTTCCTAATCGCAAACGGTCTGGATTATCTAGCGTATGATACTTATTGGAAAGCCTTGGCAACGGAAGATCCCGAAAAGAGAAGGGAATTAGCTGAGAAGGCTATGCAATTCTATGAGAAAGCGCACTATCATTACTGTATAATATCATTCATGAGTCCTAGAGGAGGCTTTATAGGTCCGCCTTCTGGTCAGGCTGAGCATTACTATCAGTTTGCCTTGTGGGAACCTAACTCTAAGAAAAGATTAGAGTTCTTGGAAAAGTCTGAGAAGCTCGGGATGGAAGCTTTGAAGTTAGCTGAGGACTCTGGCATGCCAATGGTCATAGCGCAGGTGCTTCATGTAATTAGCAAAACTCTTCAAGCCCAAGCGCGTATAGAACTAAATCCGCTGGAAAAACGTAGCCGCTTAGAGAAGGCCCTAAAATATCGCGAAAGAACAATTGAAATCTTTGGACAACTAACACCCTTCTTCTATTGGAATCGGGGAGTGATGCTGAATTATCTCGCAGGAATAAAGGCGGAACTCGCCGACATCGAACCAGATCCTGAAAACAAAACTAGGCTTCTTGAGGAAGCAGTACTGAGTAAGAAAGAATGCCTCAAGCTGTGCAACAAAGTGATGCCCGACTTTGAGAGACAGGGTTTGGCATCGCGCTTTGCTGCGCTTCGAAACTACCAAGACACTTACGCGACACTGCTAACGCGTCTCTACGAATCAACAAACAAACCAGAATACCTTAGGAATGCAATGGCATCCTTACAGGAAGCAATTAAATCAGCCAGCAAGTTAGACATGATCAGCCTCATAGCAGAATCATACTGGAAAGTCGCCAAGGCACAAGATATCATAGGGGAACACCTAGAGGCTTCAAGGAATTTCAAACGTGCTTCAGAAAGCTACGTCAAAGCCGCTGAAAAAGTCCCACAACTAAAGGACTTCTATCAAGATCACGCGTCCTACATGCAAGCGTGGAACGAGATCGAGAAAGCAAAATACCATCATGCAGAAAAACAGTATGGACAGGCAAAGGAGAACTACGAGAAGGCTGCTAACCTCCATAAATCAACAGAGCGATGGAACTATCTCAGCCCAAACTATTTAGCATGGGCTCGACTAGAAGAAGCGGAAGATCTAAGCAGAGGAGAACGAACTAAAGAAGCCATACAACTATTCCAAAAGGCAGCTAGATTCTTCCGTGAAGCCAAGAACACTCTTCGAGTTGCACCAGACAGAATTGAGAATATAGATGAGAAAGACCTAGCTGAGAGGTTGATCAAAGCCTTAGGTATAAGAGAAGAATACTGTCGTGGAAGGATTATCTTAGAAGAAGCAAAAGTCCTTGGCAGACATGGTGATAATGCTGCTAGCTCTAGAAAATATGGCTTGGCAGCCAAAAGATTCCAGAAAGTACTTGATAAAATTGAACGTGAATCCTGTTTCACGGATGCGACAATAACTAAGGATCGCCAAGAGCTGATGCCTATAATTTATCTCTGCAGAGCTTGGCAAATGATGAAAAAGGCAGAAGCTGAAGCTTCCCCGGAATTATACTTGGAGGCTTCTCAACTTTTCGATAAAGCAAAAGAACACAGTTTCAATGAAAAAGCCAAGCTATTGGCTTTGGGTCACAGCCGTTTCTGTAAAGCACTTGTCGCAGGGACAAGATTTGAAGATTCAAGAGATATGATGTTGTACCTATCTGCAACTCAGCATTTAGAAAGTGCAGCAAACTATTATGTTAAGGCTGGTTTCAAAATCGCCTCGGAATATGCCATTGCTACGCAACGCCTCTTCGATGCCTACATCTATATGGCTAATGCTAAGAAGGAAGCAGACCCCGGAAAAAAGGCAAGATATTATATAATAGCTGAAAAAGTCTTACAAACTTCCATTGGATCTTATTTGAAAGCAAAACACCCTGCAAAAAGCGAGCAAGTTCGACGGCTTCTGGAGAAGGTTAGAGAAGAAAGAGAACTAGCTGTGTCGTTAAGTGAAATTTTGCACGCTCCAACTATCACCTCATCAACAGCGAGTTTCGTCACGCCAACTCCAAGTGAAGAAACGGCGGTAGGTTTAGAAAGATTTGAACATGCGAATATTCAAGCCAACCTGACCCTTCCTAAGAAAGATATCCCAGTTGGAGAAGACTTCGAGCTAGAAATACAAATCGCAAATGTGGGAAAAGGAACCGTCTTGTTGGCCAAAGTAGAGGGAATCTTTCCTCCAAGTTTTGAGCTAGTTGCTAAACCCAGCTACTGCTACTTCGACGACACGTACCTCAACATGAGGGGAAAAAGGCTTGATCCTTTGAAGATTGAAGAGATCAGACTTGTCTTGAGATCGTTTGACAAAGGCACTTTTGAAATACAGCCAAAAATCATCTACGTAGACGAAGCCGGACGACAAATGGTCTCAGAGCTCGAATCAGTGGCAATTGAAGTTACAAAGACCGTTCTTCCAAATCGCATCACCACTGGATATGAAGGTCTCGATAATTTGTTATTTGGTGGGATACCAGAAAATTATTCCGTCATACTAACTTCACCTTCGTCCGATGAAAGAGATTTGCTAATTAGGAGGTTTCTTGAAGCCGGAGCAAAAGAGGGACAAACTACTTTTTACGTTACCACAAAGGCAATTGGAGTAGAGAACCTCACAGAAGATTTTCCGTCAGACTTCTACCTTTTCATCTGTAATCCTCAAGCAGATGAGATCATCAAAAATCTGCCTAATGTGTTCAAACTGAAAGGTGTGGAAAACCTAACAGATATTAGCATTGCCTTAACCTCAGCTCTTCGCAAGTTGAGTACCTCCGTTAAGGCTCCGCGAAGATGTTGCATTCAAATTGTCTCAGATGTTCTCTTACAGCATCAAGCGCTTCAAACTAGAAGATGGCTAGTTGGTCTTCTTCCAGAACTCAAGTCAAAAGGTTTTACAATCTTAGCCGTGATGGACGCAGGGATGCATTCGTCGCAAGAAGTTCGTGCAGTTCTAGACCTGTTCGACGGAGAAATCAACCTCTACGAAAAGAAGGACATTGGGAAATTCTTAAAAATAGAAAGAATGGCTGAGCAAGAATACCTAGAGAGCGAACTACCTCTTAGCAAAAGAAAGCCATAAACACTCAGCAATAGCACGCACTGTTTATAATATTCGAATGAGTTTTGGGTTAATCACCTCAAGGGTTTTGTTCTGGAATTTTGCATGCCTCATAAACTTATCTTTTATTTTGGCTAATATCTCGGAGGCTGCATGCATGCAGTTTTGTTTAGGGGTAACTTTTTGAGTGAATTCTACCCCTCGTACTTTTAGTTTGTTATGAGGGGTAATTTTTCTCTGCTTTTTTACCCCTCACTCATTATACTCTCTATATTCCATCCTTCCATATTCCTATACCCTGAGGAACCTATCCAAATCAGGGGTATACAGGGTATAGAACCGCCCATTAACCGTCTCCGTCGTTTCGCCCGTCCCGTCGTCGTTCAAGTTGGTTGGTTGGATAACAATTTAATCCCGCACACACCCACTAGACGATGATTGCGTAAAACACAATATATGTCATTATCAACGCTAGGCCACCGACTCGTGACACACCACCTCTTGCCAAAAAACGCCAGAAGATGATAGTTGTTATTAATAGAAATGGGAGAATTTCTGTAAAGACTGGCATGGCAACTGAAAAAGGCGAAGTAAGAAGAACTAGCCCCAACACCAAAGTTAGATTAGTAAGATTGGAGCCTATAATATCTCCAATTGCCAGTTGAACATGCCCTCGCCTAACAGCTGTAAAATCAAGTGAGAGTTCTGGTAAGGAAGTACCTAACGCAACCACTTTTGCTCCAATCAAGATCGGTGGAACACCAATAAGACTAGCGATATCAATGCCAGATGAAACTACTAAACGGGACGCTATTATGACACCAGCGAAACTCAAAATCAACATTGCGATAACCTTTTTCTTACCCTTCTCACTTATTGCGACAGACTTGTTTGTATTGACTATTGGTGTTCTCTTTTTTATCCTAAAATAAACACTGACTAAGAAAGTTCCCAAGAGAATTGCGCCGATAATTGGACTTGAAATATCAAATATGTGATAATATGAAGTGACAAGTAGTAACGGAATTAAAGACGTGACGAAGAGGATGTCTGTTAGGTCTAACAAAAGATCTGTACAGCACATCTTAAGGTAACCAAGCATTCCAAGCATGCCAAGAACTATTCCCAAGTTGAATACGTTTGACCCAAGAATGTCTCCTATGCTGATCGCAGGTTCTCCTTGAAGAACTGAAAAAATGGCTACAATTATTTCCGGTGTTGAGGTCATCACCGCAAGAATCACAACTCCTGCGGAAGCTTCGCTCAAACCAGTAAGCATGATTAGTTTCTCTATCAATTTTATAGTAAAATGGCTAGCTGAAGCCAAGACAATTAATGACATGGCAAGGACAAATAGCGAGACTATAAGTTCAATCATTATATCGCACTCTCTGATTGATGTTCGATTTAGATGTTTTGGAGCACTTACTGCACGTGCCTCTAAACCTTATGCCTAAAGAACTCCATGCGCGCAAAAATGCGCATCATGCATTACTCAAGGATGCTTCTATTCCTTCTTTTTCTGCTTGCATGCATGCAACATTTGAGAAATGCAGTTCAACTTACAATTCTTTGTCGGGTGAGGAAAGAGAGCAGTTCTTGGCTGATACTAACTTCTCGACAGTACTGAGACCATTGGCTATAGCAGTGAAGACATCAAGCTGGATGGCAGTCTTTAGAATATGAACTCGCCAACCGTTATAAAGCAGCTCATAAATTTGATCAGGGTCGGGCTGTGATTTGTCCTCTACCTGATCGGCTTTCATCTTTCTACCAACCCTTCAGCAACTATAGTGACTGAATATTATCGTAGTTCATCAAAAAGCGTTTTGGCAAGGTTTCACGTATTTTGTCAATGTATGATTGGGGTGCATGCATGCATGAACGTAAAGTCTTGAAGAGTTCACTACTCTTTTTTACTTTCAGCCTCTATGCCCAGCAAATGCTTAGCCACCACTACATGCGTATGACCAATTATGGCATTCAGACCAGCAACAATTGCCAGCAGGAACCAAGACATTGGCTCCAAGCCAAGAGAGATGTTCAAGGCATCACCAATGACTCCTAACGCAGCGAATACAAAGCAAGCATACTGACAAATGCCACCAAACCGGTCACATGCACGAATCTCAGCCTTTACTTCTTCACGGTTCTTGAAAGGAATCTCAGCCTTAAATTCTTCTTTTATGATAGACATCTTCACCATCACTTCCTTTTTCTTTCCTGCAACAGCGTGATTTCAAGTTGTATTAAAGGTTTAAGATGCATGCACAAGGCTCAGAGCGTTTTTCTCTCCTCTTTGTCTGAAATAAGAACTCAATATGCGCGCGCATAGCCCTAAACTGCACATGATGACAAATGCGAGTGCGCGGGAAGAAAAAGAGGGGGTTTAAGGAAGCTCGATTTCCAGTATTGGTGATAGGTCATCCAGCTTGTTTAATCCTACTTTGCGACTTGAAATGGTGTAGAGCACGTTCTCTATGTAAACTGATCTCTTGACCCAGTAGCTTTCCTCGTAGATGTTCATTCCATTCTCCAGATGCGTTATTCTACCCTCCAACAGAAAGCCGTGAAACAGGGAGACATCAAAGATGTATGCTCCTTGCCACACTGGTTCTCCATAAGCGTTAGGGGGAACTTCGCCATCATATTTGCTTTTGTCTATTTTAGCTTCCAGAATGGGTATTATTAGAATGGTCCTTGATTTGTCAAATAGGAACGCTTTGTGGTCGTAGAGGACAGGAGAGTCGGAGCCTCTGTCGCCTATTGTGATATTATCTATTTGAACGGGATTTGTGACGTTGCTCACGTCGAAGAGGGATATCTTGATTCCTTGGTACCATGCAAAGTCTCCTCCGTCGGCTTCAACGGTATGTTTACCTACTCCGATCAAATGGGTTTCATCGTAGGGATGCAAATAGTCTGAGTATCCTGGGATGTGAAGTTCTCCCAGAACTGATAAGTTAGTTGGCTGGCTCAAGTCTATCACAAACAATGGGTCGGTTTTCTTGAAAGTCACGAAGTAGGCTCGGTTTCCCATGAATCTGGCGGAATGGAAGTTCTCACCACGTGCAAGCCCTTCCAGCTTTCCAACCACGCTTAGGTTCATGTCTAGTGCGTAGAGATTGGTTTGAGTGGTCCAGGTTGGTGTCCATGTTGTTGTTTCGATTCTGAAGTAGTCGTTGTATTCATCCATTGAGAATTGGTTGCGTTCACGTCCTGGAACTGTACCTCTTGCTTCGCATGTCATGTTACTGTCTTGTACGCGTATGCGGTAGATAGTGGTGTTGCCATTCCAGCCTCCGTAAGTGACGTATATGTTGTTTAGTGAAACATACATGCTGCATGTGCCACCAAGCATGATTGGCAAGTAGACTGGTGCCTCGGTTGTGTTTTTCAAATTCATGGCGACGAATGTTGTGTATTGATAGTAGTCGTCTGTCCCGTTGAAGTAACGGATTTCAGTGGGCGCTATCTTTATGATTTTCTGGTCAGAGTTGATTTCTGGAAGATACAGTGTCTTATCAACTAAGTAAGCTGCTCTACTGACGACGAAGTAGACGTAGTCGCCAATCCTTCTTGAGTTGAAATAGCTACCTGAAATAGTGAAGTCACGCGCCAGTGATGGATTGCTTGGATCATCCACATCATAGACTTTCATGAAAGTTTTGATGTCAGCAACATTATACCCACCATAAATGTTTGGGAAAGTGTAATCTGATCCGAGAACTGCCAGCTTGTTGCCTTGGACGAAGATGCCAATAGGATACAGATCGTCAAAGGTTATCTTTGAAACTATCTGTGCTTGTGCCGGAGGATAAGCCTTCAGAATATGAACGACGTTGCCTGACACTACGTACATGTAGCCTCTGTCGTCAACCTTCACGATATCTGCTTCGTCTACTCCCGTAACTTGAATGTTTGTTGTTGAATGAGAGGGAACAGCACTGGCCTCTAACGCACTATCAGACGCAAATATGCCCTTGGCGTTCATAAGCCTTGCATCTTCAGCTCCGTAAATCCAGAAGGGTTCTTGGGTTTTCGAGTTAATTATCAGGAAGTTCTTTAACTCTTCATCAGATTGAAACGTTGAAAGAAGTTGAGATGGCGGCGCCGAGATTGGAGAAGCGCCAGGCGTATACCCAAGTTGAGTAAGGTCGATGTTCAAGATCACTGCAGTCAAAACTGAAGCGAGGAGAATGGCAGTTAGTCCGTAGAAGAGTGATTGTCTCTTGATCTTGCTTTCCATAGTATTCACCTACGTATCTATTAAGAATTCTCTAGCATTTTATCCTAAGCTTTAGTACAGCTTGTTCCAAAAGTTAGTACACAAGGAATGTGCATGTGCGCGCTCACCAATCACATTAGAAGAAAACCCACCAACAAAGCTTGAACGACAAGAATCAAGAAAACCATGACAACGGCTGGTGTGGCCAGCCATCTTTTTCCTCTTTCCGCTGCTTGATTGGATTGACTGTATTTCATTCCAATTCTATAACCTATCAAGGTTCCCAAAACAGGAGGAATCAGCAATACAAAGGATCCAGCAACGATTAGGGAGACCCCAATTATAGCTCCGGTCGCGATGAGGGAAAAGCAGAACAGGGCGACGATGCCGATGAAATCTTGGGCTAGACAATAGATTAAACCGGACCAGGCTGCAGTTCCCCATGCTGGCGACCTTCTGAACTTGGATAAAGCCCAAGATGTGAGAATGAAAACGAGGGGCAAGATAAACACTAGTCCCAGAGTAATCCCGCTTATGGCTTGTGCTAAAATTTCGGGTCTCATAGGTTCGCCCGGGTGTGGCTCGATCATCGCTTGACCAAACCACCCAAAAGTAATTGAAACATACACTCCTGATAATATAGTTGTTATTGTGAGAAGTGTTCCAAAAATTTCGTCAGCCACATCCCTAAAATCAGAAGAGGTCCCTTTATTTCTCTCCTCCATAGCCATCTCCTCTATGCATGCATGTCCCTCACTCATCTTCTAGAATGCTTTTCAACTTCTCTAATCCTTTCTCAATGCTTTTTTCAATTTCCCTACCGACTATCAACTTATCCAATATCTTTCCAAAAATCGAGTAGGGCAGTGCATAGTTTATGATAAAATTCAATTCGGTTCCTGCTGCCGTAGGATTTAAGCTTGATTTGCCAAACCCGCCTAGTGTGGAACGCCACCCCGCTTTCTCATTTTCGACTAGTTCGGTAATCTCAACATCAAATTCAGTTTTCATAAATGCGGTCTCACCAACTACATGAAAAGTTGCACCAGCACAATCACGCTTCTGAGAGGTACACTCAACCTTTTTAAAAATGTCTAGCCATTCTGGAAGCCTATCAAAGAAAAGCAGTGGCCAGACTTCTTCAGGCTGTGCCTTGATTTCAACAGACTTTTCGATCCTCCCCAGCAAATCACCATCTTAGTCCTTGATACAACAGAATCATTGAAATTCATCTCTTTCAGTTGTTTTGCATTATTGCACGATTATATAGCAATTGCTTCTTCTTCTGTTTTGTGTACACGTACACATATTTGAGTAGTGGAGAAGTTGGCTAACTACACGTTCTCTTCTTATATCCTAATGTGCATGCATGCATGCATGCACACAAGATGTGTCACTTTTGAAAATACTCTTTGAGCACACTCATTCTGTATCTCGAAACCTTGTTTTTATCCGTCAATAGAAAGAAAAAGTAGTGAGACCTTTAGAATGTTTAAAGAAATCATATTACAGACTATTGGAACACTCCTATTCGTTGGATGTCCTTTCCTAATTTTGTATCTGCTTCTCAAGGCAAAAGACAAATCCTCTTCAACAATGATACCTGAGAAAAAGAAAAGAATTGCAAGCTATCGGTTGTATTGGAACAATCCAAGACTAATCTCCAAACTATCAGGGGAACAGAGAAAGAGAGTAGAAGAAAAGTTCTTCAAACTTGTAGAAAAAAGCAGAAAGCAAAAGCTAAACGAATAAACAGAACAGTCATGTAGTCCATGCGTGCATTTTTTGTGTTTATCAGCAGATTCAAAGAGAAAAGAAGGAATAGAAGCACGCGTGCATGCATTTGAATAATTAGGGTTGAGACAAGCTTTTATATTCAGCTTTGGGGAATTTGTAGTATCGAAAGGGAACTGATGAAAGATGACATCTGAAGACCGATTTGTCAAAATGGTTGAAGCTCAAATCAAGTTGGAAAAAGACACTGTAAGAAAGGTTAAGAAACTAGAAGATGCCACCGGCAATTTGGCGGCAAAACTTCTCTTGGCGGAGATGAGGTTTGACACTGAGAAACACGCCAAAATTTTGCAATCGATGTTAGATCTAATGAAACAAAGAGAAGCGGGCATGCCCTCAAAAGGTCATTTAGATGCTCTCACAATCAAGCTTTGGGACGCGAAAATACACAGCTACGTCGACACCCTTGTCGTGAAAAAGATGTTGAAAGACCATGTGGAAACTGAAACGGAAATGTTGAGACATGTCGAAGATGAAATCAAGAAAACTGATGACGAAGCCTTGAAACTGTTGCTCAAACACATTTCTGACGATGAGAAGAAACACCATGAAATTATGGAAACTATACTTAAGAAAGCCTATGGAATGGGGCCTTAAGATTATCTGAGCAGGTTACTGAAGCCATGCATGCATTGCCGAACAAACAATAGATATTTACAAATCACTCCTTGCAGCGGGGAATTGAACACTTATGATAGCCTCGCGTGAAGGTTGGCGTTCGCGCGTGTTGCCTGTTGAAACGAGTCATGTAAGAAGAGCGTGGCGCTGGTCGGCATTCGGTCTCTGAGGTATGCTACTGGAAGTTTAGTTCAAAGCTGATGGGGACTTTTTCGCCCCATGATTGTCTCAATGGGCATATCTTCTCGGCTTTTTCATAGATGGAGTGGGCCTTTCTCCTTTCTCGTTCACTGCCATTTTCTAGTTTCACGGTGATGGTGAAGTGAATATTAGTGAAGATTAGTTTCTCTAGTCCTTCAGCGTTCATTTTCACAGCGGCTTTGGTCTCCAATTTCCGGAGCCCCAGTTTAGAATTGCCCGCGATTAGAAGGAATATCGTGTTCATGCAGGATGCAAGTGAAGCTGCAAACACTTCTTCTGGAACACAGTATCCTTGTTTTCCGCCAAACTCAGGCGGGGGACTAACAGTAATGAAGTGCTTACCTTTGATTGTCAGATCGGATTCGGTTCCGCTTTTCCAGCTGGCAGTACCTTCAAAACAGAATTCTGGCATGAACTAGCTTACGGTGCCGCTTTTCTTAAGCTTTTTGTGTCGCACTCTTAGTGCGCGCCAAGCCAATAGGTCTTTTCAAAAGGTGGAGAGAAAAGTTAAAACATTTCTATGCGTTGCATGCATGGATTTACAACTATGTTGTTTTTAGAGGTTGTGCGGAAAATCATCATGTTCTATCAACATAAGAACCTCTAAAGTAAATGCATGCATGCAAAATCTTTTGTGTAAGGGCTGAGATATGTAGTGTTTTCAGATGCTGAGATAGTATGCTGTTGCTATGGCTATTGCGTCGTATACTCCATGCATCAAAGCCGTAGCAGTGGTGTTCCCGTCAGTCCGCTGCCACACGTAACCAAGGACCAAGCCAACAACAAAAACTGGAACAACCGCGTATAGAGTATTGAGACCATGCAAAAGCCCAAACAACACGGAACTCACCAACAAACCCCACCTCTTCCCAAACGAGTTCTCGAAACCCCTCTGAACAAAACCTCTAAAAGCCAACTCCTCACAAGGTCCAACCAAAACTAGAGAAAGGGCAACCATGGCAACCAGTTGAAAAGGGTCTCTGGGCATCACAGACTTCTCAAGAAGCTCCGCCGTGGGATCAGGACCAAAAACCATCTCCTCACTGGCGGATATGCCAACACCGAGTAGTAAAAGAGGCACAGCAACAACCGAGACAATCATCAAAATCCTAACCCTTGGTTTTTTAAGACCGAGTTCCTTCAGACTTGCACCTTTATACTTGGCGAACAAAAGCGCAATCACAACGATTAAGGTTTCATTGACAGGTAGAGATATGAGCGCAACGGGAAAGGGCAAATCCTCCACATAAATTGTTCCCATCCCTAACAAAACGATCCCAACCACCAAAGAACCCAACAGAAGTCCACCAACCAACGCCAAAAAACAAGCCAACGCAGCCTTTGCCCTCCATTTAGGCTGATTCTCCATACTTGCTTCCTCCACGCACTAATAACCCTATACTTACTCTTATTATGAATTTTCTATTTTTGAAAAGCAACCTCTAGGCTTTCACACAGAAGCATTGAACGAAATCGCAAAGATCTTCAAAAAGTCATGTTTTGGCTCTTATGAACACATAGAAAATAACGTCAAAAACTAGCAGAATTCCTGCAAGAGCGGTGAAGGCGCCGAAGTATCCAGCGGTCGTGGCGAGAATGAACCCGGTTATTATGGGTCCCAAAGCCTGACCCAAGTCCATAACGGTGCGCAAGAAGCCAATTGATGCTCCGTAAAATTCTTTGCTTGTCAAATCTGAAACAAGTGCAGTCGTAGAAGACGTAACAGTTGAAAGGCCTAGCCCATAGACTATAGAGACAGCAATGAGTTCAAAAAACTGGCTTGCAAAAGGCGTCGCAATCAGAGGCAAACTTCCAATAATCAACCCAACAAGTATAGGGGTCCTTCTGCCATACCTGTCCGAAATTCTACCCATAAAAGGCTTAGTAACCATAACCGTAACAAGTTGCGCTCCCATAACAATTCCTATCGAAAAGTCATCAAATCCTAAAGATTTAGCATACAACGCTAAGAAAAACTCAAACGCGCCAAACGTGAAATATGTAGCTGCTTCCACCAAACTCGTAGCGATGATTCCTCTATTAGTGGCAACCTTTGTCCAACCGCGAAACATGTGAGAAAAACCTTTCCATTCGTTCTCACTCCCAACAGTCTTCCTTTCGGTAACCCTATGTTCCCGCAAAGCCAAACCAGTCAAAAGCGCCGCCACACCAGCCACCCCAACTGAAACATAAACTGAACTATAACTCGAACCTGTAACGGACAGAATATAACCACCCAAAAACGGAGCAACGCCTCTACCAATCATAGTCGCCGAAGAAAAATCTGAAACTCTCGCCCCCTTGCTCTCTGGAGACCTCTCCACAATCGCAGCACTGGCCACAGGAACAAAAACAGCCGTAGCAAAACCATGATAAAACCTCACCAAAACGAGCTGCCAAGAAGAAACCACAAAAATGTAAAGAAAAGGCGCAGAAGCAAAAACCAAACCAGATAAGACTAACACTCTTTTTCTTCCAAGCACATCCGAGATAGACCCAGCCGGAAGGCTCACAAGAATCCCGGGAACCGTAGAAGCAGCAGCAACAAAACCCATCAAATACTCAGGAACACCAAGACTATCCGCAAATAAAGGCAAAACCGGATTCTTAGACATAGTTGAACTCAAAATCGCAAACAAACCCATGACGCACAGCACGACAAAGAAGCCGTTTCTATCCATACCGGGTTCTCACCAACATCACGGATACTCAACAACTACAGAACACGAAGACCTTAAACAGTTTCGCTCTCAAAGAGTTTCTACTCGCTCAACTTTTCCTCAAAAAAGTAGCACTAGAAAAACATCGCACACAAAAAAGGAGAGTAATCTGCTTTCGAGAGATTCTTACTCGAGTCTCCTCAAGCCACTACAGTTTTCTAATCGCTATCTCCGCGGCCAAAACCATGGGTTCCCAAGTCTCATTCAACGGCGGAGCATAACAGGTATCAGCTTTAGCCAACTCCCGCACAGTCATCTGCTTCTGGATAGCAAACGACAAGGCGTTAATACGCTGGGTAACCTCCTCTCCACCAATGATCTGTGCGCCAATAAGCCTCTCCGTGTCTTTCTCAACTACAAGCTTCACTTTAATCGGCAGAGCCCCAGGATAATATTCAGGCCTAGTCTTACTCGTAATAGTTCCAGCAATAGTCTTCATTCCAGCCCGACCCGCCATAAACTCTGTTAATCCAGTGGCACCTATTTCAGTGTCAAACAACCTTGTTACCGCTGACCCTAGGCATCCTAGAAAAACGGCGTATCCTCCAGCAGCGTTGATTCCCGCCACCTTTGCCTGTCTCACAGCTGTGGTTCCAAGTTGGCTCAGCAAGGGTCTGTGAGTGACCAAACTCGCAGATTGGGCGCAGTCTCCAGCTGCATAAACGTCCTTAACACTGGTTTCCATCCTCATGCTCGTCTTTATCCCCCTTGTTTCACCGATTGTTATGCCAGCGTTTTTGGCTAGTTCGGTGTTTGCCCTTATGCCAGTTGCGACTACGACGATGTCAGCGGGGATTCGCTCTCCAGCAACGGAGACTCCAGTAGCCTTATCTGTTCCAAGGATTTCGTCAGCCGCGTGCTTGACAATGACTCTCATACCTTTCTTTTCAAGCATGCCCTGAACCACCTTAGCCATGTCCTCATCCAACATCAAAGGTAGAACGTACGGAAGAAGCTCTACAACCGTGGTTTTCAGTCCCCGCTCAACAAAGGCTACGGCGGTTTCGAGACCTATCAAGCCCGCGCCTACAACAACTGCTGCCTTTGCGTCTTTAATGGCCTCATCTATTTTCTCTCCATCGTCAATTGTACGAAGTACATAGACCCCTCGCTTTTCTCGACCCTTTATCGGTGGCACAAACGGATAAGCGCCTGTGGTAATAATCAGGCTATCATACTCAAGCCTTTCCCGTTTTCCAGTCTTATCCTCCATCTCAACGGTTTTGGCGTCCGTACTGATGCTAGTCACGGTGGTTTCTAATCGCAAGTCGAGTTTCATCATGCGATAGTACGCTGGGGAGAAGACCACCAACTTATCAAAGCTGGGTATATGTCTGCCTAAGACGAAGGGAATTCCACAGGGCGAGTAGCCAGCCTTCTTCTGCTTCGTGACCAGCGTGATTTCAGCGGTTCTGTCGGTTTTTCTTGCAGCAGAAGCTGCGTCGACACCTGCGGCGTGGGCTCCAATGATGACTATTCGCCGTGGCATCCCTAACCTTCCTTGACGAGTTCCTTGTGCCACTCCACAGCCTTATCAAAGTCCATGAGTTTTTTCAGTTCTGTGTTGAGGTTGGTTGGAGAAATGACTAGAAGCCATCCTTTCTTGTAAGGGTCTTCATTAAGTAACTCCGGTTTATCCATCACTTCTTCGTTAACCTTTTCAATTGTACCGCTTAACGGAGCGACAAGATCAGAAACAGCCTTTACAGATTCCACGGCTCCATAAGGGTCGTTCTGTTTAATTTCGTCGCCTGCGCTTGGCAGCTCGGCAAACACGATTTCACGCAGTTGCTTTTGAGCGTATTCAGTGATTCCGATTCTTACTTTTCCGTCTTCAACGCGTGCCCACTCAAACTCTTTTGAGTAGTACAGTCCTTCAACCACCTCGAAGTCGTCTACTTTAACCAAGTCTTTTCACCTTTTCTTGAGTAGCATACTTTTGCTCGTGCCTGTTTTAAAAGATTAACTATACGAATTATGGATGTGGAATATTTCTACGGTGTCGGGTGACTGTTTCTTTCCTGTTATGGGGGTGAGTGCCGTTTGGGATATCGTGGTCATGCTGTTTAATTCAAGTTCTGTTTTGCCTTGACATAATAAAAGAGGGATTCGCGATCTAATGTGCTCTGCGACGTACATGTTACACGTGTATGGGGCCATCTGCGTGTACGCGTAAGCGTGCCGTCCATAAGCAACGATTTAAATACGCTGACTTACCATCAAATCGTTCTTGAGAAACGAAAGGAGAAAGAAACAATATGCCAACATGGGTATGTACAGAATGCAAAGCTGAGTACACAAGTAGGTGTCGTCAGGCAACATGTTCAAACTGTGGAGCCCCAAAAGAAAAGCACAAGAAGAAGGCGTAATTACATGGGTCACACCATCTGTCATCTGGAAATTCCTAACACTGACTTGAAAAGGTCTGGCGAATTCTACAGGAAACTGTTCGGCTGGGAGATCGACTATAGCTGGGGTCCCGATTATGCCATCTTCAGCACAGGAGAAGGAGTTTTGACTGGTGGGGGACTGGAAAGAAAAGACAAGATTACACCAGGAAACATAATTGTATATGTACAAGTTGACAATGTCAAAGCAATGCTTGAAAAAGCTGAGAGGCTTGGGGGCAGAAAGGTGAAAGAGAAAACAGAAATTCCAAACGTAGGCTGGTTTGCTCTCTTCACAGATCTCGACGGCAACACCATAGGCTTATTCACTCCAAAGCAATAAACCACCCTTTTTTGTACAGATCGGCGGGGAATTTGACGTCGTAGATGAACCTTTTCACTAGGGGACGCTTGAAGAGCGTGCGCGAGTTAACGCCTTCCTAATTGACCCATGTTTCCTCACGCTTTATTGCATTCATTGATTCAAAAACTAGCATTTACATCATGTACGTCACAGTCTTACAGGGTTTCCGAACTCTTCTAGACTCGCAATTTTCTCCAGTTTTTTCTTTTTTCTGAAGAAATGCAAAACTTTGGCTCCCAAGTCCAGTTTTTCACGACGGTAGCCGATCGCTACAAGGGCTACTACTCTGAATTTTTCTGGAATACTCAGGAGCTTTTTTACTTGATTCTCGTTAAAGCTTCCAATCCAGCATGTACCCAAGCCTTCGCTAGTAGCAGTTAAAACCATGTTCTGCATGGCGATAGTGGTATCAACCACATACCAGTTGGGGGAAGCCTTTCTATCCCCGCAACCCACAATTACAACAGGTGATTCCACTAAGAACTTCGCGAATCTTCCTTTGGACAGTACTTGCCTCTTTTCTTGATCTTTAACAACTATAAAGTGCCATGGCTGTGCGTTTCCAGCAGAGGGTGCTAAACGTGCAGCTTCCAAGATTTTCTCTATTTTCTCCTTAGGCACTTCACTTGGTAGATAAGCTCTAACTGAATGCCTTTTTCGGATTGCGTCAAACACTTCCGTTTTAAAGACCCCCTGAACAAGCGTGATTTTAGTTTGAACTAACAGATATACTATACTGCAATAGTCCCTTATCGCAGATCTGGTAAATACAGGAGCGCGGAAATCCAGTTGGATTTGCATGCACGCATAGAAGGACGAGATAGATTATTTTGATGATTTGTTGTGAGCAACAAATTTATGATTCAAGTCAGACCAGAACAATTACCTTGCACAATTGAAGTGGCATGAAAATGAGCGAGCAAAGTGGTTCTAAACGTCTCGAGGAATTAAGCAAAAAGCTTGACTTAATCATGAGGAGATTAGACAGTCTAGAAGCTGTCATCACAAACAAACCAGAATATGCTGATTTGGCGACTTCTATAAGACTGACCAAAGTGGGTCTAGGATTGTACGGCGAACCACTCAAGATACTGCCACGTCTAAAAACTGCGGAAGGTCATATGAAGCGATTGTCAATTTCACATGACGAAATCTCCCGCTGCATCATCCAAGCTCTTGCAATTAAGGGCCCTCTAAACATTTCAGCCATCACCCGTCAGGTTGAAGCGATGAGGGGAAAAGCATCAAGAAGAATCATCAGAGCTAGGTTGAAGCATCTAGAAAAAGAAGGCATTGTTCGTCAGATGAAAGGGTTTGGGCGGACCTACGAGCTAATCGAATGACCAGAAGAGTGGTCACTTTTTCCCAGAATCTTAAACTAGAATGCCCAGACTTATGGTTTAGCGGTGAAAAAATTGGGTTTGAAAAAAAGTGGAGCAAAGAAAGGAAATTATGGACCCTCGGGCTTCAGACTATTTGGCATAATACGCAAGGTCACATCTACAAATCAGATGGGAAACACCAAAGTAGACTTTCAGGTTTCTCTAAATCATGAAGCGAGAAAACATGTGCTGGATTCAGTGTTGCAAGCAGAATACTGGAAGGCTCAAGCTATTACGCTAATACGCCAAATCGCCTACGTGTAAAACTCTATTCCAAAACGGTTAACTAGATTTCCTGTCACAAGTGTAAGGAGGTGGAAGCATGAGCGAAGAAAAAAGTGAAAGGAAGAAGGGCATGGGAGAAGCTGAAGAGGTCAGAGAAATCCTTGGAGTGGTCTCTACACAGATTCCAGCATTGATAAGAGGAGTGGTAGGCGCCGTTTTTTCAGAAGAGGCTGGCAAGGACATGGGACGGGCAGCGGGGGCTTTCTATAAAGAACTAAGGGAAAGTGGAATGCCTGAAGACGTGGCTGTCAAGATGACGCAGAACTACATAGGAGTGTTCACCAGTCTCGGAGACATGCTCAAAGAAGCTGTGAGTGGAAAAGGAAAGCAAATGAACATCAAGATTGGAAAAGAAGGCCGAGAAGAAATCGGAGAAGAAATAGCCAAGAAAATCAAGGAGAAAATAGCTGAGAAAACAGAAAGAGAATAGAGACAGACCTCTAAGATTCTCTTAATCTCTTCTTTTCTAGGAGGAAGAAAACATGGTAAAAATCCAATCAATACTCAGCATCGTGGCTTCAATCGTTAAGATAGCGGGAAGTCTGTTTATTCTCTGGGCGACTTTCGGTTGGAAAGTTCGAAAAACCAGAAGAGCCTTTGAAAGAGAACTGATCAAACAGGGAATGTCAAAAGAAAACGCAAGAGAACTAAGCACTCACTACAAAGTTTTGAAAGACCAGCTCATGAGCACATTAACACATGTTCTCAGAAGATAGAAACATTGTTGGTCGGTTGCCCCCAAAGAATGCTGTGGCAGACTTCTAAACTTCAGTCGGTACCTCTCTTTTGATATCGTCGAAGACTTGTGAGCAACACAAAGATGAAAACATAATTTCCAGACCCATGGATTCTGCTAGATGAATAGCTTCCTCTGTTGGAAACGCGATTGCGTTGACTCCAGCCTCAACGGCAAGCGTGTCCGTTCTAATTCTATGTTCACCTTTCGGTCTCATGCATCCGAGGACTACGGGAATTTTAGGCATCATGAGTCTAGCTGTCACCAGCACCTTTGCTATGTCTTCTGGTGCGGGTGGATTCGCGTTTTCCATAGGAGTACCATGTATCGGCATTAATGCAATTATGATAACGGCTGATGGTGCATATTCTGAAATGATTTTGAGCGCTTGAAACTCGCCTTTGATCTTGCCGTAATGAAGCCCAACAAGCACGTGAGGTACGGTTGGAATGCCGGCCTTGCGTAACGCCTCTAAAGAACCCCTGTAATCATCAACCTTAACGTTCAGTTGGTATATTTCACGTATCGTTTCATCTGAACCAATTACGTCAATCAATGCCGCTTCCACTCCTGCCTTTCTCAATCTTGTCGCCGTGGAGAGGTCGATGACGCCTGTGTGCACTATAATTGTTAATCCTGTGTCCTGTTTAACCTTGGCTATTGCATCAATAAACTTGTTAAATGGAATAGAACCATCTGGTAGACAGCCACCGCTTATGAGGCAGCCAAGGGCCCCCTTCTCTTTGAGGCTTAAGCAAACGTTAATCAACTCCTCAGGAGTCTGAGCCGAAATCATCGTGTTCAGAACTTTTCCGTTGCAGTGCTTGCATTTTAAGGCGCAGGAAGATCCTGTTATTGAGATTGTTGGAAACGCATCGGGGGCTGAGTCGAAGTGGCTGGTTTTGTAGTAAGTGAAGCTTGGAGCGTAGAATCTAATTTTTTTTCCGAAGTTTTTCCAACTGATGCTTCGTGCCGTGGTTAACGCCTTTTCAAGCTCCTTATCACTAACATGCACCAAATCGTTGTGGTCACCAATTTTCTGTGTGGTCATTGAGGCTTCTACTCCGATCCAATAGAGTCCAGATAAAGATGCAAATATGCCTTTTTTCACCTTTTCTTAGAGAGACAAGTATTAAGAGGCTTCGTTATTAGTTTATAGATTTGAAAATATCGAGGCCATACAATGCGTAAGGGAAGCCTACCTGAAAAATCTCGGGTTTCAATTGGTTCCGCCATCGTGCTGGGTTTAACGAAGGGTATTATGGATGCTAAACCAACGACTACGTACATGCTCACATATCGACCTGAAAAATGCTCCGCCAACTGCGGCTTCTGTCCCCAAGCCAGGATGAGTAAGAGTAGGGCAGACATGCTTTCCAGAGTAACTTGGCCTCCGTTTCCAACCGAGCAGGTAATTTCGAAAATAGGACCTGTCGTGAAAACGGGTTTAACAAAGCGAGTTTGCATTCAAGCGTTAAATTATCCAACAGTCTTTGACGACGTTTTGAACCTCGCCACAGAGATTTTGTCATGTGTAGACGTGCCTATCTCGGTCTCTTGTCAACCCCTAAATCGAGAAAAAATGGAAAAGCTGCGTGAAGCTGGTATCGATCGAATTAGCATTCCCTTGGATGCCGCTACTGAGGCGATTTTTGACAAAGTTAAGGGGCAGCTGGCTGGCGGACCGTACGTGTGGAAGAAACAGCGTGAAGCGTTGGAAGAAGCGGTGCAGGTTCTTGGAAGAGGCTATGTTAGCACCCATCTCATTGTAGGTCTCGGAGAAGAAGAGAGAGAAATGGTCCAGACGATTCAGTGGTGCGTAGATTCAGGCGTCTACCCAGGCTTGTTTTCTTTCACTCCCATCCCAGGAACGACTTTAGAAAACCAGTCTCAACCCTCTATCAGAGGTTATAGAAGAATTCAATTTGCCCACTATCTCATAACTCATGGAAAAACGCGATATGAGCAAATGGGGTTCAGCGAGGACGGCCGTATTGTTGATTTCGACGTTTCCAAAGAACTATTCCAGCGCGTAGCTAGAACAGGCAGCCCCTTTGTCACCTCTGGCTGTCCCAACTGCAACAGGCCCTACTACAACGAGAGACCAGGTGGCCCAATCTACAATTATCCTAAGCAGCCCTCGCCAGAGGAGATTGCGGAAATTGAGAAACAAATTCAAATGTAGCTAGCTCTTTACCAAGACTTAGGTCTTCTCATCAAAAAGAAGGCCGCCGAAGCCACGGAGACCACAGTTGTTACGACAAAGACATACATCAGGTTTCTAGTGTTACCTAATTCACCCAAGTGTTTTGATTCCAGCTCATTGTAACTGGCATTTAGAGAGTTGTAGCTAGAGTTCAAGGTGCTATAGCTTGCATTTAATTCGCCGTATGCCAGTTGAAGTTCTTCGAATGGCCTGTTTCTCAAATAAGTCACGCTGAATGAACCGTCTTTGGTATAATCTTCTGGAAACGGCTGTTGAGATACTGTCCATCTGCAACGTATGTAACTGTGAATTAACCCTGGATCTACATCGGGAGGGATTTTTAAACTCTGACTTTTAGCTGTGCTGTTGCCTAGAGGCAAATCAGTATAATTGACGAAAGTGACAAACGTCGTCCAATTGCCATAACCCTCAGACTTGGAGCCAGAGATTAAGGCTGCTACATAAATGCCTTTAAGGTTTTTTGTTGCCTCAACTATTACCGTTATAGTTATTGTATCGTTTGGATATGCTTGGGGGGACGTGTAAACATTAACGTTTATGCCTTCCTCTTCACATCTCCAATCAGGTTTTTGAGTGTCGGCTTTTGCTACAAAACTGAAGACCAGAGATAGCAGAAATGTTGACAAAAGCGTAGAAATTAATAATTTCTTAATATTCATGTTTCCACCTCTTAAAATTCGTCGCAATGCGTTGTGTTTATTTAATAGAAAATATTTAACACTTGTCATTGTTTTTTGTATTTTTTCTTTATTTTGAAGAATGCTGGTTTGTTCTTTGTTCTGAAGTATAATCATTATTCCATCGTGGTTTTTGATGTTTTTCTTCGTCGAAGAGATGCTGGGATTACATCGAAAATGTTTTTATCAAAATGAATCCCGTTTTCTTTGCATGCATGCAAGAGCAGGAATGTGCGTCGAAACAGAAAAACATCATGTTCCTAACATATCTTTCGTCAAGATTTGGCGCGCATGCATGCATAACATAACTAATCAGTGATCCCTTCGTTCAATTTCAATCTTGCTAGCTCTTTTATTTTTCCCAATGCTCCGTCTGTAAGTGGTTTTGCTTCAATATGTCCTTCTTTTATAGCATCTTCGAAAATCTTTTTCCCTCTTTCAGTTCTGATTAACACGGTTGTCCATTTTTCGGGTACCCCCACTCCTCCAAGTGATGCATCTGCAAGTCTGTTTGTGAAGTCACGGCAATTTCTACATGATTTTCGAAGATATTTGTGTAATTGGCGTCTGTGGGCTTCCAGTTTAAGTTCATTGTCTACGTATACCCAGATTTTTTCTGTGTCTAGGTCAATTTTACTGATGCTTGAGGGGATGATGCCATGCTTTTTGGCTAGAAATTTTATGAAAAGATCACGATATGGGTAGGTGCCATAGCAGAAAAGTCCGATTATTAGTTTTATTGAGTTGGATATTTTGCTGTATCCTTTTGGGCTGGTTTTCGTAGTCCATATTCCGCGGACTTGACAGGGTGTTGCCACTACTGCTGTTTTGGAACGTTTCCATTCATACAATGCGGATTTGACACCAATGACTGTTGCAGCTGGGGTATACTTCGTTTTTTGAACTTTCCACAGGTTTTTGGGGTCTGTTATAACCATGGGTTTGGGTTTCCATGCTGGACGATTTGTCGATGCTACCGCCACTGCAGCGTCAACTAGTTTGCTTTCAAGTGCATATTTTAATAGGGCTGTGGCTACGCCTCCGCATTGAGCATTCTTGAGAATTTTCTTGTCGGTAGCTTGAGCCATATACGCTTTTAGAAAGTGGCCGAGTTCATCTTTTGTCACTGCACCAAACTCGTCTTCCTCGGCTTTTTCGAGATTGAACATTATTTCTGGGCAATTGTAATAGCAGAAGCCACATTGCTCACATAAATCTTCAATAGACTTCTTAATGTCACGGGTAACCTCAAGTTCATGAAGTTCTAAACGCTTGAAGCTTCCCTTTCGAAGAATTAACACGTTATACGGACAAGCAGCAACACATGTGCCGCAAACAGTGCATAGCCCAGGAGTAACTACTTCTTTCATTAAGTCGCTAAACGACTTTTCTTTGATTGCGCTCAATTTTTTCAACTCAAGATTGACGTAACCTACTTTCTCTGTTCTTCGATATCATTACAGTATATGTTATTTAGACGATTAAAGTTTTGTTATCGATATAAATATTTAAATTGAAGCTCTTTCAGGTATATGTTCAAACGCGTGATAGGGTGGCTTGATGTAGATAATAGAACCGATCATCTCTTTGATGCTCTATTCGGTAGTGCTTTGGGTTGGTTCTCACTTAGCTGTAACTAGTTACGAAAACGTGGGGCGCCGCTTCAAGCTCTCACACATGTTGGTCGGGTTAACGGTCGTAGCTGTGGGAACCCTTGGCGTCGCATTTGTAGGAGTTGTTCTAGTTGGTCTTTGAGACAGCAATTGCCGTCGCAGTTCTCATCATAGGAATCGTGCTTATGACTTATTCCAGCGACAAGGCAGTTGAGCACTCAGTAAAAATCGCTTCAGCATTGAGGATTTCTCCGCTTCTGATCGGTCTTGTACTAGTGTCCATAGGTACAGATTTGCCGGAGATCGTTAACTCGATCATCTCTTGTGCGGTAGGTCACGCAGATATAGAATTAGGGGATTCGCTCGGGTCTGTCTTGACCCAAATGACTTTGGTGATAGGGCTTCTTCCCTTCCTAGCCGGAAAGTTCAAAGTGAAGAGGAAAGAGGTGCTAGTCATCGGGGCATTCGAGGTCTTAGCACTCATACTTGCAGTGTCCATAGCTGAAAAGGGGTATTTTACGAGGATTAACGCACTCTTTTTGGTGGCTAGCTGGCCAGTCTTCATACTATTAGCTAGAAGTGCCACGGTAAATAATGCTAAGGAAAAAAAGCATCTGGTAGCACGTAACGATGAAAGCAATTTTCATCACCTTCGTCACTGGGTGATAGCCATTCTCGGCTTCGTGGGCATTGCGATCGGAGCATATGCTGTGATCCAGTCAGTAATCACACTATCGGCGGCTTTTCATATTTCTGAGTATCTCATTAGCTTCTTCGTGATTGCGATCGGGACATCTCTCCCAGAATTAGTGGTTGAAGTAATGGCCCTCCGCAGAAAACAATACAGACTTGCCATAGGTGACGCTATAGGAAGCTGCATTGTTGACGCTTCTGTTTCCGTTGGAATTGGGCAGTTGTTTTTTCCACAAGCAGTATCTGGCGAGACCGCCATGATCACAGGCTTATATGCGATATTTGGCTCCATCGTAGTCGTATTAACGCTTGCACTAAGAGAGAAAGTCGATAAGAAGGCAGGAGCATTATTTATCCTAGTGTACTTACTTTCCTACACACTGCTGCGCGTAACATGAAGTCAATAGTGTGCGCATTAGCTATTTCACCACAAAGACTGGGCAAGGTGCGTGTCTTGTCACTCCTTCACTTATGCTTCCCATGAGAATTTCCTTTATCTTGCTTATGCCTCTAGCGCCCATAACAATTAAACTGAATTTCCCTTTTCTAGCTGCCTTAAGTATCTCTTCAACAGTATGCCCTTCCCTCAACAACGTTTGAACTTGAACCCCTTCAGCCTTAGCCTTCTTTTCGCCTTCCACTAAAACGCCAGTGCCAGCCTTACGAAGTTCCTGAACACATTTATCGAAGTATATGTGTGCATGCCTGCATGCACTAGCTGAATACACATGGATTAAGGTGATTTTTCCATTAAACTTCTTAGCTATTTGAATAGCATTTTCTAAGGCTTGCATTGAATTCTCAGAACCATCCAATGGGATCAAAATTTTCTCAAACAATGACATCATTCCTCTAGAATGCGTGTTTGTTGATATAACGTAAGAACTATAAATAATACGTGCAGTAAAAACTTCTTTATAAAAATGCTTTCCATCATATTTTCGATTGGTTCCCTTTCATAGTAGCAGCACTTCCTGAAACTATCCTGCTTAAAGCGCCAGAAAATCTAAGATATCCCAACCAATACAATACGACTTGCTCGACTACAACTTTCCCATTTCCACTCCGTCTACACGGATAGTTTCATAAACCTTATGAGAAATGCGGGTATCCCTATTGCTAAACCTATAGAATGCATGCATAGATGTTAAAAGCTGTAAACGAATTGGTTTTTAGACGGTGGCGCAAACGATGTCGTCGTTTAAATGTTTAGTATCGATAAATATGTTTAAAGGACGAATGAATATAATATAGTTCATAAGTTCATGAAAAAGATAATGGAGGAAAACAGAGGACGTCTCAACCCCTCAAGGTGAGTGTTCGCATCGTAGATGACCCTGACAAGATCCGACTGCTTGCCGACTTCACGCGAACGGAAATTCTCCAGTTGCTGTGCGAGCATCCCATGACAGAGGCTCAACTCTCCAAAGAACTCGGTCTGACAAGAGCTGCGATCGGCTACCACCTCAACCTGTTGATGAAGGCTCAACTCATCTACTTGGAAAGGGTTGAGCCCGAGGAACACGGCATCCTACAGAAATTCTACAGCCCTGTGGCGGCCTTCTTCATCATGAACCTCGATTGCATACCAAACGACGTCAAGAGGTACTTCATACAAACGCAGATAATGCATCTAAGAGGAATCTTCGCAGCCTTCCAGTTGCGCCACCGCTTCTGCAGCGTCTCACCAACAACCCTCGAAAAGTTGGCTATGGCGATGCTGAAGCAACTCGAGAACGCTGGCCGAAAACACGCAGAAGAGGGACCAGTACAAAACGCCGACACCCTAAAAGTAAAGATATACGCCGAGGCCCTCGAGAGCCTCACGAAACAAGACGAGTGGCACACACTGCTCAAGGGCTCCAAAAATCCAAGTTCAAAGGGCTAAAAAGAAAGTTGATATAGCCATTTCTCAAGCTTTTTAGATTCCTCATCTACTTCAAATCTCATGAACATCACTATGGTGACCTTCATGATGCTGCGGAAGTTTCTCCCACGTAAACATAGTAGAAAATAAGCCAGTAGACGACTCTTTCTAATTCATTGTTTTTAATCGCTAGTTTCGTTATTACTCTCTTATACTAAAACCAACATCAAAACCAAAGTTACAGCTTAGCCATAGTTCAGTTTGCTTTAGCCTGGCACGGATTTGATGGTTTCTTGGAACAGTTTCTTCACAACGGTTCTTCTTGCCTTTTGAGCGAGAAGATCAGAGGTTACAGGATCCCAATGCTTCTTCTGTGCACGTCTCAAAAAGATTAGAAGTTGCATGCATGCACCCGATAAAAATTTTAACATTTCCGCAATGTCTTGAATGTTCTATGGCTATCTTACAGGCAGAATTCAAAAACTTTGTTATAAAAGATTATTTCAATGAGCGAACGTACCGTTGATATATATAAACAAAATAAACTACAGCAAAGACCGAGAGAAAAACCTCCAACGAGAGTATGAGTTGATTCTGCTCTTTGGCTATGAAGTAGCCTTGTTGAATTATGTCCTTGAATACTAGAATTTGAAGGAATATTGAACTGCTGAGGCAGCCTAATCCTAAACTGTGAAAGAATAGTAGCCAGTTTAGCTTTGTCTTCTCCATTTTTCGTCAATAAGGCTTAGGCGTTGCTGTATATTATGCGTTATGAATTCACTCTATGAAATGCACTTAATGATTGCAAACGTTGTTTTCTGTTAATGATTCGGAACTATTTTCCGTCTACGGTTAATGTCGGAAAAGAATTATCTATGAAAAAACAGTCATTTATCGTAGAGGCTGTTTGGCTAGAGAAGGAAAAAAATTGGACGTCTGGTATCTGATAAACGCTGAAACTGACCGTAGCATGGTGAAACTGAGGTTTTATGACGCTTCAGCGGAAGAGATAATAGAGGTTAGGGACAGCAAATACAAGCCTTACTTTCTCATACCCTATCCGCTTAGCGAAAAAGACGAATACACTGTTGACCGAATCTTAGGAAAAGTCTCAACGATTGAAAAACAAGATTTGTTCACTGACAAAATGAGAGCGATAGCCAAGGTTGAAATCAAAACCCCAGATCACATTAAAAAATTCGGCAAAATGTTTGAGAATGTTTGGGAGAACGAAATAGAGTTCAGCCGTGGATACGTCTATGATTACGGGTTGGTTTTTGGTTCGCAATACGCCTTACAGGGAAATCATCTTAGAGTTATTTCAAATGTTCCTGAGAAAGAGAAGAAGAAGTTTGACAGAGTCTTTGCTGAAGTGAAGAAAGCTGACCCATTAAAATATGTTCAGCTGAAAGAGTTCTTCGGCTTGTGCTATCAACCGATACCGCAGATTAATCCAGAAATTTTGGGCATACACGGAGAAATTGACCCTAAACGATATTACCTTACGTTTATGCTGTCGAGAATAGCAAACCTACCGGTTCCCGAGGCTTATTCTAACAGACGCGTAAGCGAATGGATAAAATCCATGTTATACACGTATCTGAGGAGAAATAACTTTCTGATTCCCACATCAAAAGAGCTGAGGAAAGGAGAAAAACTGAAAGAATCAGTTCCTGGAGCCCTGACGATCACGCCGAAGAGTGGAGTCTACTTCAACACGGTTGTAACCGACTTTGAAAGCCTCTATCCAAGCTGTATCGACAGCTACAATTTGTCATACGAGACGGTTGACTGCAAACACGAAGAGTGTAGAGACCGCAGAATTTCAGAATTAGACCACCACGTTTGCGTAAGGAGAAGGGGCTTCTACTCAGTAATAATCGGCGCATTAAAGGACCTACGAATCCACTGGTTTAAACCTCTTTCAAAGAACCCTTCAATATCAAAACATGAACGGCTTTTAGCCGAAGCATTAGCCAAACTACTAAAACTAATATCAGTTTCTAGCTACGGCGTCACCGTGAGAATCCATGGACTCGCGTCCACACCGTTAGCTGAATCCATAACGGGTTACGGGCGTTACGCTCTGCAAACAGCATGGAACATGGCTGAAGAACATGGCTTACATCCAACCTACGGAGACACGGATTCTATATTCTTAGACAACCCATATGAGAAAGAAGTGAAATGGTTAGTCAGAACTGTGAAGGAGAAGCTTCGACTAGATTTAGCTGTTGACAAAGAGTATTCGCTCTGCGTGTTGTCTGAAGCCAAAAAGGCGTATTTCGGCATCTTAAAAGATGGAACACCTGACATTAAAGGGCTAACAGTAATCAAATCCAATTCACCCGAGTTTTTTCTAAGAGTGTTTCGAAACTGCGTTAAAAAGTTAAGTCACGTGAAAAACCTAGAAGAATATGAGTTGGCAAAGAAAAGAATCGCAGCAATTGTTCAAAAAGCAATTAAAGATTTGAGACAAAGAAGAATTGAACTCAAAGACTTGGAGTATTCGGTGCAGCTTTATTTTGATCCGAAACAAAAGGTTAGATTGGAGGAAGCGTTACATCAGCCATATCAATGTGCCGTTCAACTCATCGATGCTGGGGTGGATGTAAGCAAGAGAGACACGGTTTCATTCGTAAAAGTTAACCCGTTTAACTATAAGGGTAAAAAATTCACCGTGAAACCCACATCTCATGTGAAGAGCTTGTCAGAAGTGAACGTTAAGGATTACGTTCGGAACCTCAGAACTGCGTTAGGTCAAACGTTTAACCCAATGAACATTGAATTTGAAATGAAAAAAGACAAGAAGATATCGGATTGGTTTGGTACTAACAGATAAATTCTACAAACCGTAAGATCGATATGCTCCGCTCACTTGGTGAAAAGGCACTATGACCTGGATTTTCTGATTCCTATGTACTTGCCAATTTCTACAGCAAAGAATACGAATGCTGTAAAGCCTATCGTCACAACCCAATTGAACATGTCTGGATACGTTATATCAAACACGGCGTGTAGTTGAGGAACGTAGAGTACGACGAACTGAAGAGCTGCCGATGAAAGCATAGCGAGCCACAAGAACTTGTTTCGAAATACACCAACCTCAAAAATTGTGTGCTTCAGCGAACGTGCGTTCAAAGCATTCGCCAGTTCCATGAAAACCATACCATTAAACAGCAGCGTTCGGGCTTTTACTTCTGCTTCAGCATTTAACCATGGTTGATGGTAGACAAAACTTGCTAAAAGCAGTATCGACATTAAGATTGGAACCGCGGTTAAGTACAGTTTCACATCTCTTGAAAAAATGCTCTCGTTAGGGTCTCTTGGTTTTTTCTCCATAATATCTGGGTCTCCTGGGTCCACACCTAAGGCTAGAGCTGGCAAACCGTCAGTTGTTAGGTTGACCCACAAAAGTTGTATAGTCGTAAGAGGCAGAGGCAAGTTAACCATCACGGCGACGCACATTATCAATATTTCCATGATGTTGCAGCGCAGTAGGTACGTCAAGTATTTTCTAATGTTGTCGTAAATCTCTCGTCCTTCTTTGACGGCTCCTACAATCGTGGCAAAATTGTCATCCATCAATACCATGTCAGATGCTTCTTTCGTGACCTCTGTGCCTGAAATTCCCATGGCAACTCCCATGTCAGCCATTTTTAGTGCTGGGGCATCGTTTACACCGTCCCCAGTCATCGCACAGATGTGCCCTTTCTCTCTTAGAGCCTTCACTATTCTCACCTTATGTTCCGGCGAGACTCTGGCATAGATTGCTACGTCGTCGACAATTCTTTCAAATTCCTCATCGTTGAGCTTGTCTAATTCCGCTCCAGTTAAGACGCTGGTCGGGTTATCTCTGCTTATCAGGTTGAGCTCTTTGGCTACAGCAACGGCGGTGAGCTTGTGGTCACCAGTGACCATGACGACTTTTATGCCTGCTTTATTACACAATTTTAAGGCTTCTTTCACTTCTTGTCGCGGAGGGTCTATCATCCCCATTATTCCAACGAAAACGAATTCTTTCTCAGGGACTGCCTCAACAAGAGATGTCAGAGCTTTCGGCAACTCTCTGTATGCCATGGCTAGGTTCCTTAGAGCCTCTCTTGCCATGGATGCGGTCACTTCTAGAATTTTCTTTCTGTCCTTGTTCGTTAAGTTGGAGACCTTGCCGTCTCTGTAAATTTTGGTGCATCGCTCTAAAACTATTTCAGGAGCCCCTTTCATGTAAGCCATGTCTAATTCGTTGGACACTGGGTGAATCGTGGTCATTCGTTTTCTTTCAGAGGAGAAGGGGATTTCACCGACACGGGGGTTTTCTTTCTCAAGCTTTTCTTTCCATAAACCCGCCTTAGCTGCAGCAACTATGAGAGCTCCCTCTGTTGGGTCTCCTCTTACGGTCCACTGTTCCTCTTCCTTTTCCAATTTGGCGTCGTTACATAAAGCTGCAATTTTCAGAAGAAGGGTAAGTTCTTTTTCTTTGGCGACATCAAGCTTGTTGCCTTTTGTGTGGAAATCGCCTTTAGGCTCGTAACCGACACCGCTCACCTCAATCTGTTGTCCATCTGTGTAGATTCTTCGAATGGTCATTTCGCCCCTAGTCATTGTACCCGTCTTGTCGGCACATATGATGCTTGTGCAACCCAGCGTCTCAACGGCTGGAAGCTTTCTGACGATTGCGTTTTCTCTGGCCATCCGGTACATGCCCACGGCAAGAGCGCCTGTCACTACTGCAGGCAACGCTTCAGGAACCGCGGCGACGGCCAAGCTGATTCCCCATAACAGCATTTCGAGGGGTTCTTTGCCTCTTAAGAAACCCAAAAATGCTACTATAGCGCAAACTGCCACCGAGAAAATTACGAGCCACTTTCCAACGTGTGCCATCCGTTTTTCGAGAGGCGTTTCTTCCTCTTCCGTAACCTGAACCATTTTAGCGATTTTTCCAAATTCCGTATTCATGCCAGTTAAGGTGACAACGGCCTGGCCACGCCCATACGTCACCGCGGTTCCAGTAAAAACCATGTCTTTTCTATCGGCCACCAGCGTATCCTCTGGCATGGGGTTAACGTTCTTGTTCACAGATGTGGATTCGCCTGTTAAGGGGGCTTCGTCTGTTTTCAAATTAGCGGCTTCTATGAGTCTAGCATCAGCCGATACCTTGTCTCCTGTGTGGAGCAAAATTACGTCTCCAGGCACAATCTCGCGTGTTTGGATTTCCAGCTCCTTACCATCACGTAGAACTAAAGCGGATGGAGCAGTCATCTTCTTCAAGGCTTCTAAGGCCTTCTCCGCCTTGTACTCTTGCGTGAAGCCCAAAACAGCGCACGCTATGACTATTGCAAGGATAAATAGGGCATCAACCATTTCACCTGCAAACATGGAGAGAGCTGTAGCGATCAGCAATATGATTATCAAAATGCTTTTGAACTGTTCGACGAAGATTTTTACCGGCGACTTCCTCTTTGCTTTCTCCAGTTCGTTAGGTCCAAATTCTTCTAGCCGACGCTTAGCTTCCTCCACGCTTAAACCTTTGAGATCAGTTTTCAGAGTACGCATGACATCCTTGCTTTCCATAGCATGCCATTTGTGACTCACAGTAACCACATACCTTCATCGGCTCCAATAACCTTGCGTTTAGACTTCTAAAATATTCTAGCTCCTAAAAAGCATTTTCGCTTTGGAGTTAACGAAATATATATAAGAAAAAGAGGACACGGTTAAAAGGTTCATTTGGAATTGAAATAATAACATACGTGTCGACTGTGGAGTAAGTTAAGATGGAATGGTTGATAGCTCCAATATCAGCGGTAATCGCACTCTTGGTTGCAATATACCTCTATTACTACGTCAAAAGACAGGAACCCGGAACCAAAAAAATGCAAGAAATTTCTGGTGCAATCCAGGAGGGTGCAAATGCCTTTCTGAAAAGAGAATACAAAACTCTTGCAATTTTCGTTGTAATAGTTGCTGTGTTGCTGGGAATCTTCGTTCCAGAACCAATTTGGATCACTGAAACGATAGGTAAGAATCTTAGTTTGGCATTGGCATACATGTTTGGTTCATTTTCTTCTGCTTTGGCTGGTTATTTCGGCATGAATGTTGCACTCAAGGCAAATGTCAGAACGGCCTACGCGGCTAGAAAGGGCTTGAACACGGCATTTCCAATATCGTTCCGCGGCGGAGCTGTGATGGGTTTATCGGTCGTAGGACTAGCTTTGCTGGGAGTAAGCATTGTTTATGGTATCACAGGCGACCCGGGGATAGTGCTTGGCTATAGCATTGGAGCAAGCACATTGACCTTGTTCGCAAAGGCCGGTGGCGGCATCTACACCAAAACTGCTGATGTGAGCGCTGACCTCGTGGGTAAAGTGGAGCTTGGCATTCCCGAGGATGACCCAAGAAACCCAGCTGTTATAGCTGATAATGTCGGGGATAATGTTGGTGATGTCGCGGGAATGGGTGCTGATCTGTTCGACTCTTATGTTGCTTGTATAATGGCAGCAATGCTGCTTGCAGTAGGTCTATTACCCGGGGTTTCACCTATGGAAAATCGTTTTGTCAATTTGACGCTAATATTTGCTGGATTAGGAATTATTGCTTCCGTTCTCGGCGTAGCTGTTGTGAGAGTTGGCAAAAGAGGAGATCCAGGAAAAGCTCTCAACCTAGGGACATACATAACCTGCTTACTCTTCGGTGTCTTAACACTCGTCACAACCATTTATCTCCAAATTGGCTACGAAATATGGGGAGCAACTGTAGTCGGATTGATAGCAGGAGTTGTCATTGGCATCACATCAGATTACTACACTTCTATAAACAGACCTCCTGCCAGAACGACCGCAGAGTCATCAAAGACGGGAGCAGCCATAAACATATTGACAGGCTTCTCGTACGGTCTGATAAGCGTGTTTCCACCGCTTCTCGGAATAGCAATAGCGTCTGCACTTGCGTACTTTTTGGCTGGAGTATACGGGGTTGGCATGAGTGCTCTTGGCATGTTATCCATTGTGGGAACAATAGTCGCCGGCGATGCCTATGGACCTATAGGTGATAACGCAAAAGGAATTGCTGAACAATCCGGATTAGGAGACGAAGTAATCAAAATAACAGATAAACTCGATGCAGCCGGTAACACCACTAAAGCCATATCGAAAGGATTTGCGATAGGGGCTGCAGGATTGACTGCTCTTGCGTTGCTTGCGACTTATCAACAAATAGTTAAGGATCTACTCGGCAAAGTGATTGTTTTTGATCTAATGGATCCGCTTGTTATGCTTGGGGTGTTAATAGGTATCACTGTTCCATGCTTATTTTCAGCTCTGTGTATGCTTGCCGTTTCGAAGAACTCTTCTATAATGATTGAGGAAATCAGAAGACAATTCAGAGAAATCCCAGGTCTAAAAGAGGGTAAGAAAGGAGTAAAACCGGACTATGCAGCTTGCGTAGACATTGCAACAAAGGCGGCTCTAAAGGCATTACTTCCTCTAATTGCCATGTCGATTCTGATCACTTTAGGTGTAGGTTTCATCTGTGGCATCCATGCTCTTGCAGGGTACCTGGCTGGAAGCATATTCAGTGGATTCCTGCTTGCGATACTGATGGCTAATTCGGGCGGAATGTGGGACAACGCGAAAAAATACATAGAAGACGGGCACTATGGCGGTAAAGGCTCAGACGCTCACAAAGCAGCAGTAATTGGAGACACAGTTGGTGACCCATTCAAAGACACAGCTGGCCCCTCTTTGAACACTTTGGTAACAGTAATATCTCAGATAGCGTCATTGTTCGCTCCTTTGATAGTTGCCTACGCCTTAATAGGACTCTAGCTAATTCCAAGCTTGTCTTTGTAATCGTCGCATAAACTCTGTTACGATATTTTGCCTTCAAAGTTCCAACAGTCTGTGGCAAACTTTTCTCTACGAAGTTTTTCAGCGAGTTTTTGTTCGTAGCTTGTCAGCTTCCCCTCCACAGGCTGTGCTCTAAACGTTTTCTGAAAGCCTCGAACCAAAGCATTTTGTGCCTCTTTTATCGATATGCTTGTTCCGAGTTCTTCTTTTACCGATGTTAACCGTTTCTCAGCTACAGGTATCACTTCCATACACGTTTTAGCCCACGGAACTCTAAGGAACGTAAACATCTTCTCAAGATTTGTGTCTAGCAGAAACGTTCCATGTTGAAGCAGTACCCCCTTCCTGTGGGACTGAGCGCTTCCAGAGATTTTTTTTCTATTTATAGTAACGTTTGGACATTTTTTTGGGTCTCCTGGGTTGAAGTCAGCGGAAATTCCCAACATTTTGGCTGCTTCGATCAGCCCCTTGCATATTAGGTTATAAGTAGAAGCTACATCCACGAATCCTAGATCACTCTCTTTCACGACCACACTGTAGGTTATCTCTCCGGCGTGATCGTGGTACACGGCTCCGCCACCCGTGATTCTTCTCACGATGTCCACTCCATGCTTCCGACAGTTTTCCACATAGACCTCGTTGAAAACGTCTTGAAAACGTCCAACGGACACTGCTGAAGGTTTCCACCTGTAAAAGCGCAAGGTGTTTGGCACCGTGCCCGCTATTCTAGCCGATAGGACGGCTTCGTCAACAGCCATGTTCGTAAATGCATCCTTTACTTCTAGCTTGAGAAATCTCCAAACACCCATGTGTAAACACCTTTTCCAGACATTTAGTCTTGACAGAAGATGAGCACGACTTACGCTTTTTTCCGTGAAAGCATCGTTTCTAGCATTGGCTGCAGTTTCTCATTTTCAGCCTTAATTTTTCCTTTTCCCAGTGACTTCATCTGTTCAGCCATCTCTTTGATGAGATCCGCGAACTTTACTCCTTCTGCTGCGGATATATATTCAACTTTGAATCTTTCTGGACTAAGCCCAAGTTTTTCAAGCATTCTCGCCAACATTTCCATCCTTACTTTCATCGCCTCGTTTCCCGAAATATAATGGCAGTCGTAGGGTAGATGACAGGCAGCTACCAACACCATGCCGGCTCCGAGCCTAAGCGCCTCCACAACAAAGTCTCGGTCCACCCGCCCAGAACACATCACCCGGACAGCCCGCAGATTAGGCGGATACTCAAAACGACTCGTACCCGCCAAGTCAGCACCCGCGTAGCTACACCAATTGCACAGAAAACCAAGTATCTTATCCTCAGGATTCTCCTCCAAAGCAGCTCGAATCTGCGCGAAAATCTGCGCATCCGTGAAATGCATCTGAGTGATGGCGTCGGATGGACATTCGGCAACGCATGTACCACAGCCGTGACACATGGCCGTTGTGACTTCAGCCGGTTCTCCTTCTGGGGCCTTTATGGCTCCATAAGGACATTTTCTTGCGCAAATACCACACTTCACCCTGGTGTTGCGACATTTGTCAGGGTCCACCATGGCAATGATGGGCTCAATCTTCCATGTGGGCTTAGAAAGTATTGTCGCGGCTCGTGATGCGGCTCCGCTTCCCTGAGATACGGAGTAGGGTATGTCTTTTAGCCCTTGACAAGCACCTGCTAAAAAGATTCCGTCCACGGCGGTGTCGATTGGTTTGAGTTTCGGGTGACTTTCCATGAAGAACCCGTCAGCTCCTCGTGTGACGTTTAGGATTCTCGCCATTTCATCGGTTCCCTTTGTGGGGATGGCGGCGGTGGCCAGAACCACAAGCTCTGCTTCTAGCTCAATTGGTTCGCCAAGTGCCATGTCCTCCGCGCGAACCGTGAGGTTTTTTGTCTCTGGGTTCTCAAGAATGTGTACAGCTCTTCCTCGAATGAAGTTGACTCCCAGCTCGCGGGCTCTTCGATAGAATTCCTCGTAGCCCTTGAAGTGGGTGCGCATGTCAATGTAGAGAATGTAAACCTCTACGGCGTCCTTGTATTTCTCCTTAAGTTGAATGGAGTGTTTCAGCGAGTACATGCAGCAAAAGCCTGAGCAATATTCGTACTTGTTCACGTCCCTTGAACCCACGCATTGAATGAATATCACGACCTTTGGCTTCTTTCCATCAGAAGCCCGCACAACTTTTCCACCGGTTGGACCCGCCGCCAAAATCAATCTTTCCAGTTCCAGCGCCGTGATGACGTTGTCATACCTGCCGTAGCCGTACAGACTGTTGTCGTCTGGCACGTAAATGTCAAATCCAGTTGCGGTGATGATTGTTCCTACTTCAAGTTCGATTTCCTCAGGCTTCTGATCAAAATTGATGGCTTGAAGCGCGCCACAAGCGTCTACGCACTTGTAGCATTCAATGCAGTAATCCATGTTTATCGTGTAAACAAGGGGAACCGCCTGATCGAACGGAACTGAAATCGCCTTCCTCACACCCATGTTCATGTCCCATTCGTTGGGGATTTCTATCGGACAAACATCTCGGCATGCGCCGCAACCTGTGCAATTCTCCGCAATGATGTATCGCGGGTTTTTCCGAATCTTAACTCTAAAGTTTCCCACGAAACCCTGCACGCTGAGAACGTCGGCGTAGGAGATTATTTCGATGTTAGGATGACGGGAGACATCGACCATTTTGGGTCCTTCGATGCAAATTGAGCAGTCCAACGTTGGGAAAGTCTTGTCAAGCTGGGCCATGTGTCCTCCAATGCTTTCGCTTCTTTCTACAAGGTAAACTTTGAATCCCATATCAGCAAGGTCTAGCGCAGTGCTTATCCCCGCGATTCCTCCGCCTATGATGAGGGCCTTGTTGGTGACGGGTACCTCCATTGATTTGAGAGGTCGAAACAGCCTTACTTTTGCAACCGCCATCTTCACGATGTCTTTTGCCTTCTCGGTGGCTTCTTTCGGCGTACTTGGGTGGCACCATGAGGAGAATTCCCTTATGTTCGCCATCTCGAAGAGATACGGGTTTAATCCTGCTTCGGCTACGCATCTGCGGAAGGTGGGTTCATGCATTCGTGGAGAACAAGCTGCGACAACAACTCTGTTCAGCTTGTGCTCTTTTATTGCCTTTCTGATTTCCTCTTGCCCGGGGTCTGCACATGTGTAGCGGTTGCGTATGGCACAAACCACGTTAGGTAATGTGCGAGCGTATTCGGTGAGTTCCTCTACGTCAATTACTCCTGCAATGTTGAGACCACAGTGGCAGACAAAAACTCCTATCCTCGGTTCTTCCGACATTATGAATCCCTCAAGCCAAGCCTCTTCTCCACCGATTCTCGAACTTTAGTTAAACCCCTGGTTTGCAACTCCTTTGTCAACTCCTTGGTTGATGTCAACTTTTCGAGAGCTTTATTCCACGCGCCGGAATGAACAGGTGTGTGTCGTATGTATGTTCTCTGTAGCTCGAGCGCTCCTTCCTCGGGGCAAACGATTTTGCAAACGCCGCAGTAGACGCAGTACAACTCGTTAACATGCACTTTTCCATCTTCTGAAAGATAGAGTGCACCTGTGATGGGGCAGACATCGAGACAATCCTGGCAGTCGTTTGGGCATTTCTCTTGATTTATTCGAATGGTTCCATGAAAGATTTTTTTCACATGAATAGCGTCATAGGGACATTTCAGTTCGCACACTCGACAGCACGGACAAAGCTCCTTTTTTACGTCCACAACAACCGTAAGCTTTTCCTTATCTCGTATGGACTCTGTGTCCGTAATTTCTTTACCGTCCGGGGTTCGTACGCTAACTTTGATGAGTTCGAGTGGGCAAGCCTTTTCACATTCCACGCATTGTACGTCGCATTTTGTTGCGTCGACGTCGATTTCCCGAATGAGTTCAGGGAAGCTTTCAGTCTTGACCACAGGAATGACGTATTCGCCGTCGACCCTCACTTTCAACGCTCCAAAAGGGCAGAGAGAGCTACATATCCCACAGAAATGACACTTCTGCTCGTCCACATCTATAATAGGATGTTTCAATTTTTCTCCAGCCACTTTAGGAAACGTTTTGATTTCAATGGCCTCCTTGGGACAGATTTCCTTGCAGATTTCACATCCCGTGCACAACGTCTTATCCAAGGTTAAAGAGTAGTTTTTTGTGTGTAAAATTCTCTTGACTACGAGTTCGTTTTCTGTCTCGGTTTTCAACAGTTTCATAGGCATCTTGTTTCATCCACGCAGAGGGGCGTACAGCAAACCCTTTGAAGAGTATTTAGGCGATGTAAACTGTTATTTAAACATTAATCGATTCTTTGAACTTTAGTGTATTCATGACCGTAGAGATATTGATAAGACTCTTAAGACAGCCTATTCTCAATGTTGTGAGGAGCGCTTGATCATGAAACAAATCACTATGGCTCATGGCGCCGGCGGAACCATAATGAACGACCTGATTAAAAACTACGTGTTAAAATATCTCGGCGGAAGCAGCGCTGAGGTTCCGTTGGAAGCGCTAGACGATGCGGCAGTGATCAGCGACATAGTTTTGAAGTCTGACTCACACGTGGTGAAGCCTATATTCTTTCCAGGCGGAGACATTGGAAGACTCGCAGTCGCTGGCACTGTCAACGATATTGCGGTAATGGGTGCGGAACCGATTGCGCTTTCTTGCGGCTTCGTGTTAGAGGAGGGCCTTTTGATGGCTGAGTTTGAAAAGATTTTGGAGAGCATGAACGAAACTTGCAGGGAAGCAGATGTTTACATCATTACAGGTGACACAAAGGTTGTTGAAAAAGGCGCCTTAGGAGGATGCGTCATCAACACGTCGGGAATAGGCAAACGAAACGAAGCGTTAGAAAGAAACATCGCGGAAGTGAAGAAACATCGCTCCTTTGACGCCCAATGGATTCTCGACTCCAACTTAAGAGAAGGCGACAAAATCATAGTTTCCGGCACTGTGGGAGACCACGGACTAGCCGTGTTGTCATCTCAAGAAGGATACGATTTTGGAAGCCAAATCACATCCGACGTAGCTCCACTCAACAAGCTGATTGTGCGTCTCTTGAACGTCGGAGGAATCATAGCGATGAAAGACCCTACCCGAGGCGGTTTGTCCAACACGTTGAATGAATTGAGTGAAAAGTCGAAAGTTGGAATTCTTGTAAACGAGGAGAAAATCCCCGTGCGCAGAGACGTTAGGGCTGCCTGCGAAATGTTGGGCATCGACCCACTCGAAGTTGGAAACGAAGGCAAAGTAGTAATAGGAGTGATTCCGCAGAAGGCTGAAGAAGTCTTGGCAGCGCTGAAAGAGACCGATGAAGGCAAAAACGCACAAATCGTAGGTGAAACAACTAAAGAATTCGATGAAGTCGTCCTCAAAACCGCAGTAGGCGGAAAAAGAATCCTCGCACCACCAATAGGAGACCCCATACCAAGAATATGCTAGCTGGTCATGCATACATAATTAAGTCTTCTTTGGCTTTCTTTTTATTTGCAAAAGTTTCTTTACGTCATCGGTGTCGCTTGTCGTTAATAATCTAATCCATAGCCAGCGTCCATCGTGCAATTGTTCCGTGTTCCCCAAAAGCTTATGGATTTTGGAACTCAATTCATTTCGTATTGAAAGAGCTTTTTCAGGTTCTTTCTTGCCGAGAACTATCAGAACTGTAAATCCACCTTTCTCAGGGAAAAGCGAGCATAAAGTCTTGCCACCCTTGCGGTAACGAATTGTCCATCCGTACTTTGTTCCATAAAATATTGTTTCAGGTACCAGATCATAGCGGTCTTCGAGGAATTGTCTTATCTCCAGCCAAGCTTCTTTTGCCTGTTCTCCTATGAAACTCACTATTTCTTCTTCGGTTGGCTCACGTGCCTTGTCTGGTCATCCGACAGAAGTCTTGCCCCATATTATCAATAGTCCTGCTCTATCATTTCGGCATCTGATTGTCTTTTGCCTCAGCATTTATCGTTTTCCACTTCCCCAACAAAATCATTTATCCCATAAACCAGAAACCTTCGCAGCCTTCACCAGCTTCCATTTGCCAAAGAAATCCTTCTTATAAAGATGAAACAAGCCACATCGTTGACACTTGAGCACTTTTCTATGTTTTTTGAAGTCAACCTCATAGAGTTCCAAAGGAGAGCCACAGTCTACACATTTCCCCGTATGCTTCCTCGGTTCTTCCATCAGGTCAAACCCTCCTCCAAGTATCAATAGTTACTATTATGAATTATACCTATGAAAGCTTTCACAAGCCGTAAGTATTTTTAGTTATTCATCATTCCGTAATTTTATGTTTAGCCCATATTCTACATGTACCCTCATTAGAAACCATACACGCACCTTTCGGAGTCTGTGGCGTACAAGCCTTCATAAAGAGAGGACACTCAGGGGGATTAATCTTTCCAACTATAACCAAATGGCAAAGGCAACCCGGCAACAAATCTCTGGAACCTTCAATCTTTATATCATACTTTTTTCTCGCATCATACGCTGCGAATTCTTCTCCAAGCACTAGCGCAGAAGAAGGTATCGTTCCCAGTCCCCTCCACCGTCCATCCACTACCTTGAACACTTTTTCGATTAATTGTTGAGCCTTAACGTTTCCCTCCCACTTAACACAGTGAGGATACTCGTTTTCCAACCTAGCTTTACCGTCTCCTATTTGCTTAAGCAACATAGAAATGGCAAAAAGCACATCCAGAGGCTCGAAACCAGCCACAACAGTTGGCATATGATAAACCTTAGGAAACATCTCATAAGCCTTCACTCCAATAATAGTGGAAACATGCCCAGGCGCTATGAAACCGTTTATTTGCAAGCCTTCCACGCCGAGAAGAAGCTCCATAGCAGGTGGAATCAACCTATGCGCGACAAGGAAGCTTAGGTTATCGGGCGGCTTGTTAAGAACTTCCACCGCGGTCGATGGAGCCGTAGTTTCAAACCCGATTGCAAAAAAGACGAAATCTCTATTCGGCTCTTTCTTCGCCATTTTTACAGCGTCTTCCACACCGTACACTATTCTCACGTCTCCGCCCGACGCTTTGGCTTCTTGAAGCGAAGTTTTGGAGGCTGGAACTCGAATCACGTCACCGTACGTTGCAACAGTTACTCCTTCAAGAGCTAGGAATATTGCCTCATCAATATCGGCGGCTGGAAGAATGCAAACGGGGCAGCCAGGTCCAGCTATGACCTCTACTGTTTTGGGAAGGAGAGCCCGGAGTCCGTGGTGAGTTATGGTCCATTCATGAGTGCCGCATACGTGGCAAAATTTCACGGTGTAAGAGGGAGCTAGACTTTCAATGTGATCTGCAACTTTCTTTGCTAAGGCGGGGTCCCTGAATCTCAACTGCTCTTCCATCGGCGCCATAACCTTCATACACAATGAACTCTCTATGCTTTTTAAGAATGTTCTACTTCCACACGCCACTCCAGAACTGAAATGTCCTTAAGCACGTTCACTCATACACCTAAATTTTTAGAAGGATAAGTGGCATGCTATAAGGTTTTTATATGAGATTCTTGAGGAAGATAGGTTATGCATGCATGCAGTTTTTATGGGTTTTCTTTGTTTCTAAGAAAAGCTGGGATTACATCGAAAATGTTTCTATCAAAATGGACCCCGTTTTCTTTGCATGCATGCACCAAGAGACACGGGTTAGACGCCCTAAGGTAGAATACGTCTCTTTTGCCACAGGTTTGTCGTCTGATTTGATTTTTTCGATTTAGATGAAAATTAGCAATTCTTATATGCACCCAATTCCACTTTCTTTGAGATGTGGAGAACTCGTTCGCCATCTTCCATTGTTCACCTCCTTGGAAGTCATTTCTAGGCGTGCGGGTTCTCCTAATTAGTGCATACATTGAGGCGAGAAAACTTTGGTCAAGCTTGAGAAGGAGCCAATTATCAAGATTGAGAATGTGGTCGCCTCTGCCAGCCTAGAGCACGGAATCGACCTCCAAGCCATAGTAGAGACGTTTCCAATCGTTCAGTACAGGCCGAAAGTGTTTCCGGGTTTGGTGTTTCACACGAAGAAGCCGAGAACGGCAAATCTGATTTTCCGTACAGGAAAGATGGTTTGCACTGGGGCTAAGTCGGAGAAAGAAGCAATAAGAGCCATCAAGAAGATTGTTGGAAAACTGAAGAAGAAGAGTATAATTATTCATGGTAAGGTGCACATAAAGATACAGAACATAGTTGCATCCATTATCTTAGACGGACAGGTGGACCTTGAAAGCTTCTATGAGACTGGAGGAAAAATCGGCTTAGGAGGGAGAATTATGTATGAGCCGGAGCAGTTTCCAGGCTTAATCTACAGGATGGAGAACCCTAAGGCGGTGATCCTTGTCTTCGCGAGCGGGAAACTGGTTTGCACCGGCACTAAGAAGGAGGAGGAAGTGTATCAGGCAGTAATGAAGCTTCGTCAAAAGCTGAATGAGAACAATGCGATAATTTACAATGCACCGTGAGGAAGCTAGGAATGAGCGATGTTACGACCGGTGCAGAAAACGTGTGACGTGCGAAGGGCCAGGTTGTTCAAGTTCCCAAAATGTGGGATGTGGAATCGAGTGGGACTCGACACCCGATGCAAAATCTTTGTCGTCACCTGCAAGCGGTGTGGAACAAGGTATAGACTCAAATGAGATTGGTGAAAGCTGATGAAACTTGAGTTATCAACCGCGTGTGTTTGGGTTCACTCCTCTGTTGCCTAGAAGTGAGATCTTGCCTATCTGTCCAAAATGTAAATCCTCGAGGTTTCATCAAAAGGGTGATCCACAGTTTTTTGAGTGTTTAGACTGTGGAACAACTTTTGAGGCTACGATACATAATAAAAAGTGATCATGCATGCATAGTCTGAACAATCGTGGTGCGTTGAAGGATGGAAACTCACAGAAAGAAGGAATGGAGAAAGAGATAATCGAGAGCCGCAAGGAACGCAAGACATAGAAGAAGACACTTGAACACAAAGTTTCAGGAAGATTTTATCTTCTTTTTTGCAATTACTTTTCGGAATGTTTTATTGCATTTGAAACATTTGTAGTGACCTATGGTAAGTTGTAGCCTTTCGTCGGTCTTACTTGGCCTCCCAGCCATTTTCCAAGTCTTGACTGGGCTTGTTTCAATTCCGCATCTAGGGCAGACTGCTTTGTCTGAGCTATTCAATGAGTTCAAGAGCTCTCTCCTAAGATCTTCACCAGTTTTGTTAATCTTCTCGATAGCTTCGGCGAGTTGTATGTCTTTGAAAACGTTTCGAATCCATCTGGCGAAGTCTCCTCTTTTTTGATGAAACTCAAGTGAAGCAACTGGAACTCTCCCTATTCTCTCTCTCAAATCTTGTGGGTTGAAAGCTGCTTCGTAGAGCGGTTTTCCAGTATTCTCGTAGAAGTAGAATCCCCATTCGCTGGCAACTTTTTTCTTAGGGGGTTCCGGAGGAAGATTATACTTCGGAAGCTCGCCATGCTTTTGCCTGTACGCGTCCAGAAGCTCCTTCATTCTTTCTTCTCGCTTTGGAGTGACCTCTCTCTTGTAATTTCTGGTTTCACGTTTGCGGGGGTCTTTGGAAAAGTTGGTCTCCAAGTTATGGGTGAATTTTTGTCGAAGGTTGGTGCTTTCTCCGATGTAGATCAGACCCTTGTCCTCATTGTAGAGTGTGTAAACTCCAGGCTCTTCCGGAACGTGTTTCGCTTTGTCTCCCCAAACGTACATTTTTCCTGAGATCGACATGGTTTTACACCAGCAAGTTGTTAAACATAGATGCCTTTAGGGATTTTTCCCCATATTTCTTTGATGGCGTCTTGAATCTCGTTCTTTGGCAATTCTCGTCTAAGGAGAGTAACAGTCACATAACGATTTTTCTGTGCTTTTTGAAGAATTTCTTTTTTTCGCCATTTTCTTATCAGGTCAAGAGGTAACGTTCCGCCGAAAGAGAGCAACTGGATGAGGAATTCATATAATTCGATTTCTCCACTATCTAATACTACTGAGCAAAAGTATCTCTTTCTTACAAATTCTATACCTTCTTTAGTGATGATTACGTAACTGTTCTGGGCGATCTCGATTATAGATGACCTTCTGAAAGTGGGGGTCCTAAGATGCATTCTTACCACATAATGTTGTGGGGTTTTCTTTACGATATCTAGTATTAGTTACTATGACTTATAATATAAGCGTTATTTTCGATTACGATGAAAATTAGTAATACTTATATTGCGTCGTCACAGATAACGGATAAAGTTATGAGGTGAAAAAATGCCGACACATGGATCGCTTTCGAAGGCGGGAAAGACTAGTTCACTTACTGGGTTAAAGAAGGACAGGTCGAAGTCTGAGTTCAATCCAAGGATTAAGAACATGAGGAAATATAACAACCGCATCATCTTGGAAAGAAACGCCCGCCGAGGAGGGACTCAAGGCGGTCAATATAAACCCAGCAAACGGAGGTATCGAAGGAGACGAAGAAGATGACAGCGGAGTGTACAGGTGCCCTTTGTGTCCTACGGCTGTCTCGTATGATTAGGGACTCAGAACTCTGTCTGGACGAAGTGTGCGGGTCTCCTTCAAAAAATTTGAAATGATAAGAATCTCAGGATGATGTTACGTTTTGAAACCTAAAACAATAGAGGAAACGAAGGCTCTGAACCTTATGAAACTCAGAGGCTACAAGCTGAAAAAACGTGAGGAGGAAGATGGTATTATCAGTCTTTTGGCTAGGATTCCCAAAGAGAGAAAGCATGTACTCATTTGGTGCATAACAAACAAAAAAGTGGTAGGAGTGGCCTACATTCGCAAACTGGAAAAAGCCTTAGAAGCATCCGAAGTTGAGAAGGGACTCGTAGTAGCCAACTGCCGATACACTAGTGCTGCAAAAAGAGATTCAAAGAAATACGGGATAGAACTAATACCAAAGGTGTTTCCATCCTTCAACTTATTTAAGCACAAGTTGGTGCCGAAACATGAAATCCTTCCACCTGAAGAGGCAAAGGGGCTATTGGAGAAATACCGAGTGAAACCGTATCAGCTGCCTCACATCCTAACCTCAGACCCCGCTGTAATTGCAATCGGCGCCAAGAGTGGAGACATCCTCAAAATCACCAGAGAAAGCCAGACAGCAGGAAAATACGTTTCTTATAGATATGTCATTCCTAGTTGACAAGTACCGCGAATTAGGGGAATCTGACAAATGCGCGTTATCTTCTTTGGTTGTATAAACCGAATCTGTCACATGTTTTAACCTTTATATTGAGAGAACCATTTTGGAAGGACGATTGAGAAATGGGAGGATGAGGATTTGAGTGAAAGGTGGATTCAGGTTTCCGAGAAGATTTTACATCAGATAAAGCGTTTGAAAGAGGCTAAGAAGAGGGATCGATTGGAGTTGGTAAGGTCCATTCATTTCGTATTGGGCGCGTTGAACAGAAGTCTGTGGGGTTGGATGCAATGGGTGAGTAACCCGGAGGTCATGGCCAGATTTACTCAAGAGGATCTAGAGGACATGAACAAGAAACTCTCTGAGTTTACTCGTTCCTTTATGAAGTACGACTTAGAGGCCACTAGGTTAGGAGTCCAGAGGGGATTGAAAGTTACAAAGAAAGCCAAGAAGAAAAAATTAGCCTTCTAGCTAAGGTTCGCAAAAAGCAGGATAAAAGACTAAAGAAGTGAACGAGAGGGCGCATATGAGCGAAATGACCGCCAAAATCTTGGAAGAAAGCCTCGGAAAAATAGTTCTTGTGCGATTGAGGGGTGGAAAGAAGTTGCGGGGAAAACTGAAAGGTTTTGATCAACACCTCAATTTGCTGTTGGAGGAAACAGAGGATATAACAAAGGCAGAGAAACCCAGAAAACTTGGCACCATCATATTGCGAGGAGACAATGTTATTATCATTAGTCCTCCCCCTAGATGAAAACTTTCGGGAAAAACGAGCAAGGTACTTGTCTAGCTGAGGAGGAAAATTTGTTCAAGATTTTGGTGCGCTTGACTGTTCCAAGTCTTCAGAAAACGCGTTGGATCCGTCTTGCACGCAGCGTACTGGAGTGTGTTCGAGAATTAGAAATAGTAAAGTTACATATACTGTATTCTTTAAAAGGGACCCTCTCGAATCGTGTTGCTGAGGAAGAGATCTAAATGAGTGACAGATGGTGGGAAAAGAGGCGGAAGG
>Ga0209979_1000510_pt1 | contig 52714 bp, 49 predicted proteins | sample AnhtaG_FD_183114 | JGI IMG/M metagenome (GOLD analysis project Ga0209979, IMG submission 183114) | Deep subsurface microbial communities from Anholt, Denmark to uncover new lineages of life (NeLLi) - Anholt_01485 metaG (SPAdes) (version 2) | ecosystem: Environmental > Aquatic > Marine > Oceanic... | reverse complement strand
ATGCAATAACTTCCTTCGACATCCTCTGTCCTCCTCGCATAAATATGCAAAGAGAACTTTAATCGATTTTTGCAAAACCGGAAATTATTGCTTTGCACAAATAGGAAATTATCGCATTGCTGCAACAAGTCAATAAAAAAGGAAATTGAAGAAGTAAAATTCCTTTTTTTACTTTCTAAAATGATTATGGTATATTTCTTTTTCAAATAATTCTCTTTATCTTGGGTGTTCTTATTCTGTGTTAAATTCCTGTGTTATTTAATGGTCAAAAAATCTCAAAAATAAAGGACGGTTCTTTTTTTTTAATGGAAATTTCCACCTTTCATAAATTAAAAGCCAAAAAAATAGAACCATCAGTTTTTTTATCCCTCTTATGAGGAGGATAGAATCATGGAATATAAAATAGGGCTTATTGGCTGCGGTACAGTAGGCCAGGGTTTACTGGAAATTCTCTTAAAAAAAAGAGAGCAATTAAAAGAAAAATTTGACTTTGAAGCAAAAGTTGTATCCATCTGCGATAAACTTAAGGGATCTCTTCTCCTCCCTGAAGGTATAGATCTGGAGAAACTTCTGCATCTTTTAGAGGGCGGGAAAAAAATCAGCGAGTATCTGGAAGGAGAATCCAATGAAGCTGAACATTTTGATGCTCTGGAGATTATTGAAAAAAGTAATGCAGATATTTTTGCTGAATTGACATACACAGATATTAAAACAGCAGAACCTGCAACAAGTCATATCAAAAAAGCCCTTCAAACAGGAAAACATGTCGTCACATCAAACAAAGGACCTGCTGCTCTCTATTACATGGAATTGAAAAAACTGGCTCAGGAGAATAATCTTTTTTTCAGAATTGAGGGAACTGTTCTAAGCGGAACACCTGTATTCAATTTATTCGAACATGGATTAGCCGGGAACACAATTAAAGAGATAAAAGGAATCCTCAACGGAACAACTAATTTTATCCTGTCAAAAATGGAAGAAGACAATATGGATTATGAAAATGCCCTCAAATTAGCCCAGGAATTAGGTTATGCTGAAGCTGACCCCACTGCAGATGTAGAAGGTTTTGATGCTCTGGCTAAGATTGTTATCCTTTCAAACGTTTTTCTTGAGGGAGATATCCAACCTTCTGATGCAGAAAGAGAAGGGATTACCTCCCTTTCCAAAGAAGAAATCCTGGCTGCAAAAGAAGCTGGATTCAGGTATAAACTTATCGCTTCAACCAAAAAAGAAAATGGGCGAATTGTGGCTAGTGTTTCTCCACAGAGGCTTCCTCTCTCCGACCCTCTGGCTGGGATCATGGGAGCCAATAACGCATTAACTTTTGACCTGGATTTACTGGGAAAAGTAACGATTCAAGGACCTGGAGCCGGGAAAATTGAGACGGGTTATTCCATTCTTACGGATATGCTTGCCATTCATCGTCAATTAGTAAGATAACATTAAGGAGTAAAATTAAAAAATAATTACCTGGATTGTTCACGAGTTGAGATTGCCTCAGATGCAAGGCGCAGCGTATGAAGCTGTGGTCTTCCACTGCGAATGCGCTGCAACGAAGCAGATGCGGTAATATCAGCTCGCCTGAAAGGTAAAAAATGCCGATGATTAATATAGATATTATAAAGAGTGAATGATGGTATCGGCAGTTTTTATGAATAATCCAGGTTAAAGGGAGGATAGCAATGCACTTCAAACTTTTCAGCGATAAGGATATCAAGGCAATGGGTGCTTTAATAGATTCCTATGGCGGAGCAGAAGAGATTTCCAAAAAGATAGAGTCCATGAGGGAGTATGAGAACCGGAAAAGAATCGCCGGGGAAAAAGGATATGGGGAGATGCTGGAAAAAGCTGAAGTTTACGTAAAAAACTTCGCCAAAGTTGAAGACTTTGTGGAAAATAACGGAATTTCTGTAAGCAAGCAAGGAATCTGCACTACCCAGGTTTCCGGATTTCAGGCAGCTCGCCCTACTTTTGATTGTATAAGAAGAATAGCAGAGAACGGAGATGTGCTTTTCCCGACAGAGATGATTTCAGTAGTGGGTTTGACCGAATACTATGTTTACAGCGGTGACCTCCTTTCCACTCTTGCCATGGCCGAAAATATATTGGGTACCAGCAAGTTCTGCACCACAAATCTTTTAGGAACTCCCCTTCCAGAGGAACGCTTTGCCCGGATTGAAAAAGTGACGGGGGAGAAATTCGAAAGAAAAGATGTGGGAAATGGATTGAGCCAGATAATCCTTACGAATATGGGAACAGCCTTCGGAAATCTTGGAGGGGTTGAAGTTGGAAACAATAACCATCTTGTCTACCTTGATGGGATAACACGGGCTGCTCTCACAACGGGGGCAAATTTTTTCCTGAATCCGAGCTGGTCAACCATCGCGGCAGCATGCTATTACGCAAGGGAAATCCCTAATCTCTCCTTCAAAATATCCATGCTCCTCTCAACTCAAAATGCTATCCAGCTTCGTATGCTGCTCAATATTTTTAAAGAATATCTTCGGGATGATGGAACCACCCCAATCTATGAGATCAATATAGGAAACGCTGCAACCGCTGAAACTTTCATCCAGTGCTGTGAAGAAATTGAAGCATCAGGTCTTCCCAAGATCTATCTTGCTGCTCATCTCAGAATTAATCCTGATTTAGGCTTAGCTGACTTTAACTGGACAAAGAATGCTTTTAAAGTCCTTGACGCTGGAAAGGATATAACGATTAAATATGAAAGTGATGGAGAATCTCGCCCCTATGACACCATGGAAGCTTATTTCCTCTCTGATGAGGAAAGAAACGAAAAAGCAGAGCTTCTTGGCGATGTAATTTATCATAAGTGTATAAGATGCGACAAGGATGCCAAAGAGATAATGAAAAGGGGGCACGAAGCCAAATTTGCTAAGATTTCTTACAGAAAATAAATAAAAGTGTCGGCAGTTTTTATGAATAATTCAGGAGAACCTGGATTATTCACGAGTCGAGATTGCCGCAGATGCAAGGCGCAGGGTATGAAGCTGTGGTCTTCCACTGCGAATGCGCTGCAACGAAGTAAATGCGGTGATATCGGCTCGCCCGAAGGGGAAAAAATGCCGATGATTGATATAGATATTATAAAGAATGAATGATGGCATCGGCAGTTTTTATGAATAATTCAGGAGAAAATAGATGGACTTAGGCATCAAAAACAGAGTAGCCCTGGTCGCAGCATCAAGCAAAGGTCTTGGAAAAGCGGTTGCTCTTCAACTTTCCAAAGAAGGCTCAAAAGTCGTAATCTGCGCAAGGAACAAGGATAGGCTTTTTAAAACCAGGGATGAAATAGCAGCCGAAACAGGAGGCATGGTCAGGGCTCTAATCGCTGACGTCACAGAAAGAAGTCAGGTTAGTAAGTTAGTCGAACAGGTCGTAAATGAGTTTGGAACGATTGAAATATTGGTAAACAATGCTGGAGGGCCTCCATCAGGAACGGCAGATGAGTTTAATCTGGATGATTACCAGAACGCTCTTAAACTCAATCTTCTAAGTACAATAAACCTCTGTTATGAAGTTATGCCCTTAATGAAAAAACAGAAATGGGGAAGGATCATCAACATGACTTCGGTTTCTGCCAAGCAGCCGATTGATACGCTGATCCTATCTAATACAACAAGAACAGGTGTTTTAGGCTTCTCGAAATCCATTTCAAACCAGCTGGCATCCTACGGAATTACTGTGAACTCGGTATGCCCAGGATATACAAAAACAGAAAGAGTGGAAGGCCTGGCAAAATTTTTCGAAGAAAGCGGGAAAGGCTCGGTTGATGAGTTCTATAATAATATCGAAAAGGCTATTCCTATGGGAAGATTGGGAACCCCGGAAGAAATTGCTCAAGCCGTGGCTTTCCTTGCTTCTGAAGGGGCTAGCTACATTACAGGAGTTGCCCTGCAGATAGACGGAGGGTATATCAAAGCTTTGTTTTGATTAATAATTGACTTTTTGAAAGGAAGACTCACATGAAAGATTACATGAAAGAATGGGAGGGCACTCCCTACCCTGAGATGCTGAGGGGACTCCCGGAGATTGATGTCCCATTAGAAGGAGTACAAGGCTGGCTTCTGCAGAGCAACGATAAACAAGTAGTGTTTTTTGATATAGACCCTGTCGGTAAAGTCCCTCCTCATTCCCACTGCGCCCAATGGGGAATGATGATTGAGGGAGAGATGTCACTAACCATCGGGGGAAAGACCAGAGTCTATCGAAAAGGTGATTGGTACTATATCCCTGAAGGTGTCGTGCACTCAGCCACTTTTCTCACCAGAGTGAACGTGATGGACATTTTTGATGACCCGGGACGATACAAAATAAAAGAGACATAAAACATTCAAAATAAAACGACATATGTAAACTTATAATCATAGAGGGCAACCATGAAATCGTTATTCACTACAATTATGAAAGATTTCGAGGGGTACTCCATCGGAAAAACGCTTGCTTACTTGGGTGATCCCGGAATAATCTCTTTTGCAGGCGGATTGCCCAGCGGCGATGTTTTTCCTGTGGACATAATTCAGAAGGCTGCTGAAAAATCTCTAAAAGAGAACTGGAGTCAGGTTCTTCAATATTCTCCCATCTCCGGAGAAAAAGACCTGATGCAGGCAATTATAGATTATCTCAGGAAAGATAATATCCACATCAAACCTGAAAATATAATGATCACTACTTCTGGACAGCATGGCCTGGATCTGGTTGGCAGATTGTTCCTTGAACCCAAAGATATAATCGTCACAGATCTTCCCACATTTGGAGGGGCACTGGCCGCTTTTGAGATGCAAGATGCCGGATATATAGCCAAAGATATAGAAGAAGACGGATCTGATGTAAAAGGAATGGAGGCAGGAATAGAAGAACTTCTTTCTTTAGGAAAAAAACCTAAATTCATCTATGTAATCCCGGATTTCCAGAATCCCTCGGGAATTACAATAAGTCTCGAGAAAAGACTTGCTCTTTTATCACTGAGTAAAAAATTTAATATCCCTCTCGTAGAGGACAGCCCTTACAGGGAGTTGAGGTACATGGGGGAACACCTTCCTTCCATTTATTCCCTTGATAAAAACGAGGGAAACGTGATCGGTCTTTATACCTTCTCAAAGATCCTCTGTCCTGGTATTAGAGTAGGATTTAATATCGGACCTCCCGAAGTTATTAAAAAGTTCAGTTTTATAAAAGGCGCAAACATACTTAATACTCCAAAGCTTAACCAGGACATCTGCACTGCTTTCCTGAAAGAATACGATCTGGATGCCCATTTCAAGAAGGCTGTTAAGTATTACAATGAGAAACTGAATTTTTTTCTTGAAACTCTGGAGAAAAATTTCCCAAGGGATATGGGTGTGAAGTGGACAAAACCTGAAGGAGGATTGTTCCTCTGGATAACTGTGCCGGAAGGGATAAATACTCTGGATCTCTTCTACATGGCCATCGAGGAAAAAGTTGCATTTGTTCCCGGTGAGGTTTTTTATCCCATAAGACACCAGAAACACAACACAATGAGGATTAACTTTTCTTATCCAACGAAGGATGAAATTGTTGAGGGCGTAAAGAGGTTAAGTTCTGTGATTAAGAAATACCAGACTGAGAAAAAAGCATAATAACTCTAATCAGATACTGGAGGAATCATGGTTGATAACAAACAATACAGTCCGGGTGTAAAAAAATACATACAAGAAGCAAAAAAATTATTAGCCCAGAAAGAAAAAGATCTTAAACGAATTAAAAAGCTCAAATTTGACACCATAGCTATCCACGGTCTTTACACAGTAGAGGAAGCACTAAAGCAAAACCAGGGAGCAGTTATTGAGCCTCTATATCTTTCCACTGCCCAGGCATACCGGGACTCTGATGAAATGGAAGCAGCTCTTGCTTATTTAATTCCAACCTGGTGTTACACCCGATTCGCCAATCCAACCACATACTACTTAGAATGGGTTCTTGCACTACTTGAAGGTTACCAGACCGGTTTTGACACTTCCTGCCTTGTGACAGCTTCTGGAATGTCAGCAATTATGTTAGCTGTGGATTCTTTTTTAGTAAAACAGAAGCAAGGTCCTGAAAAAATAAATTTTGTCTCTTCCATTCAGATTTACGGAGGAACATTCCAGCACTTTACTATCAGAAAGATGCAGGAAAGGGGGATAGAAGTCCGTTGGGTTGACCACCAGGAAGATATCGAAGAATGGAAGACAAAAATCGATGAGAACACACGGTTTCTTTTTTCAGAAGCACCAAGCAATCCTCAGCAGTCGTTTTGTGATGTCAAGGCACTTTCGGATCTGGCCCACTCATGGGAAATCCCTTTTATTATTGATTCGACCTGTGCGACTCCTGCTTTAATGAGACCAGTTGCCTATGGAGCAGATATCGTTATCCACTCCCTGACAAAATCTATTACCGCAAGCGGTCTGGCTATGGGAGGAGCCTTGATCAGCCGAAAGCCCATCATTACCAAGATAAAAAATGACAATCCGCTTTTTAAGGAAAGCTTTGCTGAATATGTCAAGTTCTTCCCTTTCAGGGATAATGGCCCTGCAGCTTCTCCCGTGAATGCTCTTTTTGCTTTAAACGACCTTCGGACACTGCGCTCCAAGATGGACCTGGTTAGTCAAAATTCTGAGAAAGTTGCAGAATTTCTCAGTAGACATCCATGCCTCTATCAGGTTGACTACTTGAGTTTAGAAAGCTTCCCTCTCCATAGCCTGGCAAAAAAATACATGAAGTTAGTGGATTCGGATGATGGGAAGGGCAAAGAAATCAACCGCTACGGCCACCTACTTAGTTTTCGAGTTGATGGCCCCCCTCAAAACGCACGAAAAGTTTTTGACAATTTTAAGCTCATCCTAAGAGCCGGAGACTTGGGCCGAATTAAAAGTATTGCCACCATTCCTGCAATTTCTACTCACCTGCAGCAGGGAGAAGAGGCCAGAACAAAGGCCGATGTTCCACCTCAAATGATAAGACTGTGCGTAGGCGCTGAAAATCCAGATGATATAATTGCTGACCTTGATCAGGCTCTCAGCTCTTTATAACCATTACAGGCATCTTATTTAAACATCTAAAATTCATTGCAGGGTCAGGCTAGATCCCACAGGGAAATATTATACGTTGAGAAACGTTCTCTATTTCTATGCAGTGGGTTTGATAAATCGGTTCTCTTCCATTTTGTGTAGGCAAAACATGTCTTGATAGATTAATAGAAAGTGTTCGGGGATGGATGAAGCGACCTTTGAAGATTTAGCCTCCCTGAATCGCGCTTCGAGGAAACCCGACAGAGTCGGGTGGCGAGTATGTATAAGCTCAGACCAGTGGATTCAGAAAACACGCAACTTTTGCCCCAGCGAGTCAAAAACTGCTCGGTTTCAGGCTTCGCTCTCACAAAATGGGGACTGTCCCTTTTGTATTTATAGGGACTGTCCCCTATTTTGTGAACCATGCCCGCTCTGCCTTCAAACGGTTTTTTTCACCCACTGTCCTTCGCTCATGCGTTGAATAGATGATGAAGGGATGGCGTGAAAAATCTGAACGGGAGCGAGATCATTCCCGAATACTTACTGATTAATACCCACACAAAATGGAAGAGAACCGATAAACCAAATCCCTACAAAACAAGGACTGCCCTATTTTTCGCTGAAATGTCAAATGTTGAGACGCGACCCCTTATGTTGGAACCAAACTTATAGATTGAAGCAGACAACTTTAGGCTCTGTCATCTCGAGGAGTGCAAATTTAATCCCCTCCCGGCCGAGACCACTCCACTTTACACCGCCAAAGGGCATCATATCGATGCGGTAATCTGTGGAATCATTGACCATTACTCCACCTACATCGAGTTCCTTAATGGCTTTGAACGCGTTCTCCAGTGAGCGGGTAAAAATGGCTCCGTGAAGTCCATACTTAACACTGTTGGCCAGCTCGACAGCTTCATCCAGAGAGGCAACCTTATAAAGATTTACCACCGGCCCAAAAACCTCTTCGCAGTTAAGCTTGGCGCTTGTGGGCATATTCCTGAAAACCGTAGGCTCACAAAGAGTCCCTTTCCTCTTACCTCCTGTAAGAAGCTCTGCCCCTTCCTGGCAGGCTTCTTCAATCCATTTCTGCACTCGAGCCGCCTCCTCCTCTGTAATCATGGGTCCCATGTCAGTATCTTCATCCAGTTGAAATCCAACTTTTAACTTCTTTGTTTTTTCCACAAACAATTTTTCAAATTTTTCATAAACAGCATCATGGATATAAATCCGCTGAACTCCAATGCAGTTCTGCCCAACAGCCCAGAAGGCTCCAGAAACTGAAAGCTCCACGGCCCGGTTAAGGTCAGCATCATCCATAACTATAACCGGAGAGTTTGATCCCAGCTCCATGCCTATCTTTTTTAATCCGGCCTTTTTAACAATGTCCAGACCTGCTTCGGTTCCTCCGGTGAAAGAGATCATTCTCCCCCTTGGATCTGTCACTAACACATCGCCAATTTTTGAGGCACGGCCGGTGACTATGTTTAAAATATTCCAGGGAAGACCAGCTTCAATAAATGCCTCTCCCAACTTTAAGGCAGAAAGGGGAGTGACTGTAGCAGGCTTCAGGACGACTGAGTTTCCGCCCGCAATGGCAGGTCCAATCTTATGAGCTACCAGATTCAAAGGATCGTTAAAAGGAGTAATTGCAACTATAATTCCAATAGGGAAGCGAAAATAGTAACCAAGGCGGTTCTCAGATCCCTCGCGGCTGTCAAAGGGAATGGTCTCTCCAACAAGTCTCCGTGCCTCTTCAGCTGAAATTGTAATCGTATCTATACAGCGGCTGGCCTCTTTCCTGGCTTCTTTAATGGTTTTACTTCCTTCCATGGCAATTGTTTTAGCAAAATCTTCCTGACGGCTTTTTATAATCTCAGCAGTTTGATAAAGGATAGAGACCCGCTGATGAACAGGGAGATCCCGGTTGGTTTTATACCCTTTTTCTGCCGCCTGAAAGGCAGCCTCCACATCATCTTTATCTCCAGAAGGCACTGTGTCGACAAGATTGTTATTATAAGGATTGAGAACATCGATCTTTTCTTCCTTCCCAACCCATTTTTCGCCTATAAGCATTTTCATCTTACTTCCTCCTTTTTTTTAAAAATAGCTATCCGGTTTATAAAATAAATGAACATTTGATTTATTTACCATCTGGCTCTTAAGCTCGATGTTCTTCGGGACTTTTTCTCCTTTTAATATCTTAAGGGCAATCTCTATTGCCTGGGCACTTCCATTAGGATAAATAAAAGTTGCCGACAGCTTCCCAGCCATGATGGACTCAAAAGCTTCCTTCTGCCCATCAATCCCGATAACAACCACTCCTTCACGGTCTTCTGCTTTGAGAGCAGTTAGAGCTCCCAATGCCATCTCATCGTTGTGAGCATAAACTCCATCTATGCGGGGCTGAGATTGTAAAAAGTCCTCCATAATTTTAAGGGCGGGTTCCCGGAGATAATCAGCCGGCTGTTTTCCAATGACCTGAATACCAGGAATAGAATCAATAACACTGTGAAATCCATCACTCCGGTCAATTGTTGGTGTAGCACCAAGGATACCCTCGATTTCAATAACCTGGCCTCCTTTCTCGAGCAATGAGGTCATAAGTCTTCCCGCTCCCTCTCCTATCCTGAAATTACTTGCTCCGATAAAACAGGTGTAAGAATCGCTGGTAATATTCCTGTCCAGAGTAATGACAGGAATTCCTGCTTTAAAAACACGCTCAATAACAGAAGTCAGAGGCTCTGCTTCTCTGGGACTTATTATAAGAAGGTCAATGCCTCTTGAAAAAAGGTCCTCTACATCGCTAATCTGCTTAATATTATCATTCTGTCCATCAGTAAAAACAAAATCGATCTCGCCTTCATGCTCTTTTACAGCATCTTTCATCTGTTCCAGCATATTGATTCTCCACGGATCGATCATAGTGCTCTGAGAAAATCCGATCAGGATCTTTTTCTTTTCTGCTTTTTGACAAGAGGAAAAGACAATAAGACCTACAAGGAAAAAACTTATAAGGATCCCCTTGAACAAGAAGACTTTCTTAAGCATAATCTTTCCTCCGTTTTGATATCACATTAGCAGCACTATCTTTAAGGTCCCCGCTCTAAGACCTTCTTTTGGATAAAAGAACCGCGATTATGATTATTCCTCCTTTTAATATCTGCTGAAAGAATGACCCAACTCCCAGCAAATTTAATATATTACTTAATATCCCCAGAATCACTGCTCCAATAAAAGTACCTTCAACAGTACCTATTCCTCCCATTAAACTTGTTCCTCCAATAACAACTGCAGCGATAGCATTCAATTCATAACCAAGGCCCAGATCTGCATTGCCCACTCCCAGCCGTCCGATAGCAATAACGCTTGCCACTGCAACAAAAAGGCCGCTGAGAGAATAGACCACTATCTTAAAAAAATCAACATTGATTCCAGAAAGACGGGCAGCTTCCTCATTACCTCCGATAGCATAAACATAACGACCTAAAACTGTTCTTCTCAGGATAAAGCTCGACAAAATAAAAACAGATAAAAACAGCAAAACAGGGACTGGGATAGGCCCAACATATCCCTCTCCTAAAAAGAGAAGGGCAGAAGGAGTTTCCTCTCCCAGGACAATAGGCCGCCCTTTGCTGTAGAGAAATGCTAACCCTCGAATAGAAGTCATTGTGGCCAGTGTGACGATAAAAGGCTGGATTTTTCCCTTTGTGATGACCAGGCCATTCATCATTCCCATCAAAAGTCCAGCTCCCAAACCAATAAAAAGAACGGGAAGGAAGCCCAGGCCGCCAAATTTAAGCAAACCGGCACAGAGACAGCCCACCATTGCCAGAATAGCCCCTACTGAAAGATCTATTCCTGCGGTGAGAATAACAAAAGTCATACCAACTGCAATAATCCCGTTTATTGAAACCTGACGCATCACGTTCAGCAAATTTCGGGCGGTGAGAAATGCCCCGGAAACAAGAGAAGAAAATATAAATAAGACCACCAATCCAAGCAGAATATTGTACCTCTCCCATATTCTCTTTATAATTTTTTTTATCCCGAAGCTTTTCTCCATATTAAACTCCACCTGTAGCAAAATGCATAATTTTCTCTAGTTTTTTATCCTTTCCTTCCAGGACTTTGACCAACTCTCCTCTGTCCATAACAATGACCCGGTCACAGACATGAACCACTTCTTCCAGGTCTGAAGAGACCAGAATTATTCCTTTCTTCTTCTCCTTTAGATCTTGAAGGAGGCGGTAAATTTCAGACTTGGCTCCAATATCTATTCCCCGTGTGGGCTCATCAAAAATAATCAGCTGGGAATTGGAGAGAAGCCAGCGGGCAAGAAGGACTTTTTGTTGATTTCCTCCGCTTAGATTTTTTGTCTTGGCCCAAAGTCCAGGGAGTTTGATCTTGAGTCTCTGGAGAAACTTCCGTGCTTCGCTCTCTTCTTTTTTTCTTTTTATAATCCCGGGTGGAAAACAGTAACGATGAATAGAAGCAATGGTCATGTTCTCTTTAACGTCTCTCTCTAAAAGAAGAGCTTGAGTCTTGCGTTCCTCTGGAAGATATCCAAAACCCATCTTTACAGCTTTTTTAGGAGAATTAATTTTGACTTCCTTTCCCCGATGAAATATTTTTCCGCTCCTTTTCTTATCTGCTCCAAAAAGAAGGCGCATGAGTTCTGTTCTACCCGAACCCACTAATCCTGCAAATCCCAGGATTTCTCCTTCTTTCAAAACAAAAGAAGCTTCCTTCTCCTCTCCCTGGAGTTTCTCTACGCGCAGAATAACCTTGCCCTTCTTTAAGATTTGTTCCCCGGGATAAAAATCTTTAAGCTTCTTTCCAATCATGAGGGATATCAATTCTTCTCTATTTGTTTTAGATGTTTCCTTCACGTCAACGACATGCCCATCCCTAAGAACTTCGACTCTGTCGGATATTTGAAATATTTCATCCAGTTGATGAGAAATATATATTATTCCCATCTTTTCATTTTTCAGGTCTATTATCACTTCAAATAAATTTTTAAGTTCTTTTTCGGTCAAAGTCGCACTGGGTTCGTCCAGGATTAGTACTTCTGCCTTGACAGCCAAGGCTTTAGCAATCTCAACCATCTGCTTTTGTGCAACGCCTAAACGGGAGACCGGGATACTCGGGTCTATATCCAGTCCAAGTTTTCCAAGAATCTTTCTGGACTCCGCCATCAATCTTTTTTGATCAATCAAGCCAAAGGAAGTTTTAAGAAAACGGCCGAGAAAGATATTCTCGCAGATATCCATACTCTCTACTAAGTTCAGGTCCTGGTAAACTGTACTAATCCCCGCTTTTATTGCTTCATAAGGATTTCTAAATTGTATTTTTTCACCGTGGAAATAAATGTGTCCCTCATCCTTATGATGAACTCCAGCCAATATTTTCATTAGAGTTGACTTCCCAGCCCCATTTTCCCCTACTAAACCCAGCACTTCACTATTATGGAGAAATAAGTCAACTGCTTTTAAAGCTTGGACACCTGGAAAACTTTTTGTTATACCTGAGAGAAAAATAAGGGGAGAATTTTGACTTTTCATGTTCAGTCCGTTTTATATTAGTTGAAACATTCCGTTATTTCAACAATAGGATCTGGACCTACACCACAAGTTAATAAAATATTTATAGTTTGAGTGCGGGGGCATCTTTATTTCCGTGATAAATAAACAGTCAGGCAAACTGATTCGTCAGCCCGTGTATTTTCCCCAGCAAGGAAAATCCACTTATTCCTCGGCTCGCTCTCCTCTTCGAGGAACCATACCCGCTCGCCTCCGGATGGCTTCCTAGCCAGATTGCCTGACTTCCAAAGAAATTGTCATAAAAATAAAAATGCTTATTTTGAGCGAGTACTAGTTGAATTTTAAAAGGTATTATTTTAGAATTAAAACACATGGAAAAAATCAGAATAAGCGGGAATCACAAACTCCGGCTAAAAGGAAAAGTCAGGATCAGTGGGGCCAAAAATGCAGTTCTTCCAGCAATTGCAGCTGCCCTCTTAACCAAAGAAAAAGTCAAGCTAAATAACGTCCCTCTTGTTAAAGATGTATTTACAATCTTAACCGTTATGAAGGAACTCGGAGCCCGCTATACTATAAAGAAAAATTCTTTATCTCTTCAAATAAAAAAGATTAAGTCCGACGAGGCTTCCTATGACCTGATCCAGGCGATGAGGGCATCTATTCTTGTCCTTGGTCCACTCTTGGCTCGTTACGGAAAATCTATCGTTGCTTTACCCGGTGGATGCGCCATCGGCTCCCGTCCTATAGACCTTCACATTCACGGATTAGAAAAACTCGGAGCTTCAATCATCCTCGAACACGGCTATATCAATGCTAAAGCAAAAAGGCTCCATGGAGCAGAAGTAGAATTCGAGAAAAAAACCGTGGGCGGAACAGAAAACCTGATTATGGCAGCTTCCCTTGCCCAAGGTGAGACGGTGTTAAAAAACTGCTCTTTAGAGCCAGAAGTGATAAACCTGTGCGAGCTTCTTGTAAAAATGGGAGCAAAGATTGACGGAATCGGCCAGGAGATCATCCGCATCAAGGGAGTCAAAGAGCTCGGTGGAGCAACCCATGACATCATCCCCGACCGGATAGAAGCAGGAACTTTCCTCATAGCCAGCGCATTAACCCAGGGAGATATCAAATTGACCCATATCCAACCTGAGCATCTTGATGTTGTTATTGAAAAACTGCGATATTCCGGGGCTAAAATCGAAAAGCTCAAGGATCATTCTCTTCGTGTTATTGGAAGCGAAGAGATAAAATCTCAAGATATCACAACTTCTCCATATCCTGGATTCCCAACTGATATGCAAGCACAATTCATCGTTCTGATGACCCAGGCTTCAGGAACATCCATCATCACCGAGACCATTTTTGATAGAAGATTTTCTCATATCAATGAACTGTTGCGCCTTGGCGCCGCTATCGAGATTTTTGGAGATAAAGCAATTGTCAAAGGGAAGACTCCCTTATCAGGAGCAGAAACCATTGCCACGGATTTAAGGGCTTCTGCCTCTCTTGTTTTAGCTGGACTAATTGCCAACGGAGAAACCGTAATCAATGAGATTGAACACCTGGATCGAGGTTACGAAAGGCTCGAAGAAAAAATGAAGTCCCTCGGGGCCTCCATTGAAAGGATAAAAGAATAAGAGGAGACGAAGGCTAAAATGGAAAACTGCCTTTTCTGCAAAATCATTCATGGAGAAATCCCGGCCAAGAAAGTTTTCGAAGATGAGAAAATAATCGCATTTGATGATATAAATCCCCAGGCTCCAATTCACATTTTAATTATCCCTAAAGAACACTTTGCCTCTCTCAATGAAATTCCCGAAGAAAAAAAAGATGTTCTGAGCCACGTCCTCCTAAAAGCTCGCCAAATTGCACGAGAGAAAGGAGTTGCAAAAAGCGGATACAGGATCGTCCTCAACACAGCAAGGGACTCAGGACAGGAAGTATTTCATATCCACTTCCACCTCCTGGGAGGGAGAAAGATGTTGTGGCCTCCGGGGTAATCAGAAAAAGATAATTAAATTTTTATTAAAAAATAACTAACATGAATTATTCACGAGCCGAGGTTGCCGTAGATGCGAGGCTTAAAGGATGAAGCTGTGGTATTTCACCGCAAATCCTTTGCAACGAAGCAGATACGGTGAGATCGGCTTGCTCGAAGAGTAAAAAATGCCGATGATTGAAATAGATATTATAAAGAATGAAAAATGGCATCGGCAGTTTTTATGAATAGGAGGTAAAGATTATGGAAATCACCTGGCTGGGACATTCTGGAATAAAATTACAGGGCTCAAAAATTGTATACATTGATCCCTTTTTAACAGGAAATCCCGCTGCCTCCACTACGCCTGAGGAAATAACAGAGGCCGACATCGTTGTTGTCACCCATTATCATGGTGACCATCTCGGGGACTCCTTTACTATCTGCAAAAAAACAGGAGCAATCCTTTTTGGCATTCATGAGATTGCCGTAGAGGCTGAAGCAGAAGGATTAACCGCCGAAGGGATGAATATCGGAGGTACAGTCGAGGCAAAAGGAGTGAAAGTCCATATGGTTCAAGCTTTACATTCTGCTGAAAAAGGAGACCCGGCAGGAGTGGTTATCGAAATGGATGGTCAGACGATTTACCACGCCGGTGATACTGGATTAACCTATGACATGAAACTTATAGGTGAATTCTTCAAACCAGACTTGAGTTTTATTCCTATCGGAGATAGATACACAATGGGCGTTCCATCTGCCGCTAGGGCAGTGGAGTTCATACAGACAAAAAGAGTTATCCCTGTCCATTATAATACTTTCCCCATTGTTAGTGCTGACCCTGAAGAATTCAAGAGATTGGTAGCCGACAAAGCTGAAGTCATTATCCTCAATCCTGGGGATTCCTATACTCTGTAGCCTCTCGAAGCTCTTTATTCGCTTATTTTTTTATTCATAAAGTGGCTTATTTAATCGATGGCAACAATTTTATCGGGCACACCTCCCCCCACAATCTCAGGGACCCTCAAAGTAAATACGACCTGGTCTCCAAGCTTCAGATTTTTCACTACATAAAAAAAACTAAGGTTATTCTGGTCTTTGACGGAAATCCAGATCCTAACCTAACATGGGAAAAGTTCCGTGACAAAACTCTTTCTGTAATCTTCCCTCCTGGCGGACAGAATGCTGACGGAGTTATTAAAGAAATCATTTTAAAGCAATCAGATTTAAGAAGGTTTTTTGTGGTTAGTTCAGACCGAGAGATTAAAAGCTTTGCCAGGTCAAAAGGAGCTAATCCATTAAGCTGCAAAGAATTCAACCACGAACTTAAAACCATAATGAAAGAGTACAGAAAATTCCTGGAAAAAGAGAAAAATGTCACGCTCCCCTCCCCCCTGGAAATAAACCAATGGCTCAATATTTTTAAAAATAAAAAATGACAAATATCTCTATAATTGGCGCGGGGAGGCTGGGAACCTCCCTGGGAAATGCACTTTCTAAAAAAGGATACAGGATTAAAGCCCTATCCTGTAAAAGACTTTCTTCCGCAAGAGAAAGTAGAAAAATCATTGGGGAAGGGAGAATTTTTTCGGATAATATCCAGGCTGCAAGAATCGGAGAGCTTATCTTTTTATGTTTGCCAGATGAAAAAATTTCGGAAGTTACCAAGGAGCTTTCCAGCACGGAAATCAATTGGTCAAAAAAATATGTTTTTCACTGCTCAGGACTCCTTCCCTCACAAATCCTTAAACCTTTAAAGGACAAGGGAGCCTTAACTGCATCCTTTCATCCTATCCAATCCTTTTCTCAAAAAACAACAGCTCCTAAACAGTTTGAAAATATTTATTTTGGTCTTGAGGGAAACAGTAAAGCTATAGCATTATCTCAAAAAATCGTTCAACAACTAGGAGGACATCCCCTTATTCTTCGAGTAAAAGATAAAGCTCTTTATCACACAGCCTGCAGCACAGCCTCTAACTTCTTTGTTGTGTTACTAGATATGGCAGTTCAACTTCTCAAACAGACAGGCCTTCAAGAAAGAAAGGCTTTTCAAATTCTTTATCCTCTAGTAAAAGGGACTTTACACAATGTAAAAAAATTTGACATCCAGGCCTCTCTTACCGGCCCTGTTATAAGAGGAGACCAGAAATCCATAAAAGAGCATCTTGAAACACTAAAAAATATGCCCCCCTACTATAAAACATACCTTAAACTGGCTGAACAGGCACTGGAAATTGCCAGAAGAGAAAAAAAGCTTTCTCCTCAAAAAATCAAAGCAATGAAGAATCTGCTGGAAGGAAAATAACTTCTTCTTCAAGCTCAATATTAAATCGTTCTTTCACTCGCTTCTTAAGTTCCTGAGCAAGATCAATGACATCCCTGGCTGATGCTCCTTCCTGGGTAATGATAAAATTTGAATGACCTGGATATACAGATGCTCCGCCCTTTGTAAGATGCTTAGCTCCAACTTTTTCTAAAAAAGTGGCGGCAGGAGTTCTCTTCCCATCAGGAAGAACAGGATTTTTAAAATAGCTCCCAGCACATGCTATATCCTGTGGAGGATGCTTTTTTTTCCTTTTTTCCAAATTCTCTTCGATACGGGCCTTTATCCTCTCCTTCTCCCCATTTATAAGTTTAAAAGTTGCACTTAAAAGAACGTCATGTTTTTTATTAAGAATACTCTGTCGATAGCTGAACTCAAAATAATCTCTATTAACCGTGATCTGTTCTCCTTTCCTATCAAGAAGCTCAGCCTCCTTTAAATAATCTCCTGTACTCTGCTCAAAGGCTCCCGCATTGCCAAAAATTGCCCCGCCTATTGTTCCAGGGATGCCTGCAAGAAATTCGAGCCCGCTTAATTCTTCTTTAATCGTGAATTGAATTAAATGACTCAAGGAAGTCCCTGCGAATGTTTGTATCTCTGTCTTTTTCTCTTTCCTTCGAACTCCTTTTACACTATTTTTTATAATGATCCCACGAAATCCGTCATCATCAAACAAAAGGTTATATCCACCTCCAATAATGTAGTATGGAAAGGAGTGTTCACGCGCCAGACTAACTGAAACTACCAGTTCCATGATAGATGAGGCGTTAAAAAAATAATCTGCTTTGCCGCCAATCTTAAAATTTGAATAATCCCGAAGAGGGATGAATTTTTGTAAAGGTTTTCCGATATTTGCAAAAAAATGCGCAGGAAAATCTGCCTTTTTTTGACCCATTGTGGTTATTCTATATCAGGCCAGATAAAAAGTCCAAAAACAAAATCCCTGGAATGATCTAACCTGCTGTTTTTTCTGCTCTCTTCCAATTTGGCACGTATTTTGCTATTATTTTATATGGAATTTAATCATACACAATATCAAATATCTATCATGTTGACATTTTTTTTTACACGCGATATTATTCAAAAAATTTTATATGAGGTCTAAAATGAAGAATACTTTCCTGACGATGTTAACCTTATTTCTTTTTATCTCAATAATCTTATCAGCTCAAACCAATAATGCTAATCAAGATTATATCAAAGCAATGACCGCATCAAGCCCTCAACAACAAGTTAAGCTTCTCAAAGAATATCTCGTAAAATATGCTGGAAAAAGAACTCAGTATGGAAATTTTGTCTATGCTAATCTTTGTATTCAACCCTATGCAGGCAAGACCGCAAAAGAAATCATAGATTATGGCGAAAAGGCTCTGGCATTAGACGGTCTGGATGATTTCACTAAAAGCAGGGTTTTAATCAACGTTTCAAGTGTTTATAGCCAGCGAGGTCAGAATCTGGATAAAGCTAAAAACTATTCTTTACAACTTATTCAGATCGCTGAAGCCAATAAGAGCAAAAATCAAAATGCAACAACTCCGGCTCAATGGGATAAATTTTTAGGAGCCGCTTACTACACACAAGGACAGGCTCTGGAAAAACTAAAAGACCCAAGAGGCGCCCTCAATTCCTATATTAATTCATATAAAATCTTAAAAAATCCAGAGATCGCAAAAAACATGAAAACAGTAGGAAAAACTCTCTATGATTTTAAATATTACAAGGATGCAGAAAAAGCTTTTGAACTACCAGCTACAACTCTAAAGGATTTTAAAAGCTTGGCTTTTTATGCTAAATGCCTGTACAAGAACAATAATAAAAACGAGGCACTGAAATATTTTAAACAGGCTTATGTTAAACAAACAAGTGGAGAAATCGCTTTTTTTATCGGAATTATCCTGGTTGAAAAAGCCAAGTCAGATCCTTCAGTCTTCCAGGAAGCCATTAAATACTTGCTCGATGCCAGCTTCCTCTCCGCTGCCAATTCAACAAAAGCCATGGAATTAGCGGAAAGCCTTTTCTTCACATCAAACAAAGACCTTATGTACAATGAAAGGGTCAAGGAACTCCAAAAGAGAAGTAAAAAATTGGAGGATGCCACCAATTCCTTTAATAAAAAATACGGAGACAAAGCCGAAGAAGACTTATCTGATGCAGAAATGAAAGAAATGAAGGAATTACTGGCTGAGATCGAATCCGAAAAAAAAGCCATTCTAAAACTTGAAGCTGAACAGAAAGACACTTTAGCCAAGTTTAATAAACTTATCGAAGAAACTAAACAAAGATTAGGCATCAAATAACCTGCGCCTCGCTTCTGCGGCAATCTTGACTCGTGAATTATCCACGTCCCCCTCATTTGAACTTTTTTTTCTTCTGTTATATTATCCACTTATCCACATAAAGAGGAGAAAAACCAGGGACCCCAATTTTTATTCTAAAAAAAATGATAATTAAATCCCTCTCTTTTAAACAAGCTAAACAAAAAATCAAAAAACTTATAGAAGAAATAAAGTATCACGAAAAAAAATATTATGTGGATAATGATCCCCAAATTTCTGACTATGAATTTGATAAACTTGTTAAAGAGCTCAAAGAATTTGAAAATCAGTTCCCCGAGCTAATCACCCCAGAATCTCCAACTCAGAGAGTTGGAGAACAACCCATATCGGGATTCGAATCCACCGAGCACAGAACTCCAATGCTCAGCCTGGATAATTGCTACAGTCGCGAAGAATTGAAGGAATTCGAAGAAAGAATCAAAAAAATCGTACCCTCAGAAAAAATAGACTATGTTGCTGAATTAAAAATAGATGGATTGGGCCTTTCAGCCATATACCGGGATGAAAAATACATTCAGTCTGTTACCCGGGGGGATGGCTTCAGAGGAGATGATGTCACTTTAAATGTTAAAACGATAAGGAGTCTCCCTCTCACAATTACTGACTATCATAAAATCGAGGTCAGGGGAGAAGTCTATTTACCTTTTTTATCTTTCCAAAAAATAAATCAGGAGAGAGCAAAAAATGATGAATCCCTTTTTGCCAATCCCAGAAATGCAGCAGCCGGTTCTCTGCGTCTGCTCGATCCTAAAGAAGTAGCCTCACGGCATCTGGATATTTTCCTATACTCCATCTTTATCGAAGGCAAAGAGCTTCCGAGCCAGTGGGAAAATCTGCAGGTTTTAAAAGAACTGGGCTTCAAAATCAATCCTTGCTCCCGCCACTGCTCTTCTCTTGAAGAAGTAATTTCTTTCTGGGAAGAATGGCGTGAGAAAAGAGAAGATCTGGATTATGATGTTGACGGAATTGTTGTTAAGGTCAATTCGACCGAGCAGCAAAAATCCCTCGGGAGTACAGCAAAATTTCCCCGCTGGGCTATCTCGTTCAAATTTCCTGCAAGACAGGCCACAACAAAGATACAAAATATTGAAGTGCAAGTAGGAAGAACAGGTGCGTTAACTCCTGTAGCCATATTAGAGCCCGTTAAACTCTCTGGAATTACCATCAGCCGGTCAACGCTCCACAATGAAGATGAAATCAAAAGAAAAGACATAAGAATAGGTGATTATGTTCTTATTGAGCGAAGTGGAGATGTTATTCCTAAGGTTGTCTCTGTTATGAAAGAAAGGCGGACAGGTAAAGAAGTCAGGTTCGTTTTTCCAGCCAAATGCCCAGTTTGTGGTTCTTTAACTTTTAAGCCCGAAGGAGAAGCAATCTCTCGTTGTACAAATTCATCATGCCCTGAAAAACTAAAAGAATCCCTTCGCCATTTTGCTTCACGCAGGGCAATGAATATAGAAGGATTAGGAGAAGCTCTGGTTGATCAACTCATAGAAAAGAAATTAGTAAAAATCATCTCTGATATTTATTTTCTCAAAAATGAAGACCTTTTGAATCTCGAAAGGATGGGATCAAAAAGCTCACAGAATTTAAAGGATGAAATTGAAAAGTCAAAGCCAAGAGACCTAACCCGACTGATTTATGCTCTTGGGATAAGATATGTCGGAGAACGCACGGCCCAGGCTCTGGCTTCCCATTTTAAAAATTTAAAAACTTTATCCAGAGCATCCTTGGAAGAACTTATCCAGATAGAAGATGTGGGGCCCAAGGTAGGTGAAAGCGTTGTTTTCTTTTTTAAACAGCCTGAAAACATCGAACTTATGAATAAATTGAAAGAAGCCGGGCTGAACTTCTTTTATAAAAAAGAAAAAAAAGAGGGTGAGCTTCCCTTAAGCGGACAAGTCTTTGTTCTGACAGGAAAATTCTCTAGAATGACGAGGGAAAAAGCAACAGAAATCATCAAAGATCTTGGAGGATCTGTAACTTCCTCAGTCAGCAGCAGAACGAGTTATGTTGTTGTGGGTGAATCTCCTGGATCAAAACTGGAACGGGCTAAAAAGCTGGAGGTTCTTATTCTTGAGGAAATGGAGTTTTTACGACTTATTAAAAAGGATTAGCTCTTTTTCTTTTTTTTCGTCGGCTGTTTCTTTGTCTTCCTAAAACCATCAAACGAGAGTATTCGTTTAATCCCCTTTTTCTTAGGCTTTTCTGCTATTTCTAATGCCTTGAGAGCACCCTTATGTTCAGGATCTATATCCAAAGCTTTTTTTAGATGCCTTCTGGCTTTGACTAAAAGTCCTTCTTGTTTATAAAATTTCCCTAATCCCACATAATTTTCTGCATTCCAGGGTTCTATTTCTATAGCTTTTTTAAAGTCTTCTTCAGCTTTCTCGTGAAATGAGGGGATCTTCGATTCAACTTTCCCAAGCAATAGAAAATAACTTGCTTTATTACTCCTCAATCTCACGGCTTCTTCCAGAAACATTAACGCCTCATCATATTTTTCTTGATGATACAACGATCTACTATGACGATACTTCATCTCTGCTTTATTCTCTATCTCCTTTTTATCCAGTTCTGAAGGAGTATCCTTCTTGGCATCATACTCCAGCTTTTTCTTTTCATTGCTGAGAGTTTGAAAGGCTTGCGTGATGTAATCAAATACATTTTCAATTTTCGTTTTAATATCTGAAGGAAGATTCCTGGGAAAGCGATCGGGATGATAATTACGTACCAATTGAAAATAAGCCTTTTTTATCTCATTTTGAGAAGCTGACTGGGAGATATTTAAAATCTGATAATAATCTGTGTCCGAAAGGTAATCATTCATTTTCACTACTTCGGCTATCTTCCTTTTTTTCTCATCGGCAGCAGATTTTTTTACCACTTCTTTATCAGTAACAGCGGGTTTTTTCTCTTCTTCTGCAGCCTTTTTTGGTATCTCTTTCTCTTCTTCTGCAGCCTTTTTAGGCTCTTCTTCTTTTTCTGGAATTTTCTCTTTTCCTATTCCATCTTTAACATCGACCAAATCCAGACAATAAAAAAGATAAATGCTCTTCCAAAAAAGCTCGGGTCGAATCCCTGCAGAAAGAAGGAAGGCTTCTGCCGATGCACTTCCGTCAATCTTATCGAGTATCTCTTTCTCCTTCTTTGTTAAACGGTCAAGGAAATCTTTTCCCTTTGCATAGGGGATCTTTTTCTGCATGAATTTTTCCATGTAAGGATTGTAATTCATTCGCCTTATACCTTCTTCAATTAAATCAGGAGTATTCATTTTCAGCTCAAATTCTTCCTGGGTATCCACCTTCTTTTCTTTAAAATCAAATTTTCCATCAAAATGAGGAAAAATATTCAATGTGATTTCTCTCATCTGATACATCAAGCAATCATGCAACTCTTTTTTACTAAGAACATTATTTTCAACCAAACATACTCCTATACTTTTCATCGGCTCGATGTACTCATCAATATTGGAATAGATTTCGGATGAAATTTTTCCTCTCTTATATAAAATCTCTCCAATCAGCTCATGAGGGTGGGTGGTTTTGGCGTAAACTAACAATCCCTCCTGAAAAAAAAGGTATTTTTGGACACTCTTTTGTTTGAAAACAAGGCGGCCATTCTTTTTATTAAAATAAATATCCCTAAGGTGATGGCCTATGTGTTCCATTTTTGATGATTAGTAATTATACATAGAAAGAAAACAAATTTTCAAACATTTATTTTAGGTATATTTTGGGTCATTTTGTATTCGGAGATGGTTTTATTTTATATTATAAGCTTAATTGAAAAGGAAAGAAAATTGTGATAACTTTTCCATCATGAAAGTTGCATTAGCCCAAATTTCTCCACACCTTGGAGATTTAGAAAAAAACTTTGAACTTCACATCAAGTACATCAAAAAAGCAAAAAAGAAAAATGTTGACCTTCTGATTTTTCCAGAATTAAGCCTGACCGGGTATACATTAAAAGATTTGGTTGAAGAAGTTGCACTTCCTCTTGAAACAAACACTTTTATTAACCAGCTCAAAACTGCAAGCTGTGATTTGTCCCTCGTTTTTGGGTTCGTGGAAGAGAAAGAAAGAGGGCTCTATTATAATTCCGCCGCATTTTTAGCCGAAGGAAAAATTCTACATGTCCACCGTAAGGTATTCCTGCCCACTTTTGGTATGTTCGAAGAAGGAAAATTTTACGCCCAGGGGAAAAATTTCCACACGTTTTCCACTCCCTTCGGAAATGCTGGAATGATGATATGTAGAGACTTTCTTAGCTACGGCGCATGTTACCTTTTATTCGCCGGCGACTCAGAAATTATCATCGTTATAAGTGCAGCTCCAGGAAGGGGTATAACAGGAAAGGAAAGTTACGAGACAAGTCGAATGTGGGAATCAATGGGAGAAACTATCTCACGCTTCTCCAATGCTTTCCTCATTTACTGTAACAGAGTGGGATTTGAAGACGGAAAGCATTTTGCCGGTGGTTCATTTATTTACAGCCCATTGGGGCAGTTAGTCGCTAAGGCATCATATCTTGACAAGGATTTCCTCATCCAAGAAATTAATCTTAACGATATCCGCGAAGCACGAAAAAAATGGCCCTATAAAAGAGATGACAAACCTGAGGTCATTCTTGAAGCCCTTAAAAGGATTATAAAAAATTATGAAGATTAACGAACCTTTTGTGGAAAAAATTCTCACAACATTTATAAATGAAGAATTGTCCAAATTCCAGTATAAAAAGGGAATTCTGGGTTTATCGGGCGGACTCGATTCCTCTGTTTGTGCTTCTCTTGCCGCAAAAGCATTAAAACCCGGGAATGTTTTTGCTCTCATTATGCCCTATGGAAAAATTTTCAGTGATGACGTTAAGGAAGCTCAAAAACTGGCTCAGGCTCTCGGAATAAAATTTAAAATTATTGATATCACTCCTATGGTCGACATTTACTTCTCAAACCACCCTACTGAGGACAGGATTTTAAAGGGAAATAAAATGGCTCGAGAGAGGATGTCCATCCTTTATGACTTCTCTGCCCGGGAGAAAGGCTTGATTCTGGGAACAAGTAACAAAACAGAGCTATTGCTCGGGTATGGAACAATTCACGGCGATATGGCCTGCGCAATAAATCCTCTGGGTGACCTATACAAGACTCAACTCAAGCAGCTGGCAAAACATCTGGGAATTCCTGAGAAAATCAGGAAAAAGACACCCTCTGCAGGTTTATGGGCCGGACAAACAGATGAGAAAGAAATTGGGCTTGATTACAACAAAATCGATAAAATCCTTTTTCACCTTGTAGACAAAAGAATGCCAAAAAAAGAAATCATTGCCTCTGGATTTAAGAAAACAGATGTTGATAAAATTATAAGCCTGATAAAAAATTCCGAGTTTAAAAGAAAGCTCCCTATTATTCCCAAAATATCTGCCCGAACTATTGGCCACGACTTTCTCCTACCTTACGATTGGGGCAAATAGGTAATGCAGGGGGAAAACTCAAAGCATAAACCTTCTGGCAGCCTATATGTAGTCGCTACCCCCATTGGGAACCTTGAAGATCTAACTTTAAGGGCATTAAGGATTCTTGGAGAAGTATCCACAATCGCTTGCGAAGACACCCGCCAGACAAAAAAACTCTTGAACAAATACAACATAAAGAAACCACTTATCAGTTATTATCAACCCTGGGAAAAGCAAAAAATCCCTCAAATAATCCGCTTGCTTAAAAATGGAAAAGACGTAGCTCTTGTAACCGACTCCGGGACTCCTGCCATCTCAGATCCAGGCTTCCTACTTATCAGAGAAGCCATAGAGCAGGGTGTAAAGATAATCCCTCTTCCAGGGGCATCAGCATTAACAACAGCTCTCTCTGCAGCTGGACTCCCCACCCATAGATTTTTATTTTTAGGTTTTCCTCCTCCAAAAAAAGTAGCCACAACAAAACTGCTTCAATCCCTTAAAAATGAAAGTGTTACCCTTGTTTTTTATCTTCCCACCCGGAGGATTTCTACTTTTCTTAAACTTTCTCTGGATATATTAGGGAACAGAAAGATTGTTATTGCCCGCGAAATGACTAAGATTTATGAAGAATTCTTCAGAGGAACAACAAAGGAGCTGTTGAAAAGCCTGGAAGGGAAAAAACTAAAGGGCGAAGCTACAGTTCTTATTGAAGCTACATTGACCAGGACATAATCAATGCAGAATACGAAAATGGCGTACTTAAAATCACCATGCCCAAAAAAACCGAGTTAAAGACAAAAAAGATAAAAATCCTCAAACCAAAAAACAAAGACAAAAAATAAAAAGTCAGGCTTGAGCTAAGGTTAACGCTCTAACCTCTTTTACACCTGCATCTTTTAATACAGAACTGCATTCTCGGATCGTGGATCCTGTCGTGTAGACATCATCCACCAAGAGCACTACCTTTCCTTTTAACTTTTCCCCATTTATGACACGGAACGCCCCTGAAACATTCTTTTCCCTCTCTTCAACTTCAAGGAAAGTCTGAGGAGGAACATTTTTGACCTTAACCAGTCTTCCCTCCACGAGTTCAATTCCCCTGAGTAAGGCCAGTTCTCTGGCAATGATCTGGGCCTGGTTAAATCCTCTCTGCTTTTTCCTTTTGGGATGAAGAGGAACAGGTAAAACGGCATTCACTTCCCACCATATTTCTTCCTCTTTATCAAGGCTTCGATAGGCAAAATGGGCTAAATCTTTCCCTAAAATCTGGAAACGGCGGTATTTATAGAGAAGGATTATATCTTTTAAATTTCCCTGGTACTTACCGCAAGAACGGTGATATGAAAAAGGAGGTCTTCTCTCCAAACAACCATGGCAGAGTTGAGATTGGATTGAACTCTCAAAGTATCGGCCACAACAAATACAACAAAAAGATGATGAACGTCTTACGCCCTCCCAGCAAGAACGGCAGATGACTCTTTCTTCTGGAAATTCAAGCAAGGAAGAACATAATTCACAAAAAGAAGGAAAAAATATAAGTTCAGCTAGTTTTGTATAGGGGGAAATTTTCTTCAGACCAGAAGAAATCAAAGAGATTCTTCTTCCTCTGCTTTTGCTTGACAGTTAATGCAATAGCGAGCCCAGGGAACTACATCCAGCCTTTTTTTACTAATATTTTTTTGACACATCTGGCAAATACTAAAATCACCCTTATCAATTCTCTTCAAAGCTTCGTCAATTAAAAACAACCGCTCTCTCTCAGCATTCGAAAGGGTTAGTAGGAATTCTTTGGTATAAGAACTCTCTGCCTTATCGACAAGGTCCTGGGCGATCCCAGACTCCACTTCTTTACTTTCGTTAAAAGTTTCTCTTAATTTGTGAATAATCTCTTCTTTCTTTTTTAAGAGTTTTGTTTTGTGCTGATCTCTTTCCTTTTTATTCAAAACTATCCCCCTTATTTGGCATAATGTTTACCTCTAATTATTGTTAAAGAACGATATATTTGCTCCAAAAGCATGGCCCGGCTGAGCTCATGAGAGAATGTCATTTGAGAAAGCGAGAGAAGGAAATTGGCTCTCTTAATAATTCTCTCTTCCAATCCCAGAAACCCCCCGACAACAAAGCTGATAACACGACCGGAATTTGAGGCAATCTTCTCCAAAAAACGAGCAAATTCGACAGAACTCATTTCTTTACCCTTATGAAAGAGGCAGATAATATAATCATTTTTAAAGCGTTTTTCAAGGTCGGAAGCCTCAATTTCTTTAATTCTGGGTGCGAATTTTTCTGAAATGCCTTTTGCCTCCTTTGTCTGGATAAGCTCGCATGTTTCTAACCGATTAATTTTTTCTAAGTAAAATTCTTGTAAACTTCTAATTTCTCTGTTTTATGTTTTTCCCGGCCATAAAATCTTTAACTTCATAAGAGCAACAAGATCCGTTTTGTTCTTCAGTAAGAAACTATCTCCCAATTACTTAAAAATTGTCCATAAACAATAATGATTAAAATTTAAAATGTCAATATTTTTTTTATCTTTTTTCGTAATTTAGGATGGGACCAAGCTAACTTGTTGTAATTTAAATAATTAATGCCTTCTCAGCCACAAAAAATGTCTTAAACAAACACTTTTAGGGCTACAATTGTAGCCCTAAGACAAAATTGTGTTATGTGCCGATAGTTTTATGAATAATTCAGAAGAATCTGTATTATTCACTAGTTGACACTGACGCAGACATCGTTACGAGGAGCGAAGAAGATTGCCACGCTGCGCTCGCAACAGGCTATGCAATCTCATAATATCAGCTCGCCTGAAAGGTAAAAAATGCCGACATAAAGTTAAAATGAGGCTATCGGAGAAGCTTTGAATGTTAGTTCTGAGAAAAAATCAACATAACGAGCTCATATTTTTGAAAATAAAAAATAGTGTCGGCAGTTTTTATGAATAAGTCAATAGGAAAATTTTGTGGCATCCCCCCATAATTTTTCAAGAGAATAATATTCCCGTGCTTTCTGTGAAAAAACATGAACGATAAAACTCCCAAAATCCATTAATATCCATTCAGCACGCTCTCTTCCTTCAATGCTCAAGGGCCTTATATTTTCTTTTTTTAGTTCCTGTTCGACATTTTCATAGATAGCAAGGTTCTGTCTGCTGGAATTTCCATGCATTATGATAAAAAAATCGGTGAAAGAAGAGATCCTTCTTAAATCAAGAACAACAAGGTCCTCCCCTTTTTTTGCCAGGCTGGCTTCGACTGAAATCTTCACTTCATTTGGAAGACTTTTTTTTGTCACTTTTTTTCTGGTTTTATCGTCTGGCATCTTCTATATCTAGTAGAGCTTGTTCTCTTTTATATACAATTCTACCTGACCTGGAACCAGGCCTTTTATTGAATCGCCCCTTTTTATTCTTTCTCTAACGTCAGTTGATGCAACATCCAGAGCATCTATGGGCAAAAGAAATATCCTAAAAGAAAAAAGAAGGTCATCTTTTATGGCTTCGGATTTTGAGAGCTCATACATTTTTTCTCTGTATTCTTCCGTCAGAACTTTTATGGCTTCGTCAAAATAATCACCTTGCCGGTTGATAACGATAAAAAAACACTGCTCAAGCACCAGCTCGTAATCTTTCCATGTGTCGATTTCTATAAATGCATCTAAACCGAGGATAAAAAAAATCAAGGCCTCTGGAAAGAGCTTTTTTATCTTGTTCAGTGTTAAAATCGAATAAGACGTTTCCTTTGCATCAACCTCTATTGAATAAGGAACAAATTGAGAATAGGGATCAAGAGCCAATTCGACCATTTTAAGGCGATGAGTTGGAGATGTAATTTCTGCAGTGTCTTTATGAGGAGGGATATAAGAAGGAATAAAAAGGATTTTATCAAGATGGAACTTTTTCTGAACTATCTCTGCTGCCGTTAAATGCCCGGAGTGAATGGGATTGAACGTCCCTCCAAAAAGCCCTATTCTTTCCTTTTTCATGAAGCTAATCTGTACTTTCTCCAATAAGGTTTAAAGTTTTGTACATCTCATTCACCAGCTTCCCGAGGCCCTCTTTTTTTTGAGCTGAAATCGCAAAAAACGGCAGCTTTTCTTTCTTTGCCAGCTTCTTTACTCCATCAAGTCTCTCTTTATTTTCACCAAGAAGATCAATCTTGTTTGCCGCTAATATTTGATATCTCTTGCTCAACTGAGGACTGAATGCCTCGAGTTCAGTCATAACTGTCCTGAAATCCTGTACGGGATCTCGTTCTGTATAAGGAGAAACATCAATGAGATGAAGTAAAATCTTCGTTCTTTCCACATGTTTCAGGAATTTAATGCCCAGACCATGTCCCTGATGAGCCCCTTCTATTAAACCAGGTATATCTGCGATTACAAAGCTGTTAAATTCACCCACATCCACAACACCTAAATTCGGGATAAGTGTTGTGAAGGGATAATCTGCAATAACTGGCTTTGCGGCTGAAATTTTTGATATCAAGGTAGATTTTCCTACATTCGGAAAGCCAATCAATCCAATATCGGCAATTAGCTTGAGTTCAAGTACAAAATCTCCCTCTTCACCTGGCCTGCCTTCCTCTCTATCTCTTGGAGCCTGGTAAGTTGAAGTAGCAAACGCAGCATTGCCCCTCCCGCCTTTTCCTCCTTTAACAATTAAAAACTTTTGTCCAGAGGATAAAAAATCAAACAAGATTTCTTTTTTTTCTTTTTTTCTTACAAGGGTTCCAACAGGAACTCTGAGAAGGAGGTCCTCACCATTTTTTCCCTGACGATTTCCTCCTTCGCCATGTGCCCCTTTTTGTGCTTTATTTATAGGATAAAAACGGAAGTAGGTAAGCGAACTGAGGTTTTCTTCAGAAACTAAATAAATGTTTCCCCCATCTCCTCCTCGTCCGCCATCAGGTCCACCTCGAGGAACTCTGCGTTCCCTCCGGAAGCTCATACAACCGTTGCCTCCTTTTCCTGCGCGGAGAGTTACCTTGACCTGGTCAACAAACATATTTAATGGAGCCTGGATTTCCTAGGAAGGTATGACAGAAACAAATTTGGCCTTTTTTCCTTTGGTTTCAAATCGTACTGTTCCAGTGGTCTTGGCAAAGAGGGTATCATCCCTCCCCCTTCCAACATTCATTCCAGGTTTAAACGGTGTACCTCTTTGACGGACAAGTATGGAACCAGCTGTGACAAATTGACCACCAGACCGTTTTACTCCCAGCCTCTTTGAATGGCTGTCTCTTCCGTTCTTAGCGCTTCCACCTGATTTTTTATGAGCCATTCTATTTCTCCTTCGTTTTGGTTGGTTTCTTAGCCTTAGCAGCAGTCTTAGCCGTGGTTTTCTTTTTTCCGGGAGCCTCAGCCTTTTCCTTTTTTGTCACTTCAACTGGTATCTTTTTGGGAACTTCTTTCTCTTTTTCTTTTTTGGCTAACTCAACTGGCTTTTTCTTGGGAGCAGCTTTTACCCCGGAAACTATCTCTTCAATTTTTATCCTTGTCAACTCCTGACGATGCCCTCTTTTTTTCTTGTACTGTTTCCTTCTTTTTTTCTTAAAGACAATGACTTTTTTATCTTTAAAATTCTCAATAACCTCTACTTTTACCAGAGCATTTTTGACAAAGGGAGTGCCAACAAGGGTATTTCCTTCGTCTCCAATAAGAAGAACCTTGTCAAGAGTAACTTTATTACCTTTCTCCTTGTTGAGTTTTTCAACATAAAGAACATCACCTTCTTCGACTTTGTACTGTTTTCCTCCGGTTTTTATAACAGCGAACATCTTTTTTACCTCAATTTCCTAAAAATAATGGAACCTAACTTTAACATATGGTCATTTTTGTGTCAATACAGAGTAAGACATTTGCTAACCTTGACAAAAACAACTCTTTTCTCTACCTTAGATAAGGTTCTAACTGAAAGAAAGAACAAAAACGGGCGGTTAGCTCAGCGGTAGAGTACCGGTTTTACAAGCCGGGTGTCACTGGTTCAAATCCAGTACCGCCCACCAGATTTTCTTTCTTATTTCCAGGGGAAAATAGGCTTTGTCAGGTAGCTTTCCTTTTAGCCCCTTTAGCTTAATTCTAAATATTATTCATACCGGAGAGAATCCACCGGATTGGCTGTGGCTGCTTTGATAGATTGAAAGCTGACTGTTAGCAAGGCGATAGCCAAAACAAGAAGGCCGGACAATAAAAACGTCAAAATATTGATGTTTATGCGGTATGCAAAATTTTTCAGCCATCTGTACATAAAATAATATGCAATAGGCCAGGCAAAACAATTCGCCAGTAACACCCATTTTGTAAACTGTTTGGATAACATTAGGACAATTCCCGTAACAGAAGCCCCCAGTACTTTACGGACACCAATTTCTTTGGTCCGGCTTTCTGCTGCAAATGAAGCCAGGCCCAATAGCCCCAGGCAGGCGATGAACAATCCCAAAAGAGTAAAGATCCCGAATATCCTGCCGACCTGCTCGTCAGCACGGTACTGCTTATCAAAATCCGTATCCAGAAAAAAGCTCTCGAAGGGATTACCCGGGAACAAAACCTTCCATTGGGACTCAACAAAAGCCAGAGTGTCCTTCAGGTTAGTGATATCTATGGATAAGGTGATATATCTGAAGATTTCCGGCAGAAACTCCATGACCAGCGGCTCAACCTCATTCTGCAGCCCTCGATAATGGAAATTTTTCGTAACTCCTATAATCGGATTCACGCGTCCTCCATATCCTGTTTGCAGGCGTTTTCCGAGCGCTTCATCAGGCTTGCTCCAGCCGAAGGCTTTGATAGCTGCCTCATTAATAAGAAAAGCCCCTCTAATGTCTGTACTCATCCCTTTTTGAAAGGCTCTCCCAGCCACTATTTCAATTCCATAGTTGGGAATAAAGTTTTCATCAAAATACAGATGAAACATCGATTGATTTTTTTCATCCTCCTCTCCGACCAGTCCGATAGAAAAATTAGATACTCCTCTGCCCGGAACGCTGGAGGAAACCGCTGCACCGGTTATAGAGGAATGTTTAGAAAACATATCTTTTACAGTTTTATAATTTTTTTCGATAGAGATCCCTCCCCGTAAAGGGAGAACAAGCTTCTGCTCTTTTTCGAAGCCTAAGTGCTGATTTTTCATAAAATTAAACTGTCTGTATATGGTCAGGGTCCCGATAATCAGGAAAACAGAAATAGAAAACTGGACAACTACAAGAACAGTTCGCATGGCAAAACTACGAGAAGTAGCGCTGAGGGCACCTTTAAGAGTGACAGCCGGCCTGAAGGCAGAAAGCACGAACGCAGGATACAGGCCTGCAGCCAGCCCCACCAGAACCGTCCCCCCGATCAAAAAGAACAATACGATGGGATTCAATAGCTCATCGAAGCTCATTGATATCCCGGTTAGATTATTCAAGAGGGGAATCGTATACCTAACTATAACCATGGCAAAACACAACGATAAAAACGACACCAGAAGGGATTCTCCTAAAAATTGGCAAACTAGCTGAAGCTTTTGTGCACCCACAACCTTGCGCATGCCCACTTCTTTTGCTCTGTTTGCCGAGCGTGCGGTGGCCAAATTCATGAAGTTCAGACAGGCGATAAGGAGAATAAAAAGCCCAACAAAGGAAAAAATATAGACATAAACAGGATTCCCTGGAGGCTCGATTTCATAACGGAGATGAGAGTGGAGATGTATGCTGGATATTGGCTGCAGGAAGTAATTATAAGTTTTTCCTCTACTATCCAATCGTTCCCCCACATATTTATCCGCAAGACGGCTGACCTGTTGAGAAAATTCTTCTATTTCTACATTCGGTTTAAGTTTCAAATAAGTATAAAACATGGTCGAATGCCAGTTGGACATCTCACTCCAGTTTGAAAGCGTTTTTAAAGAAGCTATCAAATCGTACTTCATATGTGTATTTTCCGGAGAATCCTCTATAACTCCCGTTATCTCGTACTCAGCTTGATTAATATTCAAGGTTTTTCCCAGGGGATTGGCACTGCCGAAATATTTAAACGCCATTCTTTGCGAAATCACAAGAGTACTAGGTCGCGTCAAAGCTTCTTGAGGGATTCCCTGAATAAACAGGATGGTAAAAATATCAAACAGTTCCTGGTCCGCATACATAAAACGATCTTCGTAAAATGATTTCTCCTCTAGCCTGACCAGCCGGGCACTTGTCGGAACAGCCCGGGCGGCACATTCGATCTGGGGATAATCGGCTTTTAAAGCCGGGGCTACTGTTGGTGAAACAAGGGCAAAAACCCGGTTTGCGGTTTGTGTTCGGATGTCTATAACGATCCGGCAGATCCTGTCGGCATCCTTATGGTATCTGTCATAACTTAATTCATGGCGGACATAGATAAGGATGAGAAGACAACAAGCCATACCGATAGCAAACCCGGCTATGTTTATAAAGGAATATCCTTTATGCCTTCGGAAATTTCGCAAAGCGATTTTTAAATAATTTTTCAACATTGTAGACCTCCAAGAGAATAGTCTCCTCAGCCCTGGATAAGAGTATTATTTGCTGGTTCTCCTATTTGTAAACAAATTGCACTTATATAAGTAGACGTTCAGATTCTAATAAAGGTTTACAATGATATTGTTAGAAAAAGTATTATTATATTTCTCTATTTCATCTTGAGCAGAATATGTTAGGTTTTAATTCTTTCTTCATGAGTGCTTTTTATACATACCTCACGATCGGACAATTAAAATGGATTTGACTGAGACATTGACTATTCTCCAGGGAATTGTTATCTTTTTTCAAGCAAGGAAAGGTCCCTTTTCTCATGAAATGTCCTAAAAACAATTTATTAATCTTTACATATTCTGCTTAGTAGAGTGAAAAAAATATATTCTGTTCTCTGGCTTACTGCCTGTGTACTTACGTCTCTGGCCGGCTTTGCAGTTTTTATTTTCCTTTTTGCCCCTGACTTTAATATTTACTGGTTCATTCTCTCTCCAATGATACTTGCCATTTATCAGATCCCAGCCGTCTATCTGTACTGGCTCTGGAAAAAGAAGAAAAAGAAAGAAAAGGATAAAGAATGCAATTAAGCTGGCTTGATATCGGGATATTCTTGACATTTATCTGTTTTGTTGTCGGGATCAGCCTGTATAAAAGCCGCAAAAAAAAAGAGACAAGCGAAGACTATTTCCTGGCAGGAAGAGATCTTGTCTGGTATCTGATTGGCTTTTCACTCATAGCTTCCAACATTTCTACTGAGCAGTTTGTTGGAATGTCCGGACAGAGCGCTGGGCATGTTGGGATGGCCGTGGCTAGTTATGAGTGGATAGCAGCCATTGCTCTCGTTTTTATCGCCATCTTCTTCCTTCCCAAATTTCTTAAAACCGGTATTTTCACAATTCCGGAATTCCTCGAGCACCGCTACAATCCAATACCCCGCGCAATCATGGCCTTTTACACCGTGATTATATATGTCGCTGTCACAATTGCTGCAGTCCTGTATTCCGGAGGGCTGACCCTGCACACTATTTTTGGCATGAACCTGACAACAGCAGTCTGGATCATTGGAATCGTTGCCGCTTTTTATACAACATACGGTGGATTAAGAGCTGTTGTCTGGGCTGACCTCATTCAAGGCTCTGCACTGATTATTGGCGGGGCAATTACTATGATTCTTGGATTCATTGCAGTGGGAGGTGTGGACAACTTCCTTCAAACAAATGCCGACAGACTCCATATGGTCCTTCCTTCCAGTCACATTGAAATTCCATGGACAGCGCTTATTATCGGCATCTGGATCCCAAACTTCTACTACTGGGGCCTAAACCAGTACATCATGCAGAGAACTCTTGGCGCAAAAAGCCTGAGGCAAGGACAGCTTGGAGTGATATTTGCAGCAGGCTTAAAACTGCTTATTCCATTCATTGTTGTTTTTCCTGGAATAATGGCTCTTCAACTTTATAAAGACCAGCTTTCGACCGCCGACCAGGCTTATCCTTTATTGATCAAGAATCTTATCCCAGCCGGATTGAAAGGATTTATGTTTGCAGCCATCTTTGGAGCAGTCATGAGTTCACTCGATTCTATGCTGAACTCTGCATCAACAATCTTTACTATGGATCTCTACAAACGTCATTTTAAAACAGACGCCTCTCCAAAATCCTTGATATCTATCGGACGTATCATGACAGTATTATTTGTTCTTATTGGCTGTATGATCGCGCCTCAATTAGGGCATCCAAAATTTCAAGGTATATTTCATTATATTCAGGACTTTCAGGGTTATATCTCACCGGGAATCCTTGCAGCCTTTGTGTTTGGCCTTATCTTTAAGCGCGCTCCACCTTCAGCCGCTATTACAGCCTTAATCCTGAATGTTCCTGTTTACGGTATTCTGCATTTGAAACGTTTCGATAACATCGTTTTTCTCAATAAAATGGCTATTACATTCGGAATATTGATTTTAGCTATGGGAATCATAACGTTTTTTAAAGCACTACCTGAGCCTAAAATTCTGCCTTCAAAAGCTGTAGTGGATTTGAAGCCATCCTCATCTGTTGTATGGCTGGGAGTAGCTGTGATAGCTGTTACTATAGCTCTTTATATAATATTCTGGTAAAAGATGGCTTAAGTTGTTTTTGCGAAGAACGAAGTGGCGCGGCAATAACATTTAATTAAATAACTCTGGGATAAGGAGATATCTACACTATTATTTTTCGTTCATCCTTAACAACATTTAGCACAATATGGGTGACCGTTCTATCCACATATTTTTGAGCAAGAACACCTTTTATAAACTTGTTTAATTCTTCCCTGTTCTTGAAATGGGCAATCACCATTGAATCCCACTCGCCGGTAACATCATAGATCGCAAACACGTGAGGGTCTTCTGCAATTTTCTCCTGAACCTCAATAAGTTTGCCATGGGAAATCCGCATCGTTATAACAGCAGTCAAATTATACCCGAAGTACTCCGGGTCTAATACTGGAATATATCCCTTGATTGCCCCTGCCTCTTCCATCCTTCTTATTTTACTGATCACAACTGGAGCAGAGGTGCCTAATTCTTTTGCTATTTCTCGAAAGCTCTTCCGGGAATTCTGATTTAGAGCTCTGATAATTTTTGTTTCCAGCTCGTCAATCATTTACACTCCTTTTTTATTTGTAATTATTTTTGCATTAAATTAATACATTTGTCAATAAATATTAAAATATTTCTTGACAATTGAAAATATTTTTATAAAATTATTGAAATAATGATAATCGATTCTGCACCTGAAGTCAAATTATACACAAAGGAATCTGTTGAGCTCCCCAGTATTATAAAAGATAGATTTCCCAGAATTCAATCAGTTTATCAACCCGAAAGCACTAATGAAATCCAGCAGATATTTTCTTTTTCACGAAAGAATAAACTCTCGATAATCCCCCGTGGGGCAGCAACATCAGGAATGGGCGGGATTGCCCCGCTCAGACGATCAATAATGGCAGACCTCACTTTTTTAAACAGAATTCTGGATTTTGACGAAAAAAAGAAAACAATAAACTTTGAAGCAGGATTGAGATGGTGGGAATTAAAGAAATTCCTCAAAGAACACTCTCTTGATGTTTACACCTGCCCCACCAGTCTATTCTCCACAGTGGGTGGCTGGCTGGCTACCGGGGGTTATGGGATTAACAGCTTTGGTTTTGGACACATATCAAATCTTGTTGATTCAATCGAGACCGTAACTCCAAACAAGAAAAAACAGATCGACCGCAAAAATCCTGAATTCAAATATTTTATCGGGACCGAAGGCCAAATGGGAATAATCAGCAAGGTGACACTCAAAGTTAGAGAATCCAAACCATCTCGACATTATCTCGTCCTTTTTAAGAACATTTCAGAGACTGCTGGATTCATTTCTGAGCTTTTGAGATCACACAAAATTCATCCAGTCCATATTGTCTATTATGACCGCAATCGATTAGAGCATAAAAACTTATTACTTAACGGGAAAGTCTTTTTTCCACAGATGGAAGGTGTTCTTATCGCCCTTGAAGACTTCTCAGCCGAGGAAGAATTATTGAGCCTCATCGAGAGAAAAAAGGGAATATTGGCAGAAAATTATTTATCAGCGTTCTTATGGAATGAAAGATACTTCCCTTTTTCTATCAAACATTTTTATCCTTCTATCCTCGGTTGTGAAGCCACACTCCCTATCAAAAATCTTGTTCCCTACATGAGAAGAACGAAAAAGTTCGGGGAAGATTATGGCATCCCACTCTCAACCGAAGCCACATTAATAAACAAAAACGAGGTTGTCGTTATTACCATTTTTCCGTCAGACCCAAAAAAACTCACACATTTCCTCCATCTTTTTCTGACATATTCTTTAACTCATATCGCTATTACATGTGGAGGAAAGCCTTATGGAATAGGGATCTGGAATCTCCCTCTGCTGAAGAAAATATTCTCGGCCAAAGATATACAAGAGTTTCTGTTTTTTAAAAAAGAAACTGACCCCTTTAATTTAATTAATCCCGCTAAATCATTCTCCCAGGATTTTAAGATCACATCTTTATTAAAATTAGGCTATTTCCTGAGCTCTTTATTCTCGAACGGTTATCCTCTCCTTAAACCTATCTTTAGAACTATAAATCACGATTCCAAAAAACCAAATAACCACACATCAGAATCAGAAGCCTGCGCAAACTGTGGAGCCTGCACAGTTGTTTGCCCTGCGTATTTAAAAACAAGAACCGAAATAGTCACTGCAAAAGGTAAACTCTTTATCTTAAAACAGTTGCTTCGTGGCTCCCATGTTCCCGCACCTGTTGCTGAAAAGATATTCCTATGTTTGCACTGCCATCTCTGTGAACATGTGTGCCAGAGCAAACTAATATTAACCCCGATATGGGAAAAACTCGAATCGATCGTAGAAAAAAAGTATGGACGCCCAAAAGAAAAAATCGAAAATTTCGTCAAGCAGGTCGAGTCCGATCCAGCCTATACCCAGCTTTTCGACACTTTTGGCATATCATCCAATAATAATCACCAGGAAATCCGGAATGTATAAACGATACCACATAGAAACGTCACCAGTGAAATTACCCTCAACCCAGGTGGGGAAGTTTGTTATTATCCGGCATGATGAAGAATGTTTGAACTGCGGGCGGTGCATTTCGCAGTGCATCTATGATGTCCATAAGCGAGATTCAAATGATTCCCGAAAAATGGCTGAGCCGGAAAGTTTTTTCTGCAAGAACTGCTTCTCATGCATTCAAAACTGCCCCCAGCAGGCACTCGAAATGGTCAAGAACAAGGAATCTGAAAATCTGGGAGACACTTATTGGACTCCTCAAATAATCCACACAATCTGGAACGAAGCCGAAGAAGGTAAAATCCCTGTTTTTGGCGCCGGATACCGCGGCCCATTTAGAGGTTCTGGCTTTGATGATATATGGACAGATATGTCAGAAATTGTCCGGCCGACAAGGGATGGAATTCATGGAAGAGAATACATTGCTACCTCGGTTGACCTGGGAAGAAAGCTTCCCTGGATATCCGATTTTAAAAAACTAAATATGCCAAATATCTGTGAAATCCCGATTCCCATCCTCCTGGAAACAGATCCTTTAGAACTGAATTCAAAAAACATCATTCTCGCCATAACAAGAGCTGCTCACCAGCTCGGAACTCTTGCTTTCCTGGATATTAAAAATTATTTTGAAAAGCTTAATCCCTATCTTAAATCTATAGCCCTGCGATTCCCGCTTGAGAGAGTGGCCCACATTAATTCTGTTCCCTGGAAAAATGTGAATCTTATAGAGATAGTCCTGCCAGAAAAATTTTTAATCTCTGACCTTGAACATGTACTAAAAAATTTGAAAAAAAAGAATCAAACGGCATTATTTTCTCTCGGCCTAACAGATCCCTGTCTCTCAGAGGGTATCTTTAAGCTCGTTCAAGATAGTAAAGTGGATATTTTAAATTTTTATACGGATAATCACGGTCAAAGTCTTAAGGGCGATCTTTTTATCTGCAAAGCAATAAGAAAACTCCATCTTGATTTTGTGAAAAGTCGGATACGGGATGAAATCTCAATAATCGGGCAAGGAGGAATTGCGGCTGCAGAACATGTTCCAAAATCAATCATCTGTGGCATTGATGCTGCAGTCCTGGACCTTTCTTTATTGGTCGCTCTGGGATGCCGGGTATGCAAAGACTGTTTAATTAAAAGTTGTCCTGCAGAGATAAATAAGCTCGATCCCAAAACTGCCACACAGCGTATCATCAATATGATCTGTGCCTGGAGGGACCAGCTTCTGGAAATTCTGAGCGCAATGGGAATAAGAGATGTAAGACGGTTGCGGGGTGAAGTGGGGAGAGCTATGTTCTATGAAGAAATCGAAAAGGAATCTTTTGAGTTTATTTTTTTTGAAGACAGCATGTTCAAATGAAAAACATAGAAATAAAAAACAGTGAGTCAAGATTTCGCAGCAAGATCGGAAAATACAGAGTCACTCTAAACGATAAGTGCTTCCACTGTGGACTCTGTGTTGAGCTTTGCCCCTATGGCATCTTCGAAAGGACTGAGGGTTTTAACTTTGTTTTTACACCAAATTCTGCCCTTTGTGAAGGCCCGGACTGCCGCGAAGGATCATACTACTGCACGACAAAATGTCCTGTGGAAGCTATAGATATCGAGCCACACCCTCAATGGAAAACTCTTGGAGATTTCCGATGGACTCCGGATTTAATAATCACAACATGGGAGCAAGCAAAAACAGGAGAAATTCCTCAGGGCAATCTTGAGTATAAGATTGGTGCTTCCGGTGGGGGCTTTGACAAGTTCGACTTTAATATCGACACTTCCTCTCCCACACCTTCTGGTGAAGTCGATAAAATCAAAACCTCTATTTGTTTAAACCGACGTTCAGAAGGCGTTTCAATCGAAATCCCTGTTCCCTGGTATGGCGCAGGCATGTCTTTTGGTTCAATAAGCCTTCCGTCAATGCTTTCCCGTGCAACATCAGCAAAGGTTTGGGGAACATTCACATCCACTGGGGAAGGAGGCTATCCGGACGAACTTAACCCTTACAGCGACCATGTCATTACCCAGATAGCTACTGGATTGTTTGGGGTTCGAGAAGAGACAATAAAAAAAGCACGAATTATCGAATTTAAATACGCCCAGGGTGCAAAACCAGGACTTGGAGGACATTTACTGGGAGATAAAAACACACCAGCTGTTGCGAAAAAAAGAGGAGCTGTCGCCTGGACTTCTCTTTTCTCTCCCTTCCCATTCCACAGCGTCTATTCTGTTGAAGACCACAAAAAACACATAGACTGGGTAAAAACCATAAATCCGGAAGCACTCATTTCGGTCAAGGTTTCAACTCCATCAGATGTGGATATGGTAGCTGTAGGAAGTTACTATGCAGGAGCCAATATCATTAATCTGGACGGAGGTTACGGAGGAACCGGAGCTGCACCTGAGATCGCCAAGAAAAACATAGCCATGCCCATAGAATACGCAATTACAAGAGTCCATAGATTTCTTCTTGAGGAAGGAGTTCGCGACAAAATCGTCCTTTTGGCAAGCGGAGGGCTCAGAACTGCCTATGACATTGCAAAATCCATAGCACTTGGCGCAGATGGTGTCATTATGGGAACGGCAGAATTGGTTGCTCTGGGATGTGTCAGATGCGGTAACTGTGAAAGTGGAAGAGGATGTCCCCGGGGCATTGCAACAACTGATTCCGAACTTAAAGAACAAATCGATCCCTCCTGGGGAGCCCAGAGGATAATAAACCTCTACGCTGCGTGGCAAAAACAGCTCAAATTACTTCTCTATCAGCTCGGTATGAAAGATATAAAGGAATTAATAGGGCGAACAGATCTTTTAAGGTCTATCGATGAAAAATAATAACGGAATTCGGCTAATCGAGTCAAAGAAAAACCTTTCTCCTCCACGTGTCAGCCATAAGAAGTTAGCCATGGAAGGAGGATGCGGGGTAGTTGGCCTGGCGTGTAATGAAAAAGTCGCTGGCAGGCACATCATGCAGTCTTTAATTCAGATGCACAATAGAGGAAACAGCAAAGGTGGAGGTCTTGCAGCCTTTGGACTCAATCCAGATCAGCTCGGAGTCAGCCAAAAAATACTTGAAGAAGATTACATGATCCAGATTGCCTATCTTGACCCGAACATCAGGAAACACGTGGAAAAAGAATTTGTATTTTCAAACCTTAACGTTGATAAATACCATCAACTCCCCACATTAAAAGACTATAAAAATGTGAAAGGATTAGATCAACAGCCACCCGATGTATGGAGATATTTTTGCCGCGTTAAAGATACTGTTCTTAACCGGTTTATCCAGCAAAACAATTTAGATGTTCTTGAGAGAAGCAAAGCTGAAGATGAGTGTATTTATCAAAACACATATAAATTAAACAAGAAATTTTATTCATCACTCGGGGAAAAGAGGGCCTTTGTCCTCTCTCATGGACGCAACATGCTAATTCTCAAAATCGTGGGTTATGCGGAACAGGCAATAGAATACTATCAAATCGAAAATCTTGAGGCCAATATCTGGATCGGACACCAGAGATATCCAACCAAGGGAAAAGTCTGGCATCCTGGAGGCGCACATCCTTTTATAGGAATGCATGAAGCACTTATCCATAATGGAGATTTTGCCAATTATTATTCTATAGCAGAATATCTCAGTCAGCGAAAAATCTACCCGCTTTTTCTGACCGATACAGAAGTATCAGTGCTTCTTTTTGACCTTTTTAACAGGGTTTATGAATACCCTCTTGAGTATATAATCGAGGCTATTGCCCCAACGACGGAGAGAGATTTTTATCAATTACCCGAGGAAAAAAGAAAGATCTACAGAGCCATCCAGGCTTCTCATATCCACAGCTCTCCCGATGGTCCCTGGTTCTTTATAATCGGCCAAACAAATAAAAAACAAAAGAGTTTTCAACTCCTGGGAATTACAGACACTTCAATGCTCAGGCCGCAGGTTTTCGCTTTATTAGAGAACGGCGTTACTATCGGGCTTATAGCCAGTGAAAAGCAAGCCATAGATGCTACCTTACGGAGTCTGCACCAGGAAGACAATAGATTTTTACCCTATGCTGATGTTTACTGGAACGCAAGAGGTGGAAGTTATACAGATGGAGGAGCATTTATCTTTACGGTAAAAGGAAAAGAGTTAATTGTGACGGATAAATTCGGAAGGAGAATCTCAACAAAAAAAGAACAAAAACATAACTGTCCACCTTTAAATTCAGCAACAGGAAAATCTGAGGATTTGAATCTAACAGAAAAAATTACGGAATTCACTAAAACCATCGATAACCGGTGGAGAATTCCTATCAATAAAAGAGCTTCTGTCTTATCAGACACTGATCAGGATCTAAACGAGACATTTTTATTTTTATCTGCTCCGGATAAAGCGGAGGATCTCTTACACTATATAGATTGGAAGAAAAAAGATTCACTATCCAAGCCAAAAAGCCCGCAAGAAACTCTTGTGATTAACTGTGAAAAATTCCCTTCAGAAGGATCTCAATCCATATCCAGATTTATTGTTAAAGCCTACGAGTTAGGCTGGAAGAACTATATAACATTTAACTGGAGAGGCCAGAGATTTTGTGGGTGCGGACTGGGTCCAGAGTCCAGCGATATTCGAATAGATGTGTATGGAAGTTCAGGCGATTACCTTGCTTCGGGCCTTGATGGTGCAGAAATTGCTGTTCATGAAAACGCCCAGGACCAGGTAGCACAGATCATGAATAGCGGAAAACTCGTGATCTATGGCGATGTTGGACAGACCTTTATGTATGGAGCAAAAGGCGGCGAAGTTTATGTCCTTGGAAATGCTGCCGGAAGACCGCTGATAAATGCTGTTGGTGTGCCAAAGGTTGTTATAAACGGAACATGTCTGGACTATCTGGCAGAATCCTTCATGGCAGGCAATCCCCTGGAAGGAGGAGGATTTGTAATCCTTAATGGCATTAAATTTAATGAAATGGGTGAATTAATCGAAACAGATACCCCTTATCCCGGAGGCAATCTTTTCTCACTTGCCTCGGGCGGGGCTATCTATATCAGAGATCCATTTTTAAAAGTCGAGGAAAACCAGTTGAATGGTGGTCGGCTTGTCAAGTTAACAAAAAAAGACTGGGAGCTCATTCTTCCATATTTAAAAGAGAATGAAAGGCTCTTTAACATCCCAGTTAAACGCTTATTGAGTGTAAATGGTGAGGTACTACCTTTTAACCAGGTTTACCGAAAAGTAGAAGCAGTTGAATTAAAAATTTTATCAGGTACTCACTATTAGAAAAATGCCAAACTTTTTTTCATTCAAGAAAATGGTACTCTTCCATTTTGTATGGGTAATAATAAATAAATATTCGGGGATGGCCTCACTTCCATTCAGATTTTTCACGCCATCCCTTCATCACTCTTCTCGGCGGCTGCGTAACTCGCTCTGCTCAAACATACTCGCCGCCCGACTCTGTCGGGTCTCCTTGAAGAGCGATTCAGGAAGGCTAAATCTTCAAAGTCGCATCATCCATCCCCGAATATTTACTTATTAAATTGAATAAATTTATTTCACTATTGTAGGAGATGAAAAATGAAAGAATTACAAGTTAATGTAAAATGCCCCTACTGTAAGAAAAATATTATGGATGAGGATAAAACAATAGACGGCTATCCAAGTGTTAGAGTCATTATCCAGGTTGGCAACAAGCGTGGAGTCCTCCACCTCAGTTCAATCTATGGCAGCTACAACATCAGTTCTGAAATCAATATCCCCATGGATGAACTAGTACTATTTTTCTGTCCCCACTGTGACTATTCTCTTATTACTAAAAATATGTGTGATAAATGCAGCGCCCCTATGACATCTTTTGAACTAATAAACGGTGGGAAAGTTCAGATTTGTTCAAAACGAGGATGTAAAAAACATTTAATTGAATTTTCGAATCTAACTCAAGAAATCTCCGAATTCTACAACGTTTATTCAACATCTTCAGCTCCATTACATAAAAAGTAAAAAACATTTTATTTAATTCCGAAATATGGTGTCAGGCCTTGACGCTGACTGTATAAAAAAAATGAAAAAGGGGGGAGAAAAGAAAACGCCCCCGACGGGATTTGAACCCGTGCTGCCGCCTTGAAAGGGCGGTGTCCTAGACCAGGCTAGACGACAGGGGCGCTGAGGGTTGGTGAGCCGTGCTGGACTCGAACCAGCGACACCCGGCTTAAAAGGCCGGTGCTCTCCCTCTGAGCTAACGGCCCAAGTAAAACAAAAGTGTATTTATAATTGAAAGAAATAAAAGAGTCAATATCAGCTTGTGACTTCAATCTTAACGATGATCCATCTTCCTCGACGTGGTAGATTCAAAGTCTCATCTTTTAGGTTATATTTTCTCAAATACAATTTATAATTCTTCGTCTCTGACTTAGCCACCGTCTTAATTTCGACTTCTTTGAAATGAACCTCTCCGGTTAATTCTCTTATATTGGGAAGATCGCCAGCTCCGAGGGAAAAATTAGTGATGCTTTCTTCCCTTGCTGCATCAGCTTTGACCACATTGTAATCCGTTTGAAGCTTTTGATGGTTTGCATAGATTTCCTCATATCTTGTTTTCAGCTCATCAACTTTTTTCTGGGCTGCTCTTTTAGCCGCTCTTGTCCGTGCTCTTTCCAGTTCAAACTCAGCATCATCCAGATCCCCTTTTGCTTCAACAGTTGTAATAATAGACTCTTCCTGCTGTTTCTTAAATCCAACCTCTTTTTTATTCAACTCAGGCAATGTATACAGCTCAACGTTTTCTTCTGTGACACTAGTAATTTCCCAGCTTTCTGCCTCTATTAACACTGGTTCTAAAGCCATAGTCGACAAAGTCGTCCTATCCCCCATGTTTGAAGCATGAATATATTTTTTTAAAATCTGATCTTCAGGGGGCGACGAACAGCTTTGCATGACCCATAAAAGAAGAATAATCCCGATTAAAGAGAGACTTTTTCTTTTCATTATTCCTCCTTCCTATTTAAAGTTAGTTTAACTTTTCTAAATTTTATTTTTTTTCAAGTAAAAAAGCAAGCTTAAATAATAGGGATTCTTGAAAAAAATTCCCCAAAATCTGAAGTCCTATTGGGAGCTTCTTCCGGCTAAGGCCAACGGGTATAGAAATGGCAGGAATTCCAGACAGGTGAGCCATTACCGTAAATTTATCAGAAAGGTACATGGCAATAGGGTCTTCTATCTTAATCAGTTGCGGAGCGCGAAGCGATTTTTTCTCTTCTGTCAATCTCAATTGTGCAAGGTTACAGATATGTTCTATATTGATTTTTTGCTTCATTTTGCCTGAATTATAGAGGACAGCACTTAAAAAATCAATTTGGTAGTTTTTTTCTATTTTTTCCAACATTTTTTTATTTTTTTATTGACAAGAACAAATTTTCCAAATAAAATTTAGTGCAATTATAAGAAAATCAATATTATCCTTATAATTACAATTTGTTTTATAGTTAATGTAGGAATATTCCTATAAGAGATTATCCTGTTGATAATCTAATCTTGTCTCTTTTAATTACAACTTAAATTTTATTAACATTTAAGAGAATTTTGAAAAAACATTAAAATGTCCGATATTCTTCACTCAGATTATTTTTTCCTTCCATCGTTAAAGATTTTTTTTTGTTATAATCTATAAATTTATAAAGGAGGAATTAGATGGCAGTTAGAGTAGCTGAAGAGTGGTTCACCATCTGTGCAGGATGTGAAATAACCATCCTTGACATTGGAGAGCCACTCCTAGACATTTTACCCAAGCTTGAGTTTGTTCATATGCCGGTCCTTATGGATCATAAGTTATATGGACAGATGGGTGATCAGCCAGGCCCGGAAATCCCTGAAGCTGATGTTGGTATTATTTCTGGCGGAATCAGGGTAGAAGAAAACAAAGAAATAGCTGAGGAGATGAGGAAAAAGTGCAAAACACTTATTGCTCTGGGTTCCTGTGCCTGTTATGGCGGTTTACCAGCTCTGGCTAATCAATTTACGGTTGATGAAATTCATGAAAAGGTTTTTCGAGGTTGTGTTACTACCGATTCGGCAGATACACCCACTCAAGAAGTGTCACCGTTTACCGATAGGATTTATGCTTTGCATGAAGTGGTAAATGTTGATTTAAAATTGCCCGGTTGTCCAACAACACCTGATATGGTCGCTGAAGCGCTTACTGCACTTTTAGAGGGGAGAGAAATCGAACTTCCTGGAAAGAGTGTATGTGATGAATGCCCAACTATCAGAAAAGAGAAAGCTATAGGAAGCATAAAAAGACCCCTTGAATCCGTTGAATTTGAACCGGGAAAACCTCTGGATACTGTTCGTTGTTTCATGGAACAGGGTTTCTTGTGCAATGGCCCCGCTACAAGAGCAGGCTGTGGGGGAGCAGAGAAAACACCTCGATGCATAAAAGCATACATGCCATGCCGGGGATGTTTTGGACCTCTCTCAGATGAAGCCAATCCGATGGTTGATATGATGGGGGCTCTGTCCAGTATAGGGCTTGATTTAAAACAAATACCAGACCGCGCTGCAACATTTAACAGATTTTCCGGGGCCGGTCGCCTGAGACCTATTCCAAAGAGGAGTTAAATCATGGGAAAAACACTAACTATACAACCAGTCACAAGGATCGAAGGACACGCTAAGATTACTATCCAGCTCGATGACGCTGGAAATGTAAGCGACACTCAAGTCAATGTCCTTGAATTAAGGGGCTTTGAGAAATTCTGTGTCGGTAAACCAGTCGAAGAGATGCCGAGGATTACCACGCGTATTTGCGGGGTTTGTCCCTGGTCTCATCATAATGCATCCGCCAAGACAACTGATGTGATTTTTGGCGTGGAGCCGCCTCCTGCTGGAAAAAAACTGAGAGAGCTGTGTAACAGCATCGCTTTTATTGAAGAACACATACTCCATTTCTATTTTTTAGCTGGAGCGGATTTTATTCTTGGACCGGAAGCGGATTATTCAGTCAGGAATGTTATTGGAATTCTGAAGGAAGCCCCAGATATCGGCAGAAGAGTGGTTAAAAGCAGGCACATGGCAGCCAAGATGTTGGAGACGATTGCCGGGAAAGCCATTCATCCTGCTGCTGCTGTTCCTGGAGGATTCAGCCGCCCATTACTAGAGGAAGAGCGAAAAGAGCTTAAGCAGATGGCAGATGAATTACTCGAATTTTCAAAATTTTCTATCTCATTTGCCAAAGAGAACCTCTTTGCTAAATATTTGGAAGTTGTTAAATCTCTTGGTGTTATAAACACGGGATTTTTAGGAACTGTGACTGAAGATGGCTCACTCGATCTTTATGATGGAAAACTGAGAATGATGCAATCCGACGGTTCTTTTGAAGATTTCAAATACGATGAGTACACAGATTATATCAGCGAACATGTTGAACCCTGGTCCTATTTGAAGTTCCCATATATGAAGAAAGCAGGTGAGTTTTCTATGGATCTTGATAATCCAAATGGGATTTACCGGACCAATACACTGGCTAGAATTAATGTTTGTGATAAAATCAATACCCCTTTAGCTCAAGCTGAACTTGAAGAATTTAGAGAAAAATTCGGTCGACCTGCCCAACAGACTCTACTCTATCACTGGGCAAGGTTGATTGAACTGCTCTATAATGCAGAACATGTTGTACGACTTCTTGAAGACCCTGAGATCACCAGCACAGATACAAGAAAAAAAGTGGAAGTGAGAGCAGCTAGAGGAATTAGCAGTGTAGAAGCTCCAAGAGGAACACTGATCCACGACTATGAGACAGACGAGAATGGTCTCATAACAAATGTCAACTTGATCGTAGGCACTACACATAACAATGCTCCTATTAATATGTCTGTTAAAAGTGCAGCTATAGACTTGATTAAAGATGGCAAATATGATGAGGGAATTCTGAACAAGGTCGAGATGATGATCAGAGCTCATGATCCCTGTCTTTCCTGCGCTACGCACAAGTTGGATGGAAAAATTGGTGTAAAGATTTATATTGTTGATCCTGAAGGAAATAAATTAGCTACATTTTCCAATTGAACCACGAGGCCAAATTTAATATTCTCTAAATTTTTCTTAGAGTCTGATCTAAAACTGAATTCCAGCTATTTTAAAGCTGAAATTTATCCTCAACGCTAGAGGTGGATGCCTCTATTTAGAAATGGAACAACTTCCTGTTTACTGCCGAAAAGAAATCTTAATAGCCGGGTGTGGGAATAAGCTTTTTGGTGATGATGGATTCGGGCCCGAAGTCGTTGAATACCTAACAGACCATTACAACATTCCAGAAAATATATGCTTATTAGACGTGGGGACGGCAATAAGAAAAATCCTCTTTACTATTACTTTAAGTGAGCCTCGACCGAAGGTTATTGTTGTTATTGATGCTGTGGATAAAGGCAGAGAACCAGGTGAAATTTTTGATATTTCCCTTGATGAAATTCCATTAGAAAAAATAGATGATTTTTCAATCCATCAAGTCCCTTCTTCAAATCTTTTAAAGGAATTGCAGGATTTATGTTCGGTTAAAGTAAGAGTAATGGTCTGTCAAATTAAAACCATACCAGAAACAATGGAATCTGGATTATCCGAACCAGTCAAAAAAGCCGTTCCTCTAATGGCTAAAAGAATCGCAGAAGAGTACTTTTAACACATATTTTCTAACATTGACTTTTTGATATCTGAATAGTTACCATATATCTCTCAAAATAAATATTCATGAAGATATAGAGTTAGAGCGAATAAAACGATGTCAGCAAGTATTAAAAAACCAGATGTTTTGGACACACTTAAAATAAACACCAAGGAAGACTAAAATGACTTTAAAAGAAATCCAGGAACTCCTTCAAGCCGAAGTTATCGTCGGAGAGGACAGCCTTGATGAAGAAATCATGTTTGCTGGAGGATCTGACCTTATGAGTGATGTCCTGGCTTTTGGTAAACCTGGACTCCTCCTTCTGACTGGCTTATCTAATGCTCAATCGGTCAGGACAGCAAATATAATCGAAACAAAAGCCATTATGTATGTTCGGGGCAAAAAACCGGATAAGGCTGGAATAGCTTTAGCCAGAGAAAAAGGAATTCCCCTTCTTTCAACAAAACACATGATGTACACAGCCTGTGGCCTTCTCTTCAGTCATGGCCTTCCGGGAGTAAGTGGCCTCTCGTATAAAAAATGACAGAAAGCGACGAAACTCTATTATCTCAACACTTTGAAATCACAGGTGGGGATTTCAACAATGCCGGAAAGGCATCAACTAGCATCAAGGAAATTCTCCAGGAAATCGGTATCGACTCTTCGATCACTGTCCGCACATCCATTGCCTCTTACGAAGCAGAAATGAATGTTGTTATGTATGCTCGAAGAGGTGAACTTACTCTGAACATTACTCCTGAGAAACTTCATCTCAAGCTAAAAGATGAAGGTCCTGGGATTAAAAACATAGATATGGCTATGCAGGAAGGATTCTCTACGGCTACTGACGAAATGCGAGAAATGGGATTTGGGGCAGGTATGGGGCTTCCCAATATAAAAAAAAATGCTGATAAATTTGAGCTTTTCTCAATCCCTGGCAAAGGAACTTCACTAGACATAATATTTTGTTTGAATAAAACAGAAAAAAAATGAATCAATATTATCATTCCATCCGCATTGATACGGAAAAGTGTGATGGCCGGATGAAATGCCTGCGGGTGTGTCCTACTCAAGCCATCAGGGTAAGAAATGGAAAGGCTGCGATCATCGAAGAGAAATGCATCGATTGTGGAGAATGTATCACAGCCTGTCCTAATAATGCCATCATCCCTTTGACAGACCCCTTTGGAGAACTCACTAAATTCCGCCATACAGTCGCTCTGCCCTCTCCTGCTCTTTATGCTCAATTCGGAAGAGAAATCTTACCTGAGAAAATCCTTTCCGGGATAAATAATCTGGGATTTGATAGTACTTTTGACCTGGCTTTGACATGCGGAGAAGTCAGCTTCGCCATCCAGGAATATCTCCGGGAATACAAGGGGCCTAAGCCACTCATCTCCAATGTTTGTCCGACCGTGGTGCGTTTGATCCAGGTCAAGTATCCTGAGCTCACTGACCAGATAATTCCTATTGAACCTCCAAGAGAATTGGCCGCCCGAGAGATCAAAAAGAAAAAATCAAAACAACTTAAACTTAAAGAGAATGAGATCGGCACTTTTTATCTCACTCCTTGTCCTGTAAAAATGATCTCTATAAAACAACCCGCAGAAAAGGGGAAATCTTATTTAGACGGGGCCATTTCCATCTCAGATATTTACGGCCCCCTCCTCTCCGCCATGCAGGGTATAAATAAAGGCAGTTACAGGGAAGCACTGGAAAACATCTGTATTCTTGGAGTAGGGTGGGCAATGGTTGGTGGTATCTGCCGAACTCTAAGGTTAAAAAATTCCCTGGCTGTTTCAGGACTAACTGAACTTTTAAAAGTCTTTAACGATATTGAAAGGGGAAAACTTAGAAACATTGACTTTATCGAAGCCTATTCATGCGCCCAGGGATGCGTAGGAGGCTCCCTGACAGTAGAAAACGTGTATATCTCCTATAATAAAATCCTTAAATTGATTGAAACCTTAGAGTACGAACAAATTAAAGCCTGCCCGGATATCAGGGAAGTCCGCAAACTTTACAGCCAGCAATACTTTTTTATCAAAGGCAAATTTGAACCCCGTCCCCTCAAACCTCTCGATAAAGACATAGCCAAGGCTATAAAGAAGAGAAAAGAAAAAGAAGAAATCTATAAATCGCTACCCAAAATTGACTGTGGGGCATGCGGCGCTCCCACGTGTTTCACCTTTGCTGAAGACGTTGTTAAAGGAGAAGCAGAGATGACCGACTGTATTATTAATAATGCCCAAAAGTTAAAAAAGCTGCTTTAGGAGTTGTCAGAATTGTTGAATAGATCTGCTTCTTTAACTTTAATCAGGTCTAAGATCAGCAAAATACTATATAAGAAGGATTAAAGAATGAAACTAAAAGAAATTATTGAAAAATTACAATTAAAAGTATTAACGGGCCAAGATAAGTTGCAAGTGGAGGTTACAGGCGGATATACAAGCGACCTGCTCAGCGATGTGATTGCTAACAGCAAACAAGGAAACCTCTGGATCACACTGCAGATACATCAGAATATTATTGCAGTTGCTAAATTAAAAGACCTGGCCGGTATAATTATCGTTAATAACCGTGAACCTGATGAAGAAACGCTCCAAAAAGCAAAAGAGGAAAATGTTCCCCTCTTTAGTAGTGAAGAAATGGCCTTTGAAATTTCCGGAAAACTATATGAATTAATCAGCTCCTAGGGTAACCTCGACTCGTGAATAATTCAGGTTAATTCATGTTAAGGCCTTTTAAAGCGGACCTGCATATTCACACATGCCTCTCTCCCTGCACGGAACTGGATATGTCTCCAAAAAAGATACTCACCTCGGCAAAGAAAAAAGAAATAGATATTTTAGGCATCTGTGATCATAATTCAACAGAAAATTCCCTGGCTTTAATGAATGCAGCAAAAAACATGAATATTAAAATTTTCCCTGGCATGGAAGTAACATCTCAAGAAGAAGTCCACGTTTTAGCCCTTTTTGACGATATAGAAAATACTCTAAAACTTCAGGAGTTTGTCTACAAAAATCTGCCAGGAGAGAACGATGAAGAAGCCTTTGGCATGCAGGTCATCGTGAACGAAAAAGAAGAAGTGTTAGGTTTTAACAATAAGTTATTAATTGGAGCCACGGCGATTCCCCTAAATGAAGTCATTCAACTGATTCACTCTTTGGATGGAATAACCATTGCATCACATATTGATAGAGAATCCTTCAGCATCATCGGTCAATTGGGATTTATTCCCGAAAATTTGGAATTAGATGCTTTGGAAATCTCTCCCAATATCACATTCGAAGAAGCTAAAAAAAGATTTGAATATAATTATCCTATCACCTGCTCTTCTGATGCCCATTATCCTGATGACATAGGAAAAAGTTACACAACTTTCCTGCTTAAAAATGGCACAGTGGCCGAAATAAAAAAAGCATTAAAAAATGAAGAAGGTAGAAAATTGATTCACTAACCTGGATCATTCACAGGTCGAGGTTACAGCATTTTTTATGAATAATTAAGCTTGAGGTATTAATGGAAGATCTTTCTCTACACATTTTAGACATCGTCGAAAATTCTGTAGCAGCCAGTGCAGATAAGATTGAAATAAGAATATCGGAAGATAAAAAGAGAGATTTGCTGTCTATTGAAATCATCGACAACGGAGTAGGCATGGATGAGGAAACTGTTAAAAAGGCGCTCGATCCCTTTTTTACTACTAAAACAGTTCGGAGATTTGGCTTTGGATTATCTCTCTTATCAGAAGCTGCTAAAGCTTCAAATGGTCACTTTTCCATAAAATCTAAAAAAGGAGATGGGACCAGAATTAAAGCCGATTTCCAGTACAGCCATATCGACCGGAAGCCTTTAGGCGATATTGGGCAAACGATTATCACTCTTGTTATAGGAAATCCTGAAATAGATCTAGTTTATGTGCATAAAAAGAATAGTGATACGTACAGTTTAGATACGAGAAAAATAAAGGCTCAACTCAAGGAAACGCCCATAAATTCTCCTGACGGGATAAGAAAAATTAAGGAGAAATTGGCGTCAATCTTCAATTTTTAGAAATTGGGGACTGTCCCCATAAGATATGCCTACATCTTAGGTTAGCACTTCTACTTTTACAACAAATTCCGAGATAACGTTTTTTTCCAATACGATATTAATTAAAAAGGTTTATCTCCCAATTAGTTGGCAAAATAATATAAGAGACATATAATTACGCTGTCATCCGCACTCCTTTTTGTCATTCCTGCGGAAGCAGGAATCCAGAAGAATAAAAAAAATATTTTATAATAGGCTGGATTCCTGCTTCCGCAGGAATGACGAAAGGATAGGAAAGACTTTTCATCAACTAAATGGGAGAAGAG
>Ga0209979_1000508_pt1 | contig 52915 bp, 49 predicted proteins | sample AnhtaG_FD_183114 | JGI IMG/M metagenome (GOLD analysis project Ga0209979, IMG submission 183114) | Deep subsurface microbial communities from Anholt, Denmark to uncover new lineages of life (NeLLi) - Anholt_01485 metaG (SPAdes) (version 2) | ecosystem: Environmental > Aquatic > Marine > Oceanic... | reverse complement strand
GGTGCACAAGCCTTCACCATCCAGAAAGAAGCCTGAAACTAACAGTAACGCCATCCACAGACAGCACAACCATCCCTAAAAAGAAGGAACAAAAACGTTCCACATCAATTATTTAATTCCCCCGCGCGCGGCTGAAAAGTTTCAGCGGAATAAAAAGTACAACAGCCCTGAACAGCTATTTAGGCACTGCTAAGAAAGAACAGCAAAAAGCCAGAGTACATGAATCGAAAATATGAGTAGTAGTATCAGTAGTAATCAACTTAAGTACGATAGCTACATATTAACATTTTTGGGCAATGGAGTTAATAATGAGCAAAACACGTTTTCTTGCAATTATAGGCGTCTTGATTGCTATACTCATTATTCCTATATCGGTATATTTCTACTATACTTTCTATCCTACAGATTCGCAGTTAAGTGGAAAGTTCTCAGTTAGAGGAATTGACATACGAGAATCCTTTGAAAACTCCAAGATGGTCTCACCAGACTTCCTCTTTAGAGTCTTTCACACAGACGACAGTTTCAACATGACGATGGAAGCCACAAGAGGCTGGGAAGCGAAGAGACTGACAATTCTTAACTCATCAAAACGTGTGTATCCAATTGTTTACGATAATATTCTATTCCAGACAAATGGATCAATTTCTCTCGAAATCAGAGAACCACAGTTCTTATTTGTAAGTCCACACAACATGAGTGTTTCAGTCTCTACCGGACGTGCAGAGAGAGCATTCTTCATTGCTGAGGGAGGTAAGAGTCTATTGGTGGAAGATGTAACTTCTGCACGTGCATTCTTCCCAGAAGGAAATCCACTCCTTAATTTCCAAGTAATAGGCGGCAACATAACAATTTCAGATGTCCTTACTTCTTTCAATCTGAATAACAGAGACGACATTCTACTGATTCGTCTCGAAATGGAGATCATAGTAGACGCACAGATTGTCGCGACTGGAAAATTCGGAGTAGAAAGCAATGCATTTTCCTCCTTTACAATCGAATGCTGGACTTCTCCACTTAATGCATACTTCGTCTTTCCAGAAGGGTTCTTATCTTATGCGAATACTATAGAGCAGCTTGTGGGAAGTCAGAACCTGAACTTGACAAAATTCAGAGGAGAGATTACCCTTCGCAATCCAATAACGCCTCACGAAATCACGGTGCAGGGATATGCTGGAAAGATTCAGATTGGACAAACTGATGTGATCGCACCTAACCCTTTCAGAGACCTTGTTCAAACGCTTAGTCCATATTCTGCTTTGATTCTGGTTTTTGTCTCAGTTTTTCTTTCAACACTAATTGGAATCTATAGAGACCGAACAAAGGAAAGAAGAAAGAGTACTACGGAACATTTGAAAGAGTTTAAGGACACCCTCTTTGCTCCCCTCCTAAGAAATCTTGAAGAATATTTCGAACCGAAAATAAGACGTCGTTATACTGGTGAATGGATGTTTCTCAGCGGCCTCATAGCCCACAACGATTATCCTGTTAATTCAATTGAATTGGAATCTCATATCAGCAAGCGATTGTTATACGATGTCGGAAATCACTTCCCAGATTTGAATATGAAACTCAGAGCATTCACGGAATTGGTAAGCAAATACAATGAGGAATATCTGAGACTCGCAAAGATGCTCCAGCCGTTGATTCAAGATGCTCACGTTGCCGTAGAACCTGACCTTACGGTAAGGACGAGCCGCACTATTGGTGCACCCAAAGATAGAGGTGGTGCTTATGAATGGGCATTCATGCTGTTGTTAGGGGCGGATAGTAATGAGTTGGAAGGCATGCTGGATATTGATCAGAAAAACATTGGGTTGCAAATTCTTGCAGAACTTCAAAAGAATGCAGATGTCACGAAAGAAGTTGCTGCATTCAAAAAACTATGTAATGAAGTCGAAAAATCACTGACTGACCTGATTGGCGAGCTGGAGAAATCAATGAAGACCAGCAGAATTTCCGGAAAATGTGGCATTGTCAAATAGCTATTTGGAGAACCAATGCGAACTTGTTTAAGAGGATTACATGTTGCGGATATTATCGTGGTAACATCCTCATTTGCAGAGATGAATACTGCTACGCGTGCGCTTCCTGAAGCATAATTTTAATCTCTGTCTTCCTTCATTATGATAGGATGATGATTGACAAAGAAATTAGTTTGGTAGAAGCGAGATCTGAACAAGTGGAAAGAAAAATCCTTAGTGAATGGCAGAAATGGGGAAAAAGAAACATTGCGTTTCTTCCTGCTGAGTATGATGGGAATGGAAAACCGCTGGTTCGACCCTTCATACCAGTAAACCTTGTTGGAAGACCTGTCAATAACAAACCAGTCGTGTTCAAGAATTTTAAAATTCATGACGCGTTGCTTGTGAATTGCCATTTAAGAGACAATGTCAGAAAGAATGTATGGATTGGGAAACAAGCTCGTATTCACTCTCCAAAACATCATCTTCGGATATTCAATGTTATTCTGACTAAGAATGAACTATCGAACTGTTCCTTAATGGACTTGGAAGACCTTCTCCTGCCCGAAGAAGAAAAACCAAGAAAGCCCAGCAGAATAGAGACAAATTCCATATTAGAGTTTCTAAAGGCATACCTTTCAACATTGCGACGGTTTGAGACTCTACTTCCGGACCACAGAAAAAATATTATTCCCGAATACTTCCGGTCCAAATTCAAGATCTCTGTGATTGTCTGCCACGATGGAATAGTCATATGGTTCAGAAGAGCAATAAAGAAAAAAAGAGACGCGATAAAAGTATCAGCTATTAGACGTCTAAGTAACGTGATACCTATACTCTCTGGAGACAGGAACATTTTACCTTTGAACGGGCAATCAAACGCCATCGTTAGTAATCTGGCGATAGTCACAGAGAGATTTGCCAATTTCTATAAGACTGAAGGGACTGTATGGAACATACCTGATGACTTTGGAATCTTAGAGGTCAAATCTGGCTCGGACATAAGGCTGGAAAATGTGCTATTGGGATATGTAGACTCTGGTGGAAAACCAAGACAAATAGTACTAAAAGGGCTTTGGATATTCGCAACGGATAAACCATCTCTTTTTTCTGTTGACGAGGGCAAAGAAAGGGCTCAAAGAGATTTCTTGCAGCACTTGTTTAGAAGTGGTGCAATAAAAGGAGAAAAAATGAATCGGTACCAAGAAGCAGATTTAGCTCGAGAAATCGATGGTATTAGTAGTAGTTATCGTTCTCTTGTTTCCAGAGAGAATGCCGAAGAACCAGAACTCCAGCAGTTCCTCGAAAGACATCCGTTCATCCTTTCCCCGACATATTTAGATGTTATGCATGTATCGCTGGACATAACTCCACAGGTGAGATTGGCTAAGGGAAAAAGAATTGTAGATTTCCTCATTCTGTTTGAACCTGATCTTGGAAAGGTTAGAAGACTGGTTTCTATCGTAGAAATTAAAAGACCAAGTCACAAACTCTTCACGAAAAAAGGAAAGTGCTCGAAACCTTTAAGCGAGGGACTTGAACAAGTTGAGGAAGCCTTTAGAATTGTGGAAGAAAATCCTCAGGTAGCAAAGAAACTCAGGTTAAGAAAATCAGATGCTATAAGTGGAATGGTGTTAATTGGGAGATATTATGATTTACAGAAGAAGGAACTTCCCTATCTGGAAGAATTTGATAATGAGAGAATAAGGGTAGTGACTTTTGATAGCTTATTAAAAAACATAGAAGCTGTAAGAGGTTTCTATGGTATAAAGGGGCGCCAGCCTGTAGTAGTTGTTGGTCAGAAGGGAACTTCTGATGAAGATTTTACTGGGAAAACAGAGAAAACCATACAGAGTGCGATAGACTACATTGGGAAAAGAAGGCGACTGAGATGAAGCAAGTTTCTTCTTCGCAGAGTCAACTACAGTAAGCATGTTAGACCTTAAGGATCCAGCTAAATTAAAGCTTGACAAAAGTCATAAGCTCTCTGGGAAGTGCACACATTATCGTCCGCAGAAATGACATATTATTGAACAGAGTTCTTTGCCTCTTTTGAAATGTGTTTCTCTTATGATGAACAATGTGGATATTGCCGTAGTAGTATGGAATACCATTCAAGTTGATTTTACGAATTTTGGGAATATTGTGTTTTTTATTCTCTTTGTTGCTTCTGTGTTCGTTCTCTTTGTTCCTTTTTGAGTAACTGTTCATTCCCTTTTTGATATGTCGCAGGTGGGATTTGAACCCAAGGCCTGTGGAGATATCTCCCGCAACTCTCCCCCTTTTTACAGCTTTCTGGAATCACATTAATATCGCAGTCGCACTGTCTCACTCTGGACGGACGAAGAAAGAAGGTGACCAAAATTGTTGACAGATGCAAAATTACTTCAACTTGTGTATGATGCTGCAACGTGTTACGTCCCTACAGAACAATTAAACGAAGAACAATTAGAAAGGCTTGATAATATTACCTATCGTTGGTGTAACTGTCGGAGATGCAAAAAAGCTTTCAAGATCGGAGATGAAACTATCATACCACAATACGCGGGACACGCTAACAAACGAACGTTAGAGGTATGTCTCTCAAGATCCTTTTTAAGGAAACGTGTGGATATGCCATACGCGATGTTTCTACTGGAGTTAATAGGTACTGCCTTGCATGAATTAGTGCATATTCTGTTCCGAGAGTTTAATGAAAAGGAAACCATTGACAAGACTTGGGAATGGTTAAAGAATAACGAATGGGTTGCCCATTGGGAAAAGGTTTGGGACTCCCAAATAAGTTAGCGCGCGTGCATAGAATTTCGAATCTTCATTCCGTTAAAGTTTCAACTTCCGCAACTGTCTTCTGATTTTAGTATCGATTAAGCTCTTGTCGAGGAGGGCCATGATCCGCTCTCGTTTCTTATACTTTTTAGAAAGCACGAGGACGAATTTTAAGGTCTCGCGTAGATATTTTTCAATTCTTTGCGCAGTGTCGTTGACGTTAACGGTTTCCCCTTTGATGGTTATAGGCTTGACTTCTCCGCCATGAACAATTTCGCTCCTAAGTCTGTAGGCCTTGGTCATGAACTCTCTTATACTATCGGCTTCTTCGTCATTCTTCCCAAGCATTATTGCTACTCTGTTCGAAAGTCTATAAGTAAGCTCATCTCTTTCTGGCAAACACAACGCCTCAAAGGCAACAAAAAAGTCAATTATCCTGTTTTCAGCGTCACTCTCCTCCACACCGAAATTGAACCGCTTAAGCGCGAGACTGATATGTTTTCCATCTTGCGAGGAACCTGCTGCTTTCTTGAAGCTTTTGAATCTCCTCCAAAGGCGGAGTAGCCCTGGCTTCTCTGACTTATCCAGATCATAAAAACCGCGAAGTATTAGATCTTGTCGGGAGGGCCCCCAACCATAACTTGTGTGGGCGTGTGGGGCCCACGAAGTTGTTTCCGTTTTGATCACATCAAAACCAAAACGTCCTGACTTGAACAGTCTCAATGTAGTCACAATATCTTCAAAACCTTTTCTACAGGAGGAAGTATTAATAGCTGTATCTTTTCGGTGGGAATAAATTGTTTCCAGTGTGTATTCAACCTCCGTGATGTCCAAGAAGCCGAATGAGGAAGGAATTCCGAAAGGTTCTGTGACGGCCTGCAAATAGGCAGCCTTTTCGGAATCCAAAATACGGCGCAACTTTAATGTGTTTCCGAAATTCACTTCTCCAATACTGCCTGAGAGACCTTGCAAGGGAGCGGTCAATCGATAAGACACTATGGACTTGTAACCATACTTCTCAAATTCCATATATGTTTCTTTGAACTCGCTCTCCACGAAAGAAAACTTGCGTACTCTTTTGAGGTAGATACCTAAGAGACTGTAAAGAATGCGGAAACAATCGAGTTTTAATGGTAGGTCCTTGGCCGGTTGCCCATCTTTGGTTCTCCACCCTGTTGCTCTTCGAGTAACTGGATTCTTCAAAATATATTTGGCACACTCTTTAAAATCTGGAAGTTTGTCGATTTCATCCATATGCCTGAATATGAAGAGGAAAAAGTCAACTTCCAGCTCTTCGTCTTTGGAATAACCAATATTCTTCTTGAATGAGTATCTTGTGATTTGTTGCACCGGTAAAGCCTCTTTGGATGCGAGCTTTTTGAGCAGTTTGATTGCTGAAAACACAAAGTTCTTGACTTTTGAATAGAGCGTTTTATTTCGGATCTTCAAGCTGTTGTCTCTCCAATCACAAAATAGAAAATAAGGTTTTAAGCCTATTGTGTCTGTGCGTTTAAACTCATCAGACTATCACTTAGCACACGGGTGAATATCTCCTCGCAGTGGAGATATCTCATTTCAATGTAATGGTAGCAAAGGCGACATAAGATTTGTCAGATCCAATTTCTTTGATGGATCCCAACTACGGACCACCCGGTATTTTATCACTTAAAACATTGGTTAGAACAAGACCTTCGAGCACGCGCGACATCCCGTAGGGCCCCACCTCGTATCATGTAATGCGTACAACGGCTCCGACTCGGCGCCATCTCTCCGTTTAATGCCATCCCATAACGTCTTTGCTACTTCTCCTCCTGTAAATGCTTTTTCAAAGCTGTCAAAAGATCATATATGGTAATAGTTGCGATTTTTGTTTCACTTTCCATCCGTGCTAAGAAAAACTTTGGTCCCTTGACAACATGAGGCAGCACACACAGAATATCATCGGAAGAGGAATGGGCGGTCATGGCTGGTATTTCTTTACCAAAATGATCTCCAGCTTCTCCACCCACGAATATGTCATATATCATTCTTCTTGTTACCAAACTCCTCTCAGTAGTCATAGCCCAATGTGCACTTAATTTATAAGCCGTTTTAACCGCTTCACGACTCATCTTATGGGTATCCTTAATCTCATAGTTTAAACCATAGCCTCTTCTGAGCTCATCCAGCAACATGGGAACTTTTTCAACATTCTGATTAGCCTTTCCATACTCCCAAGGCTTTATCTCACTATCCATGTAAAGCTTAAAACTAACAGTTTCCGCGGGAAGTTCTTTTATTTTATCTGTAAGTTCCTTTATTTTCTTACTTTTGAAATCGTTCATGTATCTCCTCTCTTGAAATTAACGGTTCTAATAGAATATAAATTGAAGCGCGCGTGTTTATTGCACGTATGTCGCAGAGTTACAGAAAACTTATAGTTGAACCTATGCGACTAATAGAATACGAGAGATACACCGTGCGCAGAAAAATGAAAATTAGAAAGAAACAGAAGCGCCCAAGAATACGGAGTATTAAAAAATATCTGAAACGCCATAGTTCTCTTCAGATTCTTCGACTTTTTTCTTAAATTCTTCAGCCTTGATTTTTTCTACGACGTTTACTATGAAATTCTTCAATAACAGACGTCCAGCTGGGTGTTGATCTTTTGCCCTTTCGATGTGAGCTTGAACCCCATATATAGGTTTGATTTTGTGCTTCATTCCCTCAACAATTTTTCTGGATTGTGTGTGTGACACTGCCAAGCAAATGAACCCTTCAGGAGGGTTTGCAATATAATCTTGGTGATGCTGGCAAACAAGAATCTCGTCTCCTGCTTTCCATGATGAGAATATCTCGTCTGGTTCAACAATTGTTATCTTTTGAAAATTTGTCGAAGGGTGTTCGAGGGATTCTATTTTTGAGCCAAAAGCTTTAGCGATGAGTTGATGGCCAAAACATATTCCAAGAATTGGAACTTGGATCTTCTTGAGGAATTCAATCTCTATGGTATAATCAGGTCCTACTACTTGGTTTTTAAGACGAGCAGCTGAACCTGATAGGATTACGGCTTCAAGGTTATCTGGAATCTTCTTATTGTCAATTTCAGAAAATCCCCAAATAACATGCTTAGTCTCCCCTATTTGCTTTAAGGCACTTGCGATTTGGTCGACTTTGTTCAGATTTCTTTTTTTGTAGTAGTTATTGATGATTAGAATAGTCATTCTGCATCACGCGCGCGAAGGATTATGTCACGCAAGCTAAGGTTAGAAAACTAAAGAATCAAGGCTTTCTGTAACGCTTGTCTGTTTTGCTTTTCTTGAGTTTGAAGCTTTCCTTTCCATCTTTCTTGTAGCTTCTGAAGTCCGTTCCACACTCACAAGAAAACGCTTCTACATCAAATTGCCCATATTTCCATTTCTTCTTGATTTCTGTAATCTCTTTTAGGCAATCAGGACATTTTACCATTTCAAATTCACAGGCAACTCTTTCATAATCTATGGTTTTATAATTTGCTATTGTTTTGCATTTTATAAGCTCAAAGTGATGTTTACTAATTTTTTTTTCTGCAAAAATGTTATAGCCAATTTTGTGATATACAAAACAGCGAATCAGTGAGAACTTTGGCAAGTCTATCTGAGTATAAAACACGCAGGGACAAAATTGATGTTCTGTTAGAGAAGAGTGGGTGGGATACTGAAGACAGAACCAAAGTCATTGAAGAAGTTGATACTAAGCAGTCAGACTTCACTTATGGCAAGTATAAGACAATGTCGCAGACTTTGAAGAGTCCTGAGGAGAAAGCATATGCTGATTATCTTTTGTTGGATTCTAAAGGGCTTCCTTTGGCGATTATTGAAGCTAAGAGAACTTCCAAAGACCCTATTTTGGGACAAAGACAGGCAGAAGGTTATATTGCTGACATTAAACAGCAGACAGGTAAGGATACGTTTATTTTTCTAACTAATGGGTATGAGATTTGGTTTTGGAATAAGCCCTATGAAAATCCAAGAATGGTCAGTGGATTTCATGACAGAAATTCTCTTGAGAGGATAAGATTCCAGAACTACTCCAAGAAATATTTCCAAGATGTGCCTATAAAGAAGGAGATTGTTGATAGACCTTACCAAATTGAGTCAGTTAAAAGGGTTCTTGAGGGGATAGGTAAGGGCAAAAGAAAATTTCTAATTGTTCAGGCTACAGGGACAGGAAAGACACGCGTTTCAATGGCACTAATAGACGTGTTATTGAGAGCAAATCGAGCACAGAAAATACTTTTTCTTGCTGATAGAAAAGCTCTAAGAAATCAGGCTTTTGGTGATTTAGGTTTCAAGAGGTTCTTTCCAAATGAATCTAAACAGAAGGTCTTTTCAGGAACAGTAGATAAGACCTCACGTTTGTATGCTTCCACAATCCAGACTTTCATGGAGTGCTTTCAGCAGTTTTCTTGCGGAGACTTTGATGTTATAATATCTGATGAGGCTCACAGGTCAATATACAACAAGTGGAAAGAGGTATTCACATACTTTGATGCTATTGAGATAGGATTAACTGCTACTCCTTCAGATTTGATTGATAGAGACACTTTCAGGTTTTTTGATTGTCAAAGTGGTGTGCCAACTTATCTTTATAGTTACGAAGAGGCTGTAAAGGAAGGGTATCTTGTTGATTTTCAGGTTCACCTTGCTCAAACTCATTTTCAGATTGAGGGAATAAAACCTGAAGATGTGCCTAATGCTGTAAAGAAGAAAGTGTTAGAGGAAACAGGTATTGATGAAGAAGAACTGAATTTTGAAGGCACTGACATTGAGAAGAAAGTTATTGTTGTGGGCACGAATGAAGCCATTGTTAGGGAGTTCATGGATAACTGTGTGATGGATGAAACAGGAACTTTACCTGCTAAAACAATCTTGTTTGCTATTTCTAAGAAGCATGCTAAGAGGTTGTGGGAAGCTTTTGAAAAGCTCTATCCTCAATACAAGGGAAGGCTTGCAAGAGTTATAATTTCAGAAGATAGCAGAGCACAGCAATTAATTAGCGACTTTAAAAATGATGATTTTCCCAAGATTGCTATCTCAGTTGATATGCTTGATACAGGAATTGATGTTCCTGAAGTGTGCAATCTTGCTTTTGTTAAACCTGTTTTTTCTCAGATAAAATTTTGGCAGATGATAGGTAGAGGAACGAGAAGTGACCAGACCTGCAAGGATAAAAACAGGCATTGGTTGCCTAATCGTAAGAAAGAAGGTTTCTTGATTTTTGATTTTTGGAAGAACTTTGAATGGTTCAAGATGAATCCTGAAGGACGAGAAGCTAAGCCTGCTCAAGCTGTTCCCACCAAAATTTTTATTGTGAGGCTACAACAGTTAGATTATTTCTTGAAATCTAAAGACCCAAATTCTGAGCGTGTCAAAACAAAGATTGCTGAAGATATGAATAATCTGCCTTTGGATTCAGTGTCAATTAAAGAGCATTTGAGAGAGTTGGAGAAAACAAAGTCTCCTGATTTTTGGAATCTTGTTGGAATTAATCAGTTAGAATTTTTGAAGAGCAAGATAGCTCCACTAATGAGGTATAAAACTAACGTCAACATTAACGAAGCCTATTTCATGCTCAAAATTGAGCAATTGAGTTTGTCAATCATAAGGAACAATGCTGCAGATATAGAAAGATTTCGTGATGAGATAGGAGAATATCTGAACTGCCTTCCAACTACGATAAACGCTGTAAAAGAAAAACAATCTTTGTTGAATAAAGTCATTCTTGCTGATTTTTGGGAGAATATCTCCTATGAAGATGCCCAAATGATTGGAAAGGAGTTCACTCCTTTGATGAGGTATAAGCTCTCTGAACCAAGACCTACTATCACATTAAATATTGATGATGTCATTCAGGAAACAGGGATTATTGAATTTGGACCTCTACCTTCTTATGAGAATGTTAAAACTTACGTTCAGAAAGTCGAGGAAAGAATCAAGCAACTTGCTGATAAAGACCCAACAATACAGAAGATAAAAAAAGATGAAGTTTTGACTGAATATGACTTGATGAATCTTGAATGGACTCTAAATGGTCCTGAACTTTACGTTACAGAAGAGGTTCTGCAGAAAGCCTATAAACAAAGCAAAGGCACGCTCGTGCAATTTATCAAGAATGTATTGGGCATGTATAGTTTTCCTGACCCAAAAAAGAAGATTGCAGATGCTTTCAAAGCTTTTATGATTGAGAAGAATTATCTTAGTGCAGACCAAGTTAATTTCTTGAGGACGATTCAAACAGTCTTTACAAGAAAGCGTCACATCGAGTATAGTGACCTATTCGAGCCACCATTCACTAATTTTGGTGTAAATGCTCCTATTCCTTTATTCGAGGATGAAGACTTGAAGGAAGTCATACAAATATGCAACAATTTAGAGAGGGAATTGATAGTTGTTAGCTCCTGAACTCAAGGCACAGATTAACAAACTTTGGGACAAGTTTTGGTCAGGTGGAATCGCAAATCCACTAACTGCAATTGAGCAGATGTCCTATCTAATTTTTATCAAAAGGCTTGAGGACTTGGATTTAATCCATTCTAAGAGAGCTGCAGCACGTAAAGAACAGCACAACTCTGTCTTTGAAGGACATGAAGAGTGCAGGTGGTCGAGGTGGAAGCATCTAAACGCTGAAGCCATGTTAACGCATGTTCAGCAGGTCGTTTTTCCTTTCATAAAGAATTTACACAATGGGGACGATATTCTTTATTCTAAGTATATGAAAGATGCTGTTTTTGTGATTCCCAAGGCTTCTTTGCTGCAGGAAGCTGTTGCTATTATTGATGAGATGAATATTACTGAGAGAAATCAGGACACTCAGGGAGACATCTATGAATATCTTTTGAGTGAATTGAAAACTTCAGGTAAGAATGGGCAGTTCAGAACTCCAAGACACATTATTCGTATGATGATTGAGCTTGTAGACCCTGATATTGGACAGTCAATATGTGACCCTGCATGTGGAACAGCAGGTTTCCTAATTGCAGCCTATGAACACATCCTTAGAAAATACACAAGTGAGGACATAATCTCAGTTGAAGAGGATGGTTCAGTTCATAATCTTGTAGGTGATAAAATTGTTGAAAAGGCTCATTGGAACTTACTAAAGAGGGAGACCTTTTACGGTTTTGATTTTGACACCACGATGATTCGTATTGGACTTATGAATATGATTCTTCACGGCATAGAAAGACCCAATATACAATATTTTGATACGTTATCAAGAAAGTTTGAGCAAAAAGCACAATATGATATTGTTTTTGCTAATCCGCCGTTTGCAGGTTCAATAGATAAAAGTGACATTAATGATGCTTTCAAATTAAACACCAAAAAAACTGAGCTTTTGTTTTTAGAATTGTTCTACAATCTGCTTAGAATAGGTGGAAGGGCTGCAGTAATTGTTCCCAATGGAGTATTATTTGGTTCTTCAAGAGCACATAAACAGGGTAGGAAAATGCTATTAGAAAAGTGTCAGCTTGAAGCTGTAATTTCTATGCCTTCAGGAGTCTTTCAGCCATATGCAGGAGTTAGCACTGCAGTTTTAGTCTTTGTGAAAGGTGGAAAAACTGAGAGTGTCTGGTTTTATGAAATGCTAAAAGATGGATATAGTTTAGACCAAAAACGAGATTTCATGGATGGAAAAGGTGACATACCTGACATTGTAGAAAAATTTAAGAAACGTCTGGAATCAGAACAAAGCATACTTGTATCTTTTGAACAAATTAAACAGAATGCATACAATCTCTCTATCTCAAGATATAAAGAGATTAAATTTCAGGAAGTTGAATATGAAAATCCTGAAAAACTACTTGAAAAACTCCTTTCAAAGGAAACTGAAATTTTAGCTTCTATAAATGAATTAAAAAAGATGATAGAATGATTGAAGAAACCATTATGACCCATAAAAAAAGTCTTCTAAAAGAAGTTATAAATTCAATAGAAAATGGGTCAAGACCTAAGGGTGGAGTCAAGGGGATAAGAAATGGAGTTCCCAGCGTTGGTGCAGAACACCTTGATAGCAATGGTGGATTTGATTTCTCAAAAATAAAATTCATACCAACTGATTTTTATGATTCACTCAAAAGAGGGAAAATAGTTTATGAGGATGTTCTCATTGTCAAAGATGGTGCTACTACTGGAAAAACATCATTTATCAACAAGGATTTTCCTCATAGGGAAGCTGCGGTGAACGAGCATGTATTCATAATACGTGCCAATAAAAATAAAGCCCTTCCTGAGTTCCTTTTTTTCTTTATTTATTCAAAGCATGGTCAAATTCAGATACAAAAGAACTTTCATGGCTCTGCTCAAGGTGGGATTAATACTACATTTGTCGATAATTTTTGGATTCCAGTTCCACCTATCACAGAACAACGAAGGATAGTTAATATCTTACATAAAGTCCAACAACTCAAGCTAAAAAGAGAAAAAGCAAATCAGATGGCAAATAAGGTTCTTCAAGCAGTTTTCTTTCAAATGTTTGGAGATAAGTCATCCAATACTACAATTGGAAATGTTTCCGTCTTTGTTTCAAGTGGTTCTACACCATTAGGTGGAAAGAAAACATATCTTCCAGAAGGTGTGTTATTTATTCGTAGTCAAAATGTTCTTATGAATCAACTTAAGCTTGAAACTGCAGCTCATATTTCTGAAAAAACACATAAGAATATGGGTAGAACTTGGGTAAAGGACGGAGATGTTCTTCTCAATATTACAGGGGCTTCATTAGGCAGAGTAGCTTCATACAAAGGTGAAGACGACAAGGCAAATGTAAATCAACATGTTTGCATCATAAGGCTCGATAAATCACAAGCCCTTCCAGAATACATCGCTTTTTTTCTTTCAACACCTAATGCTCAGAAAGAAATTTGGACAATCCAAGCAGGTGCTTCAAGACAAGCGTTAAATTTCAAACAGGTCAAATCACTGAAACTATACTTGCCACCTTTGGAAAAACAAAAGGTTTTTGTTTCTATATTGACACAAATCAACAATTTAATAGAAAAACAGAAAAAATCATCTAATGAAATTCAAGCACTATTTAATTCCCTAATGTCCAAAGCATTCAAAGGTGAACTCGTATCTGAATTTCATTTGAAGAATAAAATTAGAGAAAAGATGTCTACTCACGAATCCACCATTTTACAAAGAAGGAATGGGGATTAACAGTATTGGAAAAGGAAAAATAGCCTTTAACATAACTCGTCAACATCTCCGTGTCTTACTACAAAAGCTTTGAAAGGGATAATTCCACCACCTAACAAGCACAACTGTAAGAATATTCTACGACATTGGAGACTAAGCCATCTCACAGAGTATTATATGTTTGACCCATTGCAACTATCCACCTACAGTGAATGGAGTGTTCAGGGTGCTTTTGCTAAAGCAGGACTGGCTATAGGTTCACAAAACGTAGACCAATACGTAAAAACTATCTGGCATAGTTATTTTCCTAAACTACTAAGACCAATAGAACAACTAACAAAATAGAACATAAGCACAAACAAATCACAGTTTTCCCTTTGTCGTCTTCTCAGTCTTAGTTCAATAGCAAGTTATGTGTAAGCTGAATTAGGCTTTCAGAAATAATAAAAGGTCTCAGTCTCGAATAGAATCTACCTTTGGCTATGGTATGTGCAAGCCTATGCTTTGGAAGACCCATCTCAGGATAAGCTTTGAAGTTTTGAGAAGATTAGAAATATCCCTGACACCTGAAGTTTCTCAAAAGTTCAAAGATGGAATAATAGCACCTGACAAATGGAAAGACTTCCCACATCGCCATGGAAAATCAGAGCAAATAAAGCAGTATCTAATGAAGTCAAGAAGATACTTCCTACAGGATGCCTATCCAAATGCCTTCTTTAATCTTGGAGTCGCTCTTCACTATATCCAAGACTCTCACACTTCCTTTGCTTCTTTCTATCCAAAACATCAGAGTTGGGAAGAAAGTATAGAATATTCCCATTTCACTTCTGACCTCAAAAAAACAATCAACTATTCGCTAAAAGACAAAGGATGGGAAAGGGAAAGATGTCTGAGGCTTGCTGAAGCTCTTTCTAAGAATGCTCAAGGGAGAGACAACACCTTATATTTGGCAACTTTATCAGGACATAAAGCATCAAAAAGTTTTGCTAAACCAATTATTGACCTCAATTTGGCACTCAGGGCAAGTTATGTTGTTATAGAATCAGTGCTTAGTTCTAAGAACTGTCCTGCCTTAGAAAACATCCTCAGAGCTGAGCTTTCAAATTATAAAGAACTTATGAGAACTGCTGAGGTAGAACTAACAAACAAAATTATTAGACTTTTCAATGAGAGAGAAGAGTTAGAAAAAAGTAAAGTGTCATCTACAGGATTAGTCTCTAAGATAAAGAATTGGATTTTGGGAATAAGAGTCAAACTCAAGGATTTAGCTGTAAACTCTAACTACAAAAGTTACACTCAAGAGAAGCATTTAGAGAAAGTGATTAGAGAATATCTAAAGGAAACAAATAGAGCTGTTGCTCCATACAGAGGATGGTATAATTTTCAAATTCCAAATTTAAATCCAAGTGTTGTCAACAAAGAGCTTCTTACAATTCAGGACGTTTCCATGGCTTTATGTGAAAATGAATCTACCCTAAAAGAGGGCTTAGCCAAGGTCAATCTATCAAGTTATCATGTTGGAAATATGGAATTGATTAGAAGAGCAGAGTTAGATAGATTTCTAAATAATTTTCCTGTAAATGGATTCACCAAATGCCCATGTGAGTCCATTAAATGTGTATAAATAAAGAAGAAATCTGGAAGTCCTTTCGCGCGCGCACGCGTAGCAGTATTCATCTCTGCAAATGAGGATGTTACCACGATAATATCTGCATGATTTGGCGTTGGCACCTTAGTAAGCTCGTGCAATTCAAATGGCAATCTCAGTAACAACAGGAATGTGGTCACTGACTCTTAAGGTAACTTCGTTCTTCAGCACATCGCAAGACTTAACTTGGTCAGCGATGTCATGGCTCACAAACAAGTGGTCATCTTGCCAAGGATATTTGACGCCCTTCCGAAAGAACGTTTGTTGCTCAGCATTATGAAACTTCCAAGTACAATCAAAGAAGACACTTTCGGCTAATCTCTCCAAGAAGGGACCATGACCATGTCCACGCCAAACCTTCTCCGCAAGTCTTGCGGTATTTAGGTCACCTCCCACGACAAATGAGTGGCTACCAACAAGGCGCTCAATCTCATCGAATATCTTATCAAGATATGGAAAAACCCGATTTCTTATAATAGGGGCATGAACACTCACTGCAGCAATCTTTCGTCCAGATGAAACTTCCATCAGTGCAGCAACCACTCGCGTCGGATATCCTTTGACCTGCAATTCTTTGAGTGGCATGCCTCTTGTGTAGAGAGCAGTTCCCCAACTCTGGTGGATTGGCTTGAACAATAGGTGCTCTTGTTCTCTCCGTTGTGGTGGACTTGCTTCCTGCAGTAGCGCCAGATCTGGTTTGATCTCATCCCTTAGATAAGCCCAGGCTTCATCATGACGGGACTGGTGTTGCCAGTAACCGAGGTTCCAAGTAATTACCTTCATTATTATCCTCTCTGATATACACTTAGAAATCCTTTTCTGCATGCATGTATCATGAGAGATTAAATAGATAACCAGAACTTATAGTACGTAAGGGTAACTGTATGAAGATTCTGGTAAGGAGCAAGGGTTCAAAAGAATGGAAATTCGCGGAATCTGTCAGAACTAAAGCTGAGTCAGAGCTTCAAAGATTGCTTGTTGAATCACCCTCACTTATTATGATTGATGAGATCCGAGAAGGAGTTTCACCTCTCATATTTGCTTTGAGTGAATTTGGGCTTCCTGGTTCGGGTGCCACGGATATACCCGCTTTCAGTTCTGAAGGTGACGTCGCAATTATAGAGTGCAAACTTGCTGCTAACCCGGAGAGCAAGCGAAAAGTCATAGGGCAGATACTGGAATATGCTGCATACCTGTGGCATATGGGTTATGAAGAGATTGATAGTCGTATCAAAAAATCAAATGGTAAAAGCCTGTCTGAACTGGTTGAAGAATCTGTAGCAGCAGGGTGGGATGAAGAGCTTTTTAGGAACGGGGTTAAGAAGTCATTAGATAGTGGCTCATTTGTCCTTGTTATCGTGGTAGATGAGATCAATGAAGAGCTAAGACGGATAATTCGATATGTCAATGAGTGTAGCCAGTCCGCATTTTCGTTGCACGCGTTGGAGATGAATAGATTTCAAGCCGACAAGACTGAGGTTCTGGTGCCCCATGTATACGGGATATCAGCAAAACCTCCGGCAGGCGAGCGGAAGGAAAAATGGACTGAGGAAAAATTCTTTGATGATCTTGGAAAGAGGAACTCACCTAACACTGTAAAAATTGCCCAAGTCGTATACAAGTGGAGTTTGGACACCGCAGACAGGATATGGTTTGGAACAGGCGCAAAAATTGGGTCGTTCACTTTTCACTATCTCAAGGAAGGTAAGACCATATCCGTTTTCACGATTTATTCAGATGGCAAGCTTATGATCAATTATGGTTGGCTATCAAGAAAGTTACCTTCGGAAACGTTGGAAAAGTTTCATGGAATGATACATAAGATACCGTCATTAAGACAAATCCCAAGTGATTTTTCAAAATGGCCCACTGTAAGAGTCGAAGCATTGAAGAACTTGGAGAATCTTGAGGAATTCAAGAAAGCTGTTGTTTGGTTGCGGAAAAGGCTCGAGTCGTAGTGTGCACTATATCAAGAATCTACTCGTATTTTTGGCTCATGTAGCGCACACTGCTAATAACGTTTGAGCTTCATTTCCATAGTCGGCTGAAAGTTTAAGCTATATACGTACACTGTTTGATTTGTTTGATGTTTAATCATTGACTCTAATTCTTGCGCAAGAACAAGGAATTCCCCCTCGAGTTTCTAAAGGGAGAACCCCAAGAGATTACCATCAAAACCAAGGGTCCGCAACCATGACCGTTAGGAGTTGTTCTTGCAGGAGTTTCTGCTGTGTTTTTTCCATCAAACATTTGATTTTCCATCAAACTGTTTGGAGATATTTTATTTTTTCATCAAACAGAAGTAATATATGTGTAGATTAACATCAATTTGTTTGAAAGAGTATGGAAATTAACATCAAACTATTAGAACAATGCCCAGAATTGTCCGACTACCAGAAGGATCTGATTAAACGTGTAGACGTTGATGGTGAAAGTCAAATATCAGTGGCGAGACTCTACAAGAAAAGTCGGTCTACTATATGTTCTCAACTCAAAAAAGCGAGAAAGAAGTTTGTGGGATGGATGAAAAAACATGAGTTGCCTGCTGAAGCCAACTTGGATAAATATGTGTTTGGACGCTTGAACAGAGGCGACTCGCCGAAAGTGATTATTGCAGATGCAGGACACAGTGATGAAATAATAAATTTGAGTGAAAAGTGGCGCAAACTTCATGACGATGATTATTGGGCTGCCAGGAATGTTCTAAACAATTACAGTCTAATGCAGGGGTTTGAAGAGGAAAAAAAACCATTAGCAAAAGCCGTGGAATCTCTAATTGATTGGTCAGAGGATGTTCATCAAGATTTGAATGAAAAGACAAGTGAAAATGAAAATCTTAAGCTTCAATTAGAGGACTTAACTAACAAGCTGTCGAATGCATCAAACGAATTAGATGAGGCCGAGGCAGAGATCGAAAGGCTCTCAAGACTAAAGAAATACGAAAAAATTTCTGAAGAAGAAAGGCAAGCTCTGCAAGCGAAGATTGATTCTATGAAGAGTGAAATCAGAGATTTGAAGTGGAAGATTGCAGAACTCGAGATGTCCAAGACTCGTTTAGAAAGAGAAGCGAATACACTCGACCGCGTTAAAGCTGACGTTGAAAGAGACATCAAAGACACTGTGTTAGAGTATCTGGCAAGCCTTCAACCGAATGATGTTCTAAAGCTTTACAATGCTGCAGTTATGGCGAAGATTCAGAAGACAATTATGCATTACTAACATCATAAAATCGCGACCTCGTATGCGGCATAAATTTGCATAGGTCAGTGTTAAGAATGTTAAGAACTCTGGAAGATGCGTCGAAGATGAAAACTTCAGCGATTTTGGCGGAAAAACCAGAGAAAAATACTGTGGACTTCTAAACACTAAAAAAGTCACCCCCATAATAGTCTGGGCTATTGTAGAATGACAAAAAGGCTTTTATTTCCATGTAAACGTTTACATATATGGTGTTCTAATGAAAGAACTCGTTTTCTCTATCCGTTTAACCAAAAAACAACGTGAACGCCTTGAAAAACTGTTAGAAAGTGTAAACGGAGATAATTTGAGTCAAAAGTTTAAAGCGTATTTGGACGTACAGACCGATACTCCAATGTCAGAAGAACGGGACAGAAAGTTCACGTTTACACCAAAACAGCGAGAAATTTATGAGGGAATTTTTAAACGCATGGATAATCTGGAGAGTTCATAGAAATATAATCATCTTATTTGCTTGGCGAACTTGTGAAAGACAAACATCTTGACCTTCATGGCCCATTAACGGATAAAGATCTTCTGGTTTATTATAGGTGGAAAAAGTCTGGACGATTCAAGGAAAAGGACTACTATATTTCGGAGCGATCACTGAGAATATTCGTCCATTGACTTAGCGCGCGCGCTATGTTGAGGCGTGAAATGAAAATCAAGTTCCTTTATCATAACGCCAAATTTAAATAAACCATTTCTGGTCTATTATTTGGTTTTCTCATGGAAGTTACGTGGGTTGGAAAAAATATCCTTCAAATTTCCCGCGGCGACAAGATTCAGGTTTTGAGCGGCTTCGGGGACCCCGAAAGCGACCAGATAAGAGCCACAAGAATACGCAACAAAAGCACGGGAAATTATTTTGAAAGCGATATCTATGGAATAGTGACACTACAAAAACCTATTAATTTCACTCCGTTTATAGTTGGATATGTAAAGTTTGTACATAGAACTGGAGGGAGTATTGTTTTTGAACTTGACGACACTGCTCCGCCGAGAGTATCGACTGTGCTTCGGGAATGCGAGAACTTCATCGACCCGAAACTCTATGAGCGTTGCAAAGACAAGGATTATCACGATGTTGTTACTAATGCTTTTCCAATTCTTGAGGATAGAATCCGTGAGAAGATAGGCGTCGATCCAAGTTATTCGGGGCAAAAATTGATAGATCATGCCTTCCATCCCAACACCGGGAAACTAATACTCGGAAAGATTTCAAGCGAAAGACAAGCACTCCATTTATTATTCAAAGGAGCAATCGGATTCTTGCGAAACCCACCTTCTCATCGCCTTGAAGAAGACGAAAGTGATATTGAATCTTTTGAAATTATCCTTATGATTGATCTATTGTTGAGAATTGTTGACAAAGCGAAGTTGCGAGGTTGACTACCCTATAGTTTTCCTATTTTTAGCGCGCGCGCGCGAATTAGAGTGGCACATTTATTTCCTTTTTTCCTCTACGTAGGTTTCACTGACGAAGAGGCCACATTCGCAGGTTCCTCGGTGGGCAATATCTTCCTTGTGATTCCGGCATGGACATATGTTATCTCTGTCCCCCTCAGGAATACTCTTTATCTCCCGACATGGGCAGTAGGCATATCCGTATTTTATCTTGTTACGCACCAGTCCTTCAATAATGTTTTTCACCACTACCTTGTCAGGGTTCAGAAAGATGGGGCTGCGCTTCGCGTATCTATTGACCATTCTCATAACAGAAGTTCGGATCCTCTCTTCATCCTTGGATGTTGTTCCCATGATTGTCACTGCATCCAACAATCTTATAACTGATTTGTATAAACACTCTTTCATCTGTTTGAGAGAGGACAACTATGAGAACCCTTAGAATTGGAGACTCTGCGCCAAGTTTCCGCTTGCCCGGTGTCGATGGAAGAGACTACAGTTTGCAGGACTTTAAGGATAAAGAAGTTGTTATAGTTATGTTCAGTTGCAACCATTGCCCCACAGTAAAAGCCTGTGAAAACAGGTTCATTGAACTTCAAGACGATTATGAGGGAAAGGGAGTGACGCTCATTGCTATCAACGCCAACGATGACAAAAAATATTCTGAAGACAGCTTCGAGAACATGAAGATCCGTGCGAAGGAGAAAGGTTTCAACTTCCCTTACCTTAGGGATGAAAGCCAGAAGGTAGCGAAAGCATACGGTGCTGAACGCACGCCTGAAGTATTCGTCTTTGACAGAAAACGGATTCTCCGCTACCACGGCCGGATTGACGACAACGTTCATGCGCCCGATCAAGTCCGTGAAACGTATCTGCGAGACGCCATTGATGCCATACTTGAGGGAAGGGCTGTTCCATTAGAAGAAACAGAACCTGTTGGCTGCACCATCAAATGGAAATGAAAAATGCGCAAGGAAGGTATACGACGAGGTTTCAAGGAATGGAAAATGAGAACATGAGGCAAGATTTCCATCGGATGACAGATAAGACACGTATGCCAACCGAAGAAGAAATTGAGAGTTTCATAGGAGAACGAGCGAAAGAAGCTTGGTCAGAGATAAGACAGTTCATCAAAGACTACTATAATGTTACACCGCGCGCGTCTTTTATGGAGCAAAGTATGGATGGACAATTCGTTACCGCAAAAGTGGAAAAACGCTGTGTTCGCTTTTCCCTGAAAAGGGCGGATTTACAGTTCTTATAGTTCTTGGCAAGAAAGAGTCCGAGAAAGCCCTTTCTATAAGAGATGAATTGAGTTCTAAAATCCGAAAGCTTTTAGGAGAGACTGAACAAACTCACGACGGACGCTGGCTATGGATTAGATTATTGACGGCAAGTGATACCGATGACATAAAAAAGCTTCTTCAAATAAAAAGAAAACCAAAGAAGACTTAAATCGGTGCATATTTGAGAAAAACTAAACAGAAACTTGAGGAGATGATGCGTTTATGAAGGTAAAAAAGAGTCCTTGGACTGCCTTGTTTCCTTGCCCAGTTGTTCTTGTTACTTGCATAGATTCGAATGGAAAGCCTAACATAATCACTTTGGCATGGGTGGGGACAGTCTGTTCTGACCCACCTACCTTAGGTTTGGGTATCCGTCCTCATAGACACTCTTATGGTCTAATTGAAGCATCTGGAGAGTTCGTTGTTAATATTCCGACCAGCGACATTTTGGAGAAGACAGACTTCTGCGGGATGGCCTCAGGTAGAGATATAGATAAGTTCTCCGAAACGGAACTTACGCCCGAGCCTGCGGAAAGGGTCAAGCCCCCACTGATTCGAGAATGCCCAGTGAACATCGAATGTGTTGTTAAGAAGAAAATTCCTGTAGGTGTCCACCATCTGTTTCTTGGCGAGATTGTGTCTGTTCATGTGGACAAAGACATTCTAAATGAAAAAGGAAGAATTAACTTCGGCAAAATATCCCCTTTCGTCTATAATCAAGGAGAATACTGGAGCCTCCACCGGAGAATAGGTATATATGGATTCTCGAAAAAACGATGAAAGAGAAGAGCAGAATAGCGCGCGCGCTGCGCGTCTTGGATCTTGATAAATACTAAAACCTTATTTTCTTTCACGTATGCCCAGCTAACACAGCTCGGTATTAGTTATAATACTCATTACGACCGGTTTTTCATAATCGAGGAGAATTGTTTCGATTGAGTATTCCTTACCATTCATGTTGATTTTATCATTTAACCGCATTTTCTTGAAAGTAGACGATATAATCGTGAAGAGTTGGGAATGCTTTGAGCTCTTATCGACTACACGAGAAATAGGGATATCTCTGTATGAAGCTCCTTTAGAAATATCCCAGCCTTTTGTAATAACTTTGCCATTTGATATAGACGATTTAAAAATTATGCAATCCCACAGTGGAACATCGTTGATTACCTTCAATCTAAGCACGTCGAACGAAACTTGGTATAGGCTGCTAAGATATCGAATGGCACTTATTGATGGTCGCGGGCAATCCTTGTGGATTGTTTCGCGGATTGAAGCCGACGGAAGGAGAATTTCTCTTGCAATTGCACATGAAAATTCCTCCTCAACCCAATAACTTGATTTTTGATATTGAAATTCTCTCCTGGGCGGATCAGTATCAATGTTGAAAAAGAAAGTATGCCCTATCTCATGAGCACAGGCAAATCTTTTTTGAAATGGGTGCCTGCTGGATTTTATTTTTATCACAAAACCGCCAATTTCAGGGATTAGGAAAGCATTGACTTTAGACAATTCAGCTTCCACGATTTTCTTGATTCTCCTCTTAGGAGCAAGCAGTTCAGGTTTGAAGGGCATGCTCTGGTTGGTTTCTTCTAAGAGATCATCCACAATTGAAAAAAGGGCTTTCCTCAACTCCCTTTTGATCAGCTCTCGAGAAGCGCGGTAGAGCCCCGGCCCTAAGTACTTGTCTCTGGCCCATAGTAATGCAGGGTCAAGACTGCGCTCTCGGGTCATCCAAATCTACTCCATCCTGATATTGGCAATTTGAAGACAGAAATCGGTATAAGACAATATTTTGTTAGGCTCATCTCCACGTGTAGGCAATTTCGACTTTACAGCCTTCACCTCGTCAGCAAAGAGTCTTTGAGCTGTTGGATGCTCCCTTTGCCACCTCTCAGCGTATCTATCAATGTAGTGGATATGCGGCCTAACGTGGTATTTCTCAGAAGCGCTTGGAAGACCGAATATTTCTTCACAATCTCCATTTATATAAGCGCGTTCAATTTCTGGGGTTTCAGGATCCACAAGAACATACATTTTCCAAAGTTCTTTATGCTTGTCAGTTATTGATGTTTTTATTTCACCCTGAATTCTCGGATCCCCTATATCTTTCAAAGGGCTTATGTCTTTACCCCAGTCGACTAATGTTTCAATTTCTTTTAAACCCATTTTTCCTCCTGGGCAATATATGACTATCGATCCAGGATGTTGTTGGACCTTAGTTGAACTCGAACTCATTTTTTCTAATGTTTGCTCCATCTGGTATCTTAGGTCCGGGCGCGTAAGATTCGCTATTATGTCGTCTTTCTTTTGCGCCTCCTTTTGAGTGATTCCTTCTTCACTGTAAGTTAGATCATAGACAATCTTGTAGAGTTTTCTCTCGCGTATGTGACCTGTTAAGTGCTTTGCTATATCGTTACCCTTAGAAATCAAAAATTCGAGCAATGTATCATCGTCCATCTTGTATAGCATATCAGATGACAGTGTGCCATCCTGAACCATCGCATTCACAGCTGAAATTAGCATTGCTGAGGCTATCATCTTTGTGTGATGATAGTAAATTTTCTCTGCTAAGGAATAGCGCAACCTAAGAAGGTCCATTAACTCCGAAAGAACATCCCTGCGAATCTCTTTTGTTCTGGGCTTAATAAGTCTTAGAACAAGCCTGTATTGACCATTGGACTTTCTGATGTGAAGGTATGACAAGACCCTTTCATCATAGCTACCTGATATACCAGTGAAATAGGGGTCCCTTTTACTATAATCGAGGAGATCGGCACAAAGTGTGTTTCCCACAATATCTGCAATGTATGGTCTTGATAACTTTTGGGGCTTCTCTAACTCAATGCATTGGAGTGTTTCCCTCACTTCCTTTAACACATTCTGAGGGGTGAATCTTTTTTGTCCAAGCTTTGAAAGAGCTTGCAGTGTTGGAAAATTGAGTATTATTTTTCCAATTTCTGACCCGTGACCCAAGAAGTGTTCGATCCGACTGTCTTCCCACTGAAATTCAAACAATCCTCCTTCATCCTCTAATGTGTGACCGAAAGGAATGTTTCCAGAATCGTGGAGCAAGGCACATAATCTAATTATAAAACGATCTGGGTTTTCGATCTTGAAGTCTGCGTAAGGATTTTTATTAATCTTTTCAATCATACACTCAGCCATGAACAATGTTCCGATGGAATGTTCAAATCTGTTATGATTTGCACTTGGGTAAACTAAGTTTGTAAGTCCGAGTTGTTTCAATCTACGAAGTCTTTGAAAATTAAGCGTGTCCAGAATCATTGTCTCTAAATGAGTTACATAGATGTCTTTATGAACGGCGTCCCGTATGGTCTTGTGGGGAGCCAAAAGTTGTTCAACCAACCTATTGACACGTTGTTCATCAGAGCGCGCGCTTTCAGATAGTTTTCTAAGTTCATTAACATATATTTTTGTTATTTCGTCATCTGGATCAAACCTATGAACTTCAAGTGCATACTCTTTTGCTGTCTTTCCATCAGGCCCTCTTCTTGTAATCTTCTCGGCTATTTTAGCTAATGCCTTATAGAGTGCTATGCCTGTTAGTCCCCTCACATCGTCATACTTATCTAAGTTGTTGCCCATTTTCCAGAAGTATGTTTTGCCAGAGAACCCGCTTACATTTTCTACAACCTCTTCACTTGAGCGAATCTCTCTTTTTCTAAGGGTCTCCAGATCGGATTCGCGGCTTTTTGGATCTAACTTCAAAAATACACCTTTTACTTTTCCGCCAGGTTGCAGAGTGCAAGTAGGTGCACCAAACCTTCGAGTTGAGATCCAAGTCCAATCTCTATGCCGGCCTGGAAGCTCGCCAATCTTTTCGTCAATAGGCTTAATGCTGGATCTGTCCCAAATCAAAGAACCATAACCAAAGACCCAAACCTCTTTGTCGTCCATGCCAGAGACACTTCTTGTCAGTTGGTTTCCCCTTATATAATATCGAAGCCCGCATAAAAGTTTGCGCGCGCTGATGTACACCAAAAATTGACATCATTACTCGGTGAGTTAATGGCTCAAACAAGCAAGATGCAGATATACCAAGACGCAATAGAAGCCATGCTCAGCCAATCGGTGATATTGCCGCCTGAGCTGCTTGTTGAAATTGAGAGCTTCATAGAAGAAAACAAGCAGTTAGGCTACACGACAAGGGAGGAGTATGAGAAGCTTGATGCTGCTGTAAAAGAGATGAACAGCGCGCGCTTCCTCGGTTGATAGCACGCGCATTAATGACAAAGAAGACTAAATTTAAGTGTTGAGAGTTGATAGCGTTACACTTGGGAATGTTATGAGCAACACTCTGAAGGACGATTTTCTGAAGCTTTGGGAGTTTTTTGCATGGCTTGATGAAGCCAGATTCAATGTAGGTTATGTCCAATCAGAGAGAGTTCGCGAACAGTGGTTTCATAGATTTAGCAAAGCTTGGAAGAAATGCGGAGTAAATATCAATTCAAAGGGTCTGGAGTCACACGACATTATTCTTGGCCATTGGTTGACATACATCTTTGACTATGCGATGCCTGCAGAAAGAGTCTGGATGAAAGCATTTCCAATTATGGCGTATGTGGCTTACCGTTTTCGCAGAGGGGTAAGTTGGAAAAAGATAATTGAAGAACACATTAGACCAATACGGAGTGATGGCAAGAAGAACTACGAATTTTATATTAAAGGACCAAAAAACGAACAGCAATTCAAACATAGATTTGGAGCACATCATAAGTTAAATGACAATGTGAGAAGAACGCTCAAGGAATTGGAAAGAAAGTTTAACAGAGATTTAGTCACTTTCATGTTGGAGAAATCGAAGGACTCACCTGATAATCGATGGATCAGAGATGTAGCACGCGGACTCCACAGCCTGACGTACAAATCAAATGGAGAAAAGCAACAATTTTGGCACAAACGAACTTGGTCCGCTTTCAGAGACTATCTCAAAGATCCCTTCTGCAGAGATTATATCTGCAAAGCCTTGATACAACATGAAGGTAAATATTCCGCACACGTCTTAGAGAGATGGAGAAAACCCGAACCTTTCCTTGATCAGCTCGAATTACCAGGAGACATATGGAACATCAGGTTTTTTGAGAAAATACATGAAAGTTATGTACAACCTCTTATGCCTACGCAATACAAAAGAATAAAGAGCGCTCCTAAGGCAATCAGAATTCTCTATCAAAATGTCCTGCATGATGAAGCAAAGAAGAGAAAGCTTTACCCTGAGCAATTTGATGCAACATATGATTTCGCACGGCTTTGCGGAGATGAATTTTGTAATATTTGCCCATTGAGCCCACATGATGTAAGTGAATTATGCATAGGAAATCTTGAAAGTGCGCAAGAAAAATATTGTCCATTGCTTCTATCAGCTTGTCGTTATTTCATGAGATGTCAGCCAGATAATTGTCCGATACTCTGTAAACGTACTCGTGGATTATGCCTACAACCACACTTGCCTTAAGGCCTTATTCCTCAAGGGCGAGATTAGCGCACGCGCAACCCGGATGTGGATGAAGTCGCCTGCGCTATAGAAGGGCATATATCTCTCTTGCTGCTTCATAGCCACGCGTTGAACAAATACCACATACGCTACCCTGCAGTAAAACAAGTGTTTACGGTTTCTACAAGGTTCTTTAGCACTTATCGTTTGCCAACACGCTTCGTTTTCTCAAAAACGGATGCAAAAACCTTAAACAAAAGTCTCTTCCTGGGTTGGAGGTTTCAGCTTTTTACTCAGCCTTCTGAATCTCAACCGCGCGCGCGCTGAAATGGATAGAAAAGAACGTGTTAGTGCGTGTATTTGGATGTGTTTTTTCTGCTTATAATAAACCAGAATATCTTTATCCGTTAATGGGCCAGAAGGTCAAGATGTTTGTCTTTCACAAGTTCGCCAAGCAAATAAGATGATTATATTTCTATGAACTCTCCAAATTATCCATGCGTCTAAGAATTCCCTCATAAATTTCTCGCTGTTTTGCGCGCGCGGCTCAGAGAAGTTATAATCTGGAAACAAATTCTTGAATTACAATATCAATGGGTAGTATTGATTCATGAAATTTTATAAGCGCGCGCGCTTTATAACTTTTTGAGTACAATAGAAAAAAGGTAATCGTATGAATACTGAGCAACTAATCAAGAAATTGAGAGAATCTAATCTTTACGCAGAGTGTCCGTGTGGCGGCGAGTTCAAACTATCCAGATCAATCTTATTTAACGGAACAAAACCCTTTCCCGAGAAAGCGTTGGAAATTCAAAAACGCCTTAAAAAAGAACTAAAAGACCGTGAAGACAAGCTCAAGAAAAGAAGGAAATTGGCGACTAAGAAGGCCCAGATCACAACAAAAGCAGTTAATATTGGGAAAAACCTTGAAAAGGTGCTGCCAACTATGAGGGATTTCAAGTGGACTATACCCGATTCCAAATTCTTAGGAGATCCAATCGATTTGATAGTTTTCAATGGTCTTTCCGTAAATAAGGTGAAATCCATAAATTTCATCGAAGTAAAAAGTGGGAAAGCACGTTTGAATAAACGTCAAGAAGCGATAAGAGATGCGATCGAAGAACAAAAAGTATCTTACAAGGTGTATAAATGACAGCCTTGTTTGGAGAATTTCAGCAATTCAGAAGAATTCTTTGTGTTTGCCCTATTTGCGGAGATCTTGTAAGAGTATCTGATCTACGTCTAAAAACCAAAGGCACTGCTGTTCGAACGTGGCTTGATGATTTTGAAATAAAAAAACAAAGATTATCCAAGAAAGAAGAACTATTTGGAGAAAAAGAAGAAAAACTTAGAGAAAAAGCTCGAGAAAAAGGAAGGAAAGAGGCCGAAAAAGTTTTTCGTAGAGCAATATGTCCATCTTTGAAAGCCCTAAAATTAGATCCTTTTGACGTGAAGCCGATTCTACACCCTATCGATTTTGTGGTGTTTAAAGGTATGAATAAGGAAGGATCAGTAAGTGACATCATGTTATTGTCCAAACCTTATAGTTGCCCATCACTAAATTTGATTAGACGCGACATCAAAATTGCAGTGTCAAAGAACAGATATGATTGGCAAGTTGCCAGAATAGATGAAAAAGGAAATATTAAGTTTGAATAAATGCGCGCGCGTTGGTTGAGGGAGAGTGAAGCATAATGGATGCAAAGAAATTCGATCTTAACATCGAAAAAATATTGGAAGATTGGGAAGTATACCATGCCATAAGAGAAGTAATAGCAAATGCCATAGACGAGGAAATCTTGACTGGTACAAAAAAGATAGAGATCTTTAAAGATAAGAAAAGGCGATGGCACATTAGAGATTTTGGACGTGGATTAAGATACGCGCATTTAACCCAAAAAGAAGATGAAGAAAAACTAAAAAATCCCAACGTTATTGGAAAGTTTGGTATCGGATTAAAAGACGCTCTTGCTACATTTGATAGAAAGGAGATAAGGGTATCTATTAAATCCCGTCATGAAGACATAACACTTGGAAAATCGGAGAAACATGATTTTGAAGATGTAATAACATTACACGCATATATTCATCCTCCTTCAGATCCAAACTTCATTGGAACAGAATTCGTTTTAGAAGGCTGCACTGGTAAAGACATTGAAAAAGCAAAGGATTTGTTTTTGAGATTCTCTGGAGAAAAAACTCTCGAACGAACACAATATGGTGAAGTTTTGGAGAAAAAGGAGGAGACAGCCAGAATCTATGTCAACGGTGTTAAAGTTGCGAAAGAAGAAAACTTCATCTTTTCTTATAACATAACATCCCTCACGAAAGCTATCCGTAGAGCATTAAACAGGGAAAGAACCAACGTGGGTAGGAGTGCTTATTCTGAAAGAGTAAAATCTATCCTCCTTTCGTGCAAAAGCAAAATCATTGCAAAAAGCTTGGTTAATGACTTAAAGGGTTATCAGGACGGAACGCTTCATGACGAACTTAAATGGACGGATGTTAGCGTTCATGCATGTAAGTTGCTGAACTCTCTTGAAAAGGTTGTTTTCTTTACACCCGAGGAACTTATGTATGCAACAGATATGGTTGATAAAGCAAGAAGCGATGGATACGAGATAGTTACTATACCTGAAAATGTAAACGAAAAGATTAGAGGGTTGCGTGATGTTTCAGGTAATCTAATCAGAGACATGAATCAGTTCAGGAGAGAATGGAACGAGAGCTTTGAGTTTAAATTTATTGACGAAAAAGATATGATCCCAAAAGAAAGAGAAATTTTCAGACTGACTGATGCAATTTTGAGTTTTGTGGGGGGTAAACCCGGAAAAGTTAGAGAAATAAGGATATCAGAAACAATGAGAATGGAATCACATTCTTTTGCAGAAGCCGCAGGATTATGGGAGGAAACAACAGGAAGGATAATTGTTAAACGTGATCAGCTTAGAAGTCTTAGGGGTTATGCCGGAACTTTATTGCACGAGATCGCCCATGTTAAGAGCGGAGCCTCAGACATTAACAGAGATTTTGAACAGCAGTTGACTTCTTTGATCGGGACTATAATCGCAAAAACGATGATAGATGCGCGCACACACTAAAATGTAATCTTCAGTATGCATTAATGTAATTATGGCTTGATTTGAGACGGTCAAGGTATGTGATGGGGAGATTTTATTTATTGAACTAATCATTACTAAAGGAAGGGAAGGTCGCTTATGGCAGTACATGTCTCTGCCCGATTGGCATGGCACGATAGTGGTTGGAATGGATGCATCTATGAGTCTCCACTTTCTAACACGTCATGCATGGTGCATGAATACATCCTCGATGGTCGAGACGATCTGAGATGAGACCTTTGAGATTCTTCTTGTTTTCGAAAATACCTTTTCAGGTCACTAACCCTATTGCATTAATCGAATCCTATTGCTTTCAAACCGATTTCTATTCCAACTTCGACATAATCCCACTCGGAGAAAAGAGGATTGAGGATGTAAATAAAATTGGAGCTCGAATAAGCAAAGAACTCCTTAACAAATGCTCTGAGCGTATGAGCCATGAAATCAATCCTGAAAATTTAGGGATCTTTCATTATGATTTGGATGGGTTCTTAGGTTTAGACACTGATGACAGGAACAGACAAATTACCGATTTCAATGAGAAAGCAGTTAAGAAGCTGCTCAGGATCAGTGGAATTCGTTTATCAAAGGCCACAAAGATCTTGCACACACTTCATCCAAGGATCATACCAATGATTGATAATCCACTTCAAGATTTGTATCGCGAAGAAATCGATGAAGACTGGACAGAGGGAAACCGTATGATTTTCGTTGATTACTACAAAAACTTCGAAAAAGAGGACAATTGGAAAAATCTTGGCGAGATCCACAAGATCATTAGCAAAATGGGCCATGGTCTAACCAAAGTGAGGGTTTTCGACATTCTCTGGTGGTCATTTCTAAAAGCTAAAAGGCTTAAAGAAAAGCAACGAAAAATACAATGGTCTACAATCAAATGGCAAAATCTGCAGTGCGCGCAGCATAACTACTAATTGTAGGATGTCGAATTATGAATCGTATCGCGCGCGCTATCGCGTTAACTGTCGGGTGATGACTTGCCTCATTCATTTAGTTCATGCTCACGAACAACGGTGTTGTAGTCTCGTTTGTCATGTATTTTTGTGACGCTTCCCTGCAAATATGAACCATAATTTTCGTTGTTAGGAACAAAGTGTACCTTTCCTCTTAAGCGTTCTATTGGTAAAGGTTTAGCCCACATGTCGATGGTATCTTTTCTTAAGAATACCCCCTGTTCCCAATCCAAATACTCTTCATGAGTGATATTTTTCGATTCCTCAGAGGTTAGCGATCTGAAACGCGAATCCAAAACACAGGTTCCAAGAAAGCAATGTCCTTCTTTTCCGACCAGATAAAAGATAATAAAATCTCCCGCTTTTAAATGAGCAACGTTTGGTGCTCTTCTTCCAGTTTTAGTGAACTCTTTAAGCCCCCAAAAGCATTCAGGCATACGGTGTTTATAGATTTCAATACCTTTTCTGCCATATTTTTCGTTTTCATCATTTGCTGCTTTGAAAATCCAGTAATTTACCATTTGGGTTCTCCCAAGAACAGTATGATAGTATGTTGTCTTAAGATTTTTCGCATGCATGCAGCGGGGACAACCGAAAAAATCGGAAAAGCTGTTGGTCGGAACAGGTGAAACAAAAAGTGGGTTTAAGTTCAAAGTATGGAAAACCCAGGAGCGCGCGCTAAACTATTTGATTTATGCGTAGACACAGTTTTATTAGGAGACAGATAAAGGATAGTTTATGATGAGTCGTTTTTCCCAATCCGAAGCAGACAAAGGTAGTCAGAAATGGATTCAAAAGCTTGTCAACCAAAAATCAGACCTCCTGAACACGCATATTAAACGAAATCTGAATTTTCCGGAAGACGAAGATATTAAATGGCTTTCACCCTTGAAAACCGATAAGTATTCGGAGTATTATGGTCAGTCTTTCTTAAACTTGCTTGGCGTGGAGTTGCAGAAAGTTCCTCTATCGAGTTTCTGGCCTAAACGGGGCCCACAATGGGACGCTCTTGGAAAGAGTTCACGTGGAAAGCTGCTCCTGGTTGAAGCAAAATCGCATATTCCGGAACTGATTTCAACAATGCAAGCAAAAGACGAAAATTCGGTGAAAAGAATCCGCAGAAGCCTTGAGGAGACAACACACTTCTTAAATGCAAACCCTGAAATCAACTGGTCTCACTCTTTCTATCAATACACAAATAGACTGGCCCATCTTTACCTATTGAGACAGAACGACCTGCCTGCATACCTTATCCTTGTCTATTTCATAAACGACGTAGAAATGAAGGGGCCTACAACAATCGAAGAGTGGAAAGGTGCAAAAAAGCTGCTACGTTCATACTTGGGAATTGGAAGGCATAAACTGCAGAAGTTCATCACTGATGTGTTCATTGACGTAGGCTGTCTTGAATGATACGTGTGCAATGAAGTGCAAGACCTTTGTCACTCCGTCCATCCGTGCGCGCGCCATCTACTTATGTTGGTCTTCAAAACTATACATGGAAAAAGGTTTTTTGAAACGCTTTATGGTTCCCACAAAAGCGATTTCACAGTTCTTTTCTCTCAGTTTTTTTCTAACTTCGCTAACGAATGTGTTCCAAGCGGGGAGAATAATATTTTCGTATTCATAGGGGGAAACATTCTTCAAATAGGCCGTGGCACTGGGATCATATAATTTTTCAGGCTCTATACGCTTTATATCCGGTTTTTGTTGAACTAATAATTCTTCAATCTGCTTCAACGATTTTTCGCGGTCAATTCCTTCTGGAGTAATGTAGTATCTTTTATAGGCACCAATATTTGTGGTTGCAACATATTCGTCTTCAACTAAGCTCTGTAATCGATTCTTCAATGGGTTAGTGCCCATCTCTGTTTCACGGCGCAATTCTCTAAACCCCATGATTGGTTGCTTCTTGTCTTCCACTGCTCTCTTATGAAGCGTTTCCAAAATTGAACGCTTTCGCTTTTTCCAGTCTATCAATCGCATTTTTTCATCCTCAAAACTGTTACTATTCCACTAAAGTGTTACTGAATGAGGAACACCTTATAAAGATTACTCAAAACTATGTAATAGTAGAGGTGCAAAAAATGGATCCTTTAAAGATTGTAAAAATTTCAAGTAATGACGGCACGCCTTTGATTTATTTACCAAAGCGAGTAAGAGAACGCTTGAACTTTCAAAAAGGCGATAATGTGATTTTGTATGCAGACGGGAACCGTTTGGTGGTCGAAAAGATTCAGTGAAGCAAATGAGAAAAGACGTGAAGAAAGAGCTTGCTAATGAAGATGCCAGCGAGCGAGCCACAATGACTAAGCCAAAAAACCGAAAAATCCCTACCAAGAGCCATGGTATAGCAGTTGATGAGAATGTTGCTATCAGAGGTTCCGTGGCTTGCTATACTATAAGTAAGCTGGAACAAAGATTTGGTTTTAAATTTAGCGAGAAGATGCAAACTAATGATAGGATTAGTAAATGGGTGAGGATGAAGGAGAAGGAGTTAGCGAAGAAATATGGAAGTTCTACTTGTGAGTTTCATGAGATGCTTGTTCTTTCTGTAGTTCTTGCTGATGAAGGAATTAAAGAGTTTCTTATTTTGTCTCCTTCTGTTAATTTCTATGCGCAACCTGTTCTTGTTCGTCGTGTTGAAAAGCGTAGAAGAAAGATGGTCCAAGATGTTGAAGAGGAAGTCGTTGAACCTGTTGTAGCGGAGCCGCGTTGTGATTTTTGTCAGAAGCCTTTGGTTGCTCGGTTTCGTAGTGTGAAGATTGGAAAAATTATGGCTGCATGTGATTTTCATACAAAGCAGTTGCGCAAACGTCCTGATTGGGTTGAAGTTCAGAAGGCTGAGTAGACATGCTGAAAGCTCCAAGCGTAGGGAAAAGATTTTTGTCTAAGGGTTTAATACGACTTTAGCGCGCGCTAATACCACCTCATATTCACATCTTCACTTCTTTCAACCCTTGGCTTGAGGTCGAGGTCCTTCAATAAAGGACACCGTGTGCGCGGAGTGACACCAGGCCTACAGCCTTTTACATTCATGCTGCTGGAACCTTAGCGCGCTCGGATACACACGCGAAGGAATAGCTAACCGAACCATCTCACGAAAGTTAACACCTCAGCCTATCCCACCATGCGCAACACATTTATTTGCTCATACGCATACTTACCATGGTAGTTTGTGGTCATATGAAAATAAAAGGTAAAAAAGCTCAGGTACAAATAACTTTACCACCAGAATTGGTGAAAAAATCCCGTAAATACGGTTTAAATATTTCTAAGATTGCTGAAAACGCCTTAAAATCATACATAGAACGCTTGGAACGCCCTAAAACAGAAACAAATACCCAAGGGAGTTTTCTTAGTGAAGGTTCTTTTACAAAAGAAAGTTCTTGGTGCGGCCGCCGAGATTTGAACCCGGGTCGTCAGCGTGGCAGGCTGATGTCCTAAACCAAACTAGACTACGGCCGCTCCTATCTTCAGTAGAGCTTACGTTTTTTAAAAGATTTTGGTCATGTTTGCTTAGGTCATCGTCAACAGTTGCTCTTAACATATCCTAAACTTTGTCTATAGTGTATGATTCAGATTTCTTTCCCTCGTTCATTCTTCTCCAGTTTGCGTATGATTTCTAGTGCTTCGTCTATCACCCTTATTTTGTTTGAGATTTTTCCGAAGTATTTTTGAAAGTTGAGGGCTCTCAGCACCGCTATGCCTTTTTCTGTGATAGCATATGGCGTTCTCTTTTCTGATTTCCTTTCTTCCACGAGTCTGTTCTTTATCAGAAAGTCTAGATGTTGCCTAAGAATCGTGCACTCTATATTGATTTCATATGCTATGTGGTCAAGGGTTAACGGCTTATTCACAAGGGCTTCCAGAATATCGATGTACGACTCGAGCTTTGACTTTCGCATTTGTATGCACCTTCTTTAAGGTTTCGTCTAAAGTGGATAAATCGCTTGTGAATTCTGAATCTTTAGCAGTCAAATCAATTAGAAACACGAGTAGAAGCACTCACATGAAGCGTATAGAATGTTTGTGAAGCGGAATCAAAAAAGGGCTAAAGTTTGTTATAGTCACGTTGTAAGATTGTGATCTCACGGACTGAACTTTTGCTTTTAAATTCTCGTTCTCTTTTCTGAAGACTCTGCATTATCAGTGGTGAAGTTTTTGATTCTTTCCGAGAGTTTCTCAATGTCGTAATCAGCTTTCATGTCCTCTCTCCAGTCCTTCGGAAGCTTCTGCTTAAACCTTCCAGCAGCACGTCCATCCATCATCACTATTACCCCTTTATCCTCAGGACTACGTAGCAACCTTCCAGCAGACTGGGCTAAAGCATTCAAACAGGGAATGCCATTCGCATATTCCATGGCTTTGTTCCCAAATTTCTCTCTAAAATACTTAACTAGAACTGTTTGCAGTTCAGTTCGCTTGGGATAAGGCAAACCAACTGCTATTACAGCTGAAAGCAACGATCTACCGCCCATGGACATGTCAACACCCTCGCTTATCTTGCCCCTAGCAACTCCGAAAACAACACATTGGTCATTAGACTTCAAAAACCGCAGCAAATCAACAATCTTAGTATGTCTCTTCTCAAGAATGAAAGGCAAATCAAAGTTTGCAGCATTCACAACTTCGTGCATTATCGCATAAGACGGAAAATAAACAGCGACTCTGCCCTTAATCTGTCCGATAATCCTTTCCAGATGATCAGCAATTCTCTTCCACTGGGCTTCACTACGCTTTTCAAACTTTGTTGTAACAGACAAATCAACAACAATAAGCCTGTTCTCACGCGGAAAAGGACTTGGAATCTCAACGCTTTCACAACGACTTTTCTCAATACCCAGAACATCAACGTAATAATCAGTGTGCCAAAGGGTTCCAGACATGAGTACTGCAGAACGAAGCTCGTTAATGACGCTTGCAGCCAAAGCAGGGTCAAGACATCTAATCCCAAGCCTTGCACGGCGTCTTTTATCCCTGTCAACCTCAACCTTCATGTACCGAGCGTAACTCGAGCCTACTGCACTAACCCAGTGTGAAAGGAAATCGGCGCATCTGGACAGATAGGAGATTGGGTTTCTACCCACTTGAGACCTTTTGTAACGAATAGTTTCTCCCAGTTCTGAGAGTTCAGAAATGATTTCAAGCAGCTTATCAGCGTTGACGCTTAACGTTTCCAACAATGGCTTGACTATTTCACGGGTTCCTATAACATGTTCAACACCGAACCCGAATTCTACATGTACTTTTTTTCCAAGCTTGACTAACACATCATACAAAGTTTCCAAAAAACCGAAATCATCGACACCAAAAACTTCAACCTCTCTCTGGGCTCGCTCAACAGATGTTGACGAAAGCTCATCTGAAAGGATACCAGCAGCATAATATGGCAAACTGTGAGCTTCATCAAGAATGCAGTTTACATTCTCCACTTTTATTCCTGCTCTTCCAAAAATCGAGTTCCTAACAGAGTCAACCAAAATGTAATTGTAGTTGCCAACAATGATGTCAGCATACTTTGCGAGAACCTTAGTAACCTCATAAGGACAAAGACGTTCATCAACACTTATCTTATACACTTCATCTGGAAGCAAGGGACCAGTTTTCTTAATCTTGTCAACAGCATTGTAGGCACGCCAACTCAGCATCCTTCCTTTGTAAGTCCTCTCATAATACTCACAAGTATTCCCAAACGTGCCATCCTTCAAGTTTCTGCAATATTGAAGAAAACCGCGATAGCTTATGTTCCTGAACCTTGTATTCTCTCGCACATATGGACACATTCCCATCTTGCTCTTGAAAATAGACGCAACAAAGTTAATGCCTGAATATTCCTTGATTCTCTTAAGTTCCCTACAATAGATTTCAAGCTGATTCCGCGTTCTAGTCAGCGCAAAAAGCCGGCCAACAGAGTCATCCAATTCTTTTGCCATGAAAAACGCTGTCAAAACAGAAATGGATTTTCCAGTGCCACATGGAGAGGAAAGCAACCCAATCTTTCTATTCTTAATGACGTTAAAAGCAAAGTCTATCGCATCACGTTGGAAAGGACGAAGATCATCGTAAGGAAAGAATCTTTCAACGCCAGATTTGCCTTTTTTCTGAACTCGCCTCGAAGACTGTTCAACAACAACATGTTTTTTTCTTAAAAAACTCCCACATTCCCTGCAAAAGAGACTGTTCTGGTAATCCTCAACAGAATGAACAGCACCGCAACGGGGACAAACATACCTTATGTTCGAGGCAATTATTCCAAACCTAAATAGCAGATAGAAAGGGGTAATCATAACCTTTTCTAGGCTTTAGCACGAAACTCATTTGGAATCGCGTTTAAGCGCAGCTTCAAGCTCGTCAATATCCTTTAAGATTGTGTCTGAGTGAACAATTATCCACGGACTTGCATTCTCAAGCGAGCATATGCAGATGGTTTTCTTTCCATTAAGTTTAGCATAAAAAAGCTCCATGCAAGTTCCAGCTGAAAGCGTCGGCAAATAAGCAATTAGAACATCACATTTTTCTATGTTTTCCAAGTCCCTTCTTATGAACCCAGCCGCTGGAACCTTCGTCCACCAGCCTGGTTCTGTTCCCTTGTATATGATTTTCTCCCGTTGCCAAGGGTCAACAGGCTCATAACCGCAACGCACACAGATTTCGCGAATAACCTCCCGGTAAGACTGCTCTGTCTCCATGCCTTGAATTGGACCTGAGATGAAAACCTTCCTTTTCAAACCAAACTCACGCTCAAATTCTTTTCTGTTGAAAGGAAAGGATTAAGAGTTCGGTTGTATATTTTGGTTTTTCTAAGGTAAATGATTACGAGGAAGCTTGACATTTGGGATTCGTTGATCCTTTAACTGCCGTTATCGTTTCGTTCTGTTTTCTCGGAGTAATGGTATACAAGCGTGTGAATCTTGGAATAACCTTGAACTTAACAGCCTTGCTTCTGGCTTTACTTTCAATTAGCTGGCTAGAAATCCCAACAATAATCTACAACACATCGGTTGATTTGTCTACTATTTCAGTTGTGTTTGCATCCTTCGGAATAATGGTTATGAGTCAACTCTACAAGGAGACAAGGGTTATTAACGATTTAAGCGAAAGCCTGAGCAAAATGATTAAAAATTCGAAACTTTTAGTCAGCATACTTCCAGCGATTATAGGACTTCTGCCAGTTGCAGGCGGGGCATTAATGTCAGCACCGCTTGTGGAAGCTGAAACAGAAAAATTAGGATTAAAAGCTGAAAAGAAAAGCTACGTAAACGTCTGGTTTAGACATACGATATTTCCAGTCTATCCCATAAGCCAAATCCTCATACTCACAGCAACACTCACAGGATTAACACTGACATCCATCATTGTACGCCAAATTCCAATAGTCATATCAATGATTATTGCCGGCTACCTTATCGGATTGTGGAAAACAACCTCTACAGGGCGAAGAAGAGAAAATTCTAAAACGAACTTGGGTTCAGAGCTGAAACGTTTTGCAATTACGTTTTCACCGATTTTGGCAACGATAATAGCGGTTGTTGTTTTAGGTGTTGATGTTTCCATAGCGTCATTCTTGGGAGTTGCAGTTCTCGTCGTGATTGCCAGACCAAGCTTTAAGGTCTTCCAAAAACCCTTTAGAAACTGGGCAACTTACGGAATTCCCTTCGCGGCTTTCGGCGCATTTTTCCTGAGAAGCGTAGTTGAGGCAACAGAACTTTCTGAAATCTTCGGGATATTCGTGGCTAATGGAAGTGTTGACAATCTTTTATTATTGATAGCTATTCCAGCGGTTTTAGCCTTTTTCGTTGGCTCCCCCTTAGGAGGAGTCGCAATAAGTTACTCAATACTAGAGGGCATAGTAAATTTCACTGCTAAGAGTGCAGCATTACTTTACATAAGCAGCTACCTTGGATACATAATAGCACCAACTCACCTCTGCCTAGTCCTAACAGCCGATTACTTCAAATGTTCGTTAGGCAAAATCTACAAGTACTTCATACCCTCTTTGGCGATTTCCTTTGCAACAGCAATACTACTTTACCTCTTAGTCTAAAAAGTGAAAATGGTGCCGAGGGCCGGGTTTGAACCGGCGACAACCCGGTCTTCAGCCGGGCGCTCTCCCAGGCTGAGCTACCTCGGCTAGATTGAAAGTATGGTGAGAGTGTTTTTAAGTTTTCTGAATTTTATAGAAAAACAAGAATAGGGTGCAGGTTCCCTCTACGCGAGGGGAGAAGGGAGAAAGAAAGAATGAATAGCTACCTTGCACCCTGTGAGTTTAATTAGTGAAGTCTTATAGAAAAATCTTATGGAACATTGTTTCCAAAAATCGGATTCCGAATCTTAACTTACAATACATCAGGAGGGGAAACATCCCTTAAAAACCACAGAAAGACAGGCATAAACACATGTGTGGGGGTATAAATGAAAAAGAAAATGGCAATAATACTATTCGAGTTGGTTGACGAAAGCATGGAAGAAAGAAACGAAAAAATAGTGCAGGAACTGCGAAACTGGTTCTGTGAAGATGCAGTTTCCATTCCATGGGCCAAAGAAATAAGAGATATTACTGTAAAAGAAGAATAGCTTGCCGAAGAGTCACCAAAAAACCATCTTCCATTCTTGATTTTTGTTTTCCTTTTCAATGATTTTTATCAACAAGGATAAGTTATTTACTTTCGCTTTTCTAAAAGACAGCAAAGATTATGAAGGTTAACAACAAAATTAAAGGTGAAACGAAGGTGGAGGGCCCGTAGTCTAGTTGGTTAGGACGTCGCCCTCACGCGGCGAAGATCGCTGGTTCAAGTCCGGCCGGGCCCACCACAAGTTTATGAATCATCGATGGATGTTTTGAGAAGACAAACCGTAACTTTAAATTATTCAATAGTTTGTTAGAAGCCTTTGGTGCTTAAGAGTTGAGTTTAGCCATCGAAGCGACAGATGTGGTTAAGGTTTTTGGCAGCATTCACGCTTTAGATGGCTTAAGCTTCACGGTTAAACATGGAGAAATCTTTGGGCTTATCGGTCCGAATGGAGCTGGAAAAACAACCGCCCTACGTATTGTCTCAACGTTGCTAAAGCCTACTTCGGGTTCTGTGAAAGTTCTTGGTCGTGATGTTGTAGATGATGCTTCTGAGATCCGTGGGCTTATAAGCTATCTTCCTGAAGAAGCAGGGGCTTACAAGAATCTGTCAGGGTATGAGTATTTGGAGTTTATGGCTAAGTTTACCATTGAAGACAAAGAGATGATTAGAGAAACTGTTGAGGTTGCGGCAAAGATTTCTGGGTTGGAAGAACGCCTTAAGGATAAGGTGAAGACGTACAGCAAGGGTATGAAAAGGCGTCTTCTCGTTGCAAGAGCTCTTATGACAAAGCCTAAGCTTGCATTGTTGGATGAACCAACCAGCGGATTAGATGTTCTCCATTCTGTTCATGTTAGAGGAATTATACAGCAGTATGTGGAAAAAGAGGGAGTTACCGTGCTTCTTTCAAGTCATAACATGCTTGAAGTGGAGCATCTATGCGGCAAAGTGGCTCTCATAAATAAAGGCAAGATAGTGGCTGAAGGCTCTCCAGTAGAACTTAAGAAAAAGGTGAATGCGTCAAATCTTGAAGAAGTGTTTGCGAAGGTGGTTGGTTTTGTTTAAAGGTTTGTTCAACGTTATTGTGAAGGAAGTTAAGGAGTTAGTGAGAGACCCAACACTCCTTTTAGGCATGATAATCGTCCCGTTAATAATATTTCCACTAATGGGATTCGCAGTTCAAACTTCAATGAAAGCAGCAGAAGAAAGCATGGGAAACATTTCAATAGCAGTGATGGACCTTGACAAAGGCACTGTTGCGGAAAACCTCACGAATTTCTTGACAGCTTGGAACGTTGCAATTGTCAAAATTGATGATTTGAACTTCACTGAAGCGGTTAACTACGTTCAACAATCAAACCTTACAGGACTCATAGTCATACCTCTTAACTTTAGCAACAACATCACAGAGGGCTTAAAGGCAGAACTAGACGTTTACACAGTGTTTAGGGGCGGAGGCATTGCTGAGTCTACTAGTTCCTCGATGATAAGCACTTTGTTAAAGTCATTCGAAGAAAGCCTAGTTGTTCGAAAAGTTGGTGAAAAATTTCCCGAAGGTCCAGAAAACGTTTTGAATCCTATAGATATGTCTGAAAAATCAATAGTTAAAGGAAAAAGCGTTAACATCCATCCAAACGTCCTTTTCGGATTAATGATGTCGCAGTCCATGGGCATGCCGATAGGTATTATGATGTTGCTTATTTTTGCGATGCAGCTTGCAGCTACGTCCGTTGCGTCGGAGAAAGAGGAAAAGACATTGGAAACTTTGTTGACATTACCTATCAACAGGTTGACAATTCTAGCTGGGAAATTGACGGGTTCCATAATTGTTGCGGTTGTCGGTGCGATAGCTTACATTGTAGGCTTCACTTACTACATGGGTTCTTTTATGGGGATTATCCCCGCCGAAACAGGTGTAGACCTTGGAGCGATAGGGTTAGCGCCAACACTACTATCGTACTTACTTCTTGGGGCCTCACTTTTCGTGTCGCTGATTTCAGCGTTAGCGTTAGCAATTTCAATATCTGTTTTCGCTGAAGACGTAAAAGGTGCCCAAGCCTTGGTAGGGCCTCTGTCCATGTTATTGATCTTTCCAATGATTTTTATGATGTTCAGTGATATCTACTCCTTGCCATTTCCTTTGATGATTGTCTTACTTGCAATACCGTTCACACATCCTATGCTAGCGTCTAAGGTAGCTTTCACTGGTGACTACCTAACAGCTGTCATGGGCATTGTTTACGTGTCGATATTTACCCTTGCAGTGCTCTACATTGCAGCAAGACTATTTGGCACCGAGAAAATCTTGACGGCAAAGCTAAAGTTTAAGGGGCTAAGAAGACGTAAAAGAAAGCCAACTGAATAACAGTAGTAAAGCTTTTCCGTAGAACATACAAAACTTGTTTCGGTGTTTGTGAATTGGGAATCCAACAGATTGAAGTCTATTCTGTTACTTTACGTTACAAGGAACCTTTCCGAATCGCTCCGGGAGCAAGCACTGAAAGCCATAACATTGTGGTTAAGATACTCACGGATGACGGGATTGTTGGCTGGGGCGAATCATCGCCTTCGCAAAGGGTAACAGGTGAAAACCCAAAAACGGTTGTTGAAGTATTAGACAAGATCGCCCCAAAGTTCATCGGCATTTGTCCGCTGAGAATTGAGCAGGACATCGAACTCATGGATTCAATTGTTGAGGGAAATCCATCTGCAAAGGCAGCTATAGACATGGCTTTGCATGATATTTTAGGAAAAACTGCTCGTAAACCACTTTTCATGCTTATGGGCGGTTACCGCACAGAAGTCTTGACAGACATAACTTTAGGCATTAAATCTCCGAAAGAAATGGCTGAAGACGCTGTTGAAGCCGTCAATAATGGGTTTAAAGCTTTGAAGGTGAAAGTTGGGGTCAATCCCACTGAGGATGTTGAACGTATAAAACTCATTCGCAAAGCAGTCGGCGACAACATAGACGTAAGACTTGATGCGAATGAGGGATGGACACCTGAACAAGCCATAGAAGTTCTTGACAAACTAGAGAAGTTTAACGTTCAATTTGCGGAGCAACCAGTTTCAGCAGTAGACATGAAAGGCTTGGTGAAAGTCAGGAAAAACTCGGCGATACCAATTATGGCTGATGAAAGTGTGCATTCGCCTGAAGATGCTCTTCGCTTGATTATGGCGGAGGCAGTGGACCTTATGAATATTAAGCTGATGAAGAGCGGAGGACTGTTGAAAGGTAGGAAAATCGCTAGTATTGCTGAGGCTGCTGGGATACCTTGCATGATTGGTTGTATGGGTGAATCTGAAATTGGGATAGCGGCTGGAGCACACTTGGCTGCAGAAGTTAAAAATATACAATATGCAGACTTGGACTCTGATCTTTTGCTGAAAGATAAACTTGTTAAAAAGGGTGGAACAGAAGTCAAGAATTCTATGCGGATTTTTCCAAGCCAGTATGGGTTGGGCATAACAGAGTTGAATCAGGTGCTTTTGGGGAAGCCGAAAAAAATTTACGTGTAGATCATGCAATTAATGTGTGAGGTGTATGCGACTTTGGTTTCTCTTAGAGCTTTGGCTCCTTCCTTGACTAGGATTACTACTGCTGCAGCTGTTGGAGCTGCCTTGCACATCGGTCAAGGAAACCCCAATTTAATAGATGCGAAAGCGGTTGAGTTTTCAAGAGCAGTGTTAGCTCAAACCGACGTTGAAGGTGAAGTCATTTCATGCGAAGGCCCAAAAGACAATGCGCCAGCATTTACGCGGAAAGAAAAAGTTGGAACCGGAAAAGGCCCCAAGGTTGAGTTTGTCATAGACCCCGTTGATGGGTCAACAGCTTCCTCTAAAGGCAGAAAAGACGCCATTTCTGCTCTCGCTTGTGCACCTGCTGGCTGTTTTCAGGTTCTTCCAGACGACGGATACTATTTCAAAGTGGCAACTGATCATCATTCGATTGGCAAAATTTCTTTAGACATGTCCATCGAAGAAATCGTGCGTACAGTAGCTCAGGAAAAAGATTTGCTGCTTCAAAATTTCACTGTTATAATGTTGGAGCGTGAAAGACATGTGGCGATTCTTGAAAGCCTTAGAAAACTGGGTACGAGGATAATTTTGATTCCCGACGGTGACATTGCAGGGGCTGTTGTTACCTGCAGGCCCGGTTCTGGAATTGACCTTCTTGTGGGCGCTGGTGCTGGACCTGAAGCAACTATTGCAGCGACTGCTGTGAAATGTCTGGGTGGCACAATGCTTGTGAAGGTTTGGAGAGATAAAAAGGGTGATGCTAACCGTTTGGATAGACTCATGCGTGAAGGTGTTGACGTAGACAAAACTTATAACGAAAATGAGTTGGCGAAGGGCAATGAACTGGTTTTTGCAGCTTCTGGCGTGACGAAAGGCGAACTGTTAGACGGTGTACGTTTTATTCCAGACGGAGCAGTTGTTAGCTCAATTTGCATGAGGCTGCCAAGCGGAACCGTTGAAAAATCGGAAACAACCCTGCGGTTTAAAGGACATCCAGTCTATAAACAATTCTTAACATGAAACCCATATTCACTCAAAATTTTTAGCACCAGATGGGGCTGCCCGGATTTGAACCGGGGTCACGAGCGCCCGAGGCTCATAGCCTAGACCAAGCTAGCCGACAGCCCCAAACTCATAGTCTAGACGTCACCAAACATAATTTGTGATTAATCATAAAAACCTTAACTAAAATTCAGCGTTCAAGCAAGGCCTTTAGGGCGCACTCATTTGGAAAAATAGAACTGGGAATCAAAAACTATGATCATTAGTTTTTGTCATGTACGCCAATTCATAACCTATAAGTCAAACCATTAACCTGTCACATTCACGATGCAAATGCAGACTAATGTGGACACTTTAATTGAAATTCCATGCTTCAAATGCTTGTTTTGGGACCGAAGGCGAGAGAGCCCTCCACATTGCAACCCTAATAAATGTCAAAAATTAACGGAGTGGCTTCTCAAACAAGCCGAAAACTATCAACAAACTGAAGAGAATTTAACATTTGTGAACGCACCGTACATTAAGGCAACAGAAAAATCCACACCATAAAAATTAGGCGCGAATAGCTGAAAATACTCTATGCTTCAAAATCTCAAAACCCGAAATTTGAGCCCTCATGCAAGTCAGAGATTCTAACAAATGATTCAAAACATTCTCTCAGACAAGTCTAGAATTTATCGTCTTCTTCCTCTAACGCTGCACTGAAGCACCTTTGGGCAAATTAGACATTCATCCGGGATAGCCGCATCTTTTGGAAGTGAGTCCAAAAAACCAAAATAATGGGCACATTTTGCTGGTGAGTCGAAAACTTTCGGATATTCAGTTGCCCTAACCCCGACAATTTTCACGCCTTCCACAAGTATGTCTATTTTTGAGTTGCAGTAAGGACAAGCATAATAACTCTCTCTCGGTATCGCAGACGAGTCAGTCAAGACCGTCGGCTTATCAAAGCTTTTACCACACCCGTTGTATGGGCACTGCAGCCTTTCCTTGTGAGAGTGTAAATGCATGGCTCGTCCCTTTTGTAATTTACTTCTATTACATATCGCTAATATTAATATTTAATAAACATTTCTGTCTACGCGTACAACAAAAATACAGAAATACTCAGCTCATGAGATCGAAGATCATTTCTCACGAGAAAAAAAGAAATGGCAAATAAACTATGATACGAAACGCACTATCACTCTCGAATACCATACGCAAACAATTGAACAATGCGTCAACATGATCGCTGATGGAGGCTTTGAAATTCTGAGAATCGTTGAACCTAAGCCTGGAGAAGACCTCGAAAAAAAGCGATCTAGTACATTATGACAAATGCTTAAGAATACCATGTTTCATGATCTATCTGACACAGAAGTGTGTGAAAACTAGAAGATTAAGCAAGACGGAAAGCCTCGGGCGGGATTTGAACCCGCGGCCAACAGCTTACGAGGCTGCCGCTCTACCGGGCTGAGCCACCGAGGCACATCTATTAAGTGATTGATGACAAGCAGATTTTAAATGTTCGGAAAACAAAAAGCAAAGTTGAAAGCCTTTTTCGCATGTCAAGTCTCTTTTTTAACAACTGTTCCCCTCAAACCTTAAAATCAAACTGAAATTCTGGAAAATAAATAGTGCTATTTTTAAAAGCGAACACGAATATTCTAACATCTCAGGTGAAAAAATGTCCATTTCTAAAAGATTCGGTGAACGTGAAATTATCAGCGCTATTTGGAAAAATTTGGATGTAATGCCTAAAATGCCTGTTCCTTTCGGTGATGACGTCTCCGCTGTGGAAATTGGCACAGAGAATCTTATCGTATTGAAGACGGATATGCTTGTGGATAAAACTGATGTTCCGCCAGGTATGAGTCTCTGGCAAGCTTGTCGCAAGGCTGTTATCATGAACGTTAGCGATTTCGCCGCAAAAGGTGTAAAGCCGATAGCTATGCTTGTTTCCCTCGGGCTTCCCAAGAACTTAGCAACAGCGAAAAATGCTGAACAAATTGGAAAAGGCTTGAATGCTGGAGCACGCGAATATGACGCATACATTATCGGCGGAGACACAAACGAAGCCTCAGACTTGGTAATCAACATTTCACTTTTTGGAACAGCTAAAAAGAACACATTAATGTTGCGGAGTGGAGCAAAACCAGACGACTTGGTTGCAGTGACAGGTTTGTTTGGAAAAACCGCCGCTGGCTTGAAAATTCTCGTTGAACGTTTAAAGGCGCCAAAAAGAATTAGCAAAATTCTTACTGATTCGGTTTTGATGCCTTATGCCCGCTTGAAAGAAGGTTTAGCCTTAAGCCAAACAAAAGCCGTTTCAGCCTCTATAGATTCCAGTGACGGTTTAGCATGGAGTCTTCATGAAATCGCAAGGGCAAGCAATGTTGGCTTTCTAATTAATAGTTTTCCAACAGCCAAAGAGGTGAAAAGGTTCGCAAAAATCAATAAGCTAGATCCGTTAGAGTTGACGCTTTACGGTGGAGAAGAGTATGAACTTGTATTAACGATAAAGCCTAAGCTTTGGGAGAAGGCGGAAAAAGCTGTTGAAAGGGTTGGTGGAAAACTGTTTCCAATTGGAAAGGTTACCGCTGAAGAACAAGTTCTCATAGAAATCAACGGAAAAAGACGCATCATTGAGCCTCGGGGCTGGGAGCACTTCAAAAAGCGCTAGGTTTAATTCAGAAGTAAACATATTATGATTTGAATCTTGCTGTCTGACTTAACCACCCGCCCAACGGTTCGAGAAGCAATCTTCTATGAAAAGCTGAAAAATGGAAAAGTCAAATGCCACTTGTGTGAAAGAGGATGCGAAATTCCGCAAGGCGCAAAAGGGTTCTGCAGAACACGAATAAACATAGATTCAGAGGGTGCTTAAAAACCAATCGATTTGCGAATAGTTTCTGGCTTGCTGGAAAGTTTTATGTTGAATGTTAATTTCTGCTTTTTCCAAAGGAAAATTTATATGAGGACTGATTGCTTTATTTTTAATCTCGGCTCGTGATCTAGATTTTTGGGCGAAAACTCTGTAAGGTTACTTCTTTTTGATTGAGCGTTTGCGTCTACGCCTTTTGACAATAGTTACTGATCTCGTTTGATTTAGCTGGCGGATTTGAGCGTTTGGAAAAGCCCGTTCAATGTCTCTTCGTAGCTTGGCGATGTCAACTTCTCCGTAGGTTTTCACGTCAACTATTTGTTTTTCATTTTCGTCATAACTCACGGAAATCGTGTATCCTGAGCCGACTTCAATCTGTGTTGGCTCTAAAACGAACCCTAACTCTTCAGTGTCCAATTCGATAAAGCTTTCTGGTTCACGCTTATGTTTACGCTCTGGCATTGTAATCACGACTCTTAAAGAAAAGATCTGTGAAGATTAAAGGTTCTTACGTTCGAATAAAGATTGAGCGTACGTACATGGCGTATCAGTGAAACATCATTCTGTCTTCGTATTTTTTTAGGTGTTGTGTTGCTTCAGAGACGTCCATGAAGAGTTTGCTGACTCTTTCCACATCTTCAATGGTAACCTCTTTGTGTTTGGCACTTTTAGCGTTTTGAGCTGCTAAACTCAGCAGTTGAACCGAGTATCGTAGAGAAGTTTTAGCTCCGACTTCTGTGATTTTTTCTAACGCGTTTTCTTTGATGTTTGTTTTCTCTTCTTTTGATCGTATTTTTAGTATTTCGCGGATGCTTTCAGCATCGTAATCTTCAGTTCCTATGATTACGGAGCGATCAACGAGGTCAAGAGGGAAGCCCATTGGGCTTTTGACGTCGGTGCCTCGGATGGTGGTGACGCCTCGGTTTGTGGCTAGAATGATGATGGGCACAAGTTCGCTTTCGATGGCTCTGCCTAAGAAGCTGAAGGCTTCCAAATCTAGGAGGTGTGAGTCGTCAATGAATAGGACGCCTGGGTGGATGAAAGCTTTTTCTTCATCTACCATTTTTTTAACTGCTTCATCCACAGCTGTGCGGACTTCACTGTCTATTTCCTTTGTTGCTGTAGCTGCCATGAACAAAGAGAAAATTCCTCCTCCCATTCTTTGACGGGCGTTGATTTCGTCCATATCTGCTAGGGTTAAAGTGTAGACGAATTCTTTCTCTTTAAGCACGTCACCTTGAGGTCGGGGAATTTTTTTCCTAGTGTCTATGTCATAGGTTTTTCCTTTAGTGCTGTCCGCACTTATGCCAAGGTTAACTACTCTTCCACTTTCAGCGTCAATTTGTATGATGTATCCTTCTAAAATGTTCTGCTGAATGACTTGTTGGGCTATGTTGGACCCTGCTTCGATTGTTTTCTCTTCATCCTGAGTTTTCAGTGAGAGTCCGATGCTTTCAGGAACCTTTTGGTAAGGATTGTAGGGATGAGGAGCAGTTTTTATGTCCATGCTCGTGAGTTCGCCTTCGTAGACTTTGCGCATCTCATGAATCTCTACTCCGATGCATTTTCTCATGGCTTCGATGAGGATCTCTGTTTTCTTGCGTTCGCTGCTGTATATTTCACTTCCACTCATCTGGATAAACGGTACATTTTCGCCTAGTTCCTTGGATATTGCCACGGCAATTGCTGTCTTCCCTGTTCCAGGCGGACCCGCAAAAATTACGGTTTTACCGCTTAGCATTCCCTCTTTTATCATTTGGATGACAAGACCTGCAGCTTCTCTAGCTCTTTCCTGACCAACCATTCCATCCTTTATTTTTACTGCTTTCAAGTCTTCATCTAAGCCCAGACCTTTGATGTGCGTGTGGGCACCGATTCTTTCAAATCTGGTTGGCGGACGCGTCGGCAATTCCTTAATAGACGCCATAATTATATCACCCTATAGAGTAAAATCGGAAGTAAAAGGAAAAAACTAAGATATAAACTTCACTTCGCTCCTTCACTAATTTTAGATGATGGCTGTTCTGTCTAGCAGATAGTTTACGATGTTTACGCATGAAGCTGCTAGGTAGAGCCGATTTCCAAGGGAAACCTTTTCACCATACCGTAAAGCAAAACCTTCAACCCTCTTCGGCAGCCCCTTATGGTCTCCCAAGACAAAAACGGGATTCTCACCTATGTCAACCTCAAAAATGTCTTTTCCGCCTTCTTCAAGAACATAAATCGGTGATTCATCTGCTTTTGCCTTCAACAGAGCCTCAAAACTAGATTTGTCAGTGGTTATGCCTGGATGGAATTTTCCTGATAAGACATTCTTGAGAATCTCTTTCCAAGTTTCTTCGTCTGGGCGTACGTCTCTAAGCGTTGCGCCATCAACCTTTAAGTGTACGGGCGGCAGTGGTGGGCCGCTTAATAGTGCATGGAAGACAACGTTTCTGCGGATTTTGTGAGAAAGAAATAGGCTGGCTTCGATGCATTCATGTACAATGTCTAATCTTCCAGCCTTGCGTAGACTTGTGAATTTTGAATCTGTTCTGCCTTTACGCGAATACAAAATAAACTCACGCAAGAAGTTTCACCATTCTTTGTTAATGATTAGGTTCAAAATAAAAATGTGGTCCTAAGCTTGATAGCTCTTCGTTAGATTTAATAACCTTCTATTAATTAGTTGAGCAAAATCATATAACGTCACTGAAAACCATTGTGAGGATAGATTGGTCATGGAAAACTTGATGATGGAGATTGCAAATGTCATAGTGACTGACGTAGCTTGTTTAAGAAAGAAGATGTGTAGCTCCTATAGAAAGTTCAGCGAATGGAATACTTGTTGACGAGCTCAGAGAGTACGGCATTAAGAGACTGACGCTTCTTTTTGAGAATGGGGAGATAGTTAGCTTCAAGGCTGAAAAGGGAAGCGACGCGTTCAAGAAGATACTGGAGAAAGCTGAAGGAGATAAAGACAGGATAGCGGAATTAGGTATAGAAATAAATTATGGCATGAATCCTATGGGTTGGAGTGTATACGACGAAAAAGCCCTTGGAACAGCACACATAGCCATAGGCAATAACACACACTTAGGCGGAGTCAACAAAGCATCAATACACATAGACTTCATTCTGTACAACCCAACGATAAAAGCCGACGACAAAATCATAATGGACATGGAAAAACTATCCTAACAGACAGACGTTATTCGTACATATGAACAACACATCAATGAAAAGAAAGCAGCATACGCTCCAAACATAGGTTCTTATACAGAAAACTATGGGGGTCTATTTTTCTACGGTTTGCGTGGAAAATCTGCAACTCGCTACGATTATTGTCTGACAAAACGGAAATTGAAGTCCGACAAATCTACAGCTCAAACGACCTATATATAAGGGGGGTCTAGACCCGCAGACAGACAGAGACTCTTTTAATAGAAAATGGAGCCTCGGGCGGGCGTCGATCCCGCGACCTACGGCTTACAAGGCCGTTGCTCTACCAGGCTGAGCTATCGAGGCACCTTAACTATAGAAATCACATCATCAAAAATAAAAACATTCGCTAACTAAGCCAGCGACTACTCTCTTGCTTCAACATATCCTCAGCCTTTCTCAAAATCTTCCTTTCATTAACATAAGTCAAAACTCGAAGAGCTTCCGAAGTGCGAAACCACTTAACCCTATCCGCTTCAAAATCATGATCTCTCACTGAACCCCCAACATACTTCAAAAGAAAAAAATGAACAATCTTCAAGATACGTTTTCCTCTAAAAAAATTGTAATTAATCTCCCCAATCTTCTCAACAATTTCACCTTCCAAGCCCGTTTCCTCCCTAACTTCTCTCATTGCCGTCTTCTCAGCCGTCTCACCCTTTTCAATCAACCCCTTGGGCAAACACCAAACCCTCCTCCTAGAAATCAACGCCACCTCAAACTGACCATTAATCACTCTAAAAATCACTCCTCCAGAGGATACCACCCGCTGAGTTTCCGATTCCATAGCTTTTCCACCAACCGCATTCCTACTTTAGGCTTCATATGCATAATAGATTAACACGTTTACCCTTTTAAACCCTAACTCGTGCGTTTAAACCCTATACGTTGAACCTCTTAGGCTTTCTGAAGAGTTTGATGCCTTTCATTTCAGTGATGTATTCGAAGCCTATGGCAATTAGTTTTTTTGCTTCTTCAATGGTTGTTGCTGCTGCTACGTCAAATTCGTCGTCTTTAAACGGCATCATATGAATGTATTTCATAGTGCTCTCGATTCTTTTGTGTCCCAAGAGTTTCTTGACTTTCAACACGTTTCCGTTTGTGTAGTGGGCTATCATGCTTCCGCCCCAATGTCTGAACGTTTTGAAGGATATTGCTCTCAGTCTTGGATTTTGTAGTCTTTGAGCTGCTCTCTTCCGCATGCGAGAAAAACACGTATACATCGACCTGTAGCTTGTTGGGAATATTCTTGTTGAGGTTTTTGGTAGGGCGTTTAACATGGCTATGAGTTTGCCTGAAACTTTTAGTTGTCGTGAAAGATGTCCCTTCACTGGATAGTTTATTGTTATGACGGTTTTTTTGATGTCTATCCAACGTAGTCCTAAAGCTTCTCCTGGATCGGCAAAGGTTTCTTTTAACGTTTGAAGGAACGTTGCCATTCTCTGACTTTTGCATGATGCGATGAGCTGATCAAGCTCTTTCTCTTCAGGAACGAACGGCAGACAGTCTTTTTGTTTGTATCGTGGCTTTGTCCAGGCTATGTTCTGCATTTTGGCGAAGGCAGCATACGCATAGACGGCCAACATTTTCACGCTGTCTTTCCAGGGTTGTTCTGCAATGATTCTTTTGATGTCTTCCGGGTCAAGAAGATTTGCTCCTAGATTGGCGAGTCGGCGTATCAGCGCAAAGTATTCGGTGCCTTTGTAGGCTTCTCTCTCCAAATAAGCCATGAATTTGACGACTAATCCTTTGGTAGTCTTTGGATCCGGCTTTGTGGCTCCCGCAGCCTTTTCTTTTCGGGTTTCCACTTTGGCCAAGTTTTTCGTGCCTTCTGTCAAGGCTACGCATACTTGACGAGAGTTAGGTAAGTCAGCATGCCTTTTTAATTTCTTCGTCAGAACATTCTGAACATGTTGAAACATGTCTGAACCATTGAAAGCGTGTTGAAAGTCTGGGTCAGAAAAACGGTAGGCGCAATTGCGGCAGATGTAGCGTTGTATAGGACCTAGGTTTGTATAGCGGAAGCCGTCCTTCCAGGTTTTTAAGCTGTCACATTCGGGACATTTTATGGGTGGCTGTGCAGGCCGCTTTCTAGCGGACTTCCCGTTTTTTGAACCCGCTTTTTTGTCAAGTATGCCGCCAGTTCCAGACAGCATCGTGGAAGCAGCCATTACCCAAAGCTCCTTTTAATCTCTTCTGAAAAGTATCCTATCTCCGTAGCGAACGTGGAATTCTGGAAATTTCAGGACGGTTTTGTTCATTAAGTTTCACCATACACGTTTTATGGCGTCGCCTTTATTGGTTATTTGAAGAAGAAATCGTCTCTGACGTTTTCGCTTATTTTGATGAAGTTTCGGGATCCGCAGAAAGATAGGATGCGGTTGAGCAACATGTCGCCTTTATTGTCGAATTCCTTCTTGAAGCCAAGTCTGCCGGTGGCTACACGGATTTCCACAGCTTCAGCATCGTCTAAAATTTGATAGAAACCCTGCTTGTCCCCGGCATAATCCTCTAGAGCTTCCCAATTTTCAACCAGATTGACCAAACAGTTTCACCTTTAATTATGGTTCATTTAAGAGTTTAAGGGCTTTCTGGCGTTGACAAAGCGACTAGTCGCTTTGGAGGCGCGTGCAAAGCGACTATCAGGACGGAAGGGTGTTTTTTGGTTCTATTGTTCCAGACGTTGGAATGCCTCTAGTGCGGTGATGATTCGATGGTAGTCTGCTTCTCTGATGAACTT
>Ga0209979_1000507_pt1 | contig 53153 bp, 42 predicted proteins | sample AnhtaG_FD_183114 | JGI IMG/M metagenome (GOLD analysis project Ga0209979, IMG submission 183114) | Deep subsurface microbial communities from Anholt, Denmark to uncover new lineages of life (NeLLi) - Anholt_01485 metaG (SPAdes) (version 2) | ecosystem: Environmental > Aquatic > Marine > Oceanic... | reverse complement strand
AAAATGACAAATATTCTCAGAAAAAAGATTATCAAAAAAGAAATCTTTCAAAAGGTGTCCTTTGAGGAGCTGCTGCTGGCAACGGGTGGATATGGTATTTCACGGATTGCCGTCAGTGCCGGAAGTCCTGTGCTTAACAAGACGCTTGCAAACTCGGGACTCAGAGAACAGGATATTATGGTGCTGGCGACCGTAAGGGGCAGTGAGACAATACCCAATCCGTCGGCAAACATGAAAATTCTGCTCGGTGACGAGCTTATATGCTTCGGGAAATTAGAGAACATTAGAAACAGGGTTTCTATGAATCCGTAATAATAAAGAAATGAGAAGTCCGCATTAACAGAATTTTAATCGAATAGCTTTGAGAATAAGACAATATGGGTGATTTACTAGCCAACTCTTGGGTATATACCTGGATTGCCATACCTTCCTTGATATTCGTGGCAAGAGTAATCGACGTGAGTCTAGGGACGGTGCGGGTTATATTCGTTTCAAGAGGATTAAAATATCTCGCGCCTGTGGTCGGTTTCTTTGAGATTCTAATCTGGCTTCTTGCTATCGGCCAGATTATGCGGAACCTTTCCAATCCTGCGTGTTATATTGCCTATGCAGGTGGCTTTGCGTTGGGTAACTTTGTGGGCATTTGTATAGCCGAAAAACTGTCCTTAGGAATAGTGTTGATAAGAGTGATTACTAAAAGAGATGCAGCGCCATTAGTGGAATTTCTGAAAGCTGAAAATTATGGAGTTACCAGCGTTGACGGGCATGGAACAAGTGGACAGGTAAAGGTAGTTTTCACAATAGTGCCGCGTCGGGAAGTACGTGGTGTAGTCGAGCTGATTAAGAAATTCAATCCCCATGCGTTTTACACTATCGGTGAAGTGGGCCTTGTTGAAAAAGGGGTATTTCCGGTCAGAAAAAGCTGGTGGAATTTTAATTTGTTAGGATTATTCAGACCATTCCGAAAAGGCAAGTAGAACTGCGTTCCCTTCAAATAAAACGTTTGGCCCACAAAATAAAAGAACAAAAGCATATTTAAGGGCGTTAACACCAGGTTTAGGGTTTTCCAGCATTAACGCTCGACATATTTAACGCTCTGAAAAGAAATGCGTAAATATCGGCTTGTTCATCGATAACTTTGGATATGGGCTTGCCTCCGCCGTGTATGAGGGAGAGTTTGGTTTTCAATTCACTTTTACATCTGATATCCTTTGCCGGTGCTCAGGATGACAAACCAATAATTGGGACTCAGGGCTAAGTATTTGGGAAAATATGTTGCAATTTTTGGTAATGTCGGTTAGTATCCAGCACCTATTGAAGCAAGGCAGGTAGCAATAGCTCTGTTGAGGTAGTGATTCGTCAACTTCGAGCAATAGGTGCGGGATGGATGAGCCGAGCGAAAATAGCAATAAAGGCGGTCAAACGAGCGTCAGCAAGGTCTTGAGCGATTTTGTTGCCGGCCTGAGCGATGAACATCGTATGCTGGTCGTTCTCAAAGCACAATTGTACGATGGGACCTGGGAGCCGATGCTCGATGACCTAAAAAACCGCTTAGCGGGTAAGCCGTATATATTTAAGCTGGTAAATCGAATAAAAGACGATGTCGAGCGCATAGGCCAGATGCAGAAATTCGAAAAGGAAAATAATGTCGATTTGGCTGACTATGTCGAACTGCCATAAAAGGAATGTATAAGAGGAACTTCGGCGAGAATGAGTTTATCCGCCCGCTGGCGGACAACAGCAAAGGTAGAAACTTTAAAATACAATCAAGAAAACGATAACCTGGTGAGTGGTGAGTAGTGAGTGGTCAGTAGTGAGTATTTAACTCACCAATTAACAAATTAACCATTCACCAATTATGAGGGTCTATGAAAATGGAAAGAATGCGGATACGCACGCTTCTGACAGGCGTGTTGAAAAGCAAACCAGACTCCAGACTCCAGACTCCAGACTCCAGACCCAGGTCTTGTGTCTTTTGTCTTTTGTCTTGTGTCTTGTGTCTTTTGGTTTTGTCTGTTGTTCAGAACAGCTTTGCAGGGTTCCCGCAAGGCGGGGTCCCAGCCCAAGGCGGTTCGCAATGGCTTATTTCACCGAGGCTGCTCGAACACGCCAATTTGAAAATATTGTGGGAAAAACCGCTGCCGATTAAAAAGGCGGAGAGTTTAGAGCAATTGCTTATCCTCGGTAACCGTATCTATGCAATTTCGGACCGGAATTATACGGTTTCCCTGAACAAGGAGAACGGATATATGATATTCGGCAGGGTCGTTGCACCAGATGGCTTGCCGATTGAGGGCTTGAAGCTTTATGGCGATGAGCTTATATCGATAGCCGGCACCAAACTGATTGAGATTGACCCGGAATCGGGAGATCAGCGAAAGGCCGTAGATGTGGGATTTAATATAGCCTGTCCTGCCGCCCGCAACAGTTCGTATTTTTACCTGGGCGGAGTTGACAGACGTTTGCATACATTACGCGCCGAAGATAAGGTCCAGATTTTTGAGGTTGCCGCTGAGAACGAGTCGATGATTACTTCTATTGTCGCTCATGACATTTCTGTCATCTTTACGACCGCTGCAGGTAATGTGATAAGCATTATGCCGGACAGGCCCAGGCGGCTGTGGCAATTTGATGCAGCCGGGGGTATAGCCGGGCCGATTGTCAGGGATGGAATGTCGCTGTTTTTTGCCAGTAAGGATACGAACGTTTACAGAGTCGATATGGTTGGCTTGCCAGAGAGAACGCAGCTTATTTGGAAGTATCAGACCGCCGGTGTGCTTGAGAAGGCGCCTCGTGTAACGCGAGAGGTCGTCTATCAGTATGTTCCCAACAAGGGTGTAACAGCGATAGGCAAGGAAAACGGCACGCTTTTGTGGTCGGTGCCGGGTGGCGTTGATTTATTAGCTGAGGCCAAAGGCAGAGCATACGTGATTACGAAGAACAGGACGCTGGTGGTGATGGACAACCTCAGTACAAAGAAACTATATTCGGTTAATTTTGCAGAGGTTTCGAGATACGCAGCCAATATAACGGACTCGAAAATCTATGTCGCTGATAAGCGTGGCCGGATTGCCTGCCTGCAACCGGTTGAATAGTTCATAGTTCCACAGTATGGCGTCGATGTGCAGAGTCGTCCGGATGCAATATGGAATGCGAGGGACCAATAGCAAACTAATATGAAGGATTTTTTGACAGAAAGGATTTAAGATGGACGTAAAAATCAAGACAGCATTGATAAGTGTTTCTGACAAGAGCGGTGTGGTTGATTTTGCCAAGAAGCTCGGTAAGATGGGAGTTAAGATAATCAGCACCGGCGGGACAGCTAAAAAACTCAGCGAAGCAGGCCTGGACGTTGTTGGTATCGAGTCGGTTACTGGCTTTCCGGAAATGATGAACGGCAGGGTGAAAACGCTTCATCCGAAGATACACGGCGCACTGTTGGGACTTCGCAATAAGAGCGAACATACCGCGGCAATGAAAAAACATAGTATCGAGCCGATTGATTTGGTTTGTGTAAATCTGTATCCGTTTGAACAGACGATTGCTAAGCCGGACTGCACATTGGCCGAGGCGATTGAGAATATCGATATTGGCGGGCCGAGTATGCTTCGCTCGGCTGCGAAGAATCATAAGTTCGTAACGGTCGTAACACAATCCGACCAGTACGATAAGGTCATTGAAGAGATGGAGAAAAACAACGGCGCTGTCGGCGAAGAACTACGGAGCGATTGTGCACGAATCGCATTTAGTCTAACGGCTTCGTATGATGCAGCGATATCAAAGTATCTTAACGCCAGGGCAAATGTGGCGTATCCCCAGAAGGTTTCAATTGCGCTGAGCAAAGCAGCGTCTCTGCGCTACGGCGAAAATCCGCATCAAACCGCAGCATTCTATAAGCTGCTACCGAGCGGTGAAACTTCAATCAGCAGCGGCACTTTATTGGAGGGCGGCATAGGCATCAGCTTTAATAATCTGCTGGACACTAATGCGGCGTTTGAATTGGTTAAGGAATTTGCCGAGCCTGCTGCGGTTGTTGTTAAGCACCTTAATCCGTGCGGGTGTGCCATTGACGAGGATATCTGCGTGGCATATCGCAAGGCATACGAAGGCGATGTGGTCAGTGCCTTCGGCAGTATTATCGCCCTGAACAGGAAAGTGGACGTTGAACTGGCCCAAACAATTATGGAATCTTACAGCCGATTCGGCAAGGCATTAGGGGCCGGAGGGTTCTTTGCAGAGGTGATTATCGCGCCGGAATTTGATAAGGATGCCGTTGAGATAATAAGGACGCTCAAGGCCTGGGGCGGCAGAGTCCGACTCATGGAAACAGGGCCGATTGACAGTCCTGGGGACTCCTTACGGAGAGCTAAGATTGACTGCGGTGAGTTTGACGTTCGCTGCGTAATCGGCGGGCTGCTCTTACAGAAACGGGATTTGGTTGGCTGGGAGCCGGATGCGTTGACGTATCCGACAAAGGCCAGGCCTACTAACAGTCAGCTTGAGGATTTGAAGGTCGCCTGGCTTGTCGCCAAGCACACCAAGAGCAATACAATCGTGCTGGTCAAAAATAAGAAGGTCTTAGGCGTAGGGGCCGGTCAAATGAATCGCGTTGAGTCCGGTCTGATTGCATTTAAGCACGCAGGTGATGAGTCGAACGGTTGTGCGATGGCCTCGGATGCGTTCTTCCCGTTCCCGGACAACGTTGAAAACGCCGCCAAGGCAGGCGTAACTGCAATAGTTCAGCCGGGCGGCTCGAAAAAAGACGATGAAGTCATCACCGCCGCAGATAAGCACGGCATCGCGATGGTCTTTACCGGCAAAAGACACTTTAAACACTAAAAGGATATTTGAAAAGGCCTCGAAAAGGGATATTGAATGAAAGTCCAGACTGACCCGCACACTTTGGAGCGAGCAGAGGAACGTGGTGCAGACGAAAATGAAATTAAAGATGTAATTGATACAGGTTTTGTAATTCCTGCCAAATAAGGACAAAGATGAACATTTTGTACAATGACAAAACGGACCTTCTATATATCCGGTTAGATGACAAAAAACAGGAGATTATAAACAGGAGAGTCTCCGAAGACATTGTACTTGATATAGGTGAAGACGACAAAATCGTTGGCATTGAAATTCTTGACGCATCCAAACGTGTGAGTCTGGAAAAACTTATGCCCGTTAACTATGAAACGTTAAAGACGGCAAAATAACTTTTGTTAACCAGGGTTGATAAGTACGGCATCGCGGTGGTCTTTACCGGTAAACGACATTTTAAACACTAATTTCGTATTGTGCGATTCGGAAGCGGGTTTTTATTTAGATGCTGTATGGTTTACCCGGGGCCCGCCGGAGAGTTGTAGCGGGCCACCGGGCATACCGTTTTGCTCAGGTGTTATTCGCCGCCGAGGATGGACACCATAGGCGGCTGGAGCAGACGAATTTGTCGGCTCATTCTGTCACGCCATATCATTGCTTCTTGAAGGTTTTGTTTGGCGATGTCGATCTTGAGCGAGAGCAGCTCGTAGTCGTCGGCTTTTGCAAGCAGTGATTCTGCTTCGGCCAGTTGCTGCTCCTGGCTGGAAAGGTTTGCTTCGTCTTGAGTTGCTTGTATCGAACGGGTAGCTAATTCTTTATTGAGAGACTCTATCAGATTACCACCTGCGGATTTGCTGAGTTCTTCGCGCCTTCTTGCAAGCTCGATTTTGGCTCTGGCGAGTTGTACCTTTAGATCCTCGAGCTGAATACCCGGAATCCTGCCTGCTTGAACTTCTTTCTCTGCTTGAGCAAGCAATTTGTCACTCATTTCGACTAATCCCTGGAGTTCAATGGTGATTGAGTCATTCTCAAGCTTATCCTTTACATTAGTCTGAATTCCGGCTATTTGTTTGGTTGTCGCATTAATGATGACATGGTTGGAAGCCTGACTCATCTTGGCAGTCTGAACCTCTTGGCGGAAGCGGCTAATATCGGCGAGAATCTTGGTGCGGTCAATGACGTAGGACCCTGAGATTTCCCTGAGAGTTTTCTGTTTTTCACGCAAGTCGTCTTCAGCATTAGCGGCTTCGGCCTCCGTGAGCTGGAGTTGGGCTTTGAATCTAAGCCTGTAGTCCTCAAAGGCTTTAACAAGAGTGCTCCGAAGGTTGCCAACAAGAGCGTCCATAAACTCCTCGGCTATTGGTTTGACGTTCTCTGGAAGGTTAACCTGCAGCTTGAAAAGAATCGTTTGCTCCATAGCAGAGCTCGGGGATTTGGCGGATGTTATGCGGCTCATCGTGGGGCTTCTGCGAGAAGACCTGGGCCGGACCATGGAGGAAGCAGACGCGTCTGTCTCCCTCGCCATCATCATCTCATATTCGTCCTGCCCTTCGGGCGTTGAACTGCGTCTGTCTAAGGGCTCTGGTAGTATCCTGCCGGTAGCACCAACCAACGCCTCGATTGTAAACATCTCAGAAACCTGATCCGGTGAGATGTTGAGTACTTCACGGGTAACCCTGCCGCCAATCCCGGTACTGTGTAACAGGTAGTCTATAGTTGCATCGTCAAGCGGCAAAACCATCGGGTCGGATGTTATCTTGACTACACAGCTTGCGGTGCGCGTGTTTGAAATCTGGGTTGTTGCCGGTTGTTCAGTTGATTGTGCCGGGACTGATGTTAAAAGTAGCAAAATCAGCAAGATGCTGAAAAGCACGCTTCTGAAAGGCGTGACGATGCGTTTTGTGGGTTCCATTTCAACTCTCCTTTTTTGTATATTTTGTTGAATCGTCTGTTTTCGATTTTTGATAATCGCTGCCGAGCTACCTGGGCCCATTGGTTCTTGGGGAAAAGTTCGATGACACGGTTGTAAGTCTCGACGGCGGAATCTGTCCGGTTTAGCTCACGGTACATACGGTCGGCCTGATAGACAAGGATAAAAGCGGTTTTGTCAACCTGTTTTTGGATTTCTTCGAGGGGGTCGGGGATGCTTGCGAGCTGGGCTTCAAGCTCGTCAAGTGAGTGGCGTTTTTGCTCCTCTACAAGCACCTCCTGTATTAAGTTTAGTGCAGCATTGGTTTTTGCTTGAAGCTGTTCTATCTGAGTTTCGAGCAGGGCGATTTTTTCCTGCTCCTGCGTTGTTTCAGTGGTTCTGATTGCAAGATTCCAAATGCCAATAGCGATCAGAACTACAGCGGCTGCGGCGAAGGGTGCAGCTAAATTTACAAAATGTCTGCGATGAGCACGGCGTCGGACGGCGGCAGAGAGATTGGCAGGAACGGGTACTGGCTGACCTGCCGTTTGGTCGGCTTCCTGAAGAAGGTTTTTTATTTTATCTTCCATTATAACTTTTCCTTTATTTCTTCGGCCAGGTCCTCTCTTAGACGTGCTCTGGCGCGGTTTAGCCGGACCTGCAAAGCGTTTTTGGATATACCGAGGATTCGGCTGATTTCGTCCGTCGGAAGCTCCTGCAGATACCTTAGTACGACCGGCTCGCGATATTTAGCAGGCAAAGCTTTTATAGCACGACGAACACGCTCGAAGGCCTCACTGTCCATCGGCGTCTTATCCGCTGTGCCGGCTGATGCCAAAAAGGCTTTATCGGCAGCCTGTGAAATTCGCCGGCGGCGGAGCATTCGCTTATATCGGTAACTGCGGCATTTATTGACCGTTATGGTAAAGAGCCAGGTTTTAAGGCTGCATTCGCAGCGGAATTTTTTCAGGCCGAGAAATGCAGCGAGGAAGATGTCTTGAGTAACATCTTCGACCTCGCCGGACCAACCGAGCAATCGATTGGCCAGTGCTGCAATATCGGACGAATATCGCTCGACAATTATGTCAAAAGCAGATTCGTCACCCCGATTGAATTGTTCGACGAGATGTTCATCATCAATCGTATCGGCCATGACCATCATATTAGAGCGCCGAGGCGCAGAAAACTTACAAAAAAATCCGTGGAAAACTGGAAAAATACCAGCAGTCCCATAAATTAGGGCCTCCACAACAGTATCGACCCTTATAGTCCTGCGGATTTTCGGAGTTTTATGGCCATATCGGGCTTTTCCCAGGTAAAGTTTGGCAGATTTCTCCCGAAGTGCCCGCCGTAAGAGGTCTGGGCAAAGATTGGGCGAGCGAGTTTTAAGTGTCTAATCATAGCCTTCGGGGTTAATGGGAACAGCTTTCTTATGATTTGGCTTAACTTTTGCTCGCTGATTTTTCCGGTTCCTTCGGTATCTACAAGGACTGATACCGGTTCGGCTAATCCGATGGCGTAAGATAATTGCAGTTCGCAGGCGTCGGCAAGGCCTGCAGCGACTACGTTCTTGGCGATGTATCGGGCCATATAGCTCGCCGTCCTGTCAACCTTTGTGGGGTCTTTTCCGCTGAAGCATCCGCCGCCGTGGCTGCCTCTTCCGCCGTAGGTATCAACGATAATTTTTCTACCGGTAAGGCCGCAGTCACCTTTTGGACCGCCCACGACAAATCGGCCAGTCGGATTGATGTGGAATATAGCGTCTTTGTCAACAAGCCGTTTTGGCAGAACCGGCAGGATGACTTTTTCGATAATTTGTTTTCGCAACTGCCGGTAAGCAATTGTCGGCGCGTGCTGAGTGGCTACTACAACCGTGTGGATGCGCCTGGGTTTGCCGTCATCGTATTCGACTGTTACCTGACTTTTGCCGTCGGGCCGCAGCCAGGACAATTTTTTACTCTGGCGCATTTTTTCCAGTCGGGTCGTTATGGCGTGTGCTAATTGAATCGGCATCGGCATAAGTGCGGGCGTTTCTTTGCAGGCGAAGCCGAACATCAGGCCCTGGTCGCCCGCTCCCTGTTCTTTGTGCAGGCCGGTGCCTTCACTAACACCCTGTGAAATATCCGGACTTTGCTTATCGAGCGTAACCATAACGGCACAGTTTTCATAGTCGAAGCCCATATCAGGGTCGGTATAGCCGATTTCTTTGATGGTGTTGCGGACAACCGTTGGAACATCCACAACTGCTTTTGTTGTGATTTCGCCGGCCACAACGACCAGGCCGGTCGTTACTAATGTTTCACAGGCTACCCTGCTTTTTGGATCCTGTGCGAGCATTGCGTCAAGAACGGCATCTGATATGTGGTCGGCTACTTTGTCAGGATGTCCCATCGTTACGGACTCGCTGGTGAAGAGGTATTCGTTATTATCAAGATGAGGATTGCTGTGATTTGATTTTTTTGCCATTTGTAATTTGTCCTTTCTACGAACCGTCGTTAATTGTCCAATCATATTTTATAAATTTAACGGAATATTTTCCTACTTCGAGGAAAGATACCTTATCCTTGGAAACGTAATTGGTAATGAAATTCAAAACGGCCCGTGTTGTCGGCTCCTGGTCCTTGAATTTTTTGTCTATGGCGAACTTACTAATAAACTCTTTGCCATACGAGGATGACTGAAAAAGGGAAGATAAATGAACTCTCTGCTTTTCTTTGTCTATCCTGAAAGCCAGTGGGCTGGATAGAAACCTTTTGGTTTGGTTGTCCAATTGCTCATTGAGCTTATGCCCATAATACGGCTCATTGCGCAGCGGCGGACTCGACAAACCGGCGTTGCATACGGCAAAAAATATTCTGGGGTCATCAAACTCTTTACGGAAAAACCGCTTGTCAATCTCCGCAGGGGTAAATTCTTCATCCATCACAAGAAATTTGTAATTCGTCCATATTCCCTTGATGTGCAGGACACTGTTAGGACCCCAGCCTGGATAAAGCCGCAGGATTCGCGATGATTTGATAGGATAATTGTCGGTAATTATCTTCAGCATCTGGATGTTGTATGCGTTGAGCCAGAAGGCGATTTTGTCCTCTTTGGGCCAGGTTCTATATTCATTTGGGTCAAGGTTGTCAAATTCTTCCAGAAGAGCTTTTAGCTCGAGTCTTTTTCGCCTGAGCGTTTTATAGTCAACCATTCCCTTATCATCGACGAAGCTTTTCAGTACCTCGGCACACTTGTCGTGAAAAGATACGGCCGGCTTAAGTTTCAGGTCATTAGGCTCGACGTTGTTAGGCTCAACCTTGGCCGGTTCGACCTCATTGAGTTCCGGCTCAGCAGGCGCAACCTCATCAGGCCCAACTCCCGGCTGCTCAGTCTCATTAGGCTCGACGCTGCTGGGTTCGATATCATTGGGTTCATGCTCAACAGATTCGATTTCCTCAGGTTCGACATAGACAGGTTCAACCTTATCCGACTCGATTTGATTGGGCTCGCTCGGAGCAGGTGTAACCTCAACAGGCTCAACCCCAACAGGCTCGGTTTCGTTAGGTTCAGGCTCAGCAGGTTCGGGCTTAAGGGTTTCAGTCTTCACAGGCTCGGCAGGTTCAGACTCTATGGGGGGGCAGCCGGCAATAAAGACCAGTACCATCGGCAAAGTTATGAAAACAATAAGGCGTTTAGCCATATTCACTTCCCGATAAACAATTGCGAAATTCTTCAGTCGCAAAAACCACCCAATTTTGTTCTGTATTAGCATAAGATATCAGAAAATAAATGTCCAGCACCAATCCCGACTCCAAACCGGCAAATCTTATCACAGCCTGGACACAACGGGATTGGTGCTGGATTGTTGTTTTTATGCTATTTTTGCAGAGAATTCTTGACCCGGATTTCCCGAATTGGGCCGCTTTGATTAGTTCCGAATACAGAATTCTTGCCACCAATGTGTTGCACTACCACGACCACTTGTGTTATAATAATGTCAGACAAGCATACCAGCGAAACTCATTATCTCTGTTTGAATGAGAAGAACAAAATGTTATGCACAAGCAACACGGCTTTACTTTAATAGAGCTTTTGGTGGTGATTGCCATTATTGCCTTGCTGATGGCGATATTGATGCCGACGCTACAACGGGTCAAGGAGCAGGCGAGGACTATCGGCTGTCAGTCTAACTTGAAGCAGTGGGCCCTCATATTCTCTATGTACGCCAACGGCAACGATGAAAAGTTCCCCGGCTGGCTTGAATCAACTGAACCTTGGCCACGCCAGCTCCAGTCCCTGTGGCCTCATCACCGCGATACCAACGATTTATTCGTGTGTCCCATGGCAAGAAAACCGCGGAGTGAGTTCCTGGATTCGAGCAACTGGCATCTGGGCAGCACGTTCTCTGCCTGGTCTCTGCGGAGTACGGCCAGCCGCGTGCGAGTTGACTGCAGCTACGGCCTGAATATCTGGGCCCAGTCTATACCAGGATCCGAGCCCGATTCCAGGTATTGGCAAACTGTCCCAGGCAAGGGAGCGGCCAACATCCCTTTGTTGACCGATAGCGTCTTGTGGTGGGCGTGTCGGTCGAGCGTAGGCAACCCTCCTGAGTACGAGGACGCCTGGACGGACAGCTCGCTGCCCTGTTGTATGAACCGACACCATGGATTCGTAAGCGGCATCTTCATGGATTGGTCAAGTCGACCGGTGAATGTAAAAGAGCTGTGGACATTGAAGTGGCATCGCGAATACAAAATCCAAGGACCATGGACTAAAGCCAGCGGCATCCAGCCAGAGGACTGGCCACAGTGGATGAGGCACTTTAAAGACTACTGAAAATGAACGCAGAGGAAAAACACAGCATAGTGTGCAAGCGAAATGCGTTTACCCAGTTAGAAGTAAGACGTTGTTTTCTAACGGGGTTTACGTTAATAGAGCTGTTGGTGGTGATTGCCATCATTGCCCTATTGATGGCGATATTGATGCCAACCCTGGCCCGGGTCAAGAAACAAGCAAGGGCAACCGCCTGTCAGATGAACCTGCACCACTGGGCTGTTATCTGGTCGATGTACACCGGTGATTACGATGGTTCCTTCCCTAACGGGACACGTTCTGAGGCCGGTAAGCAGGTAGGTCACTGGCTGTTTGCGGCCGAGCCGTACTACAAGGACGAGGAAATACGCTGGTGTCCGATGGCCAGAAAACCCTGGGGCCAGGGACAGAATCCTTTTGTAGCCTGGGAAGCGACTAATGTGGGAGGGGGATCTGGCTTTTACACCAGCTACGGGATAAATAACTGGCTTTACGACCCGGCGGGAGCGAGTTTGTGGGGCTATGAGGCCCAGAACCACTTCAAGACTATCAACGTTAAAGGTACGGACAGAATACCGCTCTTTTTGGATTGCTTCTACCTTGGTGGGCACCCACTGTCCACTAATACACCTCCGGAGTATAATGGTCAGACAGAGAACGCCGGGAGTCTTTGTATGAGGCGTTTCTGCATCGATCGACACAATGGGTCAACGAATATGGTCTTTTTAAATTTCGCTGTTAGAAAGGTCGGACTCAAGGAAATGTGGACATTGAAGTGGCACCGTAGGTTCGACACGGCAGATGCCTGGACCAAAGCCGGCGGCGCCACATCACAGGATTGGCCACAATGGATGAGAAAGTTTAAAGACTACTGAAAAGAGGTTTTACGCTCGTAGGACGAAATCCATTCGAGGGGGGAATACCTCGGATTTAATAATCGTAAAAGGCAGTGCCCTCGCTATCGGTGCCGGTCCAGTTAATCTTAAACTCGCCGGTTTCTTTCTTGTATAACCATCCGCTGGAGGTGCCATCTACCGCTGCAGAAAAGTCGGTCGCCTCGGCTACATAGGTGATATTCGATAACTTGTTGTAGGGATTTTCGGGCAGTTTCTTAACATACGGGCCATATAGGTAGGGGTCGGAAGGCACGGTGGATAAAGAAGCCACGCCTGCTTCATCGGTGGTCTTGGTGAACTGTGACTCCAGAAGTGCAACCGGGAGTGGAGCGCCGTTTACATATCCCGGCGGCATTCCCTTATGCTGCAACTTGTACAGTTCGATCTGGTTTCGCATTACTCTGAGATTGTCTTTGGCCGCCGACTCCCGAGCTTTTGCAATATGACCCTGAAATGTGGGCATGACCAGTGCAGCAAGGATGCCCAGAATGGTCACAACTAATATAACTTCAACGAGTGTAAAAGCCTTTTTTTTCATCTCGTCGGCCCAAAAATTTAAAATGTTGGAAAAGCATCTCATATATCGGCCATTAGGAAGCGGTACTTTGCAGGACGATTATGTTTTTTAGACAATACGTTGATTGAAGAGTTTGTTTTCTTAAAAAAAGTGGCGGAAATAATCTGCTTAGACCGATAATATCTCTATCTGGTGCTCTGCACAGTGAGGGCAAAAATCATTTTTTGATTTTATTTGAGGTGAAGGTGAGAAAGAAAAGCCGCTCTTTTCGTTCTAAGCTGCGTTAAAAACGGGATTCAGAGAGACTCTGTAGCCTTCAGTAACAATCAAAGGGCTGCAAGTGTAATGCTCACAGCCCTTTATAGCGTTTTAGTTTGAGGGCTTTGCAACACCAAACTGCCGGTTATGACTGGAAATATCTATTTCTTCTTCGACTGTACGATGCGCACTGTGTCGGTCCCTCCTATCCCGTCCACTGTCAACGTAGCCTCTGTGCTGTTCTCATCCAGATTCAAATCCTGCGTCTTGAAGTGAAACAGTATATCATCATCACCATCGCCATCTACATCGCATAGCGCCCAACGCACAGGTGAAGCTCCTGCGAATTCTACAGTCTCGGTGCTGGGGTCAATCGTGCTGGCATCAAAGTCATCGGTCGTTAGCACTGCCACTGGTACAACTCCCCTGGACTTGAGATTTATGCTGTTGAGATCGCTGCCGGGCTTGATATCAATCTCCACCTCAGTAGTTTCAAGAGTTTGCAGAAAAATGGCTGTATTGCTGTAAAACAATAGGTTAATAGCGCTTCCATCTGCATAGTAACCCGTCAATGTTCCGCCGGAAAAGGAGACCTCACCAGGGGTACTAAAGTCACCGTCGCCCCCAAAATCAGTACCATAGACTGTCACGGCCGCAGAAGGCTCACCTGGCATAACGATGATATACAGAGCAACGCTGCCGGAATAGATGTTCAAAACGCTGCCAGGATATGCATATACGTATTGTGAAACATCGGCATAAAGATTCACTGTCGTATCAGCCCCTACGTGCAGCCAATCCAGGCCTGCCGGGTCCGTGACATCGTGTTCACCGCCATCATCGTAAACGACGGCCCAGCCGCATGGTGCGGCGCATAGCAAAATCGCCAGAATAAACAATAAAATTGTCGAGAATCTTACTTTAATATGATTTTTCATTTTCATAGCTCCACCCCCTCAAAAAATAGATATTTTGGTTTCTCCCATTACAGAGATATTATTGAGATCCATCCATACGCCGACGATCAGTTTTGCTAATACTGTCCTCCATGCCTGCGAAGTAATTCGACGACATCCTTGCAAACTCCTTCCTTATTGAACCGAACGGACGCCCAATACAGAGGAGTACGGGACAATAAATCTCTTGCATTCACATCCGCTCCCTGGGCAAGCAAGAGCTCAGTGACGCCTTTGTGGTCCTGCTGGGCCGCATAATGGAGGGGAGTACGACTTGGACTTTTATCTTTTGCATTAACATTCGCTCCCTGGGCGATAAGAACCTCGACCACATCCAGGTAACCGTCTCTGGCTGCAAAGTGCAAAGAAGTTCGGCGCATTCGATTTTCTGCATCCACATCTGCTCCCCCGGCAAGCAGAACCAAGACTACATCCTTGTGGCCACCTAAGACCGCTGCGTGCAGAGGGGTTTCACCCATCATATCCGTTGCATTTGGATTGGCTCCCTTGGCAGTGAGAAGCTCAGCAATCTCTGTATGGCCTTGCTGGGCCGCGTAGTGCAGGGGAGTAAAGCTGTGTGTGTCTTTGACGTTTACATCCACGCCGTTGTCAATTAGAAGCAAAACCATGTTCCTCTGCTCTTCCTGGAGCGCCTCGAATAGAAGAGCCTGGCCACCTTCTTCGGAATCCACCAGTGTAGGCTCCTCTGCCAACAAGGCTTCAGCCATTTCAAGGTCTCCCGACCTCACCGCCTGGTGAAAATCCGCGACAGGATTTCCACATCCGGTGAGTATTAAACTTGTTGCAAATACAACCATCACATCGATAACCATTCTTTTTTTATTGGCCATGATAAGCCCCCTTATGTAAGAAAAATTGGTATTGATTTGCAAGTCGCACAGCGCGGCTCGCTTTCTAACAATTGTCTGCATTGTCATCTGGCTGCTATTAGCACTATCGCAATGGTTCCTATCACCAAAATAATCAACCCGATTATAAGCTCGGTCCGACTCATAGCTGCCCCTGATTAAAATATAAGAAATGAATTGAGGGGCACAAACCCAACAAAATAATAAATCACAGAAATTGGCCTTAGAGTTCGCTTATAATGTCGTTTGTATAGCACAATGGACTTGACCTCACTGCACTGCCGAAAAGTCCTATAATACAAAGTGCGTTAGAGCGCCCCTGCTTTCCTTACACGTCCTCCAGTTTTTCCTCGTAGAATGTGTATAAAAAGCTCATTTTGTCATTCTGAACGGAGCGCAGCGAAGTGAAGAATCTCCCCTTCGTTAGCCAGATTCTTCGGCTTCGCCTCAGAATGACAAAAGATGAAGGATTATTCGAATAGACTCTAAGTACACTAAAAAGGTCTTCCTGACGATAACATCCTGCAAACAAAAGGCTTAGGAAACTAAGGCTGGAAACCTTAGTCACATACAGAAAACAGCAAAATACAATAACAAACAGGGATAAATAAGAAAATACTTGACATATTTGTAATTGTTATGTATATTTGGATAAAAAGAAATGAGATGAAAGAAGAGGTGTATTATGGCAAAAACAAAGTTTCTATCGATGGAGTTCTTTCGGGATTTCCAGGACAAGGATAATTTCTTCGAAAAACTAACGAGCGATGAAGACACGTTCAGTAAAGTAGTTAGCCAATATTTTTTGCTGAATGTCTGCTCGTTTCTTTATGGCGTTGTTATGGGAAGCTACAATGGTTTTCGTCAGGCGATTTCTTCGGGTATAAAAGTGCCGATTCTCTTTTCGCTCGCTTTGTTAGTATGCTTCCCTGCTTTTTTCATCATTCAACATGTCCTTGGTTCCAGGCTCGGCTTCTGGCAGATGTTCAAGATAATACTTTCCGGTTTTGTTATGGTTGCATTGGTTATGGTCTCGTTTGCCCCGATTGTCATTTTTTTCCTCATCACCGGAGACAACTACTCGTTTCTGAAACTTCTGCACGTAGCGATATTTGGACTTTCAGGATTCTTTGGCGTGAAGACCATTTTAGACGCATTGCGGTTCTCCTGTGAAAAAAAGAAAGTCTATCCTAAGGTTGGAGTGGTGGTTTTTCGGTTCTGGATTTTAATCCTGGCATTCGTTGGTATGCAATTAGCTTGGAATTTAAGGCCCTTTATTGGCAGCAGAGAACTACCGTTTGAGCTGTTCAGAAAACGCGAAGGGAACTTTTATCTGGCAGTGATTCGAGCAGCAGGGGATTTAGTTACCTCACCAGACAAGAAAACAAACAACAAGAAAGTTGATGAGCATGTCTCTCAGGACATGGAAGATCAAACCGGGAAGGTTGAAGTCGGTGGAAAATGACATTATGACATTGGAAGAGGTAGCTGCTTATCTTAGGTTAAAACCTCAGACGATTTACACGTGGGCGCAAGAAAAGAAAATACCAGCCGCCAAGTTAGGGAAAGAGTGGCGCTTCAAAAAGTCGATTGTTGACGAATGGTTTGTGCAGCACATCGATGAAAAGTTCAGTGATGTCGTCAATACCTGGAAGGAAAAACAAAGAAAGCAGAGAGATTGTAAAGACATCAAGTAGAAGTAATTGATTCGTAATTGTACCTAAATATAAAGGATTCCCGTTTGTGGAGGAATGACACTACTGCTCTGTCAAGGCTCAAATGCGGATACGCACGCTTCTTACAGGCGTGATGGTTTGTCATTCCCGCGAAAGCGGGAATCCAGACTTATTGATAGTACTGGATTCCACATCAAAGCCTGCCCTGAGCAAAGCCGAATGGGTGTGGAATGACAGCCCTCAAAGCACGCTTGACAAAGCACTACGAGTTGTGCAGACCTGTGTTGTTCAAATATTTTTTAACACCAGTTGAGAAAAAAATTCTTATCCCTTTAAGACGGCTAAAGGGACCATTCGGGCGACGGCCTTGGCCCAGCCGCATTCGACGACAATTCGGACGACCTCATCGATATCTTTGTAGGCGTCCGGCGCTTCCTCTTTTATTTTGCTTTTATTGCCGGTAATGAGCTTTATGCCCTCCATACTGCGTTTGAACTGCTCATCGCTAATCAAAGCCGGCGTAATAATTCTGCCTTTACGAGCTTTTCCACGAGCGGCGGTGCGACTCATCACTCTGCCTGCACCGTGGTTGACCGAGCTCAAAGACTCCTCGGAATCACCCGTTCCAACAAGCAGAAAACTTGCAGTGCCCATCGAGCCGGGGGTTATTATAGGCTGGCCGGTTTGTGCGAAAACACTTGCGGCCATCTGCTTCGGACCGAAAGCCCGGGTGGCACCTTTGCGGTGGACCCAAAGCCGGGCGCCGCTATGTGTCTCGAGCTTTGCCATATTGTGAGCGACATCGTAAACGAGCGTCAGCGGCGTCGGGCCAAACATCCTGTTAAAACAGCGTCTTACAAGCAGAGCCATAATGTGGCGATTGGTAAATGCGAAGTTTGCGGCGGCAGCCATTGCAGCGATATAGTTTTTGCCGGCACTGCTCTCGGCCCGCAGATATGAGAGCATTTTTCTGCGGTCGGCATTCTCAGGTCTCTGGGCGGCGATTTTCATATATTCGTCAGCAATCTCATAGCCGAACCGACGCGAGCCGGAGTGTATCATTACAACGAGCTGGTTTTTGAAAAGGCCGAAAGTCTTCGCTAAATTCGGCTCAAAGACTTCCTGGACGTACTGAATTTCAATAAAGTGGTTTCCGCCTCCGAGTGTGCCAAGTTGATTGCTCCCTTTTTGTATTGCGTTTCTTGGCACCGCGCCCGGGTCGGAGGGCAGGTGGCCGTTTTCCTCGATTCTTTCGAGGTCATCGGCGAACTGGTCCGGGTCAAAGGCCTCCCACGCCCGGTGACCGCTTCTTTGCGCAAGGGCCGGTACGGCGGCAACACCTTTATTGATAACGGCTTCGATTCCGGTTTTGTTTAATTGCAAATTTTCCTTGCCCTCGCCGAGCGGAATGTCACGGGCTATATCGACAGCAATTTTGTCCGTATCAATGTCGCCTCTTGAAAAGGGTGTGCGCAGCAGCCGCATCCCACAATTTATGTCATACCCGACAGCAGGAGGCATAATTGCGCCGTCCAGTCCTAATACTGCCCCGATAGGTATGCCGAAGCCAACGTGGATATCAGCGGTGGCCAGAACCTTTTTGGCCGGCGGCAGTGAAGCTGCATCACAAAGCTGACGGACAGCATCAGGTTCGAGCTTGATGGCTTCCGAGGCAAAAATGGTTGCGTCAGTAACCATCTGCCCGCGGCGTTCCATACGCAGGCGAAAAGGGTCAATGCGAACAAGTTTTGACGATGACTCGTCCATTCCCGCACCTCGTCTCTCATCGGATGAAAAACAAACTGTTGCCCTGTTATATCTGGATTCGTTAGTTAAGGGAAAATCAATTATACCATTGGCATTTTTTTCTACAAGAGAACCCTTCAACTACCGGTTTCAATTGTCGTTAACATATTGATTTTTACGATAATACGCCAATTTTACCAGCTTTTACAGAAAAAGCTAATAATGAAAAAGGCAAACGGCCAAAGGCCATATTTTTCGGCTTTTACTCCGGGGACAAATTCACTTGACAAAGGTTGGTTTTAAAGCTAAACTAGGTGTTGTTGGATGTAGGTATAAGCTGGAGATTGTCTAATCCAAAACCGGCAATTTTTAGGGTGTTTGCAAAATGAAGATAAAATGGGTGATTTTAGCTGTTCTGGCGGCATTTTTAGCTTTAGTGTTGAATTCTGGTTCGGCTGCCGTCAATACCAGAGAGGTTGACATTGTACGCAAAAAGGTGGTGCTCGATAATAGCGATTTAAAAATTATCGACGATTTTCTTATTGAGGCGATACAAGAATTGGTCAGAACGAGGGATTTTACGTCCATAGCAAAGATTCGTACAGTCATCCTCAGCAGGCAGAGTACCCAGGGCCAATACGCTCAACGGTTTTCTGAGTCAGCCCGCAGACATATCGCCGCAGGCTTTCGAGACGCTCAACAATTGAGGCGCCCGGAGCGGACAACCGGAGTAATGATTAATCTTCTGATTCTGATGGATGGTCTGCATGACCTCGGATTGGCAGACCAGGCTATCGCAATGCTAAAAAATGAGAATATGGTTATTCGTTACTGGGCTGTCCATTGTCTTACCAACCCAAGCATTATAACACAGTTAAATTCCGCAACAACATCAAGTGCGAACCAGGCATCGGTTATCGCAGGACAGCTTAAAGGGCTGATCGAGAACAGCACCCCTGAGATAGTAGCTTTGATAGCTCAATTTGCGGCTAGAGTGAATATTCCACAGGGTGAGGAATTATTGTCACAAATAGCTGATATGCGGATTAAAAGATACGCCAACTGGACAGTGAAGTATGAACTTTATGATAGTGCCATCTTGAAATATCTCAGCAGCAAAATACCCTTACCTTCGGGGTCTCTTGGCGGACCGCTGCCGACAACAAGCAGTACCAAGCCTGCTATTGCCCGGCGCTTTGCTCAGTTGTATTCTTATGCGATACAAAGGTACATCAAAGGCGCTGGTCTTTTGAATGATACCCAGAAAAGCCATTTGGCTTCGGTATTGGTCGAGACTGAAGACAAGTGTATCAGCCGGCTTCTGGGCAGGCCGCAATTAACTATAAGAAGGGCTCTGGAGCGACAAAATGCACAGGCCATTTTGGACGAGCACGACAGATTACTTGGCACCGCAACAACACCCGGCCAATTACCTACGACCCTGAAGTTCGACTACACGACAACCACCACCGGCCCGAAACGCACTGCACCACTCCCTTTGCCCGACCCACCCAGAAAACCACCAAAATAATTATTCATTACGCTCTTTATAAAAGACCGCATGTCATTTCGACCGAAGCGATGCATAGCATCGCGAAGTGGAGAAATCTATTGAAAATGCCATTGCGAGGAGGCCGCATAGCGGCCGAAGCGGGAATCCAGCTTTTTCACTCTGGACCCCTGCTCCCCGCTTCCGCGGGGACAAGTTTATCCGTCCGCTGCCGGACGAAAGCAGGTGCAGGGGTGACATCGTCGGTTTTCGTTTTCCGCAACAGATACTAAATAGCTTAAAGCAAAAGGGATTTTGTATTGAAGTCTGTAAGCCTTGTATTTACCACGGCGTTGTTGATTATTGCAGGATGCAATGACTCAGGTTCTGTTGAAGAGCCTAACGAAATGGTCCTGCATCACGTCCTTTCGACCAAGATAAAAGGCCTCGACCCCGGCAATATGCGAGACGTTTATTCTGTTATAGTCGCCAGCCAGATGTTCGAGCCCCTGTATCAATATCACTTCCTGAAGCGCCCGTACCAGCTCGTACCTCTATTAGCTGAAGATATGCCGCAAATCAGTGAGGATTTGCTCACCTATACCATAAAAATAAAAAAAGGCGTTTACTTTCAGGATGACCCGTGTTTTGGTTCCCGCCTTGCGGGGTCCCTCTTAAACGGTAAAGGACGCGAGCTGAAGGCTGAGGATTTTATTTTCTCACTCAAAAGAGTAGCTAATATCAAGTATCTGAGCCAAAACTGGTCTATCTTTGATAACAAAATTGTCGGACTTGATGAGTTTCGTGAATATACAAAAACCTGCAAAAGCGAGGCGGACGTCGATTATTCGCGGCAAGTTCAAGGATTAACAACTCCTGATGACTACACACTGGTTATCAAACTCAAAAAACCCTGGCCCCAATTGTGCTTGGCACTGGCGGATATAGCAACAGCGCCTGTAGCCAAAGAGGCAGTTGATTATTACGGCAGGGACATTATAAGCCATCCCGTAGGTACCGGGCCGTTCCGGCTGAATGTATGGCGCCGCGGCAGCTACATCGAGCTTGTCCGCAATCCGGCTTTCAGGGGCGAACTCTATCCGAGCAGCGGCGAACCCGGTGACGCCGAGGCCGGCTATCTGGATGATGCAGAAAAGCCAATACCTTTTGCCGACAGAGTCGTCTGGACCGTAATCGAAGAGCGCCAGCCGGCCTGGCTTTTATTTTTGCAGGGCAAAGTCGATGCCACTGTAATTCCCAAAGACAGCTTCGACGAGGTTATGGGCGGGGCCGGTGAATTGACGCCGGCAATGAAGCAACGCAGCATACACCTGAAGACCTTTAAGGACCCGTCAACCTACTGGCTTGGTTTTAATATGGCAGAGCCTGTCTTCGGTAAAAACAAACCGCTTCGCAGTGCAATAAGCTGCGCCATCGACCGCGAGAAGTTTATAGAGCTGTTTTTCAATAATCGACATCTGATTGCCCACGGCCTTATACCACCAGTAATGCCCTCTTACAATCCCGATATAAAAGAAGCGGGATACGCCCGCTATGACCCGGAAAAGGCCAAGGAGCTATTGAAAGAGGCCGAGAAAATTCACGGCGGCAAACTGCCTGTTTTCAAAATGGCTCTACCGGGCACAAATACATGGTACCGTCAGTACGGCCAGTTCCTCAAACGCAACTTAAACGCCGTCGGTCTCGAAGTTGAAACGGAATATATGGACAGGCCTACTTATCTGGAAAAGGTCAATACCAAAAGTGTTCAGATGTTCACCTCCGGCAGCAGCGCAAGCACACCCGACGCGCAGGATTTCCTGGCAATGTTTTACAGCAGATACCACGCCCCGGGACCAAATAAATTCAACTATTCCAATCCGGAGTTTGACAAACTATATGAAAAAGCGCAGGTAATGCTCGACAGCCCCGAAAAACGTCGGCTGTATAGAAAAATGGAACTTATAGTTCTAAAAGATTGCCCAGCGGCTTTCTTAAATCATCGTGTAGCGTATGTGCTGCATCATGACTGGTATAAGAATTACAAGCCGCACGCTTTCGCGTACGGGCTGAGTAAGTATCGCAGGATCGATATGGCCAAACGCACAGCGTATAAAAATTGAAGATTTTCAACACCCTGGTTTTTTTCGTAACGCAAAGCTCAATAAATGACAGCATACATAATAAGGCGGCTTTTATACACCGTACCGATTGTATTCGGCGTGCTTCTGCTGACCTTTGTATTGTTCACTCTCGTTGGCGGTGACATATCCATTGAAATAGCCGGCAAAGGCGCCACCCAGGAAACAATAGACGAAATCCGCGAGGAGTACGGCCTTAACAAGCCCCTGTTTCTGTCGTGGGACAGCCAATTCGTAAACCACTTCAAAAATGCACTGACATTTAATTTCGGCAGGGCCCGCGACCGCGAACCTGTCGTCGATAAAATCAAGCGAGGTGTAGGACCTTCTCTTGCGCTGACGGTACCGATGTTCTTTGGAATCGTCATAATTTCAATCAGCTTATCGCTCGTCATTGCGTTCGTCCGTGGTTCGGTATGGGACATTTTAGCCGTAGTTATTTGTGTTGCGGGGATGAGTATTCCGTATCTCAGTTTTATTCTTTTCGGCCAGTACTTTCTCGCGTACAAGTGGGGACTTTTTCCGGTATTCTTTTCACCGGAGTTGAGGATGGCCCAATACGTAGCCTTGCCTGTGTTAATTGGTATAGCAGCAGGTTTGGGAGGGAATCTGCGCTTTTTTAGGACAGTTATGCTCGATGAGATGCGAAACGACTACGTTCGGACCGCTTTTGCAAAAGGGCTTACAACCAGGCGTGTGCTGTTCAAGCACGTTTTGAAAAATGCAATGATACCTATTATTACGCGGGTGGTTTTAGCAATACCGTTTTTGTTCTTAGGGTCGCTGCTGCTTGAAAGGTTTTTCGGCATTCCGGGATTGGGTTATCTGATGGTGGAGGCAATCAATTCACGTGACTATTTCGTTATCAGCGCTATGACTTACATAAGTGCGATACTTTTTGTGGTATTTAATCTTATAACAGATATTTGCTACTCACTTGTTGACCCGAGGATTTCTCTTGAGTAAATCTCAGCAGTTAATAAAAACAGAGCCGCCGAAGGGCACAAGTCTGTGGAAGGACGGCGCCAGAAGGCTTCGCAGACGCAAGCTGGCGATGGTTTGCTTCGGCGTGCTAACATTATATTTTCTGCTTGCAGGTTTTATCTACTTGGCGGAATTTTTTGATTGGCGAATTGGGCCGACACTGTGGGCCGAACAGGCAGGACAATCTTATGCGCCGCCCAGCTTGAAAAATATATTCGGCACGGATATATTCGGGCAGTCAGTTCTGCGAAAGACGCTGTACGGAACGAAGATATCGATAACGGTTGCGTTATGTGCTTCGCTTATCAGTATCGTCATCGGTGTCCCTTTAGGGGCTGTCGCGGGTTATTTTCGCGGCTTCGTGGATGAAATAATCGTCTGGATTTATTCAACTCTAAGCTCAGTTCCGTATATCCTATTGATATTGGCTTTTGCCGTTGTGCTGCGGGACAAGACTTTTTTTGGTTACAAGCTGACAGGTATCACGGCGGTCTATTTAGCTATCGGCCTTACGAGCTGGGTCGGCATTTGCCGACTGATTCGCGGTGAAGTCATCAAGCACAAAGACAGAGAATACGTCTTGGCTGCGATTAGCTATGGGTGCACTCGCCGGCGGATAATCTTCAGACACCTGCTGCCTAATGTTTTTCATCTTGTGATAATTGACTTTTCGCTGCGATTTGTAGCCTTCATTCACTCAGAAGTTATTCTGAGCTTTTTAGGGCTTGGGGAAGCGGAACGTCCGAGCTGGGGAGCGATGATAAACGATGCCAGGATTGAGCTTTCGCGAGGTGTATGGTGGCAAATGGCGGCGGCTACGGTGGCGATATTCTTCCTGTCATTAGCATTGAATATCTTCGGCGACGCCCTGAGAGACTCGCTCGACCCGAAGCTCAGGATTCAATGAGCACAAGTGCACAAGTGCACAAGAGTATAAGTAGAAAGATATAAGATTCAGAAAAAATATGGGTGACAATGGAACATTACTTTCGGTAAAGAATCTTTCGACGCACTTTTTTACTGACGAAGGCGTAGTCAAGGCGGTGCAGGACGTGAGCTTTTCGATAAAGAAAGGCAGAACATTTGGGCTTGTTGGCGAGAGCGGGTGCGGTAAGAGCGTAACGGCACTATCGATTATGCGCCTGGTTCCGGCCCCGCAGGGCAAAATCGTCGGCGGTGAAATCGTTTTTGAGGGACAGAATCTGACGAGATTGAGTAAAAACCGGATGCGGGAGATACGTGGGGAGAAAATTGCCATGATTTTTCAAGAGCCGCAGACCAGTCTCAATCCGGTCTATACGGTTGGCAACCAGATTGCCGAGGCCATCAGGGGCCATCAGAAAAAAAACTGTAAAGAGGCCTGGGCGGATTCGGTCGAGATGCTGCGGAAAGTAGGCATTGCGGACCCTGCCCGGCGGGCGCATGAATATCCACATCAGATGTCCGGTGGTATGCAGCAGCGGGTTATGATAGCAATGGCGGCAAGCTGTGAGCCGGCGCTGCTTATAGCCGATGAGCCGACAACCGCTCTGGACGTAACGATTCAGGCACAGATACTGGATTTGTTAGATGATTTGCAAGAGCAAAATGGGATGAGCATTTTGCTGATAACCCACGATTTGGGCATCGTGGCCGAGCGAGCCCAGAACGCCGCGGTGATGTACGCATCGCGAATAGTTGAAGTGGCCGAGACGCCCAGACTCTTCGCGGAGCCTTTACATCCTTATACTCGTGGGCTGTTAAAGTCTCTGCCGCGATTGGGTTTTTCAGGGAAACGGCTGCCGACGATCTCAGGTAATGTTCCCGAGCCGTTGCATTTCCCGACAGGGTGCAAATTTCATCCCCGCTGCCCGAGAAGTAAAACAGACAAGCGGTGCCGGACCGTTGAGCCTGAGTTAAGAGAAGTCCAGCCGGGACGGTGCGCTGCCTGCTGGTACGCGGACGGAATGGAAAGTTGATGCTTTTGTAGAAAGCCTGTGCGAAATGTCATTGCGAGGCCCAAAGGGCCGTGGCAATCTCTTGCGTGATGGGCGGAAAAAGCCATCGTCGCATTTGAGATTGCTTCGCTTCGCTCGCAACGACAGTCTCCGGCCTGATGTTTTCTACAGAGCAAAAATTGGTTATTAGAAAAAGCAATGCAGGATACGAAAAACGATTATCTGCTGAAGGTCGAGAAATTAAAGACCTATTTCCCAATTAAGAAAGGTCTGCTGCGGCGGACTATTGGTTACGTCAAAGCGGTTGACGGGGTAAGTTTCGGCATCGAAAAGGGGCAGACGTTAGGTCTTGTCGGTGAGAGCGGCTGCGGCAAGACGACCGTTGCTAGAAGTATAGTTCGATTAGTGCCGGCAACGGCGGGAAAGGTCGTTTTCGAACAAAGGGATATTCTGGCTGCTGATGTGGTCGAATTGCGCCGTCTTCGCAGCCAGATTAGTCTTATTTTTCAGGACCCTTACGGCTCGTTGAATCCGAGGATGACTATCGGTAATATTGTTGGCGAGCCGCTGAAGGTTCAAAGGAAAATAGCCGACAGTGATTCCCATCCCCCATCGGAGTCGAGGACAAGCTTGCGCGTCAATGACATGGAGCGAGTTGCGGAACTGCTCTGGAAAGTGGGCCTATCACCTGATTATATGAACCGTTATCCACACGAATTTTCAGGCGGACAGCGGCAGCGAATCGGCGTCGCCAGGGCTTTGGCGCTGGAACCAAAATTGGTTATCTGCGATGAGCCGGTTAGTGCCCTTGATGTTTCGATTCAATCGCAGATTTTGAATCTACTAAAAGATTTGCAGGAAGAATTTGGGCTGACGTTCTTATTTATCGCACACGACCTGGCTGTGGTGGAGTTTTTCTGTAACATTGTGGCGGTGATGTATATGGGCAGGATAGTGGAGCAGGCTACGGCTCAAGAGCTGTATCAAAATCCTCTGCATCCTTATACACATGCCCTTATCTCGGCGATTCCGGAGGTTGAGCAGCCCCGGCAAAGCCGGAGAACCACACTGGGCGGCGAAGTGCCGAGCGCCTCGAATCGGTTCCCGCAAGGCGGGGTCCCACCATCCGGTTGTCCTTTTCACCCGAGGTGTCCTCGGCGCCAGAGTGATTGTTTAGAGCAGATGCCGGCACTGAAAAGGGGGGAAAACACTTATGACGGGCATTTTGTCGCCTGCTGGAAATGCTAAAAAAAGTTGATAATTGATTATTGATTATTGATAAATGTGTTAAAATGAGCAAAAATAAGCAAGAACTCGACGGGAACTGTTGAATTTGAGATAATTGTCTTAGGTCCTGATTGGGAAGGAGTGTCGATTGTCATGGACGAAGAAATTGGCGTAGGAATAACAAGTGAGGGTGGCGCCGCGGTAGTGGCTTTCAAGTCCGCTTCAGTAAGTGATGTTGATGCAATAAACGCCGCTTCCAGACAGATAAAAGAATTTATTGACGGAAATCAACCAAACAAGTTGATATTCGATTTTGGAAGTGTAAAGTTTTTCTCCTCCCAGGTGCTGGGGCTGCTTCTGGACATCCGGGCCAAGCTGGAAACGCATAACGGCGAGGTTGTGATTAGCGCAATAAATCCACAACTGCACAGAGTTTTCAAGATAACCAATCTGGATAAGGTTTTCAGGTTTTTCCCGGATAAAGAAAGCGCCATCCAGGCATTGAGTACAGATTGACTCTCACTTTCACAGGGATGACGTGTCCTTCCTGTCAAAGCAGGAATGTATTTACTCAGAGAGGTTGATGTTATGTATGTTACGACGCAATTTTCGATTTTTATGGTCAATAAGCCGGGGGTATTAGCTCAGGTGCTCGGCGAATTTGCCCGAGCTAAGATTAACATCATAGCGATGACAATGATGGATTCTGTGGAGCACGGGGTTATGCGAATAGTTTTTGCTGCGCCCAAGAAGGCAAAAGAAGTTTTAGCAAAGCTAAATATGCCCTATAACGAAACAGAGGTTTTGTGTGTAACACTGACCAATAAGTCCGGTGCGCTGGCGGCGGTTGCGGAAAAACTGGCCAAGAACCACATAAATATTTCATACGCATATTGCACTGCAGGCGCGAAGGGGGGCCGAACGACAGGCGTCCTAAAAGTCGCCGACGTTAAAAAAGCAATAAGGATTCTGCAGCAAAATTCAAAGAAAGACACCAAGTCACGGCCAGTGGTCAGACGCTCACAAGCTTCGAGAAAATAGGAGCATATTAACAGATACGGCGTGAGTAGTGAGTGGTGAGTAGTGAGTATTCAGTTTACCAATTAACCGCTCACCAAGAACAGGGCAACTGGGATTTTGGGAAGCCAAAGGAGAGGAATCATGCAGATAAATCAGGTTAAGAATTCCACTAAATCACCCCCGCTAAAGAAATGCGGGGGTAGGCTGTCATCACAGTACTTTTTCATTCTGTGTTTCATGTTAATCGGGACGTGTGTGCAGTTCGGACGAGCGCAGGATATGAGCCAGTGGTATGAGTTTGCCCCGAAAAACACTGTCGAGCCCGGTGAGATTGGAATGCAAGATTGGCTGGACAAGCCAGCCGGTCGACACGGACGAATCTTGCGCCGCAGTGACAAGCTGTTTTACAATGGCCAGGCTATCAAGCTATGGGGCCTGAACAACACGTATAGTGCGTGTGCGCCGAAAAAGGAGCTGGCCGATCAGCGAGCCGCGTTCTATGCCAAGTATGGCATAAACTCGGTTCGGCTACACAAGTATGCCGATGGCACGGGGTGGGCGGGCATTCAGTCTCCAGACAGCTTTGTGGAGTTTGACGACGAAGCCCTGGACCGAATGGATTACTATGTTGCCCGGCTCAAGAAGCACGGGATCTATGTGAAACTCTCGTCCACCTTCGGCGTCAAACTTGGATTTGCAGACCGCGAATATGTGCCGTATATGAATGAGTTTGGCCAAATGAGCGGCAATCGTTTGAGAACGGGTCATGGCAGCATCTTCTTGTCGCGGGAGTTGCAGGATCTGCAAATCCGGCAGGTGGTAAACATCCTCAAGCATCGCAATCCGTATACGAGTTTGACATATGCTAAGGAACCGGCCATCTTTGTAGTTGAGTTGTTCAATGAAGATAGTGCGCTGTGGTTCGGAGTCATGCCCAAGCTGCAAAGTGTACCTACACTTCGCAGGCAAGTGTCCGAGCGGTTCAGCGACTGGCTCAAAGCCAGATATGGCAGTCACGCAGGTCTGATTAAAGCCTGGGGACAAGCCGCGATTGATTCATTCAAGAACGAGGGTTTTGTCGGCGAACATCTGGACAAACGCAACATCGCACCGGCAGGCAACCCCTGGTTCTATGATCCGACGCAGTTGGCCGGCTCTCAAGCCAATAAGAAACAGCGTCTCCTCGACACGATGCTCTTTCTATATGAATTGCAAAACGAGTTCTACGACCGCTATGTCGAGGCGGTTCGTGATGCGGGGTATGAGGGGGAGATACTGGGATCGAACTGGCAGGCAGGCAGGGACTTCAGCCATTACTATAACCTGCACTCCGACTTCCGTGTGGGTCTGATAGACCGACACAACTACTTCGGCGGGGCGCGTCGCGGCATCAAGCCGGGCAAGTTCAACAATGCTTCCATGCTGCGTATCGCGGGGACCGGCATGCTCAGTGCAGGCATGCAACAAGTAAGCGATCGACCCTTCATGCTCTCAGAGTGGATTCATGTTGTGCCCAATGACTGGGGTGTCGAAGGACCGGCCATTATCGGGGCCTACGGCATGGGTCTAAATGGGTGGGACGTCTCGTATATGTTCCAGAATTCTGACAGCGGCGGCTTTAGCTCCCGGCTTGGGGGACATCCGTGGGATGTTACTGCTCCGCAAGTGCTCGGCATATTTCCTGCGGTAGCACGACAGGTTCTTCGCGATGATGTCAGGGAAGCATCAGTCTTAGCTCGGCGGTTTGTTCACATACCGTCCGTTTACAAAGGCCAACTTGGCTTTTCAGACAAGATCAGTCAACAACATGATGTCAAAACGTTCGATAGCGACAAGGTACCCGTCAGGGCCATGGCTGTTGCCTGCTGTGTGGTAGAGTTCTGTGATGAGTACACCGATACGCCGGCTTTTGATCTGAGCTCCTATGAACGGGGCGACAACCTCGTTTCCTCCACGAGCCAGCTCCGATGGCATGAAGGCAAGGCAAAACACGATGGGTTTTTCACGATTAACAGCAGCGGCACCAAGGCTGTTGTAGGATTCGCAAAAGGCCAAACATGCCGACTGGACAATGTAACCATCAGTCCGGCGTCAACCTTCGGAGCAATCTATGTCACTGCATTGAAGGAAGACAAAACCATAGAATCATCAAAAAAACTGCTGGTTGTGGTTATTGCTCGTGCCAGAAACACCGGGCAGAAACTCAGCGCTGCACAAGATGAGATATTAGCCTCAGGCCGGGGACCAATCTTGATGGAACCGGTCAAAGCGAGTATCGCTGTTCGTAAACGTGGCGTACCGAGAGTAATGCTTCTGGATCATGACGGCTTAGCAACAGAGAAAACGCTGCCGGTAGTCAACGACACCTTCACAATTGATGGGGCTCGCGACAAAACACCATATTACCTGGTCCAATACTAAGCTTCGAGCAGAATGGACACTGATAAGAGAATGCTATAGGAGACACTGTGATGTCCAGAGCAAGAATCCGTAGGATATACAGTTGGCTACAAGAACTCATCCAAAAAGGCATGTTTCGGGTGCGCGCACTGACTCGAATATGCTGGTAAGTCTGGTCCAAAAGGTACTGATAGATTTATGGTCAGGGTGTCGATGTTCGCAACCAGTTTTAGTTCCATCTCCTTCCTGGGACTTCCTCAACGTGGGGCCTACCATGACTTTAGTTTCTACCTGACCATTCTGTTCATCCCGTTTGTCATCACCCCCATTCTGTGGTGGATTTTCGTACCGATGTTCGTGCGACTTAAGGTCAGCAGCGGGCGCTGGGCGTGGGTCACCATGCCCGTACCATTCAGCACATCGCCGAGATATTGAATTTAGAAAGTGTGATTGTTACATCGGAGTATAAGTGAAAATGAAATACAGTAATACTATTAGCCTGTTGCTGTCACTGGTAATCTTATCAATCCCCATACAGGCGCGAGCGGCTGAACAAATAGATTTTACCAATCCGTTAGCTGCCGGATTTCTACACCCGCCCAAAGCCGCCAAGCCATCGATATACTGGCTCTGGCTGAATGGATATGTCAACCGTGCTTACCTGGAAAGGGAGCTGAAGCAGTTCAGTGAAAAGGGTATTGGCGGTCTCTGCATTTTTGACATGGGGGCACGGGGTGATAAGAAGGCCGTTCCACCACCGGGTCCAGCGTTTATGAGTGATGAATTCGTTGAGAACATTGCCTATGCCCTGAAGCTCGCCGGCAAGTTTGATCTCGATGTTCAATTAGCGGCCTGCAGTAGCTGGGACCTGGGCGGTTCCTGGGTACAACCACACCATGCAAGTATGGGACTGTACTACACGGAAATCCGGGTCAAGGGACCTGTCGATTACGAAAGAGTGCTCCCATTTCCAGAACTTCCTCCCGATGCCCCAAGGGCCCCGGATGGCAAACCCGCTTTTTTCAAGAACGTTGCAGTATTGGCCATACCGGAGACTAAAAGGCAGCCGGCCCATGAGTTCATCTTCGAATTGCCGCGAACCGATATTCATCGCATTGACCATATCATTCTCTATAACGCGAAAAGCGATAATCCTAATCGCTATGGCGAACTTCACCTTTTCGCTAAGGATTTTTCTGTAGCCGTGAGCACGGGTCGTCTCGACGAACAGTCTTTCAAAGAAATTCTCCGGGACACACTAAAGCCGAATACGAAACCTCAGCGTTTTAACTTCGCACCGGTTGACGCACGCTATGTCCGTCTTCGAATCTACAACGGTTATAACCCTGATTTCGACATGGTCCAGCTCGCTGAATTTGAGGTCTATACTACTGACGGACGCAACATAGCCGGCTCAAAAGAAATCGATCGAATAAAGGATTCGGCATATATTATCCGCTTTAATTCCCAGCGGGAATCCAGCAGGAAATGGTCTGCAGCCAACCTTCATGACGGGGATAAATCCGGCGCGTATGGGTCCTGGGCTTCAGCCGGATTACCCCCCCTAATTATTGAAGATCGTTCCAAAATAGTGGACCTTACGGAGCGGATTAATACCAAAGGAAAACTGAAATGGAAAATCCCGCCCGGCAAATGGACTATCATGCGGTTTGTCTGCGCCAATACCGGCGAGAGGCTAAAGGTCCCCAGTCCGAATTCGGATGGACTGGCTACCGACCACTTCAGCCATGAGGCTACCCGCGTCTTTATTCAATATCTTACTGACCGCCTGGAACAAAAACTTGGCGATTTACAGCAAACAGCCTTGAAACAACTCTACCTGCCGAGTTATGAGGTAAAGGGGGCTACATGGACATCAGATTTCATTGAACAATTCATAAAATATCGTCATTACGACATGACGCCCTATCTACCTGCCTTGGCCGGTTGTCTAATAGAAAATGAAGACATTACTTATCGGTTCCTTTATGACTATCGGAAAATGTTAGGTGATCTTCTTGTAGATGCTTATTACAGTACAGCGAGCGAAACCGCCAACCGGGCGAACCTGGGAATTGAGGCCGAAGCGGGAGGCCCCGGCCCTCCTGTACACCAGGTGCCTGTTGATGCACTGAAAGCTTTAGGAGCCATAGACGAAATGCGTGGCGAGTTCTGGCCCTGGAGGCCGGACCGAAGCCAGATTTGGATTGTAAAGGAAACCGCCTGCGCCGCCCATACCTATGGTCGTCAACGGGTCCACATGGAGGCCTTTACCGGGTTTCACCATTGGCAGGATGGTCCTTTTGACCTCAAACCTTCCGCCGACCGGGCGTTCTGCGAAGGAATGAATCATATTGTCTGGCATACCTCCTCCCATCAACCCCCAGAGGCTGGAAAACCCGGTTGGGTCTATGGCGCCGGAACCCATCTGACCCCTAACCTAATATGGTGGTCCAAGGCCAAGCCGTTTATCGATTACTTGTCCCGATGTTCCTTCATGCTGCAACAGGGGCTATTTGTCGCAGATGTATGTTACTACTACGGTGACCAGGGTTTTAATTTTGTACCTCCCAAACACATTGACCCGTCACTCGGATACGGGTACGACTACGACGTAGCGAATCCCGAAGTGATTCTGAACCGGATGAGCGTACAGGACGGTCGGATCACTCTGCCTGATGGGATGCAGTACGAGCTGCTGGTTCTACCGGGCCGGGAAGACATGGATCTGCAGGTCCTGCAGAAAATCAAAGAACTGGTAAAGGCCGGGGGCACTGTTGTCGGCTCGAAGCCTACCCAATCAAACGGACTTACCAACTATCCCACCGGCGATCAGCAAGTTAAACAACTTGCCGATTTGCTGTGGGGAAACTGTGATGGGAAAAACGTGTTGGAGCATCGATATGGCGACGGGAAAATCATCTGGGGCCGCTCCTTGCGAGAAATCCTTTTGGCACGCGGGATTGGACCTGACTTCCATTATACCAGCGAAAAAGAAGCAACGGACCTGGATTTCATTCATCGGCGAACCCAGGAAGCGGACATCTATTTTATTCGCAACAAGAAGATGCGCTGGGAGTCCGTCAATGCCCATTTTCGGGTATCTGCCAAGGCCCCTGAACTTTGGTTCCCCGATACGGGAACCATCCTGGAACAGCCGGTATATGAACAAACGCCCGAAGGCGTTCGTGTTCCATTGCAGCTTGCTCCGTTCGGTTCGCTCTTCGTTGTTTTTCGCAAACCCGATAGCCGGTCCCATCTGATTTCATTGGATCCCGGAATCAATGCGACAACGATTACCGAAAGGGAAGTCCGAGTTACTGCCTTTGAAAATGGCTCGTACCAAATGAAGACATCGGATGGTCGAACTATCGAAATAGAAATAGATCAAGTTCCATCTGCGATGAAATTAATCGGTCCCTGGAAGGTCTATTTTCCTCCCGGATGGGGGGCACCGGACTCTGCGATATTCAGGGAATTGAAGTCCTGGACCGAGCATGAACATCCCGGTATTCGCTGTTTTTCCGGTACTGCTTGCTATGAAACGGAATTTGAAGTTCCCCGGGAGTGGTCCGGGAAAGACAGGAAGCTCTATCTTGACCTCGGTCAGTTCTGGACGGTCGGCGAAGTCATCCTCAACGGACAGTCGTTGGGTATTGTCTGGAAACCGCCTTATCGAGTTGAAATCACTAAAGCTGTGAGAGCCGGCCAAAACAGGCTCGAAATTGAAATCACCAACACCTGGTCTAACCGCCTCGTGGGCGATGCGCAGTTGCCACCCGACCAACGTTATTGCCGGACGAACATCACGGTTTCCGGAACTCCTGGAAAATCCTGGAAGGAGATTCCGTTGCGGAAATCGGGTCTGCTGGGGCCGGTTGAATTAGTTCCGGCCATAGAGAAGACAATTGCCTTGACTAAATAAGGAATCATCAATGTAATTATGACACCAATGAAAGGCATCAGATAAAACAGAACGAATAGTGCTATAAGAAAGGAAAGCTAATGTCAAACTATAGCCGTAGAGATTTTATCAAAGCCTCGGGAAGTATTTTGGGCGCCGGCGTATTAGGCGGCTCAGTGTTTGGTTGCCGTCCCCTCGACCGCGCTCGGGACAAGAAAAAAGAAATGCCTGCTTCTTTAGAATGGAGTGGTTTCAAATATGCTATGTGTAACGAGAGCATGAGCGAGGGTTCCCGCCTTGCGGGGTCCCAATTAAGCTGGGCCGAACAATGTCAAATTGTTGGCAATGCAGGTTATAAAGGGATTGAAATTGCGGCGTTTACCTTAGTTAAAGAAGGCGCGCAGGAGATAACCCCCGCAGGACGTAAACAAATGGTTTCCGTTATGAAAAATAGCGGCCTTGAATGCGCGGGACTCCATTGGTTATTAGCACCACCACCAAAGGGATTGCACTTTACCACACCTGATGCTGCTATCCGCCAAAAGACTATCGCGTACTTTGACGAGCTTATCGATTTTTGTGGCGATCTTGGTGGACCTTATATGATTTTCGGTTCTCCGAAACAACGCAATACAAGGGGCATTGCCGTTGAAGAGGCTAACAAATATTTTGCCGAAGGCCTTGCAGCGGTTGCCGACCATGCCCAGGAACGTGGTGTTAAAATACTCATCGAAGCCTTAGGTAAAAGAACAACTGATGTCGTTAATACTTTAGCAGAAGCGTTGGCGTTGGCCGAACAAGTCAATCATCCGGCTATTCAGATTATGTTTGACTTCAATAATACCGTTGACGAAACTGAGCCATTTGATGTCCTGCTGAGAAAATACTTTAACCATATCTATCACGTTCATGTGCAGGAAATGGGTGGTAAGCACCTTGGCACGGGAAACGCGGTCAATGATTATGTGAAAGCCTTTCAAACACTCAAAGACTTAAAGTATGATAAGTGGGTATCTCTCGAAGTATTCGACTTTTCTCCCGGCGGGAAAACAATCGCTGAAGAGTCGATTGAAGCTCTAAAACAAATTGAAGACAAATTAGTATAATAAGCGCTAACAAATAGTGGAAAGAAGCCCATTAAGGCCGATTTCGCAAATTATTGACCTTTGCATATCAAATGGAACGTTCTCGTACAAACAAAGCAAAGATGTCATTCCCGCGAAAGCGGGAATCCAGCCGTTTTATCAACATTTTCTGGACTCCTGCTTGCGCAGGAGTGACAATATCTCTATTCCATTATTTATCCAAATATCGATAGTACGATTCCTTGACTCCCTGCTGTAAATGAACGAGTGGACTGACGAAGAAAATTTCACAGGAATTGCTTCGCACGTATTAGCTACTCGTAATAACGTTTTTTCTGCTTATGCCAGTTTATCTCTGTTCTCATAGATTTTCAAAATGGCGTCCGCTATGTCATCCATATCCCTTTTGGTTCCGAGAAGAAGGTTCTGACTAAACCACACTGCCTCTTTACAGAGCTGGTCATTATCGGGATAGTGATTTTCTCTGCGGTATCTCTTCAGTCTCTCTCTCGAATAAAGCCTCTTATAACCTGGTGAATTTAAGGCTTCTTCAATTAAGCCGTCTTTATACTGTGGGCCGTAACCTCCGGAACAAGGAATGCCTTCCCTTGATAGGGCCGAGAGGAATTTACTTCGAGGAATGTTATTAAAGTGCTCCTTCTTATACCGGAACGGATATAGATGATAGGCCGCCCTGGTTACGCCTTCGTATAATTTGTGAGGAAGAATACCGGGAATATCTTTGATTCTCGATGTCAGATAGTGGGCGTTCTCATTGCGCCTTGCCGTATCTTTTTCCAGGCGCTTCATCTGGGACATTAATATAACCGCCTGGAATTCTTGCATTCGGCGGTTGCTGCCCCTGAGGGGGTAGCCGCTGGTCCTTTTTACACTTCCATACGGTCTGCCGCAGTTGTGGAAAGAGTGACATCGGTCCATAATTTCATCATCATTTCCCACAACGGCACCGCCTTCACCGGCTGGGAGATGTTTGGAGTTCTGGAAACTAAAACAGCCCAGGTCGCTTAACGTGCCACACTTTTTACCTCTCCATTCGGCCATCCATGCCTGGCAGGCATCTTCTATTACTACAAGGTTATGTTTTTTGGCGATAGCGTTGATTCTGTCCATATTGGCCGGCAGTCCCAGAATATGAACCGGAAGGATAGCTCTGGTATTTTCGTTGATTCTTTCTTCTATTTTATCCGGATTTATCTGAAATGTTTCAGGGTCGGTGTCGGCAAAAACCGGCAGGGCTTTGGTAAGGAGAACCACATTATACGTGGCAATAAATGTATAAGGCGAAACAATAACCTCGTCTCCGGCATCGACGCCCAGTACGTGCAGAGCTATTAGCAGAGCCGTGGTACCACTGGCCGTGGCCAGACAGCGCTTTGTCCCCATTAATTCCGCATACTTTTTTTCAAATTCTGAGACCTTTGTACCGCTGCCCCGATACCAATTTCCGCTGCGTAATACAGATAGAATAGATTTTTCGGCACTTCTGTCCCAGACCGGCCAACTGGGAAAGGATTTGGTTCTGACCGGCTTACCGCCGAGGATTGCAGGTTTACCTGCTTTTTTGCTTACATTTCCGTATGCACCAATTCCCCCCGACGCCGCTGCGATGGTACCTGTTGACACAGCAGCCAAAAACTCTCGTCTGGTTAAGTTGTTTTGATTCATTTTCCAACTCCCTTCATTCTTCAAGAACTTTGTTTACAACGTTCGTTTTTTAGGATTTTTTCTTTTTCGCTGTTTCTGACCAGCTTTAGCATCCTGTTCGGCCATAAATGTCTTCAAAGCTACCGGTGAATTATGGTTTTTAAGTGCCTCTAATGCAGGGTCATTGGTGCGTTTCATCCACTTTAGCAATTCTTTCCGCATTTTGTCAAGCTCTTTTTTATATTTGGAGTCGTCGCCGAGGTTATGCAGCGCATCAGGGTCGTTTGCGAAATCATAAAATTCCTCAACGACTCGATATTGGAAGAGCTTGACACGGGCGGCAATCTTCGGGTCGGTTTTAGCAGCAGCCTGCATGGCCTTGAACGTCAGGCCGGATTGCGATTCGTTTTTGAAAACCCGCTCGCCGTCAGACCACGGATTGAAGATGTACCCAAACCTGTGGTTCTGTACACAGCGCATCGGATAGCGGTTTCTTGCGGAGGTCTGGTGGAATTGTGTGAAAACCTCATCGCGACCGGCCTGTCGTCGGCCGAACAGAATCGGCAGAAATGAAAAACCGTCCATCCCTTCGGGCTGAGGCACTCCAGCCGCATCGAGTGCGGTGGGCATAAAATCGATGCCGGAGATAAAGTGTCGATTGTCCACAGTGCCGGGCTTGATTTTGCCCGGCCAGCTAACAATCCACGGCGTGCGCGTGCTATGAAGGTAGCAGTTTGTCTTGGCAAACGGCACAGCAATACCATTGTCTGAGAGGAACATTATCAAAGTGTTTTCCGCCTGGCCTGATTCGCGCAGAGCGCGCATCACCGCTCCAACCGTGTCGTCACAGCGGCGGACCGAGCTATAGTACTGCGCTATTTCCTTACGTACGTCAGGCACATCGGGCAGAAAACCGGGAACCTGGATTTCCTCATCTCGATACACCCGCGAGGGTGCCGTAATATCTTTGAGCGCTTGCTTAAACTTGTTTCGCTCCTGTAAGCTGCCATGAAACGGCCGGTGTGGGTCGTGCGAGTTGGCCATCAGGAAGAACGGCTGCTCTTCATTCGCTGCCTGCTGGAAAAAGTCTTTGGCAAACTTATAATAAAGTTTCGCGTCACGGCCTTGGCCTAATTCTCCAACATCCTTGGCCATGTCCCACTTGAACTTCTTTATAGGCGCCAGGTGCCTGACCTTGCCAAGGATGCCGTTAAGGTAGCCGGCCTTATGCAGGCTCTCCTGTAGGGTCGGCACACTGGTGTTAATCGGCTGAAAGCCCTCGGCCCCGTTGCGGTGGGGGTAGCGGCCGGTCATCAGTACTGAACGGCAGGGCTGGCAGACCGCTATAGTAATATGAGCATGGGCAAAACACATGCCCTCGGAAGCCAGGCGGTCGATGTTGGGTGTAATATCAGGTGTCTGTCCGCCGAAGCAGCCCGGCGAATCGCAGTTCATATCATCAGCCGTTATCAGTAGAATATTCGGTCGCTTCTTCCGTTTTTCGGCTGCAAATACCGGCACCTGCCCGGACGCCAGCAGCGCAGCTCCCAGCCCCATTGCTCTTAAGAACTGGCGGCGTGTAGTTGGATTTGTACTCATTTTTCTCCTTGTTCTTCGTTGGCCGGAAAGGCCTATTGTCGAGCCTGAACTGTTGTTGCGACTTCGGCTGTTTTTCTTTCCCGTAGCACTTCCACACCACAAAGGACCGGCATACCGTTCTTTGATGAGAGATTCTTATCCTGCGCAACGAGTTCGATTTCCAGGTTATCACTGACCGCAATGCCCCGGAACTGTCGTGCAACGGCTTTGCAGGAACCTCCTGCCTCCCTGACAATGTCGAAGTCGTCAAGAACTGTTTGTCCCTGCAACTTAACGTCGAAGGGCCGTTTGCCTGCCTGCTCATTATCGAAATCTGCAAAATACAGTCTGACCGTATATTCAGCGGGCTCATCTGCCTTGGACAAAAGCGGCACGAGGCAGCGTTTAAGTCCACGGGCACAGGAAGCAAACAGCCAGGGGGTGTTGGTTCCATCTATAGTCTGAGTTTCGCTGTTGCGCCGGGGATACTCCGGCTCGCCAAGAAAGTCCATTCCCAGTTTGAGTGAAAAGCCCATTGCTGCACGGTCATTCGGCAGTCCGGGTCGCGGGTAGCCAAACCATAGTCTGCCGTTTCTGTCGCGTCTGTCACCGGGTGCGCCGAGGTTGACGGCCAGGTGTTGAACGGGCGTGTTGGCTCCGCCGGTGCTGTAGATGCCCCATCGGTCGTAGTCCGGGCGCGGCTCAAGTGCAATCGAACAAACTATGGGGAAAAGGCAAATGCAGCCGGCACTGGCTTCAGGAGCCAGCACCAGGCCGTCAGCGGGAATTGCGTTAATCCAGCATCCGAGTCGATGCCCGGCGAAGTGACGTATGCCGCTGTCGTTTTGCAGGTCATAGTAGCTCGTGTAGCCCGAACGCATCAAAAGCATTTGTGGACAGGCGGAAATCGCCCCACAGTGGTGGCCCGGTCGCAGGAACTGCCACGTTGTCTCGGCGCCGGTCAGTGGGTGAGGGCGTGTCCTTTGCCGGCCGGTCTTGAGGTCAAACAACCAGGGCTCGGCCAGAACCATATCGCCGATGATAACCGGACGGTGGCGATAGTTGGCGTCTTTGGCCCAGAGCACATCACCATTTTTAGCCGAGAGGGCCACCAGCCGACGCTGTGAGAATTCGCCCGAAAGGAACTGTCTCCAATAATGCCCGTTCGCATTGGCCCCGCACAGGACCACGACACCGTTACGATACATCGCCGTCAGTTCCCCGCCGCCTATTCCAATCTTGCTGCAGTCGGTTACATCGACAGCCCTTTCCCAGAGCTCCCCGCCCGTCTGAGCATTTAGGGCAACGGCAAGGCGCACGTCGAGCTCCTTGTGAGTTGCTTCTGCTTTTTTGGCCTCTTCGCCGCTTAGATTCATCAGATGTGATTTGTCCTGTCGCAGTAACTGCTGCCGCTGTTCCGGCGTCAGCGAGCTGTCAATGAAAAAGAGCCAGCCGTCCCCGATAGCGATAGTCAGGTTGACGATGTTCTTGCCCCCGTAATTCCATAGCGTCTCGCCGCTCCGCGTATCAATGGCGAAAACCGAATCCGAGGCGCCTGTTTGTTTCAGTGCGCTGCCGTAGAGGATGCCGTCAACATAGGCGAGGTATCCCCACCGATGTGAGCTGCCTTCGGCGGCGGGAGGCATATTGTAGGTCTGGCGAGTCTGTCCTGTTTCGGCATCGAGCCGCAGACATTTATCGCCGACGGCAACGAAGAAACTATCTTCGCAGGCGGCTAAGTTGCCGCACTCACTTCTTTTCAATCGCGTGCGCATCGCACCGGGGATATCACGCTTCCACAGCAGAACGCCGTTGTAAGAATCGTAAGCCATTACGACGTTTTCGCCCTGGACGAATAGCCGACCATTAACTGCAAGAGGCGCAGCGGCGGCGTTGTGGCGATTGACCATCGGGGCCGGGCCGGGGTCGCCAAACCACAGCAGGCCTAACGGACCGGCTACGATTCGGTCGTCACTGCAGGCCGTGTTGCCCGGCTCGGCGTACTGGTGTGTCCATTTGCCTGCTCCGGGTAGTGCTCCGCGTTTGAGAGTCGCCCAGCAGCCGTTGGTTTGGCTGATTCGGCATTGTCCTAATTCCAGCCGCCTCAGCCACTGGCTGAGCTGCTCGGAAGAGACGGCGCCTGCCTTTCCAGGCACACTGGCCGGCACGCCAATACAAATGGCACCGCCGCACGGCTTTAGATGCCGCACAAGCTCTTCAGGATTACCGGGTATCTGTCCGGTCAGCAGCAGACTGTCGGAGACAATCAGGTTGGCAAAGTAGTTTGAGTACGGCAGTTTCGAAAGATTGCCCTCATCAATGGTTACACGCTGGCCGTATAGGCCCGCCGCATCCAGAGCCAACCTCGCTGCAGCGGCTTTTTCAGGGTCGGGTTCGACCCCGATAATGGTCAGGTCAGTTCGCCGCGCCAGTTCCCATGCCAGACGGCCACGTTCGGCGCCGACCACAAGGCAATAGCCCTTTGTAACACCGGTCTCCATAACAATCGCTTCGGCGGCCGCTTCGTAAACTGCGGTCAGCTCGTCTTGAGGGTAAGGGTTCGCTGCATGCCTGACGTGCGGGCTGGGCACCGGGGTTTTCGATTTTGCCACTCGCTTTGCAGCAAAGCAATAGATTTTGCCCGTATCCGTGCTGACGTAGGCTCGGCCATTGGCGACGGCCAATCCACGTGCTTTGCCATCGACTTGCGCCTCCCAAGCGGCCTTGCCGTTGTCCATGCTGAAGGCATTGACCTGCCCTTGCCCACCGGCAAGCACCAGGTTGGCAGTCAGTATCAATTCCGCATCGCACCGGCTTGGCACACGCCACCGGAGGGTCGGCCCAATATTCTCACTGCGGTGCCGGCTCAAATCTTCTTCTGCAGCTTTTAACTGCTGTTCCCGCTTTTTGCGGTCCTCTCCCCTGGCGCTTCTGAGACTGCTTCGCAGTGACTTTATCTTGTACTCCAGCGAATTACGACGTCTGCTGGCCTGTGCGTAATTAGCTCGGTCCATAGCCATCAGTTGGCTTCCGGTTGCCATATAGGCCATATTCCCCACCACCGCGAGTCGTCGGCCCGGGAACCAGCCGAAGCCCACCCTGCCGGTGTTCTGGTTGAGAGCCAAAAGGTGGCGCTGCGTACCTGTGTAAATTTGCTCATCCGCGAGCAGTGCGTATGTTCCTCCAATAGCACCTCCGGCCTGCTCTCCCCTCCAGCCGTAACTTCGGCTGAAAACCTCGCTGCCGGTTGCGCGGTCGAAGCCAACGGGCAAGGCCCTTCCGGATGGTACAAAAAGCCGGCTGCTGGTGGCCAGCAGGTATCCCTGGGGCGTGAACTCCTTGCGATATGCGTCCTGTTCACTAATGCCGTCATTTTTCCAGATAACCGTCCCATCATCTGCCCGCACAGCGCAGAGGTAAACGTTTTCATGTGGGAATATTCCGGCACCGAAATAAACGATGCCTGCATCGACGAGCACGCCGGTTCGAATAGGCCAGCGGGAAATCATTCTGCCGCTGCCCAGAAGTTTTTCGTCGTTCGGACCACCGCGTACTTTCCAGAGTAGTTTTCCGTTGTTGGCATTTAGACAATAGACGAAACCGTCATCCGAGCCGACAAAAACTCGGCCTTTCCAGACCACCGGCGACAGACGCACCGGCCCACCGGTGAAGAAGGACCAGCGTTCGTGGCCTGTAACGGCATCAAGCGCATAGACTTTATCATCAGATGAAGAGCCGAAATAGACCGTGTTACCAACCGCAGCTACCTGAAAAGCATCGTCGAAAATCACTCGATGGCGCAGCTCAAAACCCTCCCTCGGGCGCTCAGCCGGTCCTGACCAGGCGGGGCGCGGAGGATGGGCCGGCGTGTAAATCCATTGCAAGCTCAACGGGGCCGTCAGCGATTCAGACGTGCAGCCCGTGCGCGCATTGTCGTGGCGGTAGGTCGGCCAGTCCGCCGCGCTCGCCGAGGCGGCAATAAAAAACAGACCAATAAGAATACTCAAGTTTAATCGATAGGACTTTAGACTTGTCATAGCAGGTACTCCCAAATCTTTGCTTTGTAAAAATCGTTACCTGATGGCAACACTTACTGTCAGTGAGAATCTCAATATAAAGCAAACTCCTGACGGCTGATTATATCAGATTTAATGAGGATTGCAAAGAATAAGACCAGCGTTCTTCTTTTCATCATCACTGCATCCAGGCCGAGTGATAATAGTAAGGTGGGCACCGCCCACCTTTTTTTGGTGGTGTGCAGTGCGCACCCTACACTACTTTTAGCCTTACCACCAATGGTAAGGGGGCGAGACGCGTACATCCATCTCACTAAATCGCCGCCATTCGTTATGTCCGTCGAGGAAGACAATATTAGCGCCGGCGGGTCTGGCTCCACGACTCAGGTGGTTGGTGCGGTCGGGAATTTGCCACCTGTCCCATGACCCACCGTGGACCTCGCTGAAGCTGGCAGTCTCTGGGTCAGAACTGGTACTCAGTGTCGCGTCGATAACCAGCTCAGTTTGGGTGGTTTCTTCGACCTATGGCAGACGTGTTCAATAATGAAAGACAGTTTAAGTCTATTTGTACAATCTCAAAGAACCCCCCTCAGCTTTCAATATAAAGCTTCTCAGAGGCCATTTAAACGGCCCTGCCAGAAAATCTGGCCACACCCCAACTACAGTTGGGACAATTTCCTGATCACCAGAAGAATTGTGGAGAGCCGTAACGGTCCTCCATGTCGTTGAAGCGCCGCCAATCGACATGGCCGTCCAGGTATCCAATGTTAGTGCCAAGCGGCTCCTCGTCTGACTTCAGATGGCTCGTCCTGTCAGGAAGCTGAATTTGTCCCCAAGTGCCGCCTCTGATATCACCGAAATTGTACCCGTGCTTCATGCTCGAATCTGACTGACCCAGAGTCGCATCAACACACAACTCTGCGCTGGCCGCATTTTTGTCCAGGGTAGTTCTAAGCCAATTCTTCGGTCCCGTCTTGTTCTGAGCATTGCGAATAGGTTCCCTCCTGCTCTGCTCATCATCCAGTACATAGCAGTAACCAGAGACAATAAAGGAACTATCGCCCCCGGTGAGCTTCTGGCCGTCCCATTCGCAGTTGAAGGTCCAGAAGTGATCTATATACTTGGTCATGCTGGCATTGGACGGACAGTAGAACATTTCCTGAGTCATTCCCGACTTGAGCATGAAGTTTACAGTTTGAATGTCGATGTCCCACAGCCAGCCGCCTTGGTGCCTTGGTAATGGAAGCTTACTGTCGTTTTCATCCGCCCACATAGTAAACGCTAAAACGTGCTGACGGACCTTGCTGGCACAGGCTCTCTGTCTTGCTTGTTCACGGACCGTACGCAGAACGGGCATCAGAATGCCCATCAGGACAGCTATAACCGCGATTACCACCAGAAGCTCTATTAAGGTAAATCCTTTTTGTTTATCCATTGTGGTACTGCCTTTCCATAATGGCGGACTTGCAGAGAAGAAAAACAATTTTTCAATCACATCACAGTGTCCATCCTTCTCGATACGGCGGATTGATAAACTGATTCGCCTCGTCGCAGTTGGTAAATCGCATATTCCTGCTGTCCCATTTCAGCTTACGTCCTAACATCTTTGTTGCGATAATACCCAACCGGGCTATCTCCGTCAAGGGCCCGCCGTAGTCAAAATTTGAACCCGCCGGTCTGTTATTTTTAACCGCCTGCAACCAGTCCTGATGATGCCCTTTTACACGTGGGATCGTCGGCTCGGGTCGTTTGTATGCTTTCATCTTTGTCTCAGGGATGAGCCTTACTCCGCCGGCACCATGTGAGCCGTACATAATCTTACCCTTGTCTCCGATTACGATTGCCCCAGTACCCGTTACTTTTCGTCCTTCTTCCAGTTCCTTCGGACGCGGAAGTTTCTCTACACCGTCGTGCCAGATGAGCTTAACGGGTCCACGTTTACCGCGTGCCGGGAACTCGAATTGTATAATTGAGCCGGCAGGAAACGTGTCGGCATGCTTTTTCGGGTCATAATTTTCTGCATCGGCCTTTATCGTGGTTGGTGCTCCCAGGTCCAGCGCCCAAAAGACCGGGTCAACAACGTGGCACACCCAGTCACCGATTGTTCCGGAACCAAACGGCATCCAGCCGCGCCAACTGCCCGGCAGATACATCGGATTATACCGCCGATACTTGGCGGGCCCTAACCACAGGTCCCAGTTCAGCTCGGATGGAACCTCGTGCTTCTCATTGCGCTTGCTCAACTGGCTGATTTTGCTGTGGTTTGCACCGCAAGCCGCATGGATGGTATGGACGTTCCCGATCGCCCCATCCCAAATCCACTCACAAAATAAACGAATATGGTTAGAGGAATGTCCCTGATTGCCTAATTGTGTTATCACCTTATGCTTGCGGGCGGCTTTGACCAGCTCGCGAATCTCATAGATGGAATGGGCCAGCGGTTTTTCGCAAAATAGATGCTTTCCTCTCTTGATTGCTTCCATGCACGCCACCGCATGTGTGTGGTCCGGCGTGGAAACCACCACCGCATCGATATGGTTATCCATCTCATCTAACATCCTGCGAAAATCGGTATAACGTTTGGCGTTCGGATAATTCTTGAATGTTTTGCCGGTCCGTCGCGTATCCACATCGCACAGCGCAACAATATTTTCTCTGCTGACGCCGTTCAGGTTGCTTCCACCTCGTCCCCCAATACCGATACATGCGATATTGAGCTTATCACTCGGAGCGGCAAGGGCCTTGCCACCCAGCACATAGCGAGGAACGACGGTAAATGTTGCTGCCGCTGCTGCAGCCCTGTTCATAAAATCACGGCGGGAAATCTTCGTCCCTTGTTGTTTTGTCTTCTTGGCTTGATTTTCGGCACTCATAAATGTCCTCCTGGAAAAGACCAATAAACCAACAAACCTGATTCAGCTATGCTGTTGGGCTTATATTATATTAACCGAATAGCAGAGAAAATGCAATCCCTTCCTATATTTTTGCTATACAACAGACTCAAATATTTAACGTTTTTTCGGATAATGTGGCGAATACAGGAAACGTTTCTTTCGTATGACGAGCTTGCCGTTGGAAACGAATTGTTCGCCACGCTCTGAAAGATGTTCTACCATACGCTGTCGCCATTGTAGTAAGACGCTTTTGTGAGCCGATTCAGCCGCCAAATCATACAACTCGCCAGGGTCTTTTTTCAAATCAAAGAGCTGTTCCCTGCCGTCGTATGCGTAATAAATATACTTGAACCTGCCATCGGTCAGCGCGTTCCAGTGGTCTTTGCTGTAACACATCGAATGTTCCAGGTCAATGAACTGCCGCCAGTTTTTCGTGTTTCCACGAACCAGCTCGAGCATACTCTTTCCGTCAAGATGATTCGGGATGAGCGCTCCTGCCGCATCGAGAAATGTCGGCAATACATCCCGTAGTTCCACCGGTTGCGGTAACGTTTTGCCTCGCTGCTGCTCCATCCCCATGCTTTTGGGCCAGCGCAGCAGCATAGGAATATTTGCCGAGCCTTCATAGGCATAGGTCTTCCGCCAAAGATGATGGTCTCCGAGCATATCACCATGGTCGGAGAAAAGGATGATAAGGGTATTGTCATACATACCACGTTTTTTCAGAACCGCAAGAATTCGACCGATTTGTTCATCAATGAAGGTAATCGAAGCGTAGTAACCTCGGCGGGACTTTTTAGCCTGCCGGACGCCTAAGTCACCGTGCCATAGGCTTGGGTTTGGCGGGTCCTTATGCTCGGCATATTGAGCAGCCCAGTTGCCAACATAAGGGCGGGGCATTTCATCTTCATTATACATATCCATAAATCGTTTCGGCGGGTCGTAAGGGCTGTGAGGTCGGGCAAAAGAAACCTTCAGCAGAAACGGTTCTGAACGATTGTATTTTTCAATGAAATCAACTGCTCTGTCGGCTGTCCACATCGTCGGATGCAGCCGTTCGGGCAGGACGTATGTTTTGGCTCTATAGTCGTTCCAGCCGATGCCGGTTGCATCCGGGTTCAGCTCGGGCGCCTCTTGTTTGAACCAAAGGCGGTAATCACTGACAAAACCCGGTGTTTGCGCCCGGCCTGACTCATCGAGCAGTATTCCGTGGTAGCCGCGAAGTTTCTTTTGTGGATACCAGTGCATCTTGCCGATGCCGAACAGATAGTAGCCCGCATTACGAAGGGCCTGGGGTAATTCAAACGGATACTTGTCCGCCACCCGTCCATAGCCGATCATTCCGTGATGCCAGGGTGACAATCCTGTCAGCAGCGCACTGCGGGCCGGCGTACAGCTCGGAGTGGAAGTATAGGCATTCGAGAAAACAACACCGTCCCTTGCGATGGAATCTAAGTGAGGTGTTTTGATGACTTTATTACCGGCGCATCCCATGCAGTCGCCCCGGTGCTGGTCGGTCATCAAATACAGTATATTTGGTTGTTGCTTTCTCTTCGGGGCGGCAAAGCCCGTATCGGTAATAAAATCCATTCCTACCGAGACCAAAGCTATACTCTTAAGAAAATCCCTGCGAGTTATTTCAGATAAATGACACTGATTCATATTGAACTCCTGATTTGATTGGGATTTCAGCACCGGCATTTTAATTCCAGCCGGCGGTATCGAATTGAAATTATAAAGCCGATACGTTTTTTATTCAAGCTGATATTGCCGAAAACCTAAAGAGCTTGCAATAGCATCCAATAAAGTTATAATCCAGAGGTAATTTGGCGGACCAGACTCCGCGGAAGCAATCACCGGGAATAAAGAAAAGGAAAATTAAGAATGGATAAACAGGTTAGCATTATGCCTTGTTTGGATATGCAGAATGGCCGTGTGGTCAAAGGCGTTCATTTTGTGGATATTCGTGATGCAGGAGACCCCGTCGAATGCGCAAAGGCCTACTGTCAGGCCGGGGCGGACGAGCTTGCTCTTCTGGACATAACGGCAACCGTTGAGAATCGCGCTACTATGCTTGATATTGTCAAAAGGGTAGCTGAAGTTACAACGGTTCCTTTTACTGTTGGCGGTGGTATTCGTGATGTTGCTTCGGCAGCGGCGGTAATAGAGGCAGGAGCTGATAAGGTATCTGTAAGCAGTGCCGCTTTTCGCAGACCCGAAGTCATCGCGGAGATGGTTGCCGAATTCGGCCCGGAGAAGGTAACCGTTGCTATAGATGTGGACCAGAATCAGTCATTGCCGTCCGGCTACGAAGTCTATATCGACGGTGGCCGAACCGCTACCGGCGCCGATGCCATTGAATGGGCTAAGAAAGTTGACGGCTTTGGAGTTTCTGTAATATTGCCAACCAGTAAAGCCGGGGACGGCGCCAAAACAGGGTATGACCTTCCTGTTGTCAGAGCGATGGCCAATGCCTGTTCAGCCTCAATCGTGGCCTCGGGAGGGGCCGGCAAACTGGAACATTTCTACGAGGCGGTAGAAGCCGGAGCGACCATTCTTCTTGCGGCTTCGGTGTTTCATTTCCGTATCATCGATATACAAGAATTGAAAGACTATCTGCGAAGTCGCGGCTTGAACGTGAAGTAATGAATTTGACATTCTAATTTATTGGAGTTGCATTTGGTTTGTTCTTGTTTATTTGTTTTATTCTAGCAGCCAGATGATTACTCAATTGGTTGTGCTTTTCTGCTTAGCAATCCCTTTGCTGCTCCGAGCCAAATATGGGCCTTACGCAAGGGTTCATCTTCATTTGAAGCAAGTGCAAGTGCGCCATCTACGTCTCCTGCTTTCGCTTGAGCAGTAGCCACAAGCCCCAGGGCTCTATCAGTACGACCACTGGTGTGCCAAGTCCGTGCAGTGAGGACAGCTCCTGAGAAATCACCGGCTTGTGTCTGGCCTTCGATGAGTTTGTGCATCACTTCGCCCTCTTCTGGCCCATCCATTTTCTTGGCTATCTCAAACGCTGAGTTGAAATTACCGCTCTGGATCATCGCATAGATGATGCTTGTATTTGCCTGCCGTCGACAGTGGTTAATTTTGATTTCATTCCGGACTTCCTCCGCTTGTTCTATTTCTCCATGTTCGGCATACCACTCGACAATTTTGAGCAAAGCCTCTTCTCTTCTGATATCAAATTCTATCCTCTGTGCGAGTTGTAATCCGGCATCGGGCTGGTCTGATTTTGTGCACTGCTCCACAACAGAAAGAAGTGTTTGGGCTCTCGGCCCGCTATCCTTGATTTTGCTGGCAGCATCGCCGGCCTTATGGAACAGTTCTCGCGCATCTGTTGAGTTACCTTCTTCGACCTGTACTGCCGCAATGCTGGCAAGGGTATACGCGATCCTCCAGGGGGTTTGAATCGACTCCGTAGTTTGCAATGCCTCTTGTAGGAATCCACATCTTGCTTGTGCTATTGCAAAATAGCTAAGACGTGCGTCTGTGTAGTAATGGCCCAATTGCATTCGTGGCTTGGCTAACTTGAGAGTATCTCGAGCCGATGGGTCGCCAGCTTGGGTCTGTCCAACTGCGATGTCACAGAGAGCTCTGATTTTCGTGAAATGTCGTAAACTTAAATCATGGGTGAATCCTGATGCAATAGTTACCGCTTCTCCAAAATTCCTTCTTGAACCTTTTCTGTCTCCATGCTTTGCCTTGGCTATAGCGACCTTGATAATAAGTGGGATTTTGTTCGTGGGATAATAGACCCTTTGAAGGAACTGTGCGGTTCCTTCGATATCATTACCCTCCAGTTGGATGTTGATCAGGTCTCGCAGTAATTCGTCCCGAACCCATGGTGTGCTGACTAATCTAATGTTGTGACTTGCCTCTGGGACATCTCCCCAGCGCCACTGAGCTAAAACAATCTTCTTATACGCCTTGTCTCGAAGCCTGTGGCCATGCCTAATTCGCTCCGGCAACATAGCTGCTGCAGCTAACGCGCCTTCGATATCGCGTTTGCTTAACTGCTCGTCAATGATTATGTCCAGGAGTGTGCATTTAGCTCTTAATCGATCGTCATAATGCGGAAAAATGTAATTTCTTGTCGGAACAGAGAAGTAAGATTCATCCGGGAGTTTCTTGGCTGTCTCCAGAGCTTGTTGCAAGTAGCCCGCACGCGCTTGGCCGATAGCAAGCAAGCCATAAAACTCCGGTCTGCCAAACTTACCGGCGAGTGTTTCTGCCTCGCGCAAATGAGCATTGGCCGAGACCTTGTTATCTATCTTGTTGTATAATTGAGTGATCTCAAGCAACAAGCTCAATTTATAGAAACCATAACCATCATCATCAGCAGCATCAATAGCCATTGTTTCTTGCCTGGCTCGTTCGAGTAGCTCTGTGGCCTGATGAATTGGCTGAAAAGACAATGGTGCGGATTTTATAAGTGCATATAATGGATTGGAAACCAATGCACTAGCTATTATTGAGATGACCAATTGGCGACTTTCATTGTGCTTTTTCATTGCCCAGCACTTTCAAAATGCCCTATGGTCGTTAACTTCTTATCGTCGGGAAGATGTTTCCTGCGGAGGAATAACGAGTGGCGGTTGTGCCATAATATCTTCGCGTGCTGCCGCCAATATTTTAGCCTCTACTCACGTAAGGCACATCACGATAAAAACGTAACAGATTATTTAAAGTTTTTTATACAGCAGTGGCTGAATATTTTCCTCGGTCCCGCCAAATTTTTTCTTCTTTGGAATTTGCGATGTAAGCTCTTTCTACTTCTTATATTATAGACGTGTGAACACGCTCGTCTATTACAAAAATTTGCAAAAATTCAAGCACTCAAATCCGTTGTTTATCTTTGAATAATAACAGTAGCACGAAAGAAGGCGTTATCGAGCCAGCAGGGGGGTATGAGAGTTTGAGGCTGTCTTGGCGGATTGTTCTCGGCTGAAAAAAACAAAAAATATTCATATTTTTTTCAGTTTCCAAAAAAAAAATTTAGTAAGGACATTTCTTGTTATCGGGGTTAAGCAGGGCAAATCATTGAGTATAGGAGAAAAGATTAAACGTTTCAAGTCGGAGTCTGGGCAAGTGGAAAAAGAGTAAGAAGTCTTCAGTTTATGCCTTCCTTGCCTGTGTTAAACCGTGTGATATTGTTGGGACTCAGGGACATCAAGAAAAGTTCAAGATTAACAATGGAATCTGTCGATGCACCGTATTAGATTAAATCAGGAAAATAGTGGCTCTGGAAAATGGCCAATCCGGCCATATTAGTTTGAACTGATTTTGTCCATCTTAGAGTTTCGCACACAGGTCAGATGATAATGCGGGCATTGTCAGGGACGGCTAACAAAGAAAAGGAAAGAGCCATAATTTACTATTGCCCCTGCGAAGCAGAAGGCGAGTATCTCAAAAATAACATACAAAAATGAAAATAAAGGGATACACTTGCTTATGTCTTTGCGGGGGCTTTTTTTTATATTCATTTTCCTTGTTATGGACAAGCGGTGGTTTTTAGTGTAATCTTTTAAGAGAATATTGCGAAGATAAGATTTTGAATAAAATTCGATAATTCGATGTAATGAAAAGTCTTGGCGTGTTGCTAAGTGTATTAAACCGGAGGTGTCCGATGAAAAAACGAAAGTGGATGGCCATCACTGATAACCAATTTCTAAAAGGCCTTTTGGCAGCATTTATCATTTTGTTGGCGTCCGTCTCACAGGGGCAGGAATGGACACGGTACCGCGGTCCCAACGGACAGGGCATCAGCTACGCCAAAACCATTCCCATCAAATGGATGGAAAAGGACTACAACTGGAAAGTGAACCTGCCGGGGGGCGGCCATTCTTCTCCGGTGCTCTGGGGGGACAAGGTCTTCGTAACCAGCGGGGACCAAAAAACCGGTCACGGTTTCCTTCTAACTCTACGAGTCTCTGACGGCAAGATATTATGGCAAAAGCAATACTCGCTGACTCCATACCGTATGAACCCGCGCAACAGCTACGCTACTGCAACGCCGGTAGTGGATGACGACCATGTCTATGTACTCTGGCATACGCCCAAAGAGACAATTTTGGTGGCATTGGACCACGACGGCACAAAAGTCTGGGAGCGAAACTTCGGCGGTGTGCATTGCCAGCATGGGCCGGGCGGCTCACCCATCGTTTTCGACGACATTGTGGTCTTTACCCATGAGCACGAGGACAGCAGCAAGGGTGACCGGAGTGCCTGGATTGCGCTTGACCGTAAGACCGGCCGGACACGTTGGGAGCTGGAGCGCCAAACCAGTCCCAAAACATCCTACTCGACACCGTGCGTTTACTCACCGCCGACAGATGTGCCACAGTTGATTTTTACCAGCCGCGCTCATGGCATAACCGGCGTCAACCCTCGCACAGGGACGGTCGTATGGGAAGCCGAGTCGGTATTCCCTGCTCGCGTGGTTAGTTCACCTGTCATCGCAACCGGACTGCTAATCGGTAGCTGCGGTGATGGTTCCAGTGGCAAGTGCTTGGTCGCCGTTAATCCTGGCAAAACTGATAAATCTACCCAACCCACAGAGGCTTACACAATCGGCAGTAGTACTGCTCCGTATGTCCCCACCTCTCTGGCCAAGGGAGGTCTGCTGTTCACATTTCATGACCGGGGTTATGTCTCCTGTCTGCGCAGCGCCACAGGCGAACAACTCTGGCGCGAGAAGCCAGCCAACCAATTCTATGGCTCACCGGTTTGGGTAAACAGAATTCTATATTGTATAACTACCAAGGGCGAAGTTGTCGTAATCAAGGCCGCCTCCACCTACGAGCTACTGGCGGTCAACCCTTTGGGCGAAAAGAGTCACGCCACCCCTGCCGTCGCGGGTGGAAGAATGTACCTTCGGACTTATTCGCACCTTATCTCTATCGGACCCAAAAAAGAGTAGAACCCAGTGGGTGAATCCTGGTGCAGCCTCTTTTGCCTAAGCCGAGCAAAAAAGGTTGCAATGTCACTGCAAATCTGTTATATTAGCAAAGTTGAGAAAATTAACAGCATGGCCAAGTTTTGCAAATAGGCTATTTAATCGAAAGTGTCACAACGAAAGGAAAGGGTTTTGAAAATGAAGCTGAAAATTACTTATCTTATCATTATCACCTGTCTTTTGCTTGCTCCATTTGCCACGGCTGATGTCAGGCATAAGATTAACATCCCGGACGTTCTCGGTTACAAAACGCTGAAGTGTGATTTTCACATGCACACTGTTTTTTCTGATGGTCAGGTATGGCCTACAGTACGGGTTGATGAAGCCTGGAGACATGGTCTTGATGCTATTTCAATTACAGACCACATTGAGTATCAGCCGCACAAGAAGGACGTCCCGACCAATCACAGTCGTCCTTATGAAATTGCTCTGCGACGGGCGCAAGAAAAGAACATATTACTCATAAAGGGGGCGGAGATAACTCGTGATACACCCCCGGGCCATTTCAATGCATTATTCCTGGAGGATATAAACCTTCTGGATACCGAAGAATTTCTCGATGCTGTCAAGGCAGCTAACAATCAGGGAGCCTTTGTCTTCTGGAATCATCCCGGCTGGAAACCTAAGTTCAAGGGTTGGTTCGATATTCATACCAAATTGTATCAAAACATATGGCTGCACGGAATTGAGGTTGTAAATGGTGATACTTATTATCCGGAAGCCCATGAGTGGTGCCTGGAGAAGAACCTGACCATGATGGGAAATTCCGATATACATCAGCCCATCGTTGGTTCCGAAATCACACCTGAAAATCACAGGCCGATGACGCTGGTTTTTGCTAAAGAAAAGAGCATAAAAGCTCTAAGGGAAGCATTAGTTGCGGGCAGAACAACAGTTTGGTTTAAGAATCAACTCATCGGCAGGCCGAATTACCTTCATGCAATTTTCAAAAAGGCCGTTCAGATTGATAAACCTTACCTCAAGAGAGGTGATACAATATGGTTTGAGGTCACAAATAATTCAGACATTGATATACTCGTGCAGGGCATCGGGCAAGGTGGACTGGGAAAACTAACATTACCGGCCAATGCCATCACAATGATAAAGACAAAAGTGAATAGCAAGGCCGAACGAGCCGAACTGAAGTGCCTGGTTACAAACTTCCTGATTGCTCCCGATAAGGGCCTGCCGGTAAATCTTAATGTTTCACTAAAATAGTGCCAATTAAGCTCAATTTAACGACTCGTCTTCCAACGTATCAAGGCCCATAATGACATCGTGCATATATACACGTCTTCCGCTTGGTGTGTCATGAGCTGCATACGTTTTTCCTTGCTCTGAATCATAGTAGGCGTACCAGCTATAGCGGGATAACCATTCGTAATCCTCGTCATCAACTTTTGCGTTTAGCCC
>Ga0209979_1000506_pt1 | contig 53208 bp, 47 predicted proteins | sample AnhtaG_FD_183114 | JGI IMG/M metagenome (GOLD analysis project Ga0209979, IMG submission 183114) | Deep subsurface microbial communities from Anholt, Denmark to uncover new lineages of life (NeLLi) - Anholt_01485 metaG (SPAdes) (version 2) | ecosystem: Environmental > Aquatic > Marine > Oceanic... | reverse complement strand
TACTACTCCTGTATTTCCTGTGGAAGAGGGAGTTCTTGATAGTGATCTCAGCGATGGCTACCCTGGTTCTGGCGGGTGTAGTGTCAGTAGTGATAGCCGGGCACGCGTCCGTACTGATTTTCGTCACCGGTATCCTTCCGGCATTGCTGAAAGGAACCGCGTTCTTCCAGAACCAGAGCCTCAACGGCTTCTTCAGCAGGTTGTTCGTCGACCCAGGTCTATACTACTCGTTACAGGAGTTCCCCAGCGTCCCGCAGGCCAGGATCCTGAGTGCACTGACATCGGCGGTGCTTTTGGCTGTCGCCGCCTATGCCACCAGGAAGAGGGCGCGCAGACACCGCCTTCGGTTTGATCTGGAGTTCTCACTGGCTATGGTAACGACGCTTCTGGTCTCCAGCGTGGCCTGGGATCACTACTACACCTGGCTGCTGCTGCCTTTTCTCATACTGCTAAGTCCCGAGCTGAAGGAATCCCTGGGCGCCCGGCCCTATCTGCCCGTAGTGGCCCTTGCCCTCTTGGCCTATCTGGCTATAGCCGTCCCGTCCACCCTCTATGAGATGAGCCTGCACTCGGCTGATGTGAGTATGTCGGCCCGAACAGCTCTAACGCTTCTGTTGTCGCTCAGAGTCTACGGGGCCTTGCTGCTCTATTCAATCTTCGCCTACCTGACTCTGAGACTGCCCCCAGAGCAGAGCAAGTCGGTGTCCTTGCAGGCTGGGAGAGGATTCCAGGGAGTGTCACCTTGAGGAACCGAAGTGTAGTACTGTGTACCATGCTTCTACTGGTACTGCTCGCCTTCGCCCTGCGCCTCTACCGCCTGGATCACCAGCCTCTACGCGGGGACGAGTCCTTCACCATTCAGTTCTCTGCACACCCATTGAGCTGGCTCGTGCCAAGCATCGCCAATGTCGAGCCTAACCCTCCACTTTACTACTTCGTACTCCACTACTGGATGGAGGTCCTGGGCCAAAGCGAATTCATCACTCGGTTCGTCTCGCTTGTCTTCGGTGTCCTAGCGGTTCCCGCCATCTACCGTCTGGGCAGCGCTCTGAGCCGACCCAAAGTGGGAATGCTAGCCGCCTTCTTTGTCGCAATCAACCCCTTTCAGATCTGGCATGCCCAAGATGTCCGCAACTACACTATCTGGCCCCTCTTGAGCATGGGGGGACTCATCTTTCTTATCTACGCTCTGCGCACGGGGAGAAAGCGGTACTGGGCCGGTTATGCAGGGATGACGATCCTCAGCCTGTATACCCACTACTACGACCTCTTCATGCTGCTCTTCCAGAACGTGTTCGTTCTGACCCTTATTCTGACGGGGTGGCATCGAGGGGAAACCCTCGGGCCATCCCGCCGCAGGTTGTTGCTCACGTGGCTGGCAATCCAGAGTCTTCTGGCTGTCACATATGTGCCCTGGCTAGCATACGGTTCGTCGCGCCTTTTCTTCTACACCACGCATGCGGACTCTCCACCACTGTGGGCGGTCTTCTCACGCTCCCTGACCGCCTTCACTTTGGGAGAGACGGTGCCAAGAGAGCTTGCTGCTGTGTCCCTGCCCTTTCTGCTTGCGCTTCTCCTGATTGGCCTGGCCTATGCTCTCAGAAAGGACAGATTTGTAGGCCTCTTCCTGATCCTCTACGTCGTTGTGCCCTCGATATGCATTTTCATCACGGCTCAGGTGCGACCGCTCTTTCGCGAGCGGTATTTGAACGTCGTCGCTCCTGCGTACTACCTGGGTTTCTCCTATGGTCTTCTCGCCATACGGAATGAGCTGCCGCGCTGGAAGGTGGCGCCTCTGGTCGCAGGCGTCGGGCTTTTTGCTCTAGGCAGCGCATACTCCCTGAGCAACTACTACTGGAATCCTGCGTACAGCAAGAGTCCGGATTGGCGGGCTATGACCGATCATCTGGCGGAAGAAACCGAACCTGGCGACGTCATTGTGCTCAACTACCCCGACCCCACCTTCTCCCACTACTATCATGGCCAAGCGCCAAGCTTCATACTGCCCCGTGGGCCGCTATCCGAAGAGATAAGGACAGAAACGGCGGAGGCGTTGAGGTTCCTTTCGGAGAAACATCAGCGAATCTGGTTCTATCCGCTGGAAGACGTCGCGTGGGACAATGAGAGCTTCGTCGAGACCTGGCTCAACCGCCACGGCAGGTTGATTGAAGAACGTAACATCGTTGGTTTCCGCTGGCTGATCTATGAACCCATCACGGTGTCGGTGGAAGACACTGAGAACCCCATGGCCCTGGCGCTGGGGGATGCGATTGTGCTCAGAGGGTCAGAGTTCGAGGGCAGACAGCCCAACGGGTCGGGGATGATCTCCGTGGAACCGGGAAGCTCTCTGCGTTTGAGCCTGTACTGGGAGGCAGTGCAGAACGTCGACACCAGCTACACCGTGTTCATTCACCTCGTGGACTCTGAAGACCACATCTGGTCACAGCGAGACAGTCTGCCACAGGATGGGGACTTTCCCACAAACGAATGGATGGCAGGCGACATAGTCGTTGACCGGTATTCAATCCTGGTGCCATCAGACGCACCACCCGGCACCTACGTACTGGTGGCAGGCATGTATGACACTATCGACGGGCGGAGACTGCCAGTGTCCGACGGATCAGCCATCGCCCAAGGCGATCGAGCGACCATTGCGATAGTCAGGATCGAGTAGGCGTCATGGGCTGTTGGCCGGGTTCTGAGGGTGACTCGGCAGTCAGACAGAGTGCAGTCCGCTGTGTGAACGGGCAGGTGCAGATGAGGCACTCGAGGGCCCGGTCTGTCAGGTCCAACGACGAGATCCGGCTTTGGACCGGACTGTTTGCCTGGCGAATGTGAAGCCTAGTATAATGACTTGGGTCATGGCCCCCCAGGAGACGCAGAACCTGAGCGGGAGACAAGTCGGGAGCACCACTTCTAGATGCGTATTGGGATAGATGCCCGCCTGCACCACTACAGTCGAGCAGGCATTGGACAGTACATATTGGGACTTGTCAAGGGCTTGAGTGCATGCAATGGGGACGACAAATTCGTTCTCCTGCAAAGTCGAAAGGACAAGACCATACTGGCCGAAGGGCCCAACTTCTTCAGGAAATCCCTATGGACACCCAGCCATCATCGTTTGGAGCAGCTGGTGTTGCCCTTGGAGATCAGCCCCCTGCGGCTCGACGTACTGCACAGCCCAGACTTCATTCCCCCGTTCAGGCGGGACTACAGGTCGGTGATCACCGTTCATGATCTGGCTTTCATCCTCTACCCTCATTTCCTCACTCAAGAAAGCGCCCGGTACTATGGGCAAATCGACAGAGCGGTGCGACACTGTGACCACATCATCGCGGATTCTCTGAGCACCAAACGAGACATCATCAATTTCCTCGGAGCTCCCGAGTCCAAGATCACGGTCATCTACGCAGCGGCCAATCCCACCTATCGACCCGTTGAGGATGAACAGTCTCTACAGGAAGTAAGAGAAAGATACACTCTAACTGGACCGTTCGTATTATTCGTCAGCACCATCGAGCCGCGAAAGAATCTGCCTAGCCTCCTGCGAGCCTATCGCCAGCTTCTGGACCGTTACGGAATCGAAGCAACGCTGGCGGTGGTAGGAGAAAGGGGCTGGTTCTGCGGTGAGGTGTTTGCCACTGCCGAAGCACTAGATCTCGGTGACAATGTGCGCTTTCTAGGACATGTGCCCACGGACGACCTAGTCCTGCTTTACAATGCGGCGAGAGTTCACGTCCATCCATCGTTCTACGAAGGATTCGGACTGCCCCCCCTGGAAGCGATGAGTTGCGGCACACCGACGATAGTGGCCAATGTCTCTTCCCTACCTGAGGTAGTAGGTGACGCAAGTCTCCTGGTGCCGCCTGGTGATGTGGAAGGCTGGACAGTGGCGATGTGGAGAGTCCTTACGGACGAATCCCTGCACTCGGAGCTGTCCTACAAGGGACTGAAACGAGCTCAACTGTTCTCCTGGGAGAAGGCGGCTCGCGAAACCCTCAGTCTGTACAAACGCCTTCAAGCATGACCAGCAGAATCCTGTTCCTCACGCCGGACCTTCCCTACCCTCCACATCAAGGTGCGGCCATCAGGACTTACAATCTGATCAAGAACCTCTCTCCCCAGTACGAGATCCACCTACTCTCCTTTGTGCAAGAAGGCCCCGCTTCGGACAGAACCGGTCCTCTGGCGGCGCATTGCAGAGACATAGTCACTGTTCCTCCTCCCATGCGTTCCGCCAGCAAGCGAGCAATCTCGGTGCTCTTCTCCGCCCAACCAGATATGGCCCTACGCCTGCCCTCTTCGGAATTCTCACATCAGTTACGGCTTTGGCTGGACCGCCAGCGATTCGACTTCGTTCAGGTAGAGGCGATCGAGATGGCCCAATACGGGCTTGCCACTAAGAAGAGTGGCCTGTCGTCACCACCATTGGTGGTATTCGATGACATCAACGCTGAGTACGTGCTTCAGAGACGGGCCTTTGAGACCGACATCAAGCATCCCAGCCGCTGGCTGGGGGCTTTCTACTCCCTGATCCAGTGGGCGAAGTTGTGCCGCTACGAGGCAGAAGTGTGCCGGCAAGTGGACAAAGTGGTGGCGGTGTCTCAAGCAGACGCACAAGCGCTGCAACGCCTCGTCCCTGGCCTGGAGCCTACCGTCGTTCCCAACGGTGTCGATAGTAGTTACTACTCGCCTGCCGACACTGACGAGGAATCAAACACCACGATGGTATTCACCGGCAAGATGGATTTCCGACCGAATGTTGATGCCGTGCTGTGGTTTGCAAAGGAAGTCTTGCCGCTAGTCAGGCAGGAAGTGCCTGAAGTGGAGTTCAAGGTCGTGGGTAGGAACCCCCACCAACGTCTGCACTCTCTGAAGGGAACGCCGGGAATCACTATGACGGGTTACGTCGAAGACACCAGACCCTACATTGCTGAAGCTGGAGTCTATGTGGTGCCTCTGCGCGTGGGCGGCGGTACACGTCTCAAGGTACTAGAGGCGATGTCCATGGGTAAGGCGATAGTCTGCACGTCTCTTGGATGCGAGGGCATAGACGCGACACGCGGCAGGGACTTGCTCATCACTGACGACCCGACCTCTTTTGCCGAGAGGGTTGTCTATCTGATGCAGGATCGTGAACGGCGAAGAGAGTTGGGCCTCGCCGCCCGTCGCCTCGTGGAGGCACGTCATGACTGGCGGCACATCGTCCCTCTCTTGGAGCAGGTGTATGAGGAGTAGTCTAAAGCAGCTGGTCCTACAGACAGTCGCTCGGGTCACCAAGCCGTTCGCCGATCAGCGGCGAACGTGCTCGCGAGGAGACCTGTCCCGCATCCTGATCATACGCCCCGACCACATTGGTGATATCTTGTTCACCACGCCGGCGTTGCGGGCCCTGCGTTCAAAAGTACCCCATGCTCACATCACCTACATGGTCGGCCCCTGGGCCTACGCGATCGTGAAGGAGAATCCGCATCTCGACGAAATCATGGTCTGCCCTTTTCCAGGCTTCACTCGCCGCCCCAAGAAACATATCCTCCACCCATACATGCTGCTATGGAACTACTCCCGCTCGCTGCAAGCGCAGTCCTTTGACGTGGCTCTCATTCTTCGCTTTGATCACTGGTGGGGAGCGATGCTGGCATACTGGGCAGGGATCCCCCGACGAGTAGGCTATGCGCTTCCACAGATGAACCCCTTCCTGACAGAAGCTGCGCCCTACGTGAGCGGACGTCACGAGGTGGAGCAGAACATCTGTATCGTTGCCACTGCCGTGGACGACGATGTCAGAGAGGTAGGTCCTCTGGAATTCAGCCCCACGAAGGAGGATCTGAGATCTGCTTGCACACTGCTGACAAGCAGGAGCGCGAACCAGTCATTCGTCTGCCTTCACCCTGGGGCTGGAGCACCGGTGAAGCTGTGGCGGCACGACGCCTTTGCAGAACTAGCCGACACTATCACTCAGAAGCACGGTGTTCAGATCATCATCACGGGCTCGGCAGGCGAGAGAGACCTGGCGGAGAGCATTGCTCAACGAATGGAGAGCAACGCCCTCGTTCTGGCGGGGCAAACCAGCCTGGGAGAGCTCGGTGCCGTCATGGGACGGTGCGAGTTAGTGATAGGTGTCGACAGTGGCCCATTGCACCTGGCTGTGTCCCAGGGCGTCCCCACTATACATCTGTTCGGTCCCGTTGACCACCGTGCCTTCGGCCCGTGGGGGGATCCCACAAAGCATTTGGTTGTCCTCTCGGACATGGATTGCATCCCCTGCAACCGGCTCGACTATCAGCCGCAGGAACTGGAGCAACACGCCTGTGTGCGCTCCATCACCGTGGACCAGGTGCTGGAGGCCGCTGATTCACTCCTGACTGGTGATAGCCAGGCAGGCCCATAGATGGTATAATCGTGGTCCAGACAGAGCCAAGAGGTGCGTGAGCAGATGGCGCCGGAATTGACGTCACAGCAACTAGAAGAGGATTCCCACTGGTGGTTTGCTAGCAGGACACGAGCCCTGCTAGCGATGCTGGACAGGTGTGTACCTGGCAACAACCTCAGGGTGCTCGATGTGGGCTGTGGTGCTGGCAACATGATCCACCACCTCAGCCGTTATGGCGATGTCCTAGGTATCGACAACAATCACATGCCCCTGGAGATCGCTCACCAGCGAGGCTACGATGCGCGGCTGGCTTCCGCAGAAGACATGCCCTTTGACGATGGGTCTTTCGACCTCGTGACGGCTCTTGATGTGATAGAGCATTGCGATGACGACATGCAGATCCTGCGAGAGTGTTCTCGCGTCTGCGCGCCCGGGGGATTGATCGCCATTACGGTGCCAGCTTTCCAATGGCTGTGGAGCAACAACGACGAGATCAATGAACACAGGCGCCGGTACTCAGGGGGGCAACTGCGCACAAGGGTGTCCGAGGCCGGCTTCGTGATACAGCGGATGACCTACAACAACTTCTTTGTCTTCCCTATGGCCACACCACTGATCTTGACACGGAGAGGAAGTCAGCGAGAACCCCAATTGGCCACGCCGAGCACCGACGAAGACGCTTACCAGGTAGAGATGGAACCCACGTCGCCACCCATCAATGCCATCCTGACGGCCGTCGGCCGGGTCGAGGCCGCGGTGCTGCGCTTCGCCAGCTTCCCGGTCGGGACCTCCATTATCTGCATCGCTCGCAAGGGACCTGTTCTCGTCGCTGGGCAGTCTGCAGACGTCGTCCAGTAGGTGACTCACTAACTTCTCCTCACCTGACGATCAGATCGCCGCCTATCGGGGGCGATTATCAAAGCGGAAAGAGACCAAGTCCGACATCCGAGGTGAGTTCACGATGGAAGAGTTCATCATTGAGGGAGGTCATCCCCTAGAGGGCACGCTGATACCCAGCGGCAACAAGAACTCAGCGCTGCCGATGCTGGCAGCAGCCCTGCTCACCGATGAAGAAGTCGTCCTGGAAAACGTTCCTCGAATCGAAGACATCAAGGCCCTGATGGAGATCATCTCCGCCCTGGGAGTTGACATAGATGAGACAGGTGAGCATGAAGTGCGTGTTCATGCCAAGCACGTCAGGACCACCAGCTTGGATCCCGAGCTATGTCGCCACATCCGGGCCTCCATACTCCTCGCCGGACCGGTGCTGGCCAGGTGTGGTCGGATCAACTTGCCTCCCCCCGGGGGAGACGTCATCGGAAGAAGACGGGTAGACACGCACCTCGCGGCCTTGAGATCCCTTGGTGCCGAGATTGAGATAGGCCGCGGATACGACATGAAAACGACGGGACTCAAGGGCCGGGAGATCTTCCTGGATGAAGCCAGTGTCACAGGCACCGAGAACGCTCTGATGGCGGCATGTACTGCCAGCGGAACAACGACCATCAAGAATGCGGCTTCGGAGCCTCATGTGCAGGATCTGGCCCAATTCCTCAACAAGATGGGTGCAAGGATACGGGGTATTGGCACCAATACGCTCGTCGTGCACGGGGTGGACAAGTTACGCGGAGGACACTTCCGAATCAGCCCAGATCACATTGAGATCGGGAGCCTCATTGGCGCAGCAGCAGTGACGAACGGAGAGATCCTCATCAAGGATGCCGCACCCCAGCACTTGCCAATGATACTGCTCATGTTCGCCAGGCTGGGAATCACGGTGGACATACGGGGTCAGGACGTGTTTGTCCCTCGACAGCAAAGCCTCGAAATCGTGACGGATGCTCACGGCGTAACACCCAGGATAGACGACGCCCCCTGGCCAGGCTTTCCCGCCGATCTGATAAGCATAGCGACAGTGGTGGCCACCCAATGCCAAGGCACTATCCTGATGTTCGAAAAGATGTACGAGAGCCGCATGTTTTTTGTGGATAAGCTGTTCTCTATGGGCGCCCGCATCGTTCTCTGTGATCCGCACAGAGCAGTGGTCATGGGCCCTACTCAACTCCACAGCGAGACCCTCACCAGCCCCGACATTCGCGCTGGAATGGCTATGTTGATCGCCGCCCTCTGTGCCGACGGTCGAAGCATCATCAAGAACATCAGCCAGATAGATCGAGGTTACGAGAGGATTGACGAAAAGCTCCGGGCCTTGGGCGCGAGAATCACGAGGGTCAAGCACTGAGCTGGACGGCAGAGAGTGGATGGCCGTAGTTTACCTTGGGCTGGGATCAAACGTTGGAAATCGGGCCCGCAAAATCTACAGTGCGCTGCGCCGCCTTGCACCCGGAGTGCGCCTACGGCAGATCTCGTCTTTGTACGAAACGGAACCAGTGGGACTGTCAGATCAACCGTGGTTCCTCAACCTCGTGTGCAGCGGCGAAACCGATCTGTCGCCTCAGGCTCTGCTGGAACTGGCCAAGCAGATAGAGCAAGAGATGGGACGCAGAGAGGGCCCGCGCTTCGGGCCCCGTTTGATCGACATCGATATCTTGTTCTACGATGACCTGGTCATCGCCACGCCTCAGCTGGAAATCCCTCACCCCCACCTTCACCAACGCGCGTTCACTCTGGTACCCCTCACCGAGATCTCCCCAGACTTGGTGCACCCTCTTCTCAAGATGAGTGTGCAGCGGCTACGGGACAGCGCTGCTTCGCTGGGGGAAGTCCGCCTCTACAGTCTCACGGATGAGAGAGCCAGTAGTTGAGCCAATGGTCGAAATCCTCCAGATCGTATCTTCCGCGGACTCGGATCCGCCTCAATTCGAAGGGGAGTTGTGATGACTGCAAGGAACCCGCTTCCACGGTCACTGCGCCCCAGTATCCCGCCGACTCGAGCACATCCACAACAAGCTTATCGTACTGCCCAGAGGGGTAGGAGAATAAGCGCACCCGGTCGTTCGTCCGAGCCTCTATCGCCTCTTTCGAGCCCAGTACTTGCCAGACGACATAGTTGAACGATTTGCCACGTAGGCTGGGGTGTGTATAACTGTGGCTTCCGATTTCCATCCCCTCCGCGTGTAGCAGTTCTATGTCCGCCCACGACATGTACTCCTCTCGACCCTCGTCAACGAAACCCGTGATGATGAAGAAGGTACCCCTGAGTCCGTATCTCTTGAGCAGGGGGTAGGCATTCGTGAACTGATCTTTGAAGCCGTCATCGAAGGTCAGCACTACAGGCTTCAACGGCAAGGGCTCTCCTACCTGAATGTGCATGATCAGATCTCGAAGCGCTATTGGCTGATAACCTCGCTCTATCAAGTAACGCAGTTGGGCCTCGAATCTCGCAGGAGACACCGACAGATCCGTTCGGATGGCATCTGCCTCCGGTCCCGCCACAGCCACATGGTGGTACATGAGGATTGGGACCACAACGCGCCGATTCACCCCGTCGGGAGTCGGCAGAGGCGCCGGCGTGGGAGAAGGGAGCAGCCTGCGAAACGGGGAGGCGGTGGGGACGAAAAGAGGAGCTTCCGTGAGGCTGGGGCCTGAGACAGGCAGTGGCCGTCCCACGAGAATCGGCGGACGAGGTCGGGCAAGACTCGCGAGGCGAGACCACGAGGTGTCAATACCCGCTTCCTCCACGCTGGTAGGTGCCCCCTCCATCCCCTTCACCTCAGCTCTGACCAGTAGAAGAGTCCCCAAGACAAGCGCGGTCGAGACCAGAAACAGCGCAGCGTGCCGTCCACCAAGTCGACTCATAGGTCCAGACAAGCACCCCTCCCCACAAAACGTTCCCTATCTCCAAGAAGAATACCGCAGTTCAGCAGCTCTGTCAAGTGCTGTGAGACCTGCATCAACTGCATACTGGGCCAGAGTTCCAAGCCTGGGTTGCAGGGCGTTGTATAGGGTGCTAGAATACGAAACAACGAAAGATACCTCACGTCCTTCACAGGTGAGAGGAGGTTCCCGTGTTTCAGGAAAAGATCGCACAGCACTATGCTCAACTGGGACGGAACCAAAAGAAGATCGCTGACTTCCTAACACAGCAGTACCATGAGGCCGCATTCATGAACGCTTTCGCCCTTTCTCAACGACTAGGCGTGGATCCGGCAACGGTGACCAGATTCGCACAAAGGCTGGGGTATGCAGGGTACCCCGAGCTGCTGCGCGAGATCCAAGCGACGGTCAAGAAAGAGCTCAGGGTGGCGTATCAACGGCCCGTGGACAAAGATGACGAGGCAGGCCTTTTTCTCCAGGCGTTGGCTCAGGAGAAGGAGAACTTGGAACGGGCGATGACACACATCAGGGGAGACACCATCACGGAGGTGGTCGCCGCACTTCGTGCAGCGAGGAACCTCTATGTAGTGGCGCAAGGTCTCGCCAAGAATCCAGCCCAATCATTCGTCTTCTATCTCCGCGGATTGCTGGGCATGCCCGCTCAACTTGTGGCGGCAGAGCAACTGGGAGCTCCGATGCTTCTCTCCACCTTGACGGAAGAAGACGTGGTCATGGGCGTGAGCCTGTCTGCCCTTCACGACGACACGGCGGAGATGCTAAGGCTGGCGCGACATCGAGGCGCCCAGACCATCGGCCTAGCGGCATCTCACACTTCACCCACCGCTTCCAACGCCAATCTGGTTCTCGTTTGCTCCGGGGAGACGACAACAGGCATACCCTCTGTTGCCATCGTGACCGCCGTCCTGACTGCGCTGGTCCAGGTGATAGCTCTTCAAGAGACTGAGAGAATGGGCGACCTCAAAGCGGGCCTCCTGGAGAACTTGAACTGGCTGTTGGAGGAGAAGGGTGAGAAGCGAATCCAGGCTGAAGACATCCTAAGGCAGTTGTGACAACGATAGAATCAACCAGCTCAAATGCGCCAACCTGAGGATGCCTCGCGGTTGGCGCATTTCGTGTGTGTAGGTTTGTAGAAGCCGCTCAGCGGAAGAGCGACCTATATCTCGACAAAATAGGAGTCGCACGCCTGATCTATCAGCTCCTTTGTCAGCCCAGGCTCCACTCCCTGATAGCGGGCTATGTCAATGATCTGGTCCACGATGTCGCGGGGATGGACAGCCCTCAATCCACGCTTCACTTTCACGTAGTACTCGCGCATCAGATACATGAACCCTTCCTGATCGAAAGGAACGTTCCGGTCCGCCGCGACGCGCCGGAAGATCTCATAGAACTCCTTTTCAGTCGGGTTGGCTACTTCTATCTTGTGACGAATACGGCGCAGAAAAGCTTCATCGACCAAGGCCTTCGGGTCGATGTTGGTTGAGAATACGATCAGCTCGTCAAACGGAACGTCGATCTTCTTCCCCGTATGCAGGGTGAGGTAGTCAACCCTGGTCTCCAGCGGCACGATCCACCGGTTGAGCAAGTCCCTCGGCCGAACCTGCTGTCTTCCAAAGTCGTCGATCAGGAACATCCCGCCGTTCGCCTTCATCTGGAACGGGGCCTCATAGTATTTAGACGTGTCATCATAGACTAGGTCCAGGCTCTCCAGAGTGAGTTCGCCGCCCACCGCCACTACTGGTCTCTTGATCAAGACCCAACGACCGTCCAGTCGTCCGCCCTCCGGCAGCGTGGACGGTCCCTCCTCGGGCTTGTGGCTCAAGTCATCAAAGACCTTGATGATGTGGCCATCGACCTCCACAGCATAGGGTATGTATATCTCTCCTCCCAACATGGAAGCCATGGCCTCTGCGATCACCGTCTTGCCATCACCCGGCGGGCCAAAGAGGAAGATGGACCGGCCAGAATTGACAGCAGGTCCGATCTTCATCAGCATTGAAGAGCTAATCACCAGATGTGACAAAGCCCCCTTGACCTCTTCCTGGCTCACAGTAACGTTGCCTATACTCTGGCCTCTCATCACTTTCTGATATGCATCCAGCGTCACCGGAGCAGGTCCCACATATTGACTTCGGGCCAAGGCCTCTCGCACCCGCTCGATGCCGGCAGAGGCGATGGAGTAGCGAAAGGCTCTCTCGTCAAAGCCCCTGCTGCCAGTTATGCTCACCAGTTGCTCCCGTTTCAGAAAAGTGAGCGCCCCCTCTACCACGCCGCTGAAGGGAAGCCTGAGCTGCTCAGCGATGGCCTGACCGCTCAATTCCCCCACAGAGTAGATGGTTTTCAAGGCCAAGTCACACAGGAAACTCCGGCTCATCCCTGCCTCTTCGATGGAGCGAGGCTCGCGAAGCGAATCGTTGAGGTCTTGCATCTCACCACCCCTTGCGCCCGCGGATCGACGTTCTACGGTATTATATCAGACCCCGCTCTCTTCTGACAACACTACTCACGCTGGGGCATCTCACATCGCGGTTGCTGCCACACCCACAGGAGATCATTGGAAGCGACATTGTAGCGCCATGAGCGCATCCTACACCCCGCGAGGAAAGCGCCCACCAGCACAAGTGGGGGGGCTTCGTAGTCATCACCAAGTGGCCGTCCCCCGCGGGGACTGGGGCTCTTTGGCCTACCTTGAGTTGCGGGCCTCTGCGGATCGAACAGGTCCTGACCTGCGTGTCACCATCGAAGGCCCACTTGCATTGTCCGGCGCGATTCCGTATGGTATAATAGCCGCCAGTCACCGGTCAGTGTAGCGTGCCGACAGGATATCGAAACTCAATGCCTAAGAGGGGAACACCCAGCTACATCCTCAAGGTTCTCGTCAGTGGGGCCTACACGCTCTTCCTAGCAGGGGGGCTGGTATCTGCCTACCTCTTCTATAGCTCAGTGAGGGAAATCGCTGCCTACTCGCCCGTCTACCCTGGCGCCGAACTGCCGATCATTGGTGACACGGCGCCGCCCCCGGAAAGCCTGCCTGATTGGAGCCAAAAGGAACGGGTGAACATCCTGCTCTTGGGGGTTGATCAGCGGGCGGGAGAGGAAGGCCCGTGGCGATCTGATACGGTGATCATAGTCACGGTTGACCCCAAGACCATGACCGCCGGGGCACTCTCCATTCCACGGGATCTCTATGTCGAGATACCCGGATATGGGGAGCGACGCATCAACATGGCTCATTTCCTTGGGGATGCTTACGACTATCCAGGAGAAGGTCCCGGCCTGGCCATGAAGACGGTTGAATACAATTTCGGCGTCCCAATTCACTACTACATTCGCATCAACTTCCAGGGCTTCAGGGAGACTATCGACTACCTTGGCGGTATCACCATCAATGTCGAAGAGGAGATATGGGACTACAGATATCCTGACGGACAATACGGCTACACTACCGTCCACATCCCCGCCGGAGAGCAGGTAATGAATGGGAGGATGGCTCTCCAGTACGCGCGCACTCGCCATGGGGGCAGTGACTTCGACAGGCTGCGCCGGCAGCAGCAGGTCATCATGGCCACAAGAGACAAGGCACTGAGCCTGAACCTGATACCTAAGATACCTGTGCTGGCGAGAACGATGAGCCACACGGTGAAGACAAACTTACAACCGAATGAGGTGATAACCCTGGCTCAGATCGCCACACAGATAGGCGCTGAGGACATCCGCTTTGCGGTCATCGACGAGACGATGACGGTACCCGTCGTTCTTGACGACGGGGCCGATGTGCTGTTCCCCAAGCGGGACAAGATCCGCCAAGTAGTTGAGGAGATCTTCTCCTCTCCTCAACAAGCGGAATGAGCCCACGCACAGGTCACACCGTTGAGTCCTCCCGTGTGGGCACAGTTGCGAGATCGGCGAACCCCCCGATGAAGTGGCGCAACATAACCAACCTCAAAGCGTCTCCCTTGCGATCCTGCGGCCCGTGGAGAAGGAGACGAAGCGCTTTGCTGGTGCCGCGCACCATCTCCGAGCCAAGCGGCCGGAGTGCGATGTGTGCGCTTCCGGTGGAGCAGACCGTCTGTGACTCAGCAACCCCCGACGAGACGCACTGAGAACCGTGTCTTCAGTCCCGAGTCACAGCGCGCACCAGATCCTCGACGCTGGGGTGCAGCATTCCGATCACCCTGAGCAAGATCATCTCAGGAAGTCTTCTTGAAGGTGATCAAGACAAGATTCCGGTTGCAATCCCCACCGTAGGTCTCGAAGACCACCACGGGAGAGATGCCCGCTCCACTTTCGCTGACAACCTGACAGCTCCAGGTGCCATCCTTGGGCGAAGGAAAGAGATACACTTCCCACCCGCCTGGTCCGTATTCCGGCTTCTCGTCGGAGCGACTGGTGCCCTGCCACCCACCAGCCCAGACCTTGACCGTGACACCCGGGAGACCCACCCCATTGGCGTCAAGTACCTGGCCCCCGACGCCCAGCCAATCACATCCCTCCTCATTCTTGTCGTTTGCCCGGTGATATGTGTACCCGTGCTGCTCGTACGGCCAAGGCGTCGGTGTAGGCGACGGAGTGTGAGTCCGCGTCGCTGTGGCTGGCGGCCGGGGAGTCCGCGTTGCCGTGGGTGTAAATGTGGGCGTCGAGGTTTCCGTTGGAGTCGGCGTGAGCGTAGGGGTATCGGTTGGCGTGGGCGTATCTGTGGGTGTTGCCGTCTCAGTAGGAGTCCACGTTGGAGGGAATGTAGCAACCGACGGCGCTTCACTTGTCAGCGTCGGCGACGCAGCCGCTACCTCTCGCGGTGGAGGAAAGGGGTTCAGAGGCATGAATGGGTTGATGAAGATAGTAAGGTAGCAGAGGCAAGTCATAGCAGTGAGAACGAGAAGCACGATCGTTATCAGAAGAGCCACCCTCTCATTTATCCGACTCAACATCACAGCCTACCCCCTTTCCACGCCGCAACATCGCAGATGCGGCCCAACTAGTCAGGCGCAGCAAGCCTGAAGACCGGAGTCTCATCCTCGCGGAGAACCTCCACGAACAGTGATGGATCCCCTGATGCCACAAGCCTTACGGTAGCCTCTGTCAACTGGGAGAGCAATTCCTCTTCAGGATAGTCCGGATATAGCCCCAACCTCCCACGTTCGATCTCAAACCGAAGAACATCATACCAGGCCCGATCCACCGCAGTGTCGTCGCTGAACGTGGAGATCTGCTCATCATAGATACTGTGAAGTTCTCCATAGGCCGCATTCAGTTCGGCCTCAATATCCGCCAGATCATCTGACCATGCGGGCACGAGACGGAACCCGTAGCCGTCCAGAGCGATCCGATACTTGACGGTCAGCCAGTCTACGCCGGCCTCGGCCACGCCCATCTTCAGCACCATCGAGGATGCTCCGGCCAACTGTTCATCATAGGCGGCCCGCCGAGCGTTGTCCTCGTTCACCAACGCTTGCGCCACCTCCGTCCTCAACTCCTCTGGCACGGTGGTCTTCTCAGACGCTCCCTCCAAGAACTCGACGAGTTCCAGCACTGTCTCCATTCGCTTCTGCTCGTAGGAAGTGACCATCGCCGCCGTCGGCTCCGGAATCTCCATCACGAAGGGCGAGACTGGTTGCTCCGGAGAACCCTCTGACGCTTCCTTCGGTTCGCCAGTAACGTACCGTAACTCAGCCTGCAGGTCCGAGCACTCACTCGCTTTCTCCATCTCACCCAATGCCGAGTACGCTTCAGCCAGCTTCTCCAACACATCCGCTCGATGAGGGTCCTTCAAATGCGGACTGTTGACAGCAACCACATAGGCCTGGTCGTAGTTGGAAAGCGCCTCACTCCTGTTACCCAGTCGGGCCAGCCCCTCTCCGATCCCCAGATACGCGCTGGCTTTCGCGTAGTCGGACATCGTGGAGCTTAGGGTGGCAATCAGGTTAGCTAGTCGGTAACATAGCTGGGCTCGGTCGCCGTTTCCAGCAGCCGCATACGCCTGCGAGACGAGCAGCAGATTCCCAACGCGTTCTCCGCTACTCAGATCCGTACTGAAGAGAATCGTGGCGTAACCCGTCTCCAACTGCTCGTCCTCCAGAGCACGACCAACCACGTCTAGATCGTTCACTCCGGCCAAGGCCAGCAGGGCCAAGGTAGGCTCAATCTGATCCGTTCGTAGCTGCTTGGCGGGGTTATTCCACCCCGTGAGGCCAGCAAAACGGAGATACAGGTAGGCACCTCCGCTCACGAGACCAACCACTATCAGCAGAACTAGGAAACCAAGTATAGCCCACGAGACGCAAGTGCGCCTTCCAGTTATTGAACCCCTCCGAACCATATTCATCTCCACAGATTCCGCAGGCACATGTCATGACATGCGCCACTCGATGATCAAGTATATCATATCAAGATGGCTCTGTCTAGCGAATCCCTAGTCCAGAGTGTGCCACTTCGCCATGCTCATTCTATGAACCGCTCTATGTTCGCGCTCTCCCTCTGCTCTTGCAACCACTGCATGAAGATCTGCTGCCGCAAATTCTCGAAGATCTCCACAGCGATCTCCCGCTCCTCCTTCTCCAGAACCTGTACGATGTGAAAGCCAAACTGAGACTCGACGATCCCGCTGGTCTGCCCCACATCGAGTCCAAAGGCTACATTCTGGACTTCCGGTGGCATGACCCCTCGAGGGAAAAAGCCCATATCGCCTCCCCTCTCCCGGGTACTGATGTCCTCGGAGTATTGGCCGGCAAGGAATGCAAAATCCTCTCCTCCCTGAAGCCGGGCAAGGACCTCTTCCGCTCGCTCCCCGGTAGGTAGGAGTATATGCCTGGCGTGCACTTGTTCAGCGACGGGGGGAACAGACTCCGTCACAGCAGCGAACACCGCCTCACTCAGGAGTTGATCAAGCAACATCTGCCTGAAGTCGGCATAGCTCGTTCCCATTGCCTGGAGCGCCTCATTGAAGTCCTCATCTCCTCCCGATTGCTCCACAATGTCCTCGATATTGGTCTCCAACTCTGCCTCCGAGATGCTGACGCCCATCTCAGTGGCTGCCTGCCTGATCAACTCCTGATCTATCATTTGCTCCAGTACCTGCCGGCGCGCCTGAGCTAGCCTCTCTCTGCCCTCCTCGCTGTTCGGATCCAGACCTTCCTGCTCAAAGAAGGCTTCGACCTGAGCAACCTGCTTCTGGTAGTCCACAGTGGTAATCGGCTGCTCGTTGACCAAAGCAGCCAGACCTTCAGTCGCTCTGCTAGTCGCCGTTGGTACAGCTGGCAAGGGCGTTTGACCACCGCAGGAGACAAGGATGGAGCCAACCACCACCAGAGCAAGAATGATCGAGCAAGCGCCCCTTCTCATCACATGGCCTCCTTCTCTCAAATCCCGTTCGATCGTCCAATTATCACATCTAAATGCGTTTTTGGCAAACCTCCGCACGATACTTGCGAGTCAAGCCGTGACCGAGGCCTTCCCCACCGGACGGGGATCTGTGTATCTCTCGTTGCGCGATCATCCTTATCAGGCACACATCAAAGCCCCGTCATGCCTGCACACGGTCTTCACTCGTGATCTTCGGTCCCGATCCCCTGTCCACTCCCCGCTTTCTGCGCGCTGGGGAGTCTACACGAGGCAAGCACCTACGGGCCACAAGTCGGAGAGCAGCCTTCGGGCTCGGTAGCAGTGCCGCTGGCAGGATGTCTTGCGCAAGGACCAGTCGCACAGAGGGACGGCCTCTCAACACGCTTGTCTTTCTCGCTCACACCAGCCTACATGGGGATGGCGGGCACTGCATGGCAGGGGCCAAGACCACGTGTCTCCGCACGTGGCGTGCTCGCAGATGAGTGCTGGGGCTCACGCGACCCATCACTGGCACTCTCGCGCAGAAAGCCCGCCAAAGCTGCGCGGTGAAGGTGACCAGGAGCGGGTGCTGTCCCCTTGTCCCTCGTGAACTCGAATCTCGGCTGAAACCAAGCTGGCAAACAGGAATCGGACTGTTTGACAAAAGCCCAGCGGCAAGCTATAATGTGGTAGTATCTCTGCCAGAGAAGGAACTCACGGCCCAGAGATGACATGACTTTGGGCCTTTTCATTAACGGCCAGGGGACGTATCGGTCACATCTTCTGGACGCTGTCAAGAGTAGTCGGACATTCGACTGGGCGCGGGAGACAGTTGAGTTGAATAGTGTTTGCTCATGCGATCTGTCTGTGGTAGAATGCGCCCCGTTTCGGGCTGCACATATGTGACCTTCGCCCGCATTTCCCATTCGAGTTGAAAGGAGTTGATGTTTTTCATGGAACAAGGGATGAATCCCGCCTTGCTGAGAACCTTAGAGGTCGTGCTGGAAGGGAGGTGGGGAGGACGGATAGTGTTGTTGGTCATAATTCCGGTGCTGGTGCTTGCCAGCATTCTGCTTCCCCCCGTGTCCTTTGCGGAGAGGGTGTTGGCTGCTGGCCACACAGAGTTCACCAAGGCCGGCGGTTCACTTCTCGACCCCGATGGCACACAATTGACGATACCCCCTGGGGCCGTGTCAGGGACAGCACAGATACACTTCGTGTCGATTCCCCGTGCTGACTTCCTCGCCGGAGCGGCCGGAGACCAGGCCAGCGCCGAGGCGATGCCAAGCAACCTGGAGATGAAGAGTCCACTGTACACATTCTCCGTCCGTGGAGAAATGCCCAAGGAGACGACTCTTGCCATACCAGTGCCCAATGATGCAGAGCCTCTGAGTACTCTGGACATCTATGCCTGGACGGGGAGGGAATGGCAGTGGCTTCCCAAGACGATCTTTCAAGAGGACGACCTCTTGGAAGTCAACCTGGCCTCGATACCGTCGGCGGTGGCGATCATGCAAACGACACCCCTCGTGCCTTCGGTATCGGCCCCACTGCCAGCGGGATCCACTCTGCAATCCGAAGCCAGGGACATTCTCGTAGAGATTGAAGCAGAAGCCCTCCCTGTCCAAAGTGATGGTATTGACGGCAACAACACGGTCGCTGCTACAGGTGATCTGCTGGAGCAGCCGGGAGAAGGAGCATCCTACATTGTCTTGCCCACCATTCGAAACGAAATGGAGGGAGCGATCAGAAGTGATCTGATCAACAACATACTGGTAAGCGATGAGCTGCGACGGAACCACATCGACGACATAGTCAATCTCGTTGTGCAGAACATGTATCCTGGCATCAACCTGGACTACCAGCGTATGGACCCAGGGCTGAGAGATCAGTTCACCGCCTTCCTGAGCGAGTTGAGCCAGGAACTCCATGCCCACCACAAGCTACTGGCGGTCACGGTAGAGCCTCCGGTTCAAATCTCCGAAGATCGGTGGGACACGGGAGCATACGACTGGAAAGCTATTGGTCAGGTCGTTGATAGCTTCAAGCTCCCAGCCGTTACTCGACCCGAGGCCTACGCCGCGGGAGGGCAGATGGAGGCGCTGTTGGGATACGCTGTGGACAATGTCAACCGCTACAAGATTCAAGTCCTCCTTCCCAGCTACAGCACTGACTGGGTGGCGGATGAGATGATTCTCCTGTCCTACGCTGAGGCCCTGCAATTGATGGGCGGCGACCTCGTCTTGCCTGAAGGCAGAAACTCCTTTGCCCCCGGCGAGCTTGTCACCGTGCAGTTCTCGGGCGGCTCTTCAGGGGTGAACTTCGATGAGCAGTCCCAGTCCTACTGGTTCACCTACACGAATGAGCAGGGTGAGCACACCGTTTGGCTGGAGAACGCGACCAGCATGGCCCACAAGCTTGAACTGCTGCGCAAATACAGCATCAAAGGCGCAAGCATTCCCGGCCTGCTGGAAGAGGGCAACGACGAAAGGATGTGGGATGTCCTTCAGGAATACGTGAATTCTGTGACGCCCGCAGCCGATACTCAGTTCGCTGTCGTGTGGACGGTGGAGAGTGCCGTGGGCGCGAGCCTCACGCAGGAAGTGGGCTCACTGACGACACCGATGTTCGCCTGGACTGCACCTCTGGAAGGGGGTGAGTACTCTATCTCCGCTGCTATCTCAGATGACGGTGGGCAAACAGCCGGCTCTGCGGGTGGAAGGGTTTCCTTCGTCGTCTCCGAACCCACGCCGACACCTGCACCGCCGCCTGCTGCTACGCCCACTCCTCGACCCTCAGGAGGATCACCCGCACCCGCTCCCACTGCGACTCCGCCTCCCCCTTCATCGCCGCCCCCGCCGGGCACCGGTTTCGACTACGGGATCCAAGTCATAAGGCTGAACGGTAGCACCTTGGCGCGCGTGAACAACTTGGGATTCAAGTGGATCAAACTTCAGATCCGTTGGGAATATGTACCGGCGCCAGGGGCGATGGACTGGGCCCCTCTTGACGTCGCGGTGTCACAAGCCAACGCGGCGGGTAAGAAGCTTCTCTTCTCAGTCGTGACGAGTCCTCACTGGGCTCGCGCTAGAACCGTGGGGCAGGGCCCGCCAGATGACCCAGCCACCCTGGCCAATTATGTAGGATCAATCGCGGACCGCTATTGCGGCCGGGTCCATGCCATCGAAGTGTGGAACGAGCAGAATCTGGACACGGAGTGGAACACGGGTAGGCGGATAAGCGCGAAGGAGTATATCGATCTGTTGAAGCCAGCCTACAATCGCATCAAGGCTGCCTGCCCCGGCATGATCGTGGTTTCGGGAGCGCCCACGCCAACTGGCATGAATGACGGCATCCAGGCCATTGACGATGCGCAATACCTGCGGGAAATGTACAATAACGGTCTGAAGAACTACTGTGACGCGGTGGGTGTCCACCCCAGCGGGTTTGGCAACTCGCCCGATGATACCGCCGAGGCGTGCCGCGCTCGTGGCGACAGGGGTTGCCACCGCTCTTTCTTTTTCCAGAGCATGATCCGAACGTACCACAACATCATGGTGCAGAACGGAGACGGGAACAAGAAGCTTTGGGCCACCGAGTTCGGCTGGGCCAGCATAGAGAACGTAGCAAGCGCACCAAACCCCGACTACGAATACGCAGCCACGCACAGCGAGGCCGACCAGGCAGAGTATCTGGTTCGGGCCTTCGAGATCGGCAGGCAGAGTGGCTACATGGGGGTGATGTTCGTTTGGGTCCTGGACGCCGGCGTTGAGCAGGGCGGCGAGAATGAGCAAGCGAAGTTCGGCATCCTGAGACCAGACGGGAGCCCCAGGCCGGCATACAACGCTCTGGCAGCCATGCCGAAGTAGGAGAAGAGGCCGTGCTTTGCACGGAAGCGGAGCGTGGGCATCGCGTGCCCATGCTCCATTTTTCTGTTTCTGAGCTCATGCCGAGTGTGGCGGTGACCGACCCCCATGAAGAGAACTCAGAATGAAACAGGGAGGCTACCGGTTGACAAGGACACCGAACCGCAGCTCTACTAGGATGAAATGGGCTGGTTGCGCAGCGCTGACCATCATTACGCTACTGGTCGTTGGCCTCACAGTCGGTTTGACGGCCTCCCGGATGCTGGGCCTCTTTCCGCAGCACGGACCACCGGAGGCAACGGCGCCACTGGGCGAGACAACTGCAACACCTCCATCGAGCCCAGCCTCGCCTCCACCGACTCAGACGTCTCCTGCTGACACACCCGTGGCACCAGCGGCGGAAACGCCTTCCCCCAGTTCTCCCGGTACTGGCTTCGACTACGGTATCCAGGTTCACCTGTTCCATCTGGACGCGGAGTACGTCACCGATCTGGTGGACAACATGCATTTCAACTGGATCAAGCACCAGATAGAATGGAAGGAATTCGAGCAGAGCAAGGGGCACTACTTGTGGGAGCCTATTGACCACATGGTAGACATCGCTCATCAAACAGATCTCAACGTGCTGCTTAGCGTGGTCAAGGCCCCCGACTGGTCCAGAGGAGGGCGCACAGAGGAAGATGGCCCTCCGGTCAACTACAACGACTACGGCGATTTCGTGGCAGCCGTGGCCCAGCGTTACTGTGGAAAGGTCCAGGCCTACGAGATCTGGAACGAGCAGAATCTGAGACGAGAATGGAACACCGAGCGGGACCTAAGCGCCCAGGAGTACGTGGAACTTCTGCACGTGGCCCATGATCGCATCAAGGCGGTCTGCCCAAGCGCCATAGTCGTGTCTGGAGGCCCCACACCCGTGGGCTACACCAGCGCTACAGCCGTTGATGATCTCCAGTACTTGAGGGAGATGTACCAGGCCGGCCTGAGTAGCCATTGCGATGCAGTGGGTGTACACCCCAGTGGGTTCAACAACCCGCCTGACTGGCGCTACCCGCCCCCATACAGCGAAGCCGGGGATTCGACCGGTTTCAGGAACGACCGTCAGTTCTACTTCCTGAACACGATCGAGGGATACCACGACATCATGGCCGAGTTCGGCGACGGCGATCGAAAACTATGGGCCACCGAATTCGGTTGGGCGAGCGTCGAAAACCTGACGGACAGCCCTGCCGAAGGATACGAATACGCAGCCGACAACACTGAAATAGAGCAGGCGGGCTATCTCGTCACCGCTCTTCAAGTGGCCAGGAGCAAGGGCTACATGGGGGTTATGTTCATCTGGAACCTCAATTTCGCCCCAGCTCGGGGTGCGGACGATGAGCGGGCCGCGTTTGGCATCCTTGGGGAGGACTGGGGCCAGAGGCCAGCCTACCAAACGCTGGCTACCGCCAGGTCGACCGGCGAGCTCCCTTGAGCAAGTCCTACTCTACCCGCCGCCAGTCAATGCGGTAACTGCACTCGGGTTCGTAGTCCACGTCTATCACAGCGCTCAGTGGCTGGTCAGCGCTGTCGACGACAACCAGATGGAACAACCCTGCGTCAAACCCCGGGGTGAACTCATACTTCCCGGCTTGGGGCGACCCCTCCGATTCTTTGATAGCGCTGAATTCCAAGTCGTCGGTGTAGAGGAGCATTCTGGCCCAGGGTAGTCCATTGCCGCTGACGTCGTACACCCAGCCCCCAATGAGTCTACCTCTGCTGCAATCCTGCTCATTGAGGATGACATCGTACTGGTGGGGACCAGACGGTGGGATCGGAGTCGATTCGGAAGCTGACCTTGTTGGCGTAGCAGAGGGCGTGGGAGTTGGTGAGGGAGGAGACGTTGGGGTAGCTGGAGGGATAGGTGTGGCAGTCGGGGCAACCGGCGTGGTCAGTTCGGAGTGGGGTGTAGGGGTTTCAACGGGCAACTCGGTGGGTGCAGGTGCAGAAGCTGTGCTAGTGGCGCCCACCTCAAGGGTCGGCGTCCAACTCTCCACCGCCACGATGCCGTCGCCTCTACCTCTCGTGAGGGTGGAGAACGCCGCACACGCACCCAAGCACACGACGAAGATAACAAAAAGGAACGCTAAGGCAGAAGTCTTGTTCTGCATAGGCTCAATGCATCCTCTTGCTCAGCCGCGGCATGACGAGGTCGTACTCTCGTCCAGCAAGTCCAGCATCTTATGATACTATCATCGTGTATGAAAGGCAAGGAAGCACAGGAGTTGCACTGCTCCGGTACTCCATGCTATAATGGCAAGTGAAGGGGGCGAGTAGCTCAGCTGGTGAGAGCGCGCGGTTCACATCCGCGAGGTCGTAGGTTCGAGTCCTATCTCGCCCATTCTCCTTATCGGCCCACGGTCTCTCGGTGAAGCACAGATGCGTGAAACGCAAAGCACCCGAAGTGACTGGTGGACCAGCCACCTGCGCTGGGTGATACTGGTCCTTGTCTTTGTCTTCAGCTCACGGGACCCCTCTCAGAGACCCAGTCTTCTGCCGATCTATGCGGTTCTGGCCGTCGGGGCACTGTACAACCTGGCGGTTGTGTTGCTTCTGTACTTCAAACGGACGCCCTCCCATTTTCGCGAAACGACGGTGGCCCTGGATGCGCTCCTCCTCGTCACCATAACCTATCTCTCCGGGCAACCATACTACTTCCTCCTTTCACTGTTCCCGATCATAGCGGCTTCTCTCCAATTGGGGCTTGAGGTAGGTCTTCTTGTGGCTAGCGTCGTAACGTTGGCCTACGGCGGCTTCATCCTCTTCCTGCAGCCGTGGTTGGCAGGTGGGCAAGGCCTGTTTCCCACCATCCTCAGTATCGTGGCTCTGTTCATCGGAGCAGCAGCGGCCAGCCTGGCGAGCGGGAAGGAACGCGAAGACTTGTCAATCCCAGTGGTGGAGAATGGGGTTCCGCCAAGTTCGGTCTATCGAGAACGGTTCAGGGCCATCTACGAAATGACGAGCGAGTTGATTGCCACCCTGAACTACCAAATGGTCTTGGACAAGATGCTGGACGTCAGCTTGGCCGGCTTCAAGGAGAAGGAACACAGAGATCTACAGAGACCGGTCAGCATGGTCTTGTTCTTCGACGAGGAGAGGGAGAATCTGTACGTTGCCGCGTCTCGCAATCTCAGCACAACCGATGGGCTACAGAAGACCGCGGGCAGAACCGGGCTCCTGGGCCATGTTGCCGCTACTGGAGAGCCAGCAACAACCAGCCGACCCAACGCCGACCCTGAGTTGTCCACCTTCTCGGCCCTACGTCGTTGTCACTCCGTGCTGTGCGTGCCCCTGAGGGCTGGCTTTGAGATGTACGGCATGGCGCTCTTTGGCAGCCCAGAGAGCAACGCCTACAGCGATGTGTACATGGAACTCATCACAGCCTTCTGCAATCAGGCCAGCATCGCCTTGCAGAACGCGCAACTCCATCAAACACTGCAAGAGGAGAGAAGAAGAATCCTGTTCAGCGATGAGGAACTCCGCAAGCAGTTGGCGCGTGAACTGCATGACGGTCCCACCCAAACCGTGTCCTCAATTGCCATGCGCCTGGATTTCATCAGAACGCTCCTCGACTCAGACCCAGTGCGAGCCAGAGAGGAACTGAACAAGCTGGAGAGGCTGGCTGGCCAAGCGGTGCAGGAGGTCCGGACCATGCTCTTCAGCATGCGTCCCATAATCTTGGAAACGCAGGGGCTGGCCGCTGCCCTTGAGCACTATGCGCAGCGCATGATAGAGACCGAGGATATTGAAGTGCACTTGGATACCGATGGTCTAGACAAACGCCCCGTTCCTCTCGTTGAGGGAGCAACTTTCTTCATCCTCGAAGAGGCGATAAACAACGCCAAGAAACACGCCGAACCGCAGAACATCTGGATAAGCATCGAGAATCGGACCGGGGAACTCCTCGCCCACGTCAGAGACGACGGTCGGGGGTTTGATATCAGGCAGGTCGAGAGTTCCTATGACGAACGGACCAGCTTGGGGCTCGTCAACATGAGAGAGCGCGCACGGTTGATAAATGGTGTGCTGACCATAGAATCACAGCCTAGCAAGGGAACGACAGTGGCCCTGACAGCACCCATGACGGGCGAAGAGGAATAGCGCGAGCACCGTGCCCCCTAGACTACTACTTATCAATCTTGCGGTGATGTCACTTGTCAACCCTTGACTTGACAAACATCCTATTCGACCACAGAGTTGAGGTGGTTCTGTGGGTAGTTTGCTCCGTCGCCGTCTACGCTCTGGGCACCAACCTGCGGAGTTTCCTGCGCACCACCTCGGCCGGTCGACTCAGCAATGTCACCAAGATACTCGGACGTGGGCCCTGCAGTTCCTGGCTCCTCGAGTCCCTGCGCTTCGCCTACTACTTAGGTGTCCCCTACGTCGCCCTGACACGCGGTGTGACTAACCCCAGCCTGATGGGCATGGGGGCGACAGACTGGTTCGAACCATTCTCGTTGGGCAACATCGCCCTGGGCATGGTCGTGGGCCTTGTGACGCTGGTTCTCCTCGTCTGGGGCTGGCGACAGTATCTCTGTGCTACGGAAGGAATCAGTCACGAACCACGGCAGAGGCCTTTCGAAGTCGGAATCCGGACCCTCTTGGCGCCTTGGGGTTGGGGGCTGATACTACTCGAAGTCCTGTATCTGGAGATGCACTGGGCCTTCTACCGCAGCGCTACCATCCGTGTGGTCGGCAACTACTACGGCGTTTTCCTAGGCGTAGTCATTGTCTTGGCGGAATGGTGGCTGAACCCGGAGATACGCAAGACCTTGGGAATGGCACATCGCAACGGTGAAACCTTGACGACGGCAGCCATTGCTCTGAGCATCGCTATTGTCTTCTCTTTCACAGCCAACCTCTGGCTGTGCATAGCGATCCACTTGGCGATGCAATTCGGCCTGCTCTCATTCTTGATCCTCTATCGCCGCCTACCCGACTACGAAGGCCAGAGCGATTAGGATCGCGAACATCGCCCCGGCGAGTATCGCTATCCTCTTGAGGTCATCGTACACATACCCATACTGCTCAGTAAGACTCGCAGTTGTTGCTCTCGATAGTCCAGGCGCCTCAACCAGCGCCCCCTGTGCCCCTCCCACTGGCTCGGAAGGGGTCTGGGGCTTGCTGGCGGTCCTTTTCGCTCGTCTCCGGCGAGCTTGACGTGACTTCTTGGCCATCTTTGTACTCCCTCTGCCCTACTGATTGGCTAGCTCGGCGATGACAACTAGCCGATGCGTGTCTATCATGTACGGGTGACAGGTAATGAGGGTCAATGTCGCGTTGGGTGTCGGTGCCAATAGGCTAACCTCAGTCGAATCAACCACCATCTTGGCCACCACCAGATACATGTAGGGGGTATCACCGGCGTAGACGATAACCTCATCTCCTATGCTGACACTCTCCAAGTACCTGAAGATCTCGCCGTACACATCATTGTGCCCAGAAATGACCATATTGCTTCTTTCGCCAGGGTTCGCCGAGCCTACGCGATGACCAGTCCCCATTTTCAGCTCTTCCCAGCCATCACCCTCCACCACCGGGGCATCGACTTCTATGGAAGGGATGACGATTCTCGACGCCTGTCGAGGTCCCGGCGTGGGTATCGGAATTGAAGCTCCGGGCTCGACGAGGTGGAGATAGGGATCAGGGACGCCACCCTCCGAGCCCGGTGGTAGACTGCTACCAGGTAGCACACCAACGGTGTGTGCGGGGGGAGCGACCACCTGCTCAGAGTCCAGAGCCTCTGCCACCTCGCGGTTCAAAACGCGCAACTCAGACAGAGAGCTGAAAACCACCAGAATCAGCCCGGCCAGGGCCGCCAGCTCCAAGAGCAGAAGAAGCCTATCTCGGAGCCTCGGGAACACCTTTCGCCAGAAAGCTGCGTTCACCCTCGCCAGTAGAGACAGACTCCGCTCCAGGCGGCCAGTCCGAGGGGTGATCCTGACTGCCTCAAAGGTACCCCCCTCCCCGCCCGCCGATGGAACCGCAGATGTCCCACCTGGGCCGGACGCCCAGGGAGATCCCTGCGCACGTGCCCTCTCTCTGCTGCCGTGCAACGCTGACTCCTCGGAGAGTGGCCTGGATGGGGAAGTGGCCCCGTCGAAGGACCCCCTGCGGGGTCCTTGCTCTGACGCTACACGCCGAAAGCGCTCCAACCCTCTGGCGCGTCGTTTCGCCGCCAGGAGCTCCTCCAATTCTTCTATCGTTAGATCATCCGCAGAGTGGTTCTCGCTCATAACCCGATCCTTCACTGGTGAACACACAGGACCATGGCCGATTCTTATGTAAAATTATACACGCCACACCAGATTAGTCAAGCAGGCACAGAACTCGTCGGCCGCTGCCAAATCGTGATCACTGAGCACTATTCGATCTCCCCCTCCATCCACTTAGAGCCAGTGCCTGAAACCGACGAAGATCCTCGACGCGCAGCGCCCAGACTAGCAAGCCATAGCTGAGCAGGCCGATTGCGCCCGCCCCACCAACGATCGCTAACTCACCCCACAGAGATGACGAAGTCACCATCCTTGTCAACTGCGCGAGGGCAAGACAGACCACGAATCCAGTCAGCACCGACGCGAACAGCACTTTCACGACCGTCTTTGGCAGTTCCTGACCGCGAAGTCCGTTGAAATGCCGCTGGGTGAGAAGAAGCATAAGCAATGCATGGCTGCCTAGCTGGACTGAGTTGGCCAGGACCAAGCCCAGCATCCCCAGAGGAGCCATCAGCAGGAGGGCCACACCCAAGTAGATGAGCACACCCACAACCCCTATGATGACCGGGGTCTTTGTATCCTTGCGCGCATAGAAGGCGAAGATCAGAATCTGATCTATCGCTGCAAAGGGAAGTCCTATCAAGTAGACCCGCAAAGCCTGAGCGGTGCGCACAGTGTCGTAGGGCTGAAAGGCACCGTGTTCGAACAGTAGAGCAATGACGGGCGTTGCCAGGACGAGGAGTCCAACGGTGGCGGGTGTAATCAGAAGCACAATAGCACGCAAACCCATTCCTAGAGTGTCACGGAACCGGGACATCTCAGCAGTCGATGCCAACCGAGAGAGTGAGGGTAGAACAGCGGTGGAGATCGCTACCGCCACCAAGCCAAGGGGGAACTGAATGAGCGTCGTAGCGTTTTGCATCCAAGCGATGCTCTGGTCGCCAGTACGGGAAGCCAGATTGCGATCTATGGCAATACCTACCTGACTGATGACCAGACCAAGAGCCACAGGCAAGTATAGCCTGCCCATCCGGCGGAGACCAGGATGCGAGAAGACCATGGAGAATGAAAACCCCATCTGTCGCAGACCGGGCAACTGGATCGCCAACTGAAAGAACGACCCCAGAAGCACCCCAACCGACAGGCTAGCGATTCCAAGCCGGCGCGACAACAGAAGCGCACCGACGATGATTCCGACATTGAAGAGGCTGGCGCCGACGACCGGGTACACGAAACGCTTCTTGGCATACAGAAGCCCGGTGGTGGCACCAGAGAGACCCAGAAACAGCACTGCTGGCATGATCAAACGCATGAGCACGACGGTTTGGGAGCGCAACGCATCGTCAAAGCCCCCAGCCAATAGCCACGCTACGCGAGGAGCCAGCAGTTCCAGAGCAACAACAATGACGGATAACGCCAGCGCCACCAAGGTGAACAAGGCGCTAGCCAAACCCCACAATTCACGTCGTTGATCTGGAGCCGCATAGTCACTGAAGACAGGAACCAAAGCTGCGCTGATCATGCCCCCGATGAGGAGATCGTAGATCATGGTGGGCACGATAGAGGCGACTCGGAATGCGCTGACCATTCCCGTCGCTCCGAAGAGGTGCGAGATGACGGTTTCTCGGATCAGCCCCAAGACGCGGCTGCCCACACTGCCCAGTGCGATAATGGCTGCGGCCTGAGCAATTCCCGCGCCCTCACTCGCGTAGGATACCGTCTGCCCAGATGAGGCTCTGTCTGGGCCGGCCGGCCCTCCACTCACCCGCTCTCTCCCTCTTGCTGGGTGCCGATGGCACGGATCAGGTTCGACGTCGAACGGCCGCGGGTGACGGGGGTCAGGTGAACCAGGCCGCCGTACTCGGACACTGCCTTCGCCTCGGGCAATTCCTCGACCCGATAGTCACCCCCCTTGACGTACACATCTGGCTTCAATGACCTCACGAGCCGTTCCGCCGTTGGCTCAGCGAACAGGACTACGTAGTCAACGCACTCCAGAGCCGCCAGAATCTCCGCCCGGTCCCCCTGGTCCATAAGAGGACGGCCTGGCCCTTTGATGCGGCGGGTGGATTCGTCATCATTCAAACCAACCATGAGCAGGTCGCCTTGTCTTCTGGCCTCCTGCAAACACCGCACGTGCCCCACATGTAGGAGGTCGAAACAGCCATTCGTGAACACCACTCTCTGCCCCTGCGATGCAGCCTGATCCCTCACCACACGAGCTTCCGCCAGCGATACGATTCTGCCCGCCATTGCCATCTGCCTCTCCAGCCAGTGTCACGCTATTCTATAGCAGGTTGTACCCGTTCTTCAAGCCTTCAGGCTGGCTTCGAGACCCCTCGGTGTGCTATAATCGCGATGTGATCGGCAGCCACCACCAATCAGGGGGAGCGAGACGTCGCGTGGTGTTTGCGGCCCTGGCAGGAGTTCTCATCCTGACCTGCCTGGTCGTGACTGGACTCCTGGTCCGGTGGACCCCGGACACGATTGCAGCTCTTCTCCAACCAACTCCTACCCCTTCCCCGACGTCCACCCCGACGCCCACATCCACTCCGACTCTCACACCGGAACCTACGCCCACACTCACCCCCACGCCAGAGATCCTGGAACCAGAGGATCACTATTGGCTAGCTCGCCCCTTCGCGCCAGAACACAACAACGAACCGACTCGCTACTACCCGTATGGCTCCACAGCTGGAGGACGCTACCGCATTCACCACGGCGCCGACTTCCCCAACCCTTTTGGCACCCCGATCTTGGCTGGAGCCAGCGGGCGGGTTGTGGTGGCCGGTACGGACGACAGAATCGTCTACGGAGAGAGGCTCGGCTTCTACGGTCAACTGGTGATCATTCAACTCGAACAGCAATACCGTGGCAAGAAGGTGTACGTGCTATACGGCCATCTGTCGAAGGTAAACGTTGATTTTCTGGAAGCGGTTGAGGCAGGTGACGTCATAGGCGAAGTGGGCATGACCGGTGTCGCCATAGGACCTCACTTACATCTCGAGGTGCGAGTGGGTGAGAACAGCTATGCGGATACGCGGAACCCTGAACTCTGGCTGCACCCTCTGGCCGGTAGAGGCACCATAGTAGGACAGCTACTGGATTCTGACCAGCAATTCATCCCTGACCTCCGCATCACGTTCTACCGCAAGCAGACTACCGAGCAGCCTTGGGAGGATGTCACTACCTATCCCTCCAGCGGGGTCAACGCTGACGGCGGGTGGAGAGAGAACTTTGTTCTGGGAGATGTGCCCGTTGGTGACTATGTCGCGAAGACCTACGTCAACGGTCACTTGATAACGGCGGACGTCACCGTTTCGGAAGGCAAGTCGAGCTTCGTGACCATCGAAGCCCAATAGTAGGATCATGATCCGAAGCTGCAATCCATGGCAATCGTGTCGGCAGGCTCCCGGCGAGAAGGGCCAAGTGTTCGCGAGATAGAGGAATGAGAGATGAAGTGCCCAAGCTGCCGCGCTGAAAGCCCACCCGGTATCAAGTTCTGTTCGAAATGTGGCGCCGCCCTGAGCCAGGAGTTCCAGGCATGCCCCACTTGTGGTGCCACAAACCTCACTGACTGCAAGTTCTGTCGTACGTGTGGAACCGCTCTGGTGGGCGCGGCTGACGAGTCGTCGGGGAAAGGCCTGGAGATGCCGTCTGGCCCTGGTGCGAAGCCAAATCACATTCAGTGTTCCCGGTGTGGCACCGACAACACGCCCGGTAAGAGGTTCTGTCGCCTATGTGGGGCCAGATTGATAGAACCAGCCAAACGAATACAGGTCGCAATAGCCGAGCTGGGATCGATCCAGGAGAGCCTCTCCAAACTGCCACAGACCCTGGTAGCTCAGCACCTTGACACGATCAGCAAGCTGGACGAGCAACTGAGCGAAGCGCAGCGGGCCTACGACAATGGTGACCGCGCCACAGGTGATGAGGTACTGACCACGATCGAGCGAAGAACGAGCCAGTTGGCGACGGACGTTATCGGGCTGCGAGACTTGGCGGCACTTGTGCAGGAAGCAGAGCGCGCCCAGGAGAAGATAGCCGGCACGGTGGAAGAAGCCAGAGCGTCATTGCCGCTCCTGACACTCGTGAAGACGTCATCGCTGGCGAAAGCAATTCAGCGCCTGGAGACGCGACTGGCCTCTGGTGATGCAGCGCTCCAGTTGAGCCAGTTCAAGAGAGCTCGGATGCTCTTGAGCAGCACCGGTGCGGAGAAAGATATCAAGGCACTCAGCAGTCGGCTGAGAGCAGCACAAAGCAAGCAGCGAGAATTGGAGAGTCTGAGAGAGCAGGTAGAAGAGCAGCTGGTCGACCTGGGGGCGCGAGCCGACACCATGCGGGAGGACTTCATCGCCCTGGCTCTGGAATCTCCCGAGGCCGAGCGCAAGCTGAGCCTCATACTTGGCAAACTGACGCAAGGCCAGGAGATGAGAGAAAAGGGAAACCTGTCGCGGGCTCGAACAATCGTTCGCTCGATAGAGACCGACCTCGATGCTTTGGAGAGATATCGACTAGCCAAGGTGAAGGAGCGAAAAGACAAGGAGGCGTTGCAAGTCGGTCTCGCTCAGCAAAGCGCCGCTTTGCGTGAGAAGATGAGGGTCCTGCGAGAGGATCTTGAGAGCCTCGATCACGTGGATGCCACCAGGCAACTGGGGACTCTCGCGCAGTCAGAGAAGATACTCAGAGTTGCAGACGCAGCCGATCACGCCAAAGCCGAGAAGGAACTCGAAAACATAGGTCGCGCATTGCATGGACTGCGACAGGAGCTTCCCACACTGCACCAGATGGAGACACAGATCGCCGACCTGCTGAGTCGTGTCGCGGTTCTGCGGGAAGGCTACGAAGCCCTGCAGCAAAAGCTGGTGGAACTGAAGAGGCCAGATCTCGCTCCACAGCTCCAGCTCGTGGAGAGGAATCTGGCTCTATTGACCAAGGCATCAGACAGCAAGAAACTCGAGAGCACGCAACCGCTAGACAGGTTGCTGAGCCAGATAGAGGATCCTGCGCGGCTCGAAGAAGAGATCACAGATCAAGTTACAGTTGAAGAAAACCTGGCACACCTACTGGCCGATGTGCAGAGCAAGGTGGGCGCCCTGATGCAAGACCTGAGGGAAGCCAAACGCGAGGGTGCGGCTCTGCGGCAAGCCGAGGAAGAGCTGAGGCGCACCCGAGCAGTCTTGAGCCGCGCCGAGCAACTGCAACTTCAAGGCAGAAGCACCGAAGCAGCGGAGGCGATGAATACCATTAGGATGGATGACCTCGATGCCCTGAAGAAGGATATCGAAGATGAGCTGTCGGGAGTCAAACTCCTTCAGATGAAGACCACCCTCTCGCTGACCAAGATGCCTGATGCCGAAGGCGTGACCCCCTACAATGTGATACTGAGCATCTCTGGCGGCGGGTGGCAAGATACTTCATCCATACAAGGCAATATCAAGGTCTCTTACCACGATCGTGTGGACATGAGAAAGGCGATAGATGACCTGACAACCGTGATTAACGTCCTGTTCGGCGCCCAAGCGACACTGCGGGGCAGAATGCCCGAGGTCCCGGAGGATCAGGCATTGGGTTCCCTCTCAGAACTGGGTGACCTGATGTACCGCCTTTTTCTGCCTACGCCCATCCAGAAATACCTTAGAGAAACTGAGAGCCCCATCCTCATAACATCCAACGACCTCGAATTGCCCTGGGAATTGATGTGCCCAGAGAACGAGTTCCTCTGCCTGCGTACCGCCATGGGGCGCATGCCGATGATGCGGGATTTCCCGCGGCGGAACGAGTACAACCGCGAGGACAAGATACGGTTTCTCTTGATCGCCAACCCCACAGGCGACCTACCTGCAACGGAGAAGGAAATACAATGGATCGCCGATCGGCTTCGCGATGAACCCGCAACCGTCGAGATTTGGCGCCGCGATGAAGTGACGGGCCTCAAACTCCACCGAGCCCTGGCCTCGGGCCGCTACGACGTCATTCACTACTCGGGTCATGCGCATTTCAACCTCAAGAAGCCGGACGAGAGCGGCCTGCTCCTGGCTGGTCAGAATGTCTTGATCGCTCAAACCATCCAAAGGACACTGCGAGGACGGCCCCTCGTTCTCCTGAACGCCTGCGAATCAGGGCGCGAGGTGATGGTTGATGGAGAGGTGAGCTATACCGCTTCTGAGTCCGAGGGTCTGGCATCCTCATTCATTCTCGGCGGAGCATTGGGGATCATAGGCACCCTCTGGCCCATCTTCGACGAGGGAGCCGCCGAGTTCGCCTCCACCTTCTATGAGGGCCTCTTGGCGGGGCAGAGCTTGGGCGAGGCCGTGCGACTGGCGAGACTCCGAGTCAGGGAGAGCCGCCCTGACGACGTCACCTGGGCCTCCTTCGTCCTTTATGGCGATCCCACCTTGAGCATCCTGGAATAGGCGACTAGCGGACGTGCTCCTGCCGCGATCCAGCGCCAGCCTGCTCATCGGATCCAACTGAGGCATCCTCCGCGGTTCTTGGGCTTCATCCTTGCACATATTTCCCACTGGTGATAAACTAGGCGCGAGCCTCAGGGACGATCTCGTGCCGTGGAGGCAGAAGCCGGGACTACGTTTTCAACCCCAAGGAGAGCCATAGGAGAACAGGTGTGTCCCAAGCCTTCTATCGCAAATGGCGCCCACGAACCTTCGACGAGGTCGTGGGACAGAACCACGTTACTCAGACCCTCCATAATGCCTTGAAGAGCGGGCGCATAGTGCATGCCTACCTGTTCAGCGGTCCCAGGGGAACAGGTAAGACATCGACTGCCCGCATCCTGGCCAAAGCAGTGAATTGCCTGGCTGAGGCTGAAGACAAGCCGTGCAACGAATGCGAGATGTGTCAGGCCATTGACGAGGGCAGGGCCATAGATCTCATTGAAATCGATGCCGCCTCGCATACTGGTGTCGACGACATCAGGGCTCTCCGAGACAAGATAGGCTTCTCTCCCAGCGAAGCCAGATACAAGTTCTACATCATCGATGAAGTGCACATGCTCTCACCATCGGCGTTCAACGCCTTGCTGAAGACGCTGGAGGAGCCTCCGCCACATGCCATTCTCGTCCTCGCCACTACCGAACCGCACAAGATCCCACCGACCGTCCTCTCGCGGTGCCAGCGGTTCGACCTCCGCCCCATACCCTTGAAAGACATGCTGACGCGACTGCAAGGGATCGCTGCTCGGGAAGGATTGCAGGTGCATGCGGGCGCCCTGGATCTCATCGCCAGACAATCCACGGGAAGCATGCGTGACGCTGAAAGCCTCCTGGATCAACTGTCCTCATTCGGAGGACAGGAGATCACGTTGGAGCAAGTCCAGACCATGCTGGGTACTGTCTCATCACAAGCCGTCAAGGACCTGGTGGACGATCTGGCGGACGGTGATGTCGCCTCCGGGCTGGGGCGGATAGGGCGGACGATCGCCGACGGTGCCGATCCCCAGCAACTGAATAAGGAACTGCTAGAGTACTTGCGAAGCCTGCTGCTGATCAAGACGACTAATCTGGGACTTTCCTACATCACTCCAGAGCAGCGGGCCGAGATGGTCGAGCAAGCCAAGAGGTTCGATCTTGAGCGATTGGTGACTACGATCAAGCTGTTCAGCCAGGCTGCCTCTGATCTGAAGGCCACCACGCAGCCGCAGCTCCCCATGGAACTGGCTTTCGTGGAAGCCACTCTTCCTTGTGAATCAGACGCAGCATCGCAGCACACAGCCATTTCGGCGACTGAGAGCAAGCCCTCGACTTCACCGAGTGAGGAGACAACGGTTACTATTGGTGAACCCGCCGGGGCTTCCAGCGTGGCCGCGTCATCGGCTGACGATACACCGCGGCCCAAAGCGATGCAGGAAAGCCCAGCCTCTCTCGGTGCGGAAGGTGACGATCCCCTCTTGAATAGACTGCAAGGCAACTGGACCGACATCCTAGCGTCTATAAAGCGCCGTAACATGCATGTGGAGGCCATCATCAGAGACTGCCCGCCCACCACGATGGATGGCGACGTGATTAGCCTCACCGCGGCTTCTCCCTTCCACAAAGAGAAACTTGAGGACGACAAAGCCAAGCGACTTGTGGAAGACGTGATCAGCGAGACCATGGGACACCTCTGTCGCATCAAGTGCGTTCCGCCCCGGGAAGGCAGGAAGCGAAGAGCGCCCTCGCAGAATCACGATCTCCAGTCCCTGGCGGACGACTACATGGTGAAGGCGGGTCTGGAGCTAGGAGGCAAGATCGGTGGTGTCGAGTGAGCAGTGCTCTCACACATAGGTAGCTAGCGAGTAGATCCAGTTCGGATGCTAGAGTGCTGCCAGACTTAGTCCGCCGATGAGGTATTGCCGACAGATGGTCACAAGAAGGAGCACGTACAGTGGCAAGAAAAAAGAAAACCCAGTTCAAACCCCAAGGCGCACCTGCCCTGAAGCAGATACAGGAGTTGCAGGCCAAGATGCTGGAGGCGCAGGAAGCACTGGGCGAGCAAACGGTCACGACATCCGTGGGCGGTGGTGCCGTAACTGTGGTGATGACAGGGCATCACCAGTTGCGCGCCATCGAGATCTCCCCCGATGTCATTGACCCCGAAGATGTGGAGATGCTGCAGGACCTGATCATAGCCGCCGTTAACGAGGCCTCGGAAAAGGCCGGAGAGCTCGCAACCCAGAGCTTGGCCGGCCTTACAGGTGGGTTGGGAATACCGGGACTGATGTAGGATGCAACCAGTCCCCAGACCCGTCGAGCGCCTTATCGAGGAGCTAAACCGACTACCGGGTATCGGGCCCAAGACGGCTTCGCGTTTGACCTTCTACCTCTTGCGCTCCCCACGCGACCAAGTCCAGGCGCTAGCGGAAGCGGTGGGAGAGCTTCAAGAGAAGATCGTGACCTGCTCGGAGTGTTTCAACATCGCGGAAGCGAGCCCTTGTGCCATCTGCGGTGATGCTCATCGAGACCGATCCCTGATCTGCGTCGTTGAAGAACCGCTGGACGTCCTCGCCATCGAACGGACGAGGGAGTATCACGGCCTCTATCACGTCTTGCATGGCGCCATCTCCCCCATTGAGGGCGTGGGACCAGAGGATCTCAGAATAGCAGAACTCGTACAGCGCTTGCGACACCATCCGGTAGAGGAAGTGATTCTGGCCACAAATCCCAACCTGGAGGGCGAGTCCACAGCCATGTACATCTTCCGCCAGTTGGCTCCGCTGGGCGCACGAGTAAGCCGGCTCGCTCACGGCCTGCCCATGGGAGGAGACGTGGAATACGCCGATGAGGTGACCTTGACCCGGGCGCTGGAAGGCAGAACAGAGATGTAACGGCTGTTTGGGTCACAGAAAAGCAATCAGCAATCGAGAGTCTTTGGAGAGCAAAGAGGGAGGATCGTTTGGGAGAACTAGGCCAACTATTGCGTGAGGCCCGTGAGAAGAAGGGGCTATCCGTCACAGAGGTAGAAGAAGCGACCAAGATACGAGGGGCGCTGATAGAAGCTTTGGAGCAAGACGGTTACGAAGCGCTGCCGGCTGGCATATTCCGCAAAGGCCTCCTGCGCAACTACGCGCAGTACCTGGGTTTGGACCTCAAGGAAGTGATGACCCTATACGGCGATGAGGAAGAGGATGAGAGCCAAGCAAGCGTGGTGCCCGGCGGGTTCCAGCCTACCAGAGGTATGACCATATCATCTTGGCTGTTCATAGATGTCTTCCTGGGCATTCTCATCGTCGCCTCCATCGTGCTCGTGGGCACATTGGCCTACAATCGGTGGTTCCCGAACTCGCTTCTAGCCTCAGCAACGCCTACCCGGCACGCGAGCCTCGCCTCCCCCGTTCTCCAGTTGACGGCTACAGACACACCGTCTCCAACCCTCACGCCGACTGAGATACCTTCGGGGCGCCTTCAGGTGGATGTCGAGATCATTGCTCGAACCTGGTTGGAAGTTGTGGTGGACGGTGAGCAAGCTTTTCGGGGACTTATCGAGGCAGGCACAAACTGGTCCTGGTTCGCTCAGGACAGCATAGCCATGCACGTAGGCAACGGAGGAGGTGTGCTGGTGACCCTCAATGGGCAGCAGATAGGTACCCTCGGCGAGCAAGACGAAGTCGTAGACATTGTGTGGACGTGGGAAAGTCTAAACGCTACTCCAGAGCCCGCCCCCAGCGGCACACCTGCGCCAGCCCCTCCATCGGTAACGCCCGTCATCACCGCGACCATGGTCCTTACCACTACGCCAGGCCCCTGAGGCCGCTGATGCGCTTCTTTCTCCTCTCCCTAGGCTGTCCCAAGAACACAGTGGAATCCGAGGGAATGAGCGAGTTGCTCCGCACGGCAGGTCACGAGGCCAGCGAGCATCCCGAAGAAGCCGACCTTCTCATAATAAACACCTGTGGATTCATTGACCTGGCCAGGGAGGAATCCCTAGCCGTTCTACGCGAACTGGGAGAGAAGAAAGGAGCCGACCAGTACCTCATTGCTGCGGGCTGCATGGCGCAGCGATACGGCGTGGAAATGGGGAAGATGATTCCAGCCTTGGATGGAATCATCGGTACTCGCAGGTGGAGGGAAATCGTTGTACTCGTGGAGAGCCTGACCAAGACCGGGAACTCCGGCTTGATAAGCCAACTGTCACAGCCTGCTCGGTGCGATGCTCGATGCCATCCATTGCCGCGGCACTGCCCGGGCATGGCCAGCGCCTACGTCAAGATCGCCGATGGTTGCGACGCCCCTTGCGCCTTCTGCGCCATCCCCCAGATCAAAGGTCCTTTTAGAAGCAAGCCACCGGAGGCCATCTTGACGGAGGTTCAAGACTTGGTCCGTCAGGGGATCAAGGAGGTCATCCTCATCGCCCAGGATACTACCTCCTATGGTCGAGACTGGGGAGAGAAGGATGGCCTGTCCTCACTCATCGGCGATATCCTGGAGGCCGCACCAGACCTGCCCTGGTTACGTCTCATGTACACCTACCCTCAGCATGTCTCCAGACGGCTGATCGACACCATGGCCTCCAAACGTAGAGTATGTCAATACCTGGATCTGCCACTCCAGCATGCTCATCCCCAAGTATTGCATCGCATGAATCGCCCCCACGACATCGACCTGATCCATGTCCTCATCGAGCGCCTGCGCGAAGCCATGCCCGACATCGCCCTGCGCACCTCCTTCATCGTGGGCTATCCAGAGGAGACCGAGGACGAGTTTCAAGCTCTGCTGGAGTTCATGGGCCAGGTGGCCTTCGACAGAGTGGGCATCTTCACCTATTCTCGGGAGGAAGGGACGAAGGCCGCCGAGTTGCCCAGGCAGGTGCCGCAACGCCTGAAACAAGACCGTTACGACCGAGCAATGGCGCTGCAACAGAGAATCTCCCTCACAAAGAATGCAGAATTCGTCGGTCGAGAGCTAGAGGTTCTCGTGGAGGGCGTGGGCGATGCCGTCAGTGTTGGCAGATCCTACCGGGATGCCCCTGAGGTAGATGGCATGGTCCTGATAGAGAGCGAACTGCCGGTAAACGAATTCGCATCAGTCTGTATCACGGACGCGCTGGAGTACGACCTGATCGGAAACGCCACCCCACTATCGCCCTGTACGCCGTCGCCAGCAGGAAAGCGGCAGCAGAAGTGAGGATGATGGTCGCTCCCGAAGTCACATCCAGGACGTAGGAACCCAGTAGACCCAGGGATGTGAATAGGACACCCAGGACGACCGAGATCGCCATCATCATCTTGAGGTTGGAAGTGAACCGAGCGCTGATGGCCGCTGGCATCGTAAGCAGGGCGATGACCAGAATCAACCCCACTACTCGCATCAGCATCACCACGGTCAGGGCAACCAAACAGAGCAGCAGCAGATGGATGGCCTCGACGCGGACATTCGCAGTTGAGGCGTAAGTCTCATCGAAGGAAATCGCCAGCAGTTCCTTGTAGAATGCCAGCACCAGGACAATGATGACAGCGTCCAGCACGAGCATGACTGATAGGTCAGCCCAGGGAACCGTCAGTATGCTGCCGAAAAGGTAGCTCATCAGATCGGCAGCGTAGCCCGGTGTCAAATCAATGAGGATGATGCCCACGGCCATGCCGATAGCCCACATCATCCCGATGATGGTGTCAGCGCGCTCCCGGGTCTTCCGCTGCACCACACCCATTGCCAGTGCAGCCGCCACGCTGAACACGATGGCGCCAATGACGGGGCTGATACTCAGGAAGTACCCAAGCCCAATGCCGCCATACGCAGCGTGGGCAATAGCGCCACTGACAAAGACGAAACGGTTCACGACGACGTAGGTGCCGACGATGCCGCAAGCGACGCTGACCAATACGCCAGCGAGCACGGCCCGTTGCATGAACTCAAGCTGCAACACCTCGATCACCCCTCGGCCTCCTCAGCAGGGTGCAAATCCAGCACGCGGTGGGGCATACCATGTGCAATCAAGTCGACGGGACATTGGTAGGCCGCTTCCAACATCTCTGCCGTGATCTCCTTGGAAGCATGATAGATCAGACGGCGATTCAGGCAAGCGATGGTCTTCACATACGAGGACACAATGCCGATGTCGTGCGATACCAGGACGATCGTAACCCGGCTGTTCAGTTCCTCCAGCACCTCGTAGATGCTGCCTACGACGCGAGTATCTACACTGGCAGTCGGCTCATCTAGCAGCAGGATCTTCGGCTCACCCGCCAGCGCCCGCGCCACATACACGCGTTGCCTCTCCCCTCCCGACAACTGTCCGATCTGGCGATCCTTGAACTGAAACATGTCAACTCGCCGCAGCACGTCTGCCACCACACGCTTGTCGTCCTCATCATACCGACGCAGCAGACCTCGGCGGCCAAGTCGTCCCATCATCGCCACATCCCAGACGTTGATGGGAAAGGCGCGATCGAACTCCGCATGCTGGGGCACATAGCCAATGAACTGTCGCCCCTCCTTCGGGCTGCCCCCGAAGATCGAGACTTCCCCACGAGTGGGTTGGATCAATCCCAGCAACACCTTCAGTAGGGTGGTCTTGCCCCCACCATTGGGGCCGATGATCCCTATGAAGTCCTGCTCGCATATTGACAGGTTGATGTCTTCCAACGCTGGTACGCCATCGTATTGCGCCCAGACGCCTTCCAGGCGGACCACCTCAGGCTTCGTTGATAGAATTCTCCCTCCTTCGCTGGACATCTGTCGTGGTCCCTACTCTTGCTCCGCCAGTGCCCTGGCCAGCGTATCAGCCATCAGTTGGAGGTTGGTGGCCCAGTCAGTAGCCAGTGGGCTGATCAACAACACTTCACCGTCTATCTCTTCAGCGATGGTCTGTGCGCTCTTCAAACTGAACTCGGGCTGCGCAAGGATGACCTTGATGTTACTCTCCCGCGCTGTCCGTATCAGAGCGGCCATCTCTGCTGCGCTAGGATCGCTGCCCTCAATCTGAACAGGAATCATCTCCAGGTCATAGTCCCGTGCGAAGTAGGACCACGCAGGGTGAAAGACCATGAACTTGCGGCTTTCCAGACCTGACAACGTCTCCTCGATACTCCTGTCCAGCTTTTCGAGGTCGGACAGAAAGCTGTCCAGGTTCGCCCGGTAGAAGCTCTCATTGGCTGGGTCCACCTCCACCAGCCCATCGCATATCGTTTGCGCCTGTATCTTGACCAATCGTGGGGATAGCCAGATGTGGGGGTCCGTACCACCCATCCGCTCTATCCCCTCTGACTGATCCACGATCAGCACATCCTCATTCGCTGCTGCAATCCGATCCATCCAGGCTTCCTCAAAGGGCACACGGATACGGATGTACATCTGCGCCTTGGCTAGATCCTCGACTTGGCTGGGCTTGGGCTCGTATGTCGCTGGGCTGAAACCCGGCTCGACCATCACCGACACCTCAATCCTGTCCCCGCCTACCCGTTCCACGAAGTACTTCTGGGGCACGATGCTCACCCATACGTTGCTCGGCCCTGAAGGGCCGGTGGTCACTGTGGGAGCCTGGGTTGCACAAGCAGCCAAGAACACGAACAACCCCACGACCAGCATCACAGACTGACGGAGTCTCCGAGTGCCTGCGTCGTCTCCTTTCGCCTGCGACATGAACTAGGCCACTCCTCCCAAAGCCGCGATCTGTCCTTGCTTGCCACCCGACTGTGGACGCTCTGAGGGCCCTGAATGCCTCATCGCACCTCTGTACTGTGATCTCATTTCGCGATTGTTCCGTCTATTGCCTCGCCCCTGGTCACGTTGCCTTGAGTTCCGTTGCCCGCAGCGCGAAGAGTACCACTGCGCCTCCGATGTCTCTCGCTGACCAACCTGCGCCCTTGACTCCGCCCCAACTCACTGGCATGCCGGACAGAGGCCCACCAACTCCAGCAAGTGGAACTCCACAGCGAAGCCCGTTCGCTTGGCCGTCTCCTCGATCAGCTCCCTAAGGCCGGTACAAGGGAAGTCAGCGACCCGATGACAAACCTGGCAAACCACATGATGACCTTCCCTTTCCCTCACCTGGGCATAGGCGTGACACCCCTTCTCAAGATGAACCCGGCGCACGAAACCTAGCTCAGTCAAGACCTCGAGCGTTCGGTACACGGTGGTCAGTCCCAACTGGGGGTAGATCTCCTGCCCTCTCTCCAGCACCTCCGCCGCAGTCAGGTGTTGGGTGGCCTCCAAGAGCACTCTGGCGACGGCAAGGCGCTGTGGTGTCAGCTTGTATCCATGGGCCCGCAGGCCCTGAGCCGTTTCAGTGTCTCTCACGTCTCGCCCCTGTGAGTAGTTGAAAAATCTTTTCATTTAGCACTATCATACTCAAGGCACGACACCTTGTCAACTAACAAAAAGGCAGGGTGCCGAGCTACGGCCCTCGACACCCCGCCCCAATCCCAAACCGCTGAAGCGACGCCTATTCCATCAAGTACACCGAGTACTCGTAACTCGCTATCTGCGTCGTCGAGGGCGCCAGAGCCGAGATCACCAAAACCGCCCTCTCCACATCGTCCCCGAAGCCTTCTGTGACCAATCGTCCCTCCCGAGTCTCATCCAGCTCCATCTCTTCGATGGTCGTCTCGGCTCCAAGTTCAATCACCTGCACGATCCACTCCTGGGGCACGATGTTGTTGGAGCGGATGAAACCCGTAGCCGCCCACCCCCCCTCGGTCTCCGCGTCGTAGCTGTATCCCAATTCCGGTATAGCGATGTCATCGAGGCAGAGACCTGGATCGTTGTAGGCATCATCGGTTATGTACTCGAAGCGGATAATCACCTCCTGGCCAACGTATGAGCTGAGGTCTATCTTCTCCTCAACCCAGCTGGGCTCATCCCCTTCCCCACTCGTACCAGTGTAGGCGTGGCCGAAGTTGTTGCCGTAGGGGTTCGTGTCGGTCGTGTACTTTCCTGTCAGAATGTCCCAGGTTCGGCCACCATCGGTGGACACCTCGACGTACGCGTAGTCGTAGTCATCCTCAATGTCATACCAGGTCCAGAATTCCAGAGTTGCCTCGTCGAGGTCTCCCAGGTCGAACTCCCTGGTGAGGGTCATGTTGCTCACGTCCCCCCTGTTAGACCACCATTCGTAATCGCCGCTGTGCGGATCGTTATCCACCAGCTTGACCTGAGTTGAGCCAGCGAACTCTATGACCAGGTCTCCACGGGTCGGCCTCAGCTCGATGTAGTCCGCTGCGTACTGGTGCACGGTACTGGACCGGCTATCAGGATACCGACGATGAGACTGGTCCAGAGCCACGGTGTCGTACAGCTCTATGTCCCGATAACCATATCGTCCATCTCCCAGGCTTGGATCGTTGAGGTAGTTGGCAATTAGCCAATCCTGAAAGACGTCACCGGATGTGACATCGAATCCGTTGGCTGCCAGAACCTCGTCAAACCCCGCCATCCCGTCCGCCTCGGTAGCGGTGAGTTCCCTCACCAATTCTGCCCCAAACCGCTCGGTGAAGTAGTACAAGAAAAGGTGAGATGCGTCGTAGTGGACGCCCGCGTCTTCTATCTCATCCGCCCAAGCGGTGAGCTGTGTATCGGGTTCGTCCAGAAAGGAACTAATCCAAGCCTCGTAGCCGTTGAGCGTCTCAGCGGTCTGAGCGCATCCCTCATTGACCCACGTGTCCTCATTGGGGTCCATGTTCCAGTGAATCATGTGTTGGAACTCGTGGGCCACGATGCTGTTGTACACATCATTGCCCGGCGGCACATAGCCGACATTGATGTAGAACATCTCCTTCTCATTGCTGAAGGGGTTCACCACGACGGGATACTCATCGTTGCTGGAGTAGTACCCACCCACGCTCGGGAGGTTTGCGTTGAGGATATGGATGTGAACATCATTGTCGACACCGGGGCTCCATTCGGAGCCGAAGTACTGGTGATTGGTCGGGTAGATGTGCTCCTCGAACTCGTGTGCCGACGCCTCTATGCCGTCCTGGTCCAGGCGCAGCCCGTCCTCCACCCACATATAGACATGTGGAGTGGCATAGCGCAGAGTAGCCTCGATAGTGAGATAGGTGTCTGACAACTCCTCATCATTGACCCAGAAGGTCTCCCGCTGCCCCATCTCATAGTGAGGGGCGCTATCGTTCACCACGCGGGGCACAGGACCTGTATGCTTCAACCGTTCGGTGAGGGAATACGAATCACGAGCGGGGATTGTCGTCCCGTGGAGCAACTCAACCGTAGTGAAGGCCTCTTCGCTCACCGGAGTCCGGAGCACCGTCGGAGTGATCTCCACCTCTGCGACAGGCGTTGGGAAGGAAGAGATGACATCCCTCACGACGACCATTGAAACCAGAAAGACGTCGATGGCCAAACATGCACAGACACACAAACCGAGAGAGACAAGAACTAGAACAAACTTGCGCAAGGGCCTTCTCCTTCTACTGTCTCAGTCCGCTTGCACGGTTACGGGGACTTCGCAGGGAGGGGGATGGTTGCCGTCAATTTTGACCACTGTGAGGCGCAGTGTAACAGGTCCCGATACCTCGCCGCTGTTCCAGACCACCAGGACGTCGTTCTCCACCGGAGAGTACTTCAGGTCGTCTATGACATGAAACTCGCCTGTGTTATCACCGAAGCAGAATTCGACCTTGTAGAACTGGAACGAACTGGTATTGGCGGTTCCCCTGATCTCCACCAGCCCGTGCACAGTCTGATTCACTCCAGGAGAACTGATCCTGACCATGGGATCTGGGCACGAGGCGGGCGCCACGACGGGGGTGGGCGTCTCCTCGGGAGTAGGGGTCCAAGGCGGAGTGGGACGGACCAAAGGCCCTCTGGTACCTGTGGCAGTAGGCGTCGGGGGAGGGGGAGTGGGAGTGTCGGTGGGTGTGGGTAGAATCAGGGGCGGCTGCGGTGTGCTGCTGAGGCCAACACCCAGAGACGGGGCGAGGTATACGTCCACGAAGGCTACTAGACCGACTATGACTAGTAGGCCGAGAATGGTAAAGGAGGCCCGGTAGGCCTTGCCGGTAGCTACCTCCTTCTCGATGGTGAACAGCGAAGCCCCTCGCTCCCTCCTCGCCAGGTATATGACCCGAAGGTAGACCAGGATTGTCAAGGCGCAGGCGATGTATATCCAGATGGCGAAGTTGTCAATAAGTTCTATGAGTACGGTCATGAATGCGTCCGAAGTGATTTACTCATTCTAACACTATCCAGCCAGGTTGTCAAAAAATGGAGCGAAGAACCACTCGTCCTCGTTCCCCATCCGTGCCAGCCCAGACCACAGTTCTATGCTTCTGCCATTCTCCTCAGGATTCCCTTGATCAAGAGGCTCAGTCTGGGCACCGCTTGTCTGCCAGCCTCCAAGACCTCCTGGTGAAGACTGCCCTCACCACTGATCTCAGCGCCATTCGGAGCCAATTCGCCCGGTATCACGTTGCTGATATGGGAAAGCCCAAGCACCCGCATCCCCTCGTGCCGGGCAACAATCACCTCCGGCACCGTGGACATGCCCACCGCATCGGCCCCAATCAGCCTGAGGAATCTGACATCGGCCGGCGTCTCGAAGTTAGGCCCCGCACACATGACATACGTGCCCTGCCGCAACGCCAGGCCCAGCTCCCCCGCCACCGAGACCGCAATCTCCCGCAAGCCCGGGTCATAAGCTGCCGACATCTCCACAAACCGCGGCCCGAGACGAGGATCGTTCGCTCCTCGAAGAGGGTTGAAACCAGCCATGCCAACAAGGTTGACGTGGTCGGTGATGAGCATGAGGTCCCCGGCTGCGAAGTCCTCTCGCAGCCCTCCAGCCGCATTGGTCACGATCAGAGTGCCTGCCCCTAGCTTGTGCAAGACACGGATGGGAAAGGTGATCCGCTGCAGAGAGTGCCCTTCATAGAAATGGGCTCGCCCGCGCATGAAGGCCACCTCTTTTCCGTCCAACACCCCTAGCGCAAGCTCTCCCTCGTGGCCTTCTACACCGGTCGGTGGAAAGCAGGGAATCTCTCCATAGGGAATGATGTCCGCTGCCTCCATTTCATCCGCCACAGCACCAAGGCCGGACCCGGTGACAATGGCAACGGCGGGTCGGAGGATCGTCCGCTCGCCAAGAAACGATGCAGCCTCCTCTATCTCATCCCAACCGTAGTGTTGTTCCTGAACAGCCATGAGTTCGTACCCACCTTACAGTTTTGCCAGCAAGGCCTTCTTCTTCTCTTGAAACTCTTCATCGGTGATGATGCTTCTCTTGCGTAGTTCATCCAACTCGGCGATGAGTTCGGGAATGTCACCCGCCGTTGGCGCCTCTTCGTCCAGCACTCGAGCCGCCTTGTCCTCAAAGATGTCAAGCTGACTCATGGATTCCTTCTGATTCAGCATCTCTGTCTTGAATCTGACAGGGCGAGCCATGCGCCTGAAAAGGTTGACGCCTAGCTCGCTGGCGGTAAGTATCTGCACATCTCCGTAGTTCAGAACCCTCCCTATCGCCGACTGTTGTAGCACTACATCGTTCACTTTCTCCAGAGAGGAATCTATGGAGTGCTTGTTTATGATACCCTCTAGCTGGATCACCCTGCGATTAGTGATCACATACTGCTCGTTCCACCAGTTGAGAAAGTTGACCATGATCCTCCACAACGGAAAGGCCAACGCCAGCAGGAGAACCAGTGCTCGACCGTGTAGCGGCGTCAGAGCCAACAATACTGTGATCAACGCCACAAGGAGCAAAACCACTGTCCACAGGACGAGCTTGGGCACAATGACCAGCCAATGTTGCCTGGACTTGAAGACAATCTCCTCCTTGCGGCCCATCAGCCCTTCAAGGTATCCCATTCCGCCAGACCTCCCTCCTCATCGATACCAAAGTGCTTCTCGCGCCTACGCGGCAGGGCATCTACTTCGCCCTGGGGTGTGACTCGTCGTACACTTCCCTCAGCCGCTCACTGCTGACATGAGTGTATACCTGAGTGGTAGAAATGCTGGTGTGTCCTAGCAGCTTCTGTACGTTGATCAAGTCTGCATTGCGATCCAGCATGTGGGTGGCGAAGGAATGGCGCATGGTGTGAGGCGTCACATGAGATGGGAGCCCCGCCCTCCCGGCATACTCCTTGAATATCAACCACAGCCCCTGACGAGTCAGGGGCCGCCCTCGCATGTTCAGGAACAGAATGTTCTCGCCCGCATCCTTCACCAAGTGAGCCCTCGCCTTCTCCAAATAGTCTCGCAGGGCGGCGACGGCTTGAGGGTGCATGGGAATCACACGCTCCTTGGATCCCTTCCCCCAACAGCGAACGGAAGCTGAAGCCAGGTTGACGTCATCAACCCTCAAGGAGATCAATTCGCTCACTCGCATGCCTGTCGCGTAGAGCAGCTCCAGAATCGCTCGATCTCGCAAAGCCTTGTGGTTGGATGACTTGCCGGGCTCAGCCAGCAATCTGTTCACCTCCTCAACCGAGATCGGCTTGGGCAAGTGCTTCCTCACGCGCAGAGAATCCAAGGTCGCCGTGGGATCGTCCTTAGTCATGCCCTCTGCGACCAGAAAGTGGAAGAACGATCTGATAGCTGCGATCTTTCGAGCGGCTGTCGCAGCCGCATACTCGCGGTCGCCCTTCAGATACATGATATATGAGAGGATGTCGCCTTTCTCCACTCTGCGCCAAAGGTCTTCATCGAGTATCCAGTAGCGCCTCTGCAAATACTCCCTGAACTGAGACAAGTCCGTGCGGTAGGCAGATATCGTATTCTCTGAGCACCCTCGCTCGGCGGCTAGGAAGGTGAGAAAATCGCTTATCATTTCCACCGTAGTCTCTCCCTCGATTTCCAGCTAGAAGCAAACCCGCCTCGTACCCATTGTACCACAGCTTGCCATAATGTCAAAATGGACACGCTCGGACGGCAGCAACTGTGGATTGAGAGCTTGAGTTCTGATGGGATGACCCTGGTCTCGTCAGAGGATCAGCATTGCGTCGCCGAAGCTGTAGAAGCCATATTCCGCTTCGATGGCCTCTCGATAGGCTCTGTCCAACAACTCGTTGCCGGCAAAGGCCGACACCAACATCAGCAGTGTTGAGCGAGGCAAGTGGAAGTTGGTGATGAGTGCGTCTACAACCTGGAAAGCGTGGCCTGGATAGATGAAAAGGTCCGTCCATCCCCTGTACGATGTGATGACATCCCCTGCCCAGTCGGGGGTCTCTCGGGCAGCGGTCTCAAGGGAACGGACCACAGTTGTACCCGCCGCTATGACCCTCCGACCAGCAGCGCTCGCTCGGTTCACGGCCCTAGCGGTCTCGGTTGAGAGAACAAGATACTCGCTATGCATCTGATGATCTTCGATCTGATCCTCCCTCACTGGCAGAAACGTGTCCAGTCCAATGTGAAGAGTCAGGAATACGAACTCTACTCCCTGGGATTCGATCTCGGCCATGAGGCGAGGGGTGAAATGCAGACCCGCCGTGGGCGCCGCCACTGAACCGTCCCTGTCGGCATAGACGGTCTGGTAGCGCCCTTCATCCTCCAAGCTCTCATGGATGTAGGGAGGTAGAGGGACCAGCCCAATCTGATCCAAGAGAGGCTCTACGGGCTGCTCGAACCTCACCAGTCTCCCTCCTGCATCGGTGGCCTCCAGTATCTCCGCCCGTAGAGGTGGAGTCGAAAGCTCACCATCTCTGTGCAAGAACTCGACCCGCCCGCCCACCTTCACGCGGCGTCCCCTTATCAAGGCCTCCCAGAGGCGGTCCTCCCGCTTCACAGTGAGAAGCAATTCCACCCTCCCCCCGGTCGGCACCTTGCGGCCCAGTAGGCGCGCAGGGATGACACGGCTGTCGTTGCAGACCAGCAAGTCGCCGGCGCGGAGGTATCTGCCTATCCGATCGAAGCGACTGTGAACGATGCTAGACTCCTTCCGGTGCAGGATCATAAGTCGAGAGGCATCGCGGGGCTCTCTAGGTGTCTGTGCAATGAGATGCGGCGGCAGCTCGTAGTCGAAGTCGCTGGTCTTCACTTCCTCACCAGCGCGAGGATGAGGTTCAACACTAGCGTGGCAAGGATGCTGAGCACTATCCCAGTCATGAGTGGAAAGTAGCACGACGCATTGTCCAACCTCAGATGGATATCACCGGGGAGCCGGCCAGCGAGGGGGACCTTTGCCAGTGTCACCAGGATCAAGCCCAGGACGAGGAGGATGACTCCAACCATGAGTAGCATCTTGCCCATGGTTTCTAGTGGATTCATCCTGAAGCTATCCACCCTTTCCGGCGATAAACGTAGAGAAAACTCAACAGAGACGCGTCATCAGTCCAGGGCACGTCCAAGCGCGCATACGAATCTGAACCATCGAGAAAGGGCGCCGAGGCGATGATCAGGTCTGGCCGTCGCCACATGATGTAGTCAAAATCGAACTTCTCATGCCCGGGAACGCCCTGTCCCATCGTCTCAACCTCCAGATGGGCAGTGTGCACGTCGTTGACCCCAAACATATCGAGGGTTCGCAGACGCGAATAGTAGGGGATCTGCCCCGCAGCATCCACCGCAACATAGGTATCTCCGGGCACGTTATCACGCAGCCACCTACCCATGGCCACCCGCGCCTGACTTGCGCGAGCGGCCTGGAAGCTGGCGACGAACAGCGGATGTTCTCCTCTCAAGGATGAGAATCCCAACAGAGCCACCAGTCCAACCACCACGACAGCCGTCGCCGCGATCCGCAGGAGGACATGGTCCCTCGAGGAGTCAGTGGCGGCCCGCATCCATCTCCGCACACTCCAGTACGCTTCCGCCAAACCTGTGGCTACCAGAATGTAGGCCGGAGGTAAGATGGGTACGAAGAAACGGCCCACTGACCAATCGCCTCCCACATACAGGATGTACGACACATAGACCACGACCAGAACCATGAGGGAGGTAAACCAGAACGTTAGCTTCCTCTTCATCACAGGCACAATAGCTGCCACCGGGAGCAGCCAGCCCAGATGCAAACTCATAAATGTCACCAGATACTTCAGACCCCGTTGGTGTTGGAAACCGGCTTCTCTCACCGTGACCTTAGCATAGAACGTGTTGGGCAGCAGAAACCCGTAGTAGTAGAATCGCCACAGGAAATAGGGCACATACAGACCCAAGAAACCGCCTATCCGCGCTACATCAGCCATAGCGACTAGCTGCCGCTTCACAACCAGACGCGCAGCAGCCTGATGCACCATTACCACGGCCAAGACGAGCACCCCCTCGGGACGGGTCATGGCGGCCAGGGCCAGCAAAGCCCCGGACAAGAAGCCAGGCCTTCCGGTTTGCCATTCCCAAACGTAGGACGTCAGTGCCGCCAGGACCAGAAAAGCGAACATCGAGGTCTCCATGCCACTCACAGCCCACAAAGCGAAGGACCCGTCGACAGCCAAACACAGCGCGGCGATGAGGGGGGCCAAGGAATCCCTCAGCGACGTCAGTCTGAAGAACTGATATACCAGCCCAAGGGTGGCCACACTGAAAAAGATGCCCAGGCTGATGGACACTGGCGATGGCTCAAAGCCGAGCCGCATGAAGAAGGCCAGTATGACCGTCCACAAGAAGTTGGTGTATCCCTCAACCCGCTCGCCAGGGTTGAATACCAGACCATCACCTGCCACCAGGTTCTGCGCGTAACGAAAGGAGATGTAGGCGTCGTCAATGGAATCTGCGCCCAATGCACGGTAGTAGAATGCCTCGTGCAGCAGGAGGACAAGACACGCCAGCGACAGATAAATCAGGGGATGGGTAAGAACACTGAGCGGTTTCCCCAATCCACCCCTAGCCATCCCTCAACTCCGACAGAACCTCAGCGATGTCCACGCCAGCATGCCGCTCCCACTCGCTGTAGATGCAGCCGCAATACTGCTGGCGATAGAGCTTATGCTCGCGAGTCATGCGCCCTCTCTCAGACCACCCACGCCGCAGGTTCTCGAAGTGGAACGCAACTCCTTGTTTCTGAGCCACCGTTTCGCCTATCTCCCGTATCAGCCCCTGATCTTGGTGAGGGCTGATCAGTAGTGTGGTGGTTATGGCATCGAATCCGTTCCTCGCAGCCACTTCCGCAGTGCGCGTCAGGCGCATCTCATAGCAAAGCCGACACCGGTCCCCATAGGTCTCATGGCCAACTACCACCCGTAGGAACTGGAGCATGTCGTATCCTTCCTCCCCGATAAGAGGCAGATCCACCGAGCCCACGTAGCTCTCCAGGCTGGCCAATCTCCTCTCGTGTTCCGACAAAGGATGTACGTTGGGATTGTACCACAAGCCTGAGACTCGGAACCCCTCTTCTCTCAGGCGCTTGATGGCGTAAGTGGAGCAAGGCCCGCAACAGATGTGCAGCAGAATGCTCCGGCCCTCCCCGATCTTCTCCTCCTCCGTGCGTTGACGCCCAAGAGGTAGGTCAACTTCATAGGGCAATTGAATGGTCGGTGGGTGCTCAGTCACCAATATCGCCCTGCCCTGGGCCAGCATCGCTTCTGCTCTTGGAAGAGGGCAGGGAGAGAGCTCCCTGCCCTTTCTATCCAACACCCGTACTCTGTTCATAGACCAAGTCGAGACAGCTCACAAGAGCCGCGCCTGCGGAGGCTCCTTGTCGTACGGAATACCCAGATGCCCATAGGCCAGTTTCGTGGCTACGCGACCTCTTGGCGTGCGATCTATGAAGCCCAGTTGCAGTAGATACGGCTCGTACACATCCATGATCGTGTCAGCCTCCTCGCTGATGCAGGCGGCGATGGTATCGAGGCCCACCGGCCCTCCCCCGAACTTGACGATGATGGCTTCGATCACACGCCGGTCTATGTCGTCCAGCCCCAGGGCATCTACCTCCAACATCCTCAGGGCGTCGCAGGCCACGTCTCGAGTGATGACACCGTCAGCGCGCACCTCCGCGTAGTCGCGCACCCTCTTCAGCAGCCGGTTGGCCACACGGGGAGTACCCCGCGCACGCTTTGCGACCTCTTCGATGCCTCGCCCACCGATCTCCACACCAAGGAGTCCAGCAGAGCGCTGCACGATGCGCTTCATGGCTTCCTCGTCGTAGAAATCGAGACGGTATACCACACCGAAACGATCCCGGAGCGGTGCGGTTAGCAGGGCGATGCGAGTGGTAGCACCAACGACAGTGATGTGGGGTAGCGGAAGATGAATCGTCTTGGCGCTAGGACCCTTCCCAATGACGATGTCCAGCGCGTAATCCTCCATGGCTGGATACAGCCGTTCTTCGACCGCCCGGCTGAGGCGGTGCACCTCATCAAGGAACAGAATGTCCCGCTCGCCCAAGTTGGTGATAATGGCCGCCAGATCCCCTGCTCGCTCGATGGCGGGGCCTGAAGTCACGGTGATCTTCACACCCATCTCGCGGGCTATGATGTGGGCAAGTGTGGTCTTCCCCAATCCTGGGGGCCCGTAGAGGAGCACGTGATCCAGGGCCTCGCCTCTTGCCCTGGCCGCCTCCAAAAGGATGCTGAGGTTGTCCTTGACCTTGTGCTGGCCGATGAACGTTTTCAGTGTGCGGGGCCGTAGGCTGACCTCCTGGGGTCGCTCCTCGACCCTTGCCTTGGGCGAAACCACTCTCGCTTCAGACACCCTGACCTCCGTCCTGGCTCCTTGCCTTGCATAGCAATTATACCAAAGCCGAGCCAAATCGCAAAGGAGCGCATCGGATACAGCGGAAAACGTAGCATGCGACAGCTTCTAGGAGGTCGGAGGAGCTTCTGCTCGGACAACGATTCCTACAAGCGTTGACACATAGGTAAAAATGCGGTATATAGATATATCGGCCCCATTCGGGGGACTGTTGCTCGTCCAGGCATCGCATCACTAGCTCGAAGCAGGCGATGCCCTCATTGACTGGGTACCAGGCGGAGGATATCTTGAACGGGCAGGAATGGAGCGTAGTCAGGAAAAAGCTGGAGACGGAGCAGAAGGAGACTCTGGAAGAGATCTCTCACTTGAGAGAAGCTCTGAAGAACGAGGTGGATTCGGACCCAGACGAAGGGGATCCGGACCTATGTGAGCGAGAGAAGCTCTTGGCCCTCTTGCGAACCCTTGAGGAGAAAAACGAGTCGCTCTCTCACGCGCTACGCCTGATGGATGAAGGCACCTACGGGATCTGCGAAAGTTGCGGTCGACAGATCAGCCCTGCGCGTCTTGAGGCCTTACCGTACACCGCTTTCTGCCTGGAG